>WNEQ01000257.1_pt1 | contig 36023 bp, 33 predicted proteins | sample 5399971 | NCBI WGS metagenome assembly WNEQ01 (sample SAMN13153330, study PRJNA577476) | soil metagenome | isolation source: 20 cm grassland meadow soil 2 days after 1st rain plot 5 | place: USA:California | collected 2015-09-18
TATTCCTGGGACAGCCGGTGGCGTTCGCCCTTGGCGGGCACCCTCGGCCGCTGCGGGACGTGCACGCAGTGCGATGCGGAGGACTAACGTTTTACAGCGAGATCACAGACGGCCGCCTGCGTACGCTCGGCCTTCATCCCGATGCTAAGCCGCCGCTTCAAGAGAACGTCGCCGCTCGTCTGGACCCGTTCGTGAGGGGCAACAGCTTGCTCTTGGTCCATTGGCCGAGTCGCAGGGCGTTCGCATCCCCCGAGGCGGCAATGAGATATCTTCGTGGACAAGGCGGCTAACAAGCCATCATTTGAGCGGGCCGGCTACGCCGGCCGCTCAACGCCAAGCCGTTAGGCGGCGGGGCATCTGCGCCCGGACGCTGGCGTTACTACATTCCGCGAGGACTATGAGACCGGCTCGAGGATCGCGCGGTCCTCGACGAGAATGCAGGCGCTCTCCTCGGCGCGACGGATCGCCTCCACGTTGTCCCCGTCCTTCGCCAGCCGCTCGCGGTACTGCTCGTAGGCCGCCAGGCTCGGGAAGCTGATCAGGGCCAGCGCCTCGTTCGTGGGGCCCGCGAACTTGGTGGGCAGCCAGTAGCCCACGAGGTCGCCGCCGCAGCGCGGAACGATCTTGGTCAGGCTGCGCGCGTAGCGCTCGAAGTCCGGCCGCTTCCTCGCCTCGATGGTGTAACGGATGCTCAGCGTGATCATGGTGCTGCCTCCACGTAGCGAAGATTGAAGACACGCTGCAGCTGTGTGCGACCCGACGACGTGACGAGCAGCGCGCGGGTGCCGCGCAGACGGCGCACCCAGCCGCGCGCCAGCGCCAGTTCCGCGAGCGCCGTACCCACGGGGCCGGCGACGTGGGGCCGCCGCTCGGTCCAGTCCAGGCACCAGCGCGCCGGCGCTTGCCCGCGCCGCCCGTTGGTCTCGATGCCCAGCGCTCGCAGCGAGCGCGCGCCCTTCGTCGTGACGCGATAGCCGCGGCCGTCGTCCTCGAGCCAGCCCTCGGCGACCAGCGCGTCGGCGAGCGCCACGCCCAGCCGGCCCGCGAGGTGGCTGTAGCACGTGCGCGCCTCCTTCAACCGCCTGGCGGCGCCGTCGTGCCCGTTGGACTCGGCCCGGCTCGGCAGCGGGGGGGCCACCACGGCCAGCGCCTCGACCGCGTAGCCGACTTCGGCGCCCGCCAGGCGGTAGTAGCGCCACCGCCCCTGCTGCTCGACGCGCAGGATGCGGCCGGCGACGAGCTTGGCGAGGTGGTTGCTGGCCGTCTGGGCCGAGACGCCGGCGCGCGCGGCCAGCTCGCCGGCCGGCCGGGCTTCGCCGCCCGCCAGCGCCTGGCACATGGCGGCGCGCGAGGGATCGGCCATGAGATTCGCCACGAACGCGATGTTGGGTTCGCTCATGTCGGCAAGCTTAGCGCGCCGCGCCGCCGGATGTTTCACGGTAGGCCGAACCCAAATGCGCGCGCAAGGGATCAGCGCACGTGCACGACGAACGACGAGAGCCGGCCGTGCTCGACGTCGACCACACGAAAGCCAGGCGGCCCCGGGTCGAAGTGCGCGCCGCTCGCCGTCGTCTTCGACAGCTGGATGCACGTGGACGGCGTGGTGAGCATCGTCAGCGCGCCGCGCTGGATCACCTGCTCGCTGTGCACGTGGCCGCCGATCAGCCAGCTGACGTGGGCGTGCCGGGCAAGGATGTCCATCAACTCGGCTCCGTTGCGCAGCGGCATCGTGTCCATCCACGCGTGGCCGAGCGGCCACGGGTGGTGATGGACGAACACGATGGTCGGCCGGTCGCGATGCGCGGAGAGATCGCGCTCGAGCCACGCGAGCTGTGCCGCGTCAAGCACGCCGTCCGCATGCCCGACCTCGTGCGAGTCGAGCGCGACCAGGTGCGTGCCGTCGTGGTCGAAGCCGTAGTAGCACGGCGCGTCCACCGGTGCCTCCGGACGCAGCGCCCGGTTCAACGCCTCGAGGTTGTCGTGGTTGCCCATCATGTAATGCGCGCGGCACGGCAGCCCGGCGAGGATCTCCTTGAGCCGCGCGTAGGACGGCGCGTACTCGGCGGCCGTCAGCGTGCGCTCGCGGTGGAGGATGTCGGGGCTCGCGAGGTCGCCCCCCAGCACGGCGAACGCCGGCGCCGGATCGAGCGCGCGGACGACCTCCACCACCCGGCGCAGGGAGGCGTCGGTGTCGAACTCGACGTCGCCGCCGCGGATCCGCCAGGTCCCGCCGGCCATGATGTGGGTGTCGGTGAGGTGGACGAAGCGGAAGCCGTCGTCGGTCATGTCATGTTTTCCGTGGTCTGGCGTACCATATCATCGTCGTGGCCATGGATGAGTTCGTCATCGACGGCGGCGTGCCCCTGCGGGGAACGGTCACGCCGAGCGGCAACAAGAACGCCGCTTTCCCGCTGATCGCCGCCGCCCTCCTCACCGACGAGCCGGTGCGTCTCTACAACCTCCCCGACATCGCCGACGTCCGCACCATGCTCGCGCTGGTCGAGCGGCTCGGCGTGGAGGTGGACCGCCACGATCCGCACACCGTGAGCCTGCGCGCGCGGCGGATCACCACCACGACGCCCGACCCCGCGCTGCTGCGGCGGGTGCGCGGCGGACTCGTGCTCATGGGCCCGCTGCTGGCGCGCGAGGGCGAGGCGCGCGTCGAGCGCTCCGGCGGCGACCAGATCGGCCGCCGGCGCATCGACACGCACGTGCTCGGCCTGCAGGCGCTGGGCGCCGTCATGCATCAGGACGACGGGCTCGTGCTGCGCGGGCGGCCGCTGCGCGGCGCCGACATCCTGCTGGACGAGGCGAGCGTGACCGCGACCGAGAACGTCGTGCTGGCGGCGGCCCTCGCCGAGGGCACCACGATCCTCAGGAATGCCGCCTGCGAGCCGCACGTCCAGGAGACCTGCGCGCTGCTGGCGGCGATGGGCGCACGCATCGAGGGCCTCGGCAGCAATCTCCTCCGCATCCACGGCGTGACGCGCCTGCACGGCGCGGAGTTCACGCTCGGCCCCGACTTCATGGAGGTCGGCAGCTTCATGGCCCTGGCGGTGGTGACAGGCGGCGAGATCATCGTGAAGAACGCCGGCCTCGAGCACCTGCGCATGGCGCTCGGCGTCTTCGGCCGCCTCGGCGTCCGCACGCGCGCCGACGGCGACGACCTCATCCTGCCCGCCGGGCAGTCGCTGGCCGTCCGCCCGGATCTCGGCAACGCGATCCCGACCATCGACGACGGCCCCTGGCCGGCCTTCCCCGCCGACCTCATGAGCGTGGCCCTGGTGACGGCGACGCAGGCGGAGGGCGCGGTGCTCTTCCACGAGAAGATGTACGAGAGCCGGCTCTTCTTCGTCGACAAGCTCATCGGCATGGGCGCGCGCGTGGTGCTGTGCGATCCGCACCGCGCGCTCGTGCACGGGCCCGGCCGGCTGCGCGGCGAGCCGACCGGGATCCCCAGCCCCGACATCCGCGCCGGCATCGCGCTCGTGGTGGCCGCGCTCTGCGCCGAGGGCCGCACGGTCATCCGCAGCGTCGACCAGATCGATCGCGGCTACGAGAACATCGACGCCAAGCTGGAGGCGCTCGGCGCGCGCATCCGGCGCGTGCGCGTCTGACCCAGCCCGGCCCGGGGAGCCCGTCATGAACGACAACGCCTATCGCGTCCGCGCCGAGCGCGGCGAGGTCCAGCTCGGCACGTGGGTGACCATGATCCGCACGCCCGCCGTCCTCACGCTGCTGAAAGCCGCCGGGCTCGACTTCGCGCGCGTCGACATGGAGCACTCGCCGTTCTCGATGGAGACGGTGGCCGACATGGCGACGCTGGCGCGCGCCCTCGACTTTCCGCTGGTCGTGCGGCCGCCCGAGGGCAACCGCGAGTGGATCACGCGGCTGCTCGACGCCGGCGTGTGGAACCTGCACGTGCCCCAGGTGGACACGCCCGAGCAGGCCGCCGGCGTCGCCGCCTGCTGTCGCTACGCGCCGCTCGGCGAGCGCGGCATGTACGGCTTCGGCCCGCACACGATGTACCAGACCCTGACCCCGGGCGAGCACATGGCGGCCGCCAACGCGCGCGTGCACGTGACGGCCATGCTGGAGACGAAGCGCGCCTTCGAGCGGCTCGACGAGATCGCATCGGTGCCCGGCATCGACGCCCTCACGATCGGGCCGACCGACCTCGCCCAGGATCTGGGCGTGCTCGGCACGCCCGCCCAGCGCGACACGCTGGATCGCTACCGCGGGCGCCTGGTCGAGGCCGCGCGCAAGCACGGCAAGGCGGTGGCGATGCTGACCGACAGCGTGGAGGGCGTGCGCCAGATGGTCGCGCTCGGCGCCACCATCATCAATTACTCCTCGGACGCCGCCGTCCTGCGCGCGGGTTACGCGGCGGTCGCGGCCGAGGTTCGCGGCGGCGCGCGCGGCTGATAGAATCCCCCACCGTGAGCCCGACCCCGATCGCCTGGCAGGCCGAGACCGTTCCCGTCGCCGGCATCGCCCTGCATCTCGCGCGCGCGGGCGCCGGCGCGCCCGTCCTGGTGCTGCACCACGACATCGGCCGCCCCGAGCCCTCACCCTTCGACGACGCGCTGGCGCGCTCCTTCAGCGTGCTGGCGCCCTCGCACCCGGGGTACGACAAGTCGCCGCGCCCGGACTGGATGCGCAGCGTGCGCGACGTCGCCGTCGTCTACCAGTGGCTGCTCGGCGAGCGCGAGCTCACGCGCGACCTCACGCTGGTCGGCCTCGGCTTCGGCGGCTGGATCGCCGCCGAGATGGCGACCATGGCGCCCCGCGCCTTCAAGCGGCTCGTCCTCGTCGGCGCGATGGGGATCAAGCCCGAGCGCGGCGAGATCGCCGACCAGGCGCTGCTGTCCTACATCGACTACGTGCGGCGCGGCTTCGCCGACCAGCGCGCCTTCGACCGGCTGTTCGGCGCCGAGCCGACGACGGCCCAGCTCGAGCAGTGGGACCTGAACCGCGAGATGACGTTCCGGATCGCGTGGAAGCCGTACATGTACGGCGCCACCCTGCCGCACCTGCTCGGCGGCGTGGCCACGCCCGCGCTGGTGGTGTGGGGCCGGGAGGACCGCATCGTGCCGCTGGAGTGCGGCGAGCGCTATGCGAAATCGCTGCCGCGCGCGCGTCTCGCCATCGTCGAGGGCGCGGGCCACTTCGTGGACATGGAAAAGCCCGACGAGCTGGCCCAGCTCGTCATCCGATTCGTGAACGAGGCCTGACGGGGAGATCCGATGCACCTCATGTATTTCACCGAGCAGCCGATGTCGGCGTACGACGCGCAGGCGGGGCTCGACTTCGGCGCCACCGCGCTCATGTTCTCCAACCGCCACTTCGATCCCGTGGCGGGCAGCCGGCTCTACAACGAGTACCTCGAGCACTACCGGCTGGCCGAGGAGGTCGGCTTCGACGGCATCATGCTGAACGAGCACCACAACGCGCCGTTCTGCATGCAGGCCAAGTGCAACGTGTTCGCGTCGATCCTCGCCGCCATGACCAGGCGCGTGAAGCTGGTGCTGCTCGGCAACCCGCTGCCGCTCGCCGACAACCCGGTGCGGCTGGCCGAAGAGCTGGCGATGATCGACATGGTCTCGCGCGGGCGCCTCGTGTCCGGCTTCGTGCGCGGCGGCGGCCAGGAGCAGCTCGCCGCCGGCGTCAATCCCGCGTACAACCGCGAGCGCTTCGAGGAGGCGCACGCGCTGATCGTGAAGGCGTGGACCCAGACCGGGCCGTTCCGCTGGGAAGGCACGCACTACCAGCACCGCGTGGTGAACCCGTGGGCGGTGCCGCTGCAGACGCCGCACCCGCGCGTGTGGATCCCGGGCGTGCTCAGCAAGGAGACGATCGTCTGGGCCGCGAAGCAGCGCTATCCCTACATCGCGCTCAGCACCGAGATCGAGGCGACCAAGAAGATCTGGGAGCTCTACGACAAGGTCGCGCTGGAGACCGGCTACGCCGGCGGCCCCGAGTATCGCGGTTACCTGCAGCGCTGCCACGTCGCCGAGACCGAAGAGAAGGCGATGGCCAACGCCAAGCAGTTCATGTGGATGCAGGGCGAGTTCACGGGGCTGGCGCATCCCGTGTGGTCGAGCCCGTCGGGCTATTTCTCGCCCTCGTACCGCACGGCCTTCGTCGAATACGCGGTCGGGCGGCGCTCCAACCCGCGCGGCGCCGCCTTCGAGGACCAGATCACGAACCAGCAGATCGTGGCGGGCACGCCGAAGACGGTGATCCCGAAGCTGCGGCGGCTGCTCGAGGAGACGCGGCCGTCGATCATGGGGTTCTGGGCGTCCGACGGATTCGTCTCCAACGAGGACACGAAGACGTGCATCCGTCTCCTCGGCCAGGAAGTGCTGCCCGCGCTGCGCGACATCGGCAAGGAGCTCGGCCTCTGGAGCCCGTTCGAGGCCAACGCGCCCACCAGCATCCACTTCGCGGAGCCCGCGCGCCTCAAAGACGCCGCGCGTCAGGCGTGATCGAGCCGGGCCCGGGTTCACCCCGGGCCCGGTGAGCGTTCGGGGGTTCAGGGGGCCCGTCGAGGCCCCGTTGTCCATGCGGTATGATGGCCGGCCATCAGAGGAGGTCGGCGCATGAAGACGCTCATCGAGGGCGGCTGGGTCGTCGCGTACAACGGCAGGAGCCACGAGGTCCACGAGCGCGGCAGCGTCGTGGTCGAGGCCGACAAGATCCTCCACGCGGGCGGGCCGTACGCCGGCGCCGTCGACGTCACGATCTCCGCCCGCGGCAAGCTCGTTTCCCCGGGGTTCATCAACACCCACGTGCACACGGCCGGCGGAGGCGGCGACTACCTGCTGCTCGACATGGCGAAGAACGACTATCGCACGGCCAACTACATGAGCTTCGCCGCACCGCTGAAGGGCCGGATGAGTCCGCCGCCGGCGGACGCGGTGGCCGCCCTCCGCGCCTTCGTGTTCCTGCACGCGCTGAAGAACGGGACGACGACCGTCATCGACGTGGGCGGCCTGCGCGGCGACTGGGAGGGATACGCCCGCCTCGTCGACGACCTCGGCGTGCGCGTCTACGCGAGCCCGCCGTTTCGCGACCGCGAGACGTACATGGACGCCCGGGGCCGCCTCACCTACGAGGAGGACGCCGCCGTCGGCCAGGCGCGCCTGCGCGAGGCGGTGGACTTCGTGCGCAAGTACGACGGCAGCGCGCAGGGCCGCCTGCGCGGCATGCTGAACGCCGCCCAGGTCGAGACGTGCAGCGAGCCGCTCCTGCGCGCCGGCAAGGACGCCGCCCGCGAGCTCAACGTGCCGATCCACACGCACGCGGGAGGGAACCTGGTCGAGTTCCAGCGCATCATGGAGGAGTACCGCAAGACGCCGGTGCAGTTCCTGGCCGACATCGGCTTCCTCGACGAGCGTACGCTGCTCGGCCACGTCGTGTTCACCACCGCGCACGGCTGGCCGCGCTACCCGTTCGGCGACGACCTGCGCGTCCTCGCGCAGAGCGGCGCCACCGTCGGCCACTGCCCGTACAAGTACGCGAAGATGGCCATGACGCTGCAATCGTTCCAGCGCTACCTCGAGGCCGGCGTCAACCTCGCGATCGGCACCGACACCTACCCGATGGACATCGTCGCCGAGCTGCGCTGGGCCTCGATCCTGGCCAAGGTCACCGACGCCAACTATCAGGTCGGGCTGCCGCGCGACGTCTTCAACGCGGCGACGCTCGGCGGATGCAAGTTCCTGGCGCGGACCGATCTCGGCCGCCTGGCACCCGGCGCGAAGGCCGACCTCCTGCTGATCAACCTCGACCACCTCGGGGCGCCCGTCTACGCCGACCCGATCAAGGCCCTCGTCGACGGCGCCTCGGGTCGCGACGTGGACACCGTCATGGTCGACGGCAAGGTCCTCGTGCAGGGCGGCCGCACGACACGCGTGAACGAGGACGAGGTCTACGCGAAGGCGCGGCAGGCGACCGAGCAGTACTGGAGTCACGTGGACGGCTGGCGTTGGGACGGCGCGACGGTCGATCGCATCGTGCCGCCGGCCTTCCCGATGAGGAGGCCATCATGACGCTGCGAGCGTTCCGGCTGTCCGTCGCGATGCTGCTCGTCACGGCGCTGGGCGCGCTCGTCGCGCCGCTCCCGCGCGCGGCCGCCCAGGGCGACCAGGTCGCGTGGGGCGTCCACATCAACCTCGCGCCCACGTGGCTCGATCCCGCCGAGGCGTCGGGGATCATCACCCCGTACATGATCTACTACGCGCTGCACGACGCCCTCGCCAAGCCCATGCCCGGGCAGTTGCTCGCGCCGAGCCTCGCCGAGTCGTGGACGGTGTCGAAGGACCACCTCACCCACGAGTTCGTCCTGCGCGGCGGCGTCCGCTTCCACAACGGCGAGCCGCTGACCGCGGAAGACGTGAAGTTCTCCTTCGAGCGCTATCGCGGCGCGGCGGCGAAGACGCTCAAGGAGCGCGTGGCCGCCGTCGAGGTGGTCGACCCGGGGCGGGTTCGCTTCCGCCTCAGGCAGCCGTGGCCCGATTTCCTGACCTTTTACACGACGGCCACCGGCGCCGGCTGGATCGTACCGAAGAAGTACGTCGAGAAAGTCGGCGACGACGGTTTCAAGAAAGCGCCGGTGGGCGCCGGCCCCTACAAGTTCGTCTCCTTCACGCCGGGCGTCGAGATCGTGATGGAGGCGTTCGACCAGTACTGGCGCAAGCGGCCGAACGTCCGGCGCATCGTCTTCAAGGTCATCCCCGACGAGTCCACGCGGCTGGCCGCGCTCAAGCGCGGCGAGGTGGACATCGTCTACTCGATTCGCGGCGCCCTGGCCGAGGAGCTGCGCCGCACGCCGGGCGTGCAGCTCAAGGCCACCGTGCTCCAGGGAACGTTCTGGGTCTATTTCCCCGAGCAGTGGGACCCGAAGTCGCCCTGGCACAACCTCAAGGTCCGCCAGGCCGTCAACGTCGCGTTCGACCGGCAGGCCATCAACCAGGCGGAGACCCTCGGATATTCGCGCATCACGTACAACATCGTCCCGGACATCTTCGAGTTCTTCTGGAAGCCACCCGCGGTCGCGTACGATCCGGCGAAGGCGAAGCAGCTGCTCGCCGAGGCGGGCTACCCCAACGGCTTCGACGCCGGCGAGTACTTCTGCGACGTGGCGTACGCGAACATCGCCGAGGCCGTGCAGAACTATCTGCAGGCGGTCGGCGTCCGTACCAAGCTCCGCCCGCTCGAGCGCGCGGCATTCTTCAGCGGGTACGGCGAGAAGAAGTTCAAGAACATCATCCAGGGCGCCAGCGTTCGTCGCCGCGGGCGGCACCTACGTCTACGGCAGCTACCCCGACATCGACGGCCTGTTCCGCGAGCAGGCGGCAGAGCTCGATCACAAGCGGCGCGAGGCGATGCTGCACAGGATCCAGCAGCTCGTCCACGAGCGCGTGATCTACGCGCCGATCTGGCAGCTGGCGTTCCTCAACGGCGTGGGCCCGCGCATCGAGGAATCCAGCCTCGGCGCCATTCCGGGCTTCGCCTACTCCGGGCCCTACGAGGACGTCAGGCTGAAGAAGTGACCGCGGCGCGCGGGACCGACAGGACGACGCGGCAACCGCGCAGCGGCCCGCTCACCTCCGAGACCGGCCCGATGGCGATCGTACCGCCGTGCACCTCGGCGACGCGGCGCGCGAGGGTGAGGCCGAGGCCGACGCCGCGTCGCGCGTCGCCGCTCGGATCCGGCGTGCGCGCGACGTCGCCGCGATAGAACGGCGCGAAGACCCGCTCGCGATCGGCGGGGGTCACCCCGCCGCCCTCGTCGCTCACGCTCAGTGCGACACGCTCGCCGTCGACCGCCGCCGAGAGGGTGATGGGCGGCGCGCCGTATTTCGCGGCGTTCTCGACGAGGTTCCAGAGCGCGCGGCGCAGCAGCGCCTCGTCGGCGGTGACGCTCAGCGGCGCCCCGTCCTCGACGCGCACGGGGAGATCGGCGGTGAGCGGGTCGTGGCGGGCGCGCGTGACGAGATCGGTGAGCAGCGCGCGGATGTCGACGGGGCCGAGGCGCGTCGGCAGACCGGTCGCGTCCAGGCGCGCGGTGGTCAGCACGTCCTCGATCAGCCGGTCGAGCTCGGCGAGATCACGCTCCACGTCGCGCAGCCGCCGATCGTCGTCGGCCGCGCGCGGCAGCAGCGCCAGGGCCACCCGGATGCGGGCCAGCGGCGAGCGCAACTCGTGCGACACGTTGGCGAGCAGGTCCTTCTCGGCGCGCACGAGGCGCTCGACGCGCTCGGCCATCTCGTTGAAGGCGCGCGTGAGCTCGGTGATCTCGTCGGCGCGCCGCGCGTGCGTGCCGTCGGTCGGCGCGCGCGCGGCCAGGTCGCCGCCGCCCAGGCGCCGCGCCGCCGCCGTCAGGCGCTCGAGCGGGCGCGAGATGCGCTGCGCGAGCGGTCGCGTGGCGACGGCCACCACGACGAGGGCGAGGGCCACCACCATCAACGGCCGCCAGAGCGGCGGCGTCATCATCGGCCGCGGCACCGCGCCCTCCACCGAGCCCACCACGGCGCCCGACGGATCGCGAATGGGGGCGGCCGCGAAGCCCAAGGGACGCGGACGGACGACGACGCGGCCGGCGCGAACCTCGGCCTGCTCGGCGGGCGTGAGCGCCGGCAGCTCGTCGCCGGCGGCGGCGATGACCCGCCCGTCGAGGTCGCGCACACGCACGGCGAGGTGGAGGTCCTCGTGGATCTGGCGCAAGCGCGCGCCGAGCGCGGCCGGGTCGGCGAGGCGCTCACCGACGAGCGAGGCGAGGTGGCGCGTGATGCGCGGCGCCATCTCCCGCCGGAACGCGTCGCGGGCGCCCAGCGCGAACACGACGGCGGTGGTCACCGCGACCACGAGGAGGACGCCGAGGAAATGGAGGTAGATCCGCGAGTGCAGGCGCGCCACGTCAGTCGACCTCCCGCGACAGCACGTACCCGGCCCCCCGCACGGTCTTGATGTAGCGCGGCTCCTTCGGGTTGGTCTCGAGCTTGGCGCGGAGCTTCGAGATGTGCACGTCGATCGACCGGTCGAAGGTCTCGTAGGCGGCGCCTTTCAGCGCGTCGAGGAGCTGGTCCCGCGACAGCACGCGGCCGGCGGCGCGGGCGAGGGCGGCCAGCAGCTCGAATTCGTACGCGGTGAGCGCCGGCCGCCGGCCGGCCACAGTCACCTCGCGCGCGTCGAAGTCGATCTCGAGCCGTCCGACGCTGAGTCGGTCGCGCCGCGTCGTCACGGCGCGGCCGCGCCGCAGCACGGCGTGGATGCGCGCGAGCAGCTCACGGGGGTTGAACGGCTTGGCCAGATAATCGTCGGCGCCGAGCTCGAGGCCCACGATCTTGTCGACGTCGTCGCCCCGTGCCGTGAGCATGATCACGGGCACCGTCGCCAGCTCCGGCGCGGCGCGCAAGCGGCGGCACACCTCGAAGCCGTCGGCGCCGGGCAGCATGACGTCGAGCAGCACCACGTCGAAGCGCCCCTTGCGGAGGACGCTCAGGCCGCGCTCCCCATCGGCGGCGACGGTGACGTCGATCTCGTGCCTGCCGAGATACTCCGTCACCAGCGCGCCCAGGCGGGCGTCGTCGTCGATGAGCAGCGCGGCCGTCGCGGTCGGCACGTCTCTACGGTAACAGGGCCCCGCGGCTCAGTGCCTGCTGAACGGCCCGTGCGTTCGGGCGTAGTTCGCGACGATCTGCCGCTGCGCGGGCGTCAGCGTGTCGTGGATCTCCACGATGGCCTGGGCGATCGCGTTCCGCATCGCCTCGTGCCGCTGATCCATCTGCGCGTGCACGGCCCGCAGCTGCGCGGCGTCGAGTCGGTCGCCTTCGAAGAGCGCCAGCACCTGCTCGCGCTGGGCGCCGCGGTCCGGACGGTGCGCCTCCATGGTGGCGAAGACGCGATCGCGCGAGGCGTAGATCGCCATGCGCTGCTCGGCCGTCACTGCCGCCTGGTCGAGCGCCTCGTCGAGCGCGGCCGTGACCATCCGCTTCACGATTCCCGCGTGCATACCGTGCCGCACGTTGGGATCCTGCGCGTACGCCCGGACCGTGACGAGCGCGCCCGCCGTCGCCGCGAGCCCCGTCAATGCCACCGCCGTCAACCTCTGAAACGTCCGTCGCGTCATGGCTCGTCCTCCTGGTTGTGTTTTGAGGGCGGCGCCTGTCGCCTCCCACGCTGGCGAGGATGGACGCTGCGCGTGAAGGTGGTGTGTGGCGAATGTAAAGATTTGTTGCACCGGGACCGCTATAATCCCCGCCATGAGCATGCTAGAGCGCGCCGAAGCCGCCGAGCGGGCCATGAGCGAGGAGCTGGACCGGACCATCGTGAAGTCGGTCATCTACGTCTCGGGCGACCGAGATCCAAGGGTGCCCCTCACCCGGCCCGACAACGGCAAGCTCGTGATGATGGGCCAGGATCCGCGCCTGCCGCGCATGCCCGAGCGGCCCACGCTGTTCGACTTCTTCAAGTACCGCTTCGGCCCCGCGAACCACCTGATGCAGAGTGCCCGGCTCGCGCAGAAGAACGGGGTCGCCGAGAAGCTCGTGCTCGCGTGCTTGCTGCACGACATCGGCATCGCCGGCTTCATCCGTGGCGACCACGGCTACTGGGCGGCGCAGATGCTCGAGCCCTACGTGGACGAGGAGGTCGCGTGGGCCATCCGGTATCATCAGGCGCTGCGATTCTTCGCGGACGAGTCGGTCGGGTACGCTTACCCGAAGATGTACGTCAAGCTCTTCGGCGCCGACTACCAGCCAGACCCGTACATCCAGCGGGACTACCAGTACGCGCGCGAGCACAAGTGGTACATGAGCGCGCGCTTGATTTGCATCAACGACCTCTACGCGTTCGATCCCACCGTGCAGGTGCAGCTCGAGGAGTTCACGGACGTGGTGGGCCGCCACTTCAGGCAGCCGAAGGAAGGCCTCGGCTGGGATGCCAGCCCCTCGGCGCACATGTGGCGCACCATCATGATGCCGACGAAGTATCTCTGATCTGAGCGGCGTCTCCGCGTAGCTCCTTCGCGCGCGCCTGCGCGCGCGAATGCCTGCCGCCACCCGAGCGTCCAAGGCTACGGAGGCCTCTACCATGACGACGACGGCGCGATGGTTCACGGCATCCCTGCTCGGTCCGATCCTCTTCCTCGGTGCATCGTCCGGCGCGTGGGCCGCTCCCCCGCCGGCGCCCGCGATTCCCGCCGCAGACGCTCCGATCGGACGCACGCCGCCGCGGCTGAGCTACGTCGACGGCGAGGTCTCGTTCTGGCGGCCGGGCGCGTCGAACTGGGCGCCCGCACAGGTCAACACCCCGCTCGCGGCGGGAGACGAGACCTACACCGGTAACCGCGGCAACCTCGAGTTGCAGATCGGCGCGCGTGCGTTCGTGCGCGCCTGGGGCGACACCCAGCTCGGTTTCGTGAACCAGGAGCCCGACTTCCTGCAGTTCAGGGTCACCGCCGGCCACGTCTCCCTCGACCTGCGCGGCGTGGAGCCGGGCCGCACCGTGGAAATCGACACGCCGATGGCCGCGTTCACGGTCGACGCACCCGGCTACTACCGTGTCGACGTCTCGCCGGAGAGGACGGCATTCATCACACGGCGCTCCGGACGCGCGACGATGACCGTGGCCGGCGGATCGGCGGTGGCGATCGCTCCCAGCGAGGAGGTCGTGCTGGACGGCGCCACCACGCCCCGAGTCCAGAGCTTCGTCGCCCCGCCGCTCGACGTCTGGGACAGCTGGAACTACGCGCGCACCGACGAGCTGATCGATTCGATGAGCGCACGCTACGTGCCGGCGGGGGTGTACGGCGTGGACGACCTCGATCACTACGGCGCCTGGCGCGTGGTGCCGACGTACGGCGCCGTGTGGGTGCCGCGCGAGGTCGCGACCGGATGGGCGCCGTACAGCACCGGCCGCTGGGTCGCCGATCCGCAGTACGGCTGGACGTGGGTCGACGCGGCGCCGTGGGGCTGGGCGCCGTACCACTACGGTCGCTGGGTGTACGTCGACGGCTACTGGGCGTGGGCGCCGGGCCCGCTCGTCGCGCGCCCGGTCTACGCGCCCGCGCTGGTGGCATTCTTCGGCGCGCCGGGCGTGCGCGTCGTCGTGGGCAGCCCGTTCGTCAGCTGGGTGGCGCTCGGCTGGGGCGAGCCGCTGGTCCCGTGGTGGGGCTCCGCGCGCTTCGTCGACCGCCCGTCGTGGGCGGGCTGGGGCGGCCCGCGCGTCGTCAACAACGTCGTCGTCAACCGGACGACGGTCGTCAACGTGCAGAACATCACCGTCTACAACAACACCACCGTTCGGAACGCGGTCGTGGCCGTGCGCGAGGACGCCTTCGGCCGGCGCGCCGTGCACGAGGCGCGCGTGGCCGACGTCGACGTGCGCCGGCTCGAGCCGGTTCACGGGCGGCTGCGCGTCACACCCGATGCGTCCAGCTTCGTCGCCGCCAGCGGGCCCGCGGTGACGCCGCCACCGCAGACGCTGCAGCGCCGTGTCGTCGCGACGCGTCGGCCGGCGGCGGCCGTCGCGCGCCCGGATGCCCCGCGCGAGCGGATGGCGCCTGCGGTCAGCATGCCGGCGCCGCAGATCGTTCCCGCGCCGAAGCCGGCGACGGCGACCACACCGACGCCGCCGCGCGCGCCGTTCGGCGCCAGTCAGGTCGAGCGCCAGCGCCCGTCGCCGCCGCCTCGCTTCGAGACGCCGCGAGCGGACACGCGCCCGGAGCGCACGGAGCCCCGCGCCGAGCCGCGGGTCGAGCGGCCGGACGCGCGAGCGCCGCGGTCCGAGTCGCGGCCCGAGACGCCGCGCGACGCCGTGCGTCCGCCCGAGGCGTCGCCGGCGCCGCGCGCGCTTCCGGGTGAGCCGGCCAACCGCGTGTCGCCCTGGCGGCGGGAGGGCGGCGAGCGCCACTCGGGGACGCCCGCGCCGACGGCGCGCGCGACGACGCCGGGCCGCGGCGCGCCGTCGGCCGTGGTCGAGCGCGGCGACGCGCGCCGCACCTCCCCGAAACCGGCCGCCGATCACGCGGATCGCGACGAGCGTCCCGCGCGGGGACGCACCGACCGTTAGCGAGCGCTTCGGCGGCGGCGTGCGCCCGAGCACCCGCTCGATGGCCAGGCCGACCGCGAGCAGACGCTCGTCGCTGTCGGGCAGGCCGTCGAGCGAGACGCCCACCGGCAGCCCCGTGGTCGGGCCGAGACCGGCGGGGATCGTGAGGCCGGGCATGCCCGCGTTGCTGCCGGGGTCGGTGTTGCGGATGAACCGCACGAACGTCTCGAAGCTCGATGCCTCCGGACCCTGGGGCACGGCGACGCTCGGCGTCGTGGCGAGCACCAGCGCCCGGAGCGCGGCCGCGGCGCGAACGAGCATGGCGATGCCCTACGGTCCTTCGTCGCGCGGCGTCGGCACCCTGCGCGCGGGGAATTCGCGGTAGGCATGGCGCGCCATGACGTCCTCGCGGAGGTCGATGCCGAGCCCCGGCGCCGTCGGCAGCGTCACGTAGCCCTGCTCGACCCGCAGCGGATTCACGGCGATCTCGGCGCCCCGCGCCTCGAAGTTCACGAAGTACTCGGTGATCAGGAAGTTCGGGATGGCCGCCGACACCTGCAGCGTGGCGGCGAGGCCCACGGTGGTGGAGTTGTAGTTGTGGGGCGAGACGACGACGTGGTACGCCTCGGCCATGGCCGCGATCTCGCGGAGCTCCTCGATGCCGCCGACGTTGCACACGTCGGGGTTGATGATGTCGGCCGCGCGCCGCTCGAAGACCTCGCGGAACTCGAAGCGCGTGTAGAGCTCCTCGCCGGTCACGATGGGGATGCGGATCTCGCGGCGGCACTCGGCCAGCGCGCCGAGGTCGCGCGCCGAGACGGGCTCCTCGTACCAGAACGGATCGAACGGCTCGAGCATCCGCGCCACGCGCACCGCGTGCATCGGCGCCAGCCGTCGGTGCACCTCGATCAGGAGGTCGACACCGGCGCCGACGGCGTCGCGCACGGCACGCACCGTCTCCACCACCTGCCGCTCGGCGTCGCGCGTGATGTGCGTGCGCCAGGGGCCGGGGAACGGATCGAACTTCAGCGCGCTGAAGCCGCGCGCCACCGTGGCCTTGGCCTTCGTCGCGTAGTCGGCCGGCGTCTTCGCGCCGGAGTACCAGCCGTTGGCATAGACGCGGATCCGCTCGCGGCACGGCCCGCCGAGCAGGCTCACCACGGGCACGCCGACCCGTTTGCCTGCGAGGTCCCAGAGAGCCTGCTCGATGCCGCTCACGGCGCCGAAGAAGTCCAGCGAGCCGCGCTTGGCGGCGAAGTCGTGATACGCCCAGTGCGTGAAGTGGCGGATGTGGCTGGCGTCGCGGCCGACCAGATATCGAGCGAGCTGCGGCACGAAGGCGGCGATCGAGTGATCGCGGTCGGCTTGCGTGTAGCACTCGCCCCAGCCGTGCAGACCGTCGGACGTCTCGACCTTCACGAAGAGCCAGTTCTTGCCGTAGCCGGGGTCGACGATGAACGGGGTGACGGCCGCGATCTTCACGCGCGACAGTCTACTCGCCGCGGAGCCGCGGATCGAGCAGGTCGCGGAGGGCGTCGCCCACCAGGTTGAAGGCCAGCACGGCCAGCATGATGGCGAGCCCGGAGAACGTGGTGATCCACGGGCAGCACTTGATGTACTGGCGGCCCTCGCTCAGGATGTTGCCCCAGCTCGGCGTGGGCGGCGGGATGCCGAGCCCGAGGAAGGACAGGCCGGCCTCGGTGCGGATGGCGGTCGCGATATAGAGCGTGGCCACCACGACGAGGGCGTAGAGCGCGTTCGGGAACACGTGGCGCGCCATGATCCGGAGCTGTCCGCCGCCGAGGGCGCGCGCGGCGAGGATGTAGTCCTGCTCCCTGATGGTCAGGGCGAGGCTCCGCGCCAGCCGCACGAAGTTCGGCGTCAGCGCGACGCCGATGGCCAGGATCTCGTTCACCAGCGAGCCGCCGAGCGCCGTCACGATGATCAGCGCGAGCAGCAGGGTGGGAAACGCCATCAGCATATCGGCGCACCGCATGACCGCGGTCTCGACGCTGCCCCCCTGCATGCCGGCGACGATGCCGAGCGGCACCCCGAGCGCGAAGGCGAAGATCACCGAGGCGAGGCCGACCTGCAGCGAGATCCGCGCGCCCCAGATGATGCGGCTGAAGACGTCGCGGCCGAACTCGTCGGTGCCGAGGACGTGGCGGTCCTGCGCCCCCGGTCCCTTGAGGACGGCATCGGCGTACTGGGCCGACGGGCTCAGGGGCGCGAGGAGCGGGGCCGCCGCCGCCACGACGACCATGGTCAGCGCCATGAGGACGCCGATGACGATCGGCCCGTAGCGACGCAGCTGCCGGCCCAGCGACCGATCCCGCAGATCGTCCCGCGCGCCGACCGCGGTCAGCTCGGGGAGGGCGTCGCGGGTGATGGCCACCGCGGAATTCCTACCGGTACGTGATCCGCGGGTCGACGACCGCGTAGAGCATGTCGACCACGAGGTTCACGGTGATGATGATCACGGTGAAGACGGTGATGGCGCCCTGGGCCAGCGGGTAGTCGCGCGCGCCGATCGCATCGACGAGCATCTTGCCCAACCCGGGCCGTGTGAAGACCGTCTCCGTCAGCACCGTGCCCGTGAGCGCGATGGCGACGAAGAGGCCGATGATCGTGAGCAGCGGGACCATCATGTTCCGGAGCGCGTGCTTGTAGACGACGGCGCGCTCGTGGTGACCCTTGGCGCGCGCGGTGCGGATGTAATCCTGGCTGATGACCTCCAGCATCGCCGAGCGCGAGAGCCGACTGACCGTCGCCGCGAGCGTGAAGCCCAGCGCGAGGGCCGGCAGCGCCAGGTGGTGGAGCACGTCCGCCACCGCCGCCAGGAAATCGCGCGGCTGGGTGAAGACCTCGCCGGAGCGGATCATGGCGATCGCGCCGTCGAGGTCGCCGCCGCCGATCAGGGGAAAGAGGTCCAGGCGGAGCGAGAAGACGATGAGGAGCAGGATGCCCAGCCAGAAGACCGGCATGGACAGGCCCAGCAGCGCGAAGATGCGCAGCGGGTAGTCGATCAGCGGGTTGCGACGGTTGAGCGCCGAGAAGATCCCGATCGGGACGCCGACGAGCGCCGCCACCACGGCGGCCGCCAGGACGAGCACGAGCGTGTGGGGAAACATCCGCGAGATGTATTCGCTGACCGGATAGCCCTGGCGGAGGGAATTGCCGAAGTCGAACTGCACCGAGCGCCAGAGGTAATCCACGTACTGCACCGCCAGTGGACGGTTGAGGCCGAGGTTCTTCGTACAGTCGGCCAGGGCCTCGGTGGTGGCCTGGTCGCCCATCATGGCCACGCACGGATCGCCGGGCAAGACGCGCATGGCGAAGAACACGATGCTCATGGCCCCGAGCAGCATGGGGACGGCCACCAGCACCCGGCGCAGGACGTAGTTGATCATGGGGCGCGCCGACTAATTCAGGACCTTGAGGAGCTCCGGGTAGTTGTAGCTGTAGTGCAGCGAGTACTCGCCGTACTCGGGATCGAACGGCGTACTGACCCGCTTCGGATTGCGCGCCCACTGGCCGGGCACGTCGCTGATGGGCAGGCAGACCAGGTCGCGCTCGATCCGCTTCTGGGCCTCGGCGTAGATCGCGGCGCGCTTCTTCACGTCCCGCTCCACCCGGCCCGCCGCCAGGAGATCGTCGATGGCCCGGTAGTGGGCGAAGTTGGTCCCCTTGTTGCCGGTGGCGGGATCGGGGATCTCCTTGGAATCGAAGAACAGCGAGAGCCAGGGATCGGCGTCGGTGATGCGCGTGCCGCCGTAGAGCACGAAGGGGTCGAGGTTCTTGCGGATGTTCTCGTGAAAGGTCGCGTGCTCGACCACCTGCAGCTCCACGATGATGCCGACCTTCCTGAGCTGCTCCTGGGCCAGCGTCAGCACCTTGGGATAGAAGAACGACTTGCTGATGAAGTAGTTCTTGATGGTGAAGCCGTTCGGATGGCCCGCCTCGGCCAGGAGCTTCTTGGCCAGCTCCGGGTTGTACTCGGGGAACTGCATCGGGATGTGGCCGAAGTAGCCCGGAGGCACGCAGCTCGACGCCAGGCGCGCCAGCCCGCCGGGATACATGGTCTCCTTGATGGCCTTGCGGTCGATGGCGTGCATGAACGCCTTGCGGACGCGGATGTCGTCGAAGGGCGGCTTGGTCATGTTGATGTAGAAGCGCTCCTGCCCGCCCGGGCCCCGCCGGTCGATGACCGCGCCCATCTTCTTGACCTGATCCGCGAAGTCGGCGGTGACCGCTTCCGGATAGAGCAGGTCGAAGGTCCCCTTCTCGAGCCCGATGAGCTTGGTGGCGTCCTCGGGCACGTCGAAATAGTTGATCGCGTCGATCTGCGGCCGGCCGGCGTGGAACTTGTCGAAGGCCTTGAGGACCACCTTCTCCCGTGGTGAGTGGCGCTCGAAGTAGAAGGGCCCGGTACCGACCGGGTTCCACTTGAACTGCTCGCCATACTTCTCGACCGCCTTCTTCGAGAGGATGTACCCCTGCTGGTAGCCCACCATGCGCAGCAGGAAGATCGGGTCGAAGGCCTTGAGAGCTATTTGAATCGTGTGCGGGTCGACCACCTCGATGGACTTGATGACGTCGAGGTTGACGCCGTAGCGCGTGCCCGGCGCCTTGTTGATCTGCCGCTCGAAGCTGTACTTCACGTCCTCCGCCGTCAGCTCGCCGAAGCCCTTGTGGAACTGCACGCCCTTCCTGAGCTTGAACGTCCAGATCGTGCCCTCGGGCGACAGCGTCCAGCTCTCGGCCAGGTCCGGCTCGACCTCGGCCGTCGTGACCTTGCCGTCCTTGATGGCGAAGCGCGTCAGCCCGCGGAACATGAAGCGCGCGATGGCCTGCGACTGCCCCAGCGTGCTCGAATGCGGGTCGAGGGTGTCGGGCTCCTTGGCCGCGATGTTCAGCACCTTCTTTCGCTGGGCGTCGGCGGGGTCGGTCGGGCCGAGCAGCGTGAGCGCCACGAGGACCGTGAACACTGCGACGAGCACCAGCGGGAGCCGTGACCGAATCTGGCGGGACATGGGGTTCTCCTTCTCCTTCGCAGGCCTATTTCAGGCGCGGATCGAGCGCGTCGCGCAGACCGTCGCCGAAGAGATTGAAGCCGAGCACGGTGACGAAGATCGCGAGGCCGGGGAAGAGCGACAGCCAGGCGTTCGCCTGGATGAAGGAGATGTTGGCCTTGAGGTCCCAGCCCCAGCTGGGCGTCGGCGGCTGGGTGCCCAGGCCGAGGAAGCTGAGGGTGGCCTCGACGATGATCGACGTCGCGATGCCCAGCGTGGTGGTCACGATGATGGGCGCCAGGCAGTTCGGCAGGACGTGGCGGAAGAGGATCCAGGGATCGCGCACACCGAGGGCGCGGCAGGCCTCGACGTACTCCTTCTCCTTGATGGACAGCACGCTGCCGCGGACGAGGCGGGCGTAGATCGGGATGCGCACGATGGCGATGGCCCCCGTGACCTTCATCGTCCCGATGAGCCCCGCCGTGGGCGTGAACATGACCATCAGGATGATGGCGAGCAGGTAGATCGGGAAGGCGAGGATCAGGTCCATCACCCGCATGATGAGGGTGTCGACCCGGCCGCCGTAGAAGCCGGCGATCATACCGAACGGCACGCCGACGAACAGCGCGAGCAGCACCGACGACACCCCCACCAGCAGCGAGATACGCGTGCCGTGGATGACGCGGCTCAGCATGTCGCGTCCGAGCTGGTCGGTCCCGAGCGGGTGGTCCCAGCTCGGGCGCGCGAAGGTGTGCGCCTGGTCGCTGGCGATCGGGCTCTGGGGCGCCAGCACGTCCGCGAAGATCGCGACCGTCACGAGGAGGACGACGATGACGACGCCCACCAGCGCCGTCCCGCTGCGTCGCAGCCGGCGCAACCCCTGCACCAGCGGCGACTCGGAGCGCTCGGCCGGCGCGGGCCACGCCACGCGCGGGGCGGTCGTGACCTCGGCCTCGCTGAGACTGCCGCCGCGGATGGGTTGGATGGCCATCGGCCCTCAGGCGTACCGGATACGCGGATCCAGGAACGTGTAGGTCAGGTCCACGACCAGGTTCATGACGACGAAGGCGAGCGCCGTCAGCAAGGCGAACCCCTGCACCTGCTGGTAGTCGCGCGCGATGATGGCGTCGATGCCGAAGGTGCCGAGCCCCGGCATGGCGAACAGCGTCTCCACCACGATGGCGCCGCCGATGAGGAAGCCGACCTGCAGGCCCATCACAGTGACGGTCGGGATCAGCGCGTTCTTCAGCGCGTGCTTGAGCACCACCGGCCGCTCGCTCAGGCCCTTGGCGCGCGCGGTCGTGACGTACTCCGTGCGGATGACCTCCAGCATGCTGGCGCGGAGTAGCCGCGTCAGGATGGCGGCCCGCCCCACCCCGAGCGCGATCGCGGGCAGCAGGACGTGCTGCGCGTTGCCCCACAGGCTCGCGCCGCACACCATGGTCGGGCACGTGCCCGGCAAGTACGTCCACCCCGAGCTGGGCAGCAGGCCGCCGAGGCCGATGGAGAAGACCAGCAGGAGCAGGACGCCGATGAAGAACTCGGGGATGGAGACGCCGATCATGGCGATGGTCGTCGCCGTGTAGTCGGCCCAGGTGTTCTGGCGGAGCGCGCCGATGATGGCGGCGGGGACGGCGATGGCCAGCGCCACGGCCATCGAGAGCACGATCAGCTCGAGCGTCACCGGCAGGCGGACCAGCACGTCCTTCAGCACGGGGCGCCCCGTCATGTACGAGACGCCCCAGTCCCCCCGCGCGAGCTTGCCGAGCCAGATCGCGTACTGGACGAGAATCGGCTGGTCCAGTCCGTAAGACGCGCGGACCTTGATCGCGTCCTGCTCGTCGTAGGCGTCGCCGAGCAGGGCCACCACCGGGTCGCCGGGAACCGAGCGCATCATCACGAACACCACGAAGGTGATCATGAGCACGGTCGGCACGATCCCGAGCAAGCGCCGCAGCACGTAGACCCGCATGCGCGCGTCCCGTTACTTGTCGAGCCAGACCCTGTCGTAGTGCACTTCGAACTCCGCGTTGTACACGTAGCCCTTCATCCACGGCTGGGCGACCATGTAGAACGGCGAGCCGGAGATGTTGTTCCAGTACATGTTCTCGACGAAGAACTCCTGGATCTCCCTGGCGATCGCCTTGCGCTTCGCCGCGTCCAGCTCCCGCGCGTAGCGCGCGTAGAGCTCGTCGGTGCGCTTGTCGTTGTGGCGCGGGTGGGTCCAGGTCGACGTGCTGTTCGACAGGTAGGCGTTGCTGTCCAGGGTGATCAGCGAGAGCAGATCCTCGACGTACATGTCCCACGGCCCGTCGTTCAGGGTCGTGTTCATCCAGGAGACTTTGTCCACGAGCCGGATGTTCGCGGTCACCCCGATGCGCGCCATCTGCTCCTTGATGACGGTGGCGATGACGCTGAACACGCTCTTCTCGGTGTTGGTCATCAGCTCGAAGGTCAGCGGCTTGCCCGGTCCGTAGCCGGCCTCGGCCAGCAACGCCCTGGCCTTCGCCTGGTCGTACGGGCACATGTAGTTGACGTCGACGGTGTCGAGCGTGCCCGGCGGGTTCATGCCGACCCACGGGGTCGCGTGGCCCTGGAAGGCGATCTTCACGATCTCCTTCCGGTCGATGCCGTAGCAGCCGATCGCCTTGCGCACGCGCAGGTCGCCGAAGACCGGGTGCGGCGCGCGGTCCTTGGACATCGGCTTGCCGTCCTTCGGGACGGTCACCTTCATCGCCGCCAGCATCGGCGTCGTTTCCTTGCCGGTCATGATCTGGGCCCGGGGGTTCTGCGCCTTCAGGGTCTCGACGTGGTCCGGCGAAAATGAGGCGATGAAATCGATCTCGCCGGCCTTGAAGGCGGCCATCTCGGTCACGGGGTCCTTGATCACACGGATCACCACGCGGTCGAGGTAGGGCAGGCCCGGCACGAAGTACTTGTCGAAGCGCTCCATGACCAGCTGGCCGCCCTTGACCCACTCGACGAGCTTGAACGGCCCACAGCCCACGACGGCTTCCGGCTTGCCCTGCTTGCGGTCTTCGAGCGTGTACTTCTGCGTCGCCGTCGGCGAGTACAGGACGAGCCCCGTGCGATAGGCGGCCAGCATGTGCAGCATGAAGGCGTACGGCTGCTTGAGGCGGACCTGCACGGAGGCGGGATCGAGCACCTCGACGCTGTGCACCGAGTCGTAGAAGCTGCGCATGCCGGACTTGGTGGCCGGATCCATCAGGCGGTCGATGCTGAACTTCACGGCGGCGGCGTCCACCGGGGTGCCGTCGTGGAAGAGGACGTTCTTCCGCAGCTTGAACGTGTAGAGGAGGCCGTCGGGCGAGGTGTGCCACGACTCGGCGGCGTCGCCAACGAACTTGCCGTCGGGCGTGATGTTGACGAGACCGCACCCGACGTTCATGGCCACCCACATCATTTCGTAGCCCGGGGCCGTGTGGAAATCGAGGTGAGCGATCTCGTTGCCGTACGAGACGCGCAGCGTGCCGCCACGCTTGGGCGTCTGGGCCCCGGCGAGCAGCGGCGCGGCGACGATACAGGCGACCACGATCAGGATGAGCGTCGCGAGACGCGATGAGCGCATGGGCATCTTCCCTCCCTGGTCTCGACTGCGACCGAACCGGGTTCGGAATCGCAACGATGTGGGGGCGTACTTTACAGCAGTCTCAGCCTGTCAACAACTGGGCGGGGGCTCAGCCTCCGCCGTGCTCGGCGCGCAGCAGGGCCGCCGCCGCGACCATCGCCGCCAGCTTGGCGAAGGCGACGCCGCGCGGCAGGTACTTCATGCCGCAGTCCGGGGCGAGGATCACGTTCTGCGGCGTCACGTACGCCAGCGCGCGCTCGACGCGCGCGACGACGGTCTCCGGCGTCTCGACCGTCATGTCGCTCAAGTCGAGACAGCCGACCATGATCTGCTTGCCCTCGAGGGTCGCGAGCACGGAGCAGTCGAGATTCGCCTGCGCCGTCTCGATCGAGACCTGTCGCACCGGACAGCCGGCCAGCTCGGGCAGGAACGAGTAGCCCGACGGCCGCTGGTGGATGATCGCGGCGTAGCCGAAGCAGATGTGGACCGCCGTGGTGCCGGTGACGCCCTCGAGCGCGCGGTTGAGTGCCGCCAGGCCGAACTGGCGCGCCTTCTCCGGCCGCGCCTGCATGTACGGCTCGTCGACCTGCACGACGTCGGCGCCCGCGGCGAACAGGTCGCGGATCTCCGCGTTCACCGCCAGCGCGTAGTCCAGCGCCGCCGCCGCCTCGCTCGCGTAGTAATCGTTCTGCGCCTGCTGCGACATCGTGAACGGTCCCGGCACGGTCATCTTGATCGGCCGGTCCGTGTGCGCGCGCAGAAAGCGCACGTCCTCCACCTGCACCGGATGCTTGCGGCGCACCGGTCCCACGATGCGCGGCACCGGATTGGGATGGCCGGAGCGATCGAGCGCGGTGCCGGGATGCTCGATGTCGACGCCGTCCAGCGCGGTAGCGAAGCGGTTGGAGTAGCTCTCCCGCCTGACCTCGCCGTCCGTGATGACGTCGAGCCCCGCCTGCTCCTGCGTCCGGATCGCCAGACGCGTCGCGTCGTCCTGCGCCTCGGCCAGCCACGGCTCGGGCACGCGCCACAGCTCGCGCGCCCTCACGCGCGGCGGAAAGCGCCCGGCGAGCTTCGCCCGATCGATCAGCCACTCGGGCTGCGGATAGCTGCCGACGAGCGTGGTGGGAAACAGCATCGGCGGCGCCGGGCGCCGCGTCAGCGCTGGGGCGCCGCGGCGGCGGCGGTCAGGGGCGCCGGCGCTCCGGTCGGGATCCGGCCGGGCAGCAGCGCCACGCACAGCGTGGTGAAGGCGGAGATCGCCGCCATCACGGTCAGCAGGGTGCCGAAGCCCGCGGCCTTCACGGTGGGGCCGAGCAGATAGACGGCGAGCGAGGCGACGCCGAACGACACGGTCAGCCGCATGCCGGCCACGCGCGAGCGCATCCGGTCGTCCACGTACTGCACGATCATCGCGTCGACGAACGGGATGGCGCCGAAGACGAAGATCATGAAGGCGAGCACCGCCGCGTAGAGCGGCCAGCCGCCGGCGGGCGCGGCGAGCAGGAACAGGGGCGCCTGGGCGGCCACGATCGGCAGGTACACCCACTTGAGCGGATAGCGGTCGATGAGCTTGCCGACCACCAGCTGCGCCAGCGACGCGATCGTGTACACGACGGCGAGCAGCACGCCGAGGGTGGCGGGATCGTCGATCAGCCCGCGCAGGCGCTCGGCCAGCAGCTGGCCGTTGCCGTTGGTCGTGAAGTTGAAGATCAGGCTCGACGAGACCGCGGCCAGCGTCATCACGCCGAGCACGCGCGCCATCACCGCGCGCGGCAGGTCCACCGATTTCCTGGGCCGCTTGGCCGGCGCCGTCTCCTCCCTCGGCACCAGGAGCAGGAAGAGCACGGCGCAGAGCAGCGCGAGGCCGCCGGGCACCGCGAAGGCGGCGCGCCAGCCGATGTGCTTCACCAGGAAGCCGGTGAGCATCGCGGCGACCGCGATGCCGAGGTTACCGAAGAGACCGTTGACGCCGATCGTGAACCCGGGGTTCTTGCTCCCCTGCACGAGCATCGGGATGCCGACCGGATGGTAGATGGACGAGAACACGCCCATCAGCGTCAGCGCCGCCGCCAGCGACCACACGCCCGAGGTCAGCGCGATCAGCAACCCGGAGACGCCCATGCCGAGGAAGAAGACGACCATCATCGCGCGGCGGCCCCAGAGGTCGCCGAGCCGGCCCGCGGGCAGCGACCCGAGGCCGAACATCACGAACGCCCCCGCCGTGTAGGGCATCAGGTCCTGCCAGATCATCCCCCAGTCGGTGGCGATGGCGCCCACCGCCGTGGCGAAGATCAACAGGAAGAGATGGTCGAGCGCGTGCCCGGCGTTGAGGAGCAGCGCGGTCGGGCGGCCGGTGGACATGGCGAGAATTCTACATCACCATGGGGCCCATCCTTCGACTCGCGCTCTTCCGTCTGCCGGATTTTCGCCGTCTGGCCGCCTCGATCCTCGGCAACTCCGTCGGGATGATGGGCGAGACCGTCGTGCTCGGCTGGCTCACCCTCGAGCTGACGAACTCGCCGTTCCTCGTGGGCGTGGCGATGGGGATGCGGGCGCTCCCGCTCTTCTTCGTCGGCGTGCCGGCCGGCGCGCTGGCCGATCGCTTTCCGCGCCATCGCCTGCTGATGGTGACCGGCGCCGGCCAGGCGCTCACCGCCTCCACGCTCGGCGTGCTCACGCTGGTCGGCGTCGTGAGTCTCACGCACGTGCTGCTGCTGACGCTGGCGGCGGGGACGCTGCGCGGCCTCGAGCACGCGGCGCGGCAGGGCTACACGCACGACGTGGTCGGCGGCGCCGCGCTCGTGCCGGGCATGGCCGTGTTGGGCGTCGCCATGCGCGCGGGCTGGCTCGTCGGCTCGCTCGGCGTCGGCGCGATCATCGCGCGCTACGGCTCGGGCGCCGCGTACCTCGCGGTCGCCACCGGTTTTCTCGCGGGCGCGCTCCCACTGCTCGTCGCGTCGAGCGGCGAGCGCCCGGCGCCGCCGCCGTCCGGTTCGCTCTGGCAGGGGGTGGTGGACTTCGCGGCGGCCACGCGCAACGACGGCACGCTCTTCGTGCTCATGCTCATCACCGCCGGGGCGGAGATGCTGGGCTTCTCGCACCAGGTGCTCCTCCCGAGCCTGGCGCGCGACGTCCTGCGCGCGGGGCCCGAGGGCCTCGGCGCGCTCAACGCGGCGCGCTCCATCGGCGGCATCGTGGGCCTCGCGGCGGCCTCCACGCAGCGCGGGGGCGGGGCGTTCTTCGTCGGCGTCGTCGTCGCGTTCGGCGCGAGCCTGATCGTCCTCGCGCTGGCGCCGCACGTCGTCGGCTTCGCGGGCGTCGTCGCCGTGCTCGTCGTCGTCAACGCGATGGGGGCGCTCGCCGACCTGCTCGCGCAGAGCCTGCTCCAGCTCAGCGCGCCCGCGCACCTCCGCGGCCGTGCGGGCGGCGCCTGGGTGGTCGCCATCGGGCTCGCGCCGCTCGGCCAGCTGCAGATCGGCGCGCTGGCCTCGCTCTTCGGGGTCAGCGTCGCTTTCGGCACGAGCGGCCTCGCCCTCGTCGCGCTGGCCGGCGCCACCGCGCTGCTGTTCCCGCGCGTGCGCAGGCTTTAACATCGAAGCCACGATGCCCACGCCCGCCGCCGTGTCCGAGGCGATCGAGAAGCTGCTGCACCCCCTGCTCGACACGCTGGAGCGCATGGTGTGGGTGCAGCGCTACCTGTATCCGCCCGTCGCCGAGCGGCTCGCCGAGGTCCTGGCGCCGCAGACGGCCGCCCTCGCCGCGCCGCTGAGCGCGCTGGAGGAGGGCGCGTGGCCGGACGACGTCGCTTTCATGCGCGAGCGGCTGCTCGACGTCGGGCGGCAGACGCTCGAGATGCTCGCGGCCTTCGCCGCCGCCGCGCGCGCCTCCGACGACCCCTTCGATCTCTATCGCGCGCTGCGCCGCTTCGCGCGCGTGCAGGAAACGCTCTATCCGCTGGCGCCGGCCTTCGACCCCGTGAGCCGCTGGTTCCTCGACCCCGGATGCCGCGACGACGACACGCTCGTAGAGCGGCTGCGCGCGGGCAGCCTGCGCGCCGACGACGCGCCGCGCGTCGGCGTGCTGCACGCCGACAACAACCGCGACACGCGCGGCGGATTCTCGCTCTACGTTCCGGAGACCTGGGACGGGCGCGCGGCGATGCCGCTGGTCGTCGCGCTCCACGGCGGCCACGGCCACGGCCGCGACTTCCTCTGGTCGTGGCTGCGCGAGGCGCGGGCGCGCGAGGCGCTCGTGCTGGCCCCGACGTCGCGCGGGCGCACCTGGTCGCTCATGGGCGAGGACGTCGACGGCGCGAGCCTCGAGCGGATGGTCGAGTCGGTGGCCGCACGCTATCCGGTCGATCGCGCGCGCGTGCTCCTGACCGGGATGTCGGACGGCGCGACCTACGCGTTCCTCCATGGCCTGCGCGAGGGCGCGCCGTTCACGCACCTGGCGCCCGCGTGCGGCGTGCTGCACCCGGCGCTGCTCGTCGCCGACTCGCTCGCGCGCGCGCGCGATCTCCCGATCTACCTGATCCACGGTGAGCTCGACTGGATGTTCCCGGTCGAGACGGCGCGGCTGGCCCGCGATCTGTTGACCGCCGCCGGTGCGCGACTCGTCTATCGGCAGATCGAGGACCTCTCGCACGCCTACCCGCGCGACGAGAATCCGAAGATCCTCGACTGGCTGGCTGCTTAGGTGGGGGCCCCGACATGGCCCCCCACACCCCCCAAACGTTCGGAGCGCCCCGGCAAAGCCGTGGCGCTCCTCTAAGCCGCCGCGAGCGCCCGGAGCGCGGCGAGCAGGCGGCCGTCGGGCCGCGCCAGCTCGTCGACGATGGAGAAGTGATCGTGGCCATCGAGCGGCATGTACGAGCCGGGCAGCCCGCGCTTCTGCCACGCCGTCGCGAACTCCGCGGACTGGCGGATCAGCTCCGGCAGCTCGCCGAGGCCCACGGTGATGACGAGCGGCGCGGCGCGCGACGGCAAATGGAGCATGGGACTGTTGAGAGCGGCCTCGTCGGCATCCAGGCGGAGCTTGTCGTTGAGGTAGTTGAGGCGGATCGGCTCGAGGTCGTAGATGCCGCTGATGGCCAGCCCGCCGGCCAGGCGGGCATCCTGCATCGCCATCGCCGTGAGGTGCCCGCCCGCCGAGTTGCCGGCCACGAACACGCGCGCGGGATCGCCGCCGATCTCCCTGGCGTGGTCGAGCGTCCACGCGACCGCGGCGCGCACCTCGGCCACGATCGCGTCGAGCCGGGCGGTGGGCGCCAGCGTGTATTCCACGAGGACGAGGTTGAAGCCGGCGGGCAGCAGCGACTCGCCGACGTAGGAGAGCGGCTCCTTGTCGTTCGCCTGCCAGTACCCGCCATGAATGAAGGCGAGGGTCGGCGCGCCCGGCGCGCCGCACGGGTAGACGTCCAGGCGCTGCCGCGCGCCGGCGCCGTAGGGCACGTCGATCCGTCCGCGGTGACTCTTGCGAAACGCCTCGCCGCGCGTCGTGCGGTCCGCGAAGTAACGGTCGCGCTTCGCCGGCCCGACGGCGGCGCCGTTGTCGTAGGCGGCGTCCAGCGCGGCGCGGTCCATGCCCCGGTAGAGCATCGTGATCTCCTCGATCTCAGGTACGCTCGCGCGCCGCGGCGAATCCCGTCTTGGCGTACTTGAGGTCGCGATAGTCGCCGGAGCGCATCGGCGGGTGCCGGGCGGGGCCCTGCGACGCGAGACACTCGATCGTCACGTCGTAGTTCGGATGGTTGAAGAACGCGATGGACAGCCGCGGCCGGCCGTCGCCGGCGGGCGGGTTCACCACGCGGTGCATGTTCGAGAGCCAGCGGTCGTTCGTCCAGCGCATGAGCAGATCGCCGATGTTGACGACGAAGCGCGTGGGCGTCGTCGCCACGTCGACCCAGCGGCCGTCGCGCGTCCTGACTTGGAGACCGCCGGGCACGTCCTCGCCGCTCAGGATCGTGAACCCGCCGTAATCGGTGTGGGCGCCGGCGCGCAGCTGGCCGGGCGTCGGCAGGCGGGCCTGCGCGGGGTAATAGTTGAGGCGCATCGTCCCGACCGAACGGTCGACCTTGTCGTCGAAGAACGTCTCGTCCACCGAGAGTGCCAGCGCGGCCAGCCGCATCAGCGAGCGGACGAGCTCGCTCATCGCGCGGTAGTAGACGGTCGCCGCCCGCTCGAAGTCAGGCGGCGCCGCCGGCCAGACGTTCGGCGTGAAGTGCCGGCGGCCCTCGGCGCTCGTATAGTACGCGTCGGAGCCGACATCGACGGGTCCGACGTGGAAGAACTCCTTCAGATCGGGCGGCGCCGGCGCGTCGTTGGCGCTCGACAGCGCCTCGCCGCCGACCGGGTGATAGCCACGGTTCGTACCGGCCACGGGATGGCGCGCGGCGAGCTTGTCCTCGCGGGGCATCGCGAAGAACGCGTGGGCGACGGCCCGCAGCTCGTCGACGACCCGCGCCGGCACGCCGTGGCCGTCGATCGCGAAGAAGCCGATCTCGCGGCACGCGGCGTCGATGGCGGCGGCGACGCGGAGACGGTCGGCGGCGGCCGCGCGCGCCGGCGCCAGGTCGATGACGGGGACGCTCGCCGCGTCGACGAGCCGCATCCTCTAGAGTCGCGCCTCGTCGATCGGCAGCCCGAGCCAGTACCGCCCGACCATCTCGTAGTGGGCCATGCGCCCCTGGAGATGTTGCGTGATCACGTGGATGTCCTGGAAGTGCCGCTGGATCAGGTGGTCCTCGTAGGCGGCGGTGGCGCCGGAGGCGTTGTAGAGGGTGTCGATGATCTGGGCGGCCAGCCGGATCCCGTGCGTGGTCGCGATGCGGAGATTCGCGCGCTGCTCCAGGGTGACCGCACTCTTCGTCGCCGCGTCCCAGATCTCGCGGACCGCCTCCATCAGGAACGCGCGGCCGGAGCGCAGCCACGCCTCGCACTGGCCGACGCTGACCTGGACCATCGACTGCTCTCTCAAGAGATTCGGCATCGCGCGCGGCGTCTTGGAGCCGGCCAGCTCGGTGAAGGTCTCGAGGCACGTGCGCGCCATCCCCAGCGCCACCGCCGCGTCGCCGGAAGCGAAGCAGAGCGTGCGCGGGATTTTGTAGAGCGGGCCCTCCTCCAGCAGCGTCGCCGTCGCGGACCGCACGGTGCGCTCGTCGGGGACGAAGACGTCATGGACGTTGAAGTGGTGCGTGCCGGTGCCGCGCATTCCGCGCGTGTGCCAGGTGTCGAGGAGCTCGGCCTCGCCGACCGGCACGAGCAGGTAGCGCAGCTCGGGTGTACCGTCCGCCTCTAGCCGTGTCTTGCCGTTCTCGATGACCTGAGCGTGGGCGGCCACCCAGGTGGCGTGGCGGCACCCGGTGCTGAAGCCCTGACGGTCGGCGGTGACGCGATAACCGCCGGGCACGACGATCGCCTTCCCGGTGGCGGCGGGCGTGTTGGCGACGACGGCGCGCGGCGGGTCGATCCAGATCTTCCTCGCGGCGGCGCGCGGCATGCGCGCGGCGTACGTCGCGTAGATCGCGCCCTGGTTGACGACCCACCCGGTGCTCGCGTCCGCCTTGCCGAGCTCCTCGATCACCTGCACGTAGGTCGGCAGGTCGATCTCGCCGCCGCCGATGGCGCGCGGCACCGCGAGGTGGAACAACCCGGCGTCGGCGATCGCCTCGAAGAGCGCGCGCGGCAGCTCGCGGAGCCGGTCGATCTCGTCGGCGCTGGCGCGGATCTGCGGCGCCAGCTTGCGCGCGGCCTCGAGCGGAGCCTGGCTCATCTAATCCTCACGGTTGGCGACGCGCGGGCCGCCGCTCACGTACATCGTCTCGCCGGTCATGAAGTTCGCGGCGTCGGAGGCGAGGTAGATCACCGCCCACGCGATCTCCTCCGGCCGCGCCAGCCGCTGCAGCGGCACCTCGCGCGAGGCCTGGGCGATCATCGCCGGCGTCTTCCACACCTCCAGCACGCCCTCGGTCTCCGTCGGACCCGGCGCCACCGCGTTCACGGTGATGCCGTACTTCGCCCACTCCGCGCCGAGGCTCTGCGTGAGCGCCGTCACGCCGGCTTTCGCCGCCGCGTACGCCGCCATCCCGCGCGAGCCGCTGCGGCCGGCCACGGAGGTGACGTTCACGATCTTGCCCGACTGCCGGCGGATCATCACACGGCCCACCGCCTGCGAGAACAGGAACACGCCGGTGAGGTTCGTGGCGATCATCGCGTCCCACTCCGCGCGCGGCAGGTCCTCCAGGCGCGCACGGATGCGGTAGCCGGCGTTGTTCACGAGCAGGTCGATGCGTCCGAACTCGTCGAGCGTGCGCGCGACGGCGGCGTCCACCTGCGCGGCGTCGCCGACATCGCACGCGACGGCGAGCGCGCGGCGGCCTTTCGCGCGCACAGCGTCGGCCACCACGTCGAGCGCATCCGCGCGGCGGCTGCACGCGACGACGTGGGCGCCGACCGCGGCCAACTCCAGCGCGACGGCGCGGCCGATGCCCTGGCTAGCACCCGTCACGATGGCCACGCGGTCGCGCAGCGTATCGGGGGAGAACGCGGGTTGCAAAACGTCGCCACACGTACCACGATCCGCGCGCCGGAGCAACTCTCAGCCCGCGTCGACGGCCTTGCTGACGTCTGGCCGGCCGCTTATGCTCGACGCGAGCACCAGAAGGGATTGGCGATTGATCGCTATGCGCTCGCACATGCAGAACTTGGTATTCACGCTGGACCTGCCAGCCGGAGACTTGTCATGGACCGTCGCGTGTAGCTTCTTGTTGGCGAGCCTCAGGCGCCGAGGGGCGGTGCCGGAGCGCGTTGATTTTCAAGACCATCGTGACTTGTTGATGAAGCTCCTGGCGCCGCCGGCAACAGATCTGGAAAGTCGTGCACGTACATAGCTTGGTGTCTCAACGGCCCAACTTGCGGTTGCAGCCGGCCGCGGCTCGCCGTGCTCGCTGCGGCGGCTGAACCGTGCGGTAGCTGGATTGTGGTCATGCCTCGAGATCGAGCGCAGACGCTCCGTGCTCTAATCGCCTACGAGTTGCCGATCGAGTCCGTGCTTGCCGATTTAGGCACCTTCGGTTGGAACGCGACCCAGCCTTTCGTCATCTTGACCCGCGAGGACATCCTCCGCGTTCTTGATCGTTACCTCGCCGGTGACCTAACAGCCGAACAGCTTACGGGTTGGGCCGACCTCGTGGAATGTCGGGAGGACATCGGCTTTCCAGACGGTGAACGGGACCTCCTATCCGACACAATCTTCCGCCTGGCGAATCCCTACCTGAGGGACGAGGTGACTCCTGAACTTGGTCAGAGCATCAGGCGCGAGCTCACAGATGCGCGACGCACCAGTTAATATCCGAGTCGAGCGGGCGGCGTGACTACTCCATCGCCGCCTCAAGGGCTTGGCGGCTCGGCCGCTCACCCGGAGCGTTGAAAGCTACCCATTTGGATGACGTAGTCCTAGGATTCATCGGCCGGCTGGTTGCGTATGGCGGCGGTGGGGACGAGACGCAAAAGGATGAGATTCGGTCGGCACCGCGGGACAAGGTCACGTTGTACCAGGAGGCGATCTTTTGGCACCGCCTCCATGCTGTTGAGCAGGCGTGCGCGGATCTCCACAACTACGTCGCCCGGTGCGGAATCTTCTTCCCATCGACGCTAAAGGACAAGTTCACGAAGGTATCCGACGAGTTGTGGTCAGCGGTAAGCTCCAAGGCCGTGGGTCACGAAGCTAAAGACTCCCGCATGCAGAGAGAGGCTTGGGAAAAGATACAGGCCGATATCGCTCCGTTGTACAAGGCGATCGAGTCAGAGATTCATGCGCGCCTCCGCTCACACGGTCGCAGTTGATCGCCTTCTAACTACACGTTCGAGCGGGCCGGCTTCGCCGGCCGCTCACCTGAGCGTGAGCCAGCATCGGCGGGCGGGCGACGGTGATCACCATCGGACCGGCCAGAGCCAAGGAGCGCGGACGTCTCTGGTCGCAAGGTAATACCGTGGGCTATACTTTCTGCGCCGTCGACGCGCCGATGATCGACTACAAAGCGCTCATCCAGGACGATCGGATCCACGTGTCGCTCTACACCGACCCGCGCATCTTCGCCGACGAGATGGACCGCATCTTCACGCGCGGTTGGGTCTTCGTCGGCCACGCCAGCGAGATTCCGCGCCCGGGCGACTACGTCACCCGCACACTCGGCACCCAGCCCGTCATCATGGTGCGCGGCAAGGACAGCGCCGTGTCCGTGCTCGTCAACCGCTGCATGCACCGCGGCACCATGCTGTGCACGGCGGGCCGCGGCGCCACGCGCACGTTCGCCTGCCCGTACCACGGCTGGACGTACGACCTCGACGGCGCGCTGCTCGGCGTTCCCTACCCCGGCGGCTACACGGACTTCGACAAGAGCGCCCACGGCCTGCGTCACGCCGCGCGCGTAGACAGCTACCGGGGCTTCGTCTTCGCCAGCTTCAGCCCCATCGGGATCTCGCTAGCCGAGCACCTCGGTCGCGCCACGAAGCTGATCGACCGCTCGTGCGACCTCTCACCCAAGGGCGAGATCGAGCTGTCGGCGGGCTGGGTCAAGCACCGCGCGGCCGCCAACTGGAAGGCGCTGCCCGAGAACGACAGCGACGGCTACCACCTCGGCTTCGTCCACCTCTCGCTCTTCAAGACCGTGCCGCAGTCGCAGTACCAGCGCGTGGTCGGCGAGGAGAAGGCCATCAAGGCCGTCGTACGCGACTGGGGCAACGGCCATCTCGAGATCGACTGGTCGCCCGGTTATCAGCGGCCGTTCGAGTGGTTCGGCAACGCGTCGGGGCCGAGCGTCGAGAACTTCGTGGCCGCGCTGGAGCGCCGCGACGGCCCCGAGGTGGCGCGCCGCCGCATCATGGAGGGCCCTGCGCACGCGCTGATCTTCCCCAACCTGTTCCTCGGCGAGACCAACGTGGCCATCGTGCAGCCCATGAGCGTCGAGGAGTGCGTACACTGGCACACGCCGATGTTCTGGAAGGGCGTGCCCGAGTTCAACAGCCGCCTGCTCCGCATGAGCGAGGCGGGCATGGGGCCGGCGTCGTTCCTGATGCCCGAGGACCTGATCGTCGCCGCGCGCAACCAGGCCGGGCTCCACGCGTCGACCGTGGAGTGGCTCGAGATCGCGCGCGGCTTCAACCGCGAGTTCGAGGACGCCGAGGGCCGCATCGTCTCACACGTCACCGACGAGACGATCAACCGCGCGCTCTGGAAGCACTACCGGACGGTGATGGCGGACGCGTAGCGCGCGTCCGCTCCGATGCTCTCCGACACCGAGCGCCAGGCCGCCATCGAGTTCGTGTACCGCGAGGCGCGGCTCGCCGACGAGGCGCGCTACGCCGAGTGGCACGCCCTCTGGACCGACGACGCCGTGTACTGGGTGCCGGCCACCACGGACCCCGCCGCCGATCCCGAGAGGCACCTCTCGCACATCTACGACAACCGCGCGCGCCTCGACACGCGCGTCAAGCTGCTGCAGACCGGTCACCGCTACAGCCAGGAGCCGGCGTCGCTGATGCGCCGGCTCATCTCCAACATCGAGGTCGAGCGCGCTGAGAACGGCGATCTGGTGGTCGCCTCGAACTTCATCCTGGCCGAGCTCTCCGTCCAGGCGAAGCACGAGATGCACTGGTGGGTCGGCCGGACCACGCACCGGCTGCGCCGAGTCGACGGCGCGCTGAAGCTGAGCCAGAAAACGGTCGTGCTGGTGAACGCGGCCGAGCCGCTCCCCAACCTCTCGTTTCTCATCTGAGATCACGCCATGGACATCGTGGTCCAGGCCATCGACGATATCCCCGACCAGCCGTGAGTCTCGTCACGCTCGTCAGCTTCGACATCGACGGGACGCTGGAGGTCGGCGAGCCACCCGGGAGCGTCCCGATCGCGCTCGTGCGCACGGCCAAGCGGCTCGGCTATCTCGTCGGCAGCTGCTCGGACCGACCGCTCGCCTACCAGCAGGCGTTGTGGGAGCGGCTCGGCATCGCCGCGGATTTCACGGTGCTCAAGCACCGCCTCGCCGACGTGAAGGCGCGGTTCGCGGCCGCCGCGTACTACCACGTCGGCGACAGCGATACCGACGCGTACTACGCGAGCGATGCGGGCTTTCGATTCCTCAGGGCTGACCCCGCGGCGCAGCGCGCGTGGGCGTCGGAGCTCTTCGGCGCGTCAGGCTGAGCGTCGCTTCAGCTCCGGGATGACGTACTTGCCGAACATCTCGATGGACGACATCACCTTGTCGTGCGGGACCGTTTCCGTCGCCATCAAGAACTGCAGCTCGTCCACGCCCGCCTCCTCGTGGATGGCGATGCTCCGCAGACAGTCGTCGGGATCGCCCGCGA
>WNEQ01000121.1_pt1 | contig 35529 bp, 33 predicted proteins | sample 5399971 | NCBI WGS metagenome assembly WNEQ01 (sample SAMN13153330, study PRJNA577476) | soil metagenome | isolation source: 20 cm grassland meadow soil 2 days after 1st rain plot 5 | place: USA:California | collected 2015-09-18
CCCTTGGCAACCAGGAAGTAAGCCCTGAGGTTGACATCTAAGGTGAGGTCCCATTCTTCGACCTCAGTTTCCTCCATCGTCTTCCAGAGGCTTACGGCCGCGTTGTTGTAGACTGCGTCGACTCGCCCGTAGGCCTTCAGGGCCTCGTTTTTCATCCTCTCAATTTGCTCAGGCTTTGACAGATCTGTGGGAATCGTTAGGATGTTCTGCCCCCGACCCGACACCACTCTGGAGAGGCTAGCCAGCTCGTCAGCTTCGAGGGCCACTCCGACGACCTTGGCCCCCTCGTTCCCAAGGGCGAGGGCGATTCCGCGGCCGAAGCCACGGCCGCAGCCTGTGACTACTACAACTGCTCCGTCGAGCCTTCCCAAAATCGCTCGACGTGTGCAGACTTGCACAGGGGATTTATCTCTTCCAAGAAAAGACTTTCCTATCTTTGTCCGCAGTTTCAGACCGGGTAATCCACCTTCCAGTCCCTGGCTTGCCGACGACATGGCCGTCTCGCATCACTACGTTACCCCGCACTATAGTGGAGACCGGCCATCCGGTGACCCTCCAGCCATCGAAGATTGTATGCTTTCTCGCCCTAGTCTCCATCGCCTCAGATGAGATTTGTTTCTTCGCTTTCAGATCGACGACCGTGATGTCAGCATCTGAGCCCACCTGGATGGTCCCCTTTCGTGGGTAGATTCCAAAGATCTTCGCCGGGTTTGCCGAGCTGACCTCTGCTAACCTGTTCAGGGAGAGCCTGCCCTCGTTCACGCTGTTGAGCATCAGCGGGACCATGTTCTCCATGTCGGGGGCGCCAGGGAGTGCCTGCCAAATGTCCCTGTTCTTCTCCTCCTCGGTAAAGGGGGAGTGGTCGCTACAGATGCTGTCTATGGTCCCGTCTTTGAGGCCCTGCCACAAGGCCGCCTGGTCAGACGGGTCTCTCAGAGGAGGCTGAATCTTTGCTCGGGTGCCCAGCGTTTCCATGTATTTCCTGGTCATCAGCAGATAATGAGCACAGGTCTCAGCGGTCACTCTAGTCCCCTGAGATTTCTTGGCCCTTATCAAATCCGTCCCCCCCTCGCTGCTCATATGCGCAATGTGCACCTTGTCGTTGTACTCCCGGCCGACCATGACTATTCTGGAGATCGCGTCCACTTCGGCGTATGCTGGTCTGGATTCCACGTGGGCCACCGGGTCGGTCCTCCCCATGCCCTTCAGGCGCTCGACCTCATGCCTGATCAGGAAGTCTGTCTCGGCGTGGAAGACGTGGACCATGCCTGTCTTCGCGACTTCCTTCGAAACGTCGATCAGGGACTCGTCCTTCTCCAGGTGCAGCCCGACGAACTCCGGTTCTCTGCCGGGGGTCGGGTAGTTGGCCAGTAAGGTCTTGAAAGCGAGGACGCCTGCGTCGGCGACGGCCTTGATCTTTCCGAGGCTGTGGGTGCCCGCACCTCCATATAGGCCGAAGTCCACGAGCGACTTCCTTTCGCAGGTCTCGGCTTTCGTCTTCACCGTGTCAGGCTCAACCACCGTGGGTACCGAGTTTGGCATGTCGACGACCATGGTGATTCCACCGGCCGCCGCAGCACGGCTGCCGCTCTCGAAGTCCTCCCTCTGGGGGAACCCGGGGTCACGGAAGTGGACGTGGGTGTCGATGACTCCGGGAAGGAGGAATTTTCCTTCGGCGTTAATGAGCTGGCCTGCGCCCTGGAGGTGAGTCTCTTTTCCTATGGCGACTATCTTCCCGTCGGCTATGGCCACATCGGCTGAGTACATGTCCGTCGGTGTGACGATGGCACCATTCTTGATGAGCAAATCAAGCGGCCGCTGCAATGCTGTGTACTCTCTGACATCGACTTTTAACCTATTGGCGTGCGAGTGTCCTTTTATCGGCGAGATCAGCCCGCCTGTCTGTGCACCAGGAACTTCGAGGTCCATTCGTCGTACTCGTGACCCCCTTGGACGGTGAGCGGAATCAGGACACCGAGAGCCTTGGTCGGCTCGTCGACTACTACTTGCAGAGCGGTATCCGTGGCCTCACTATCCTGGGAGAGTCGTCAGAAATCGAGAAGTTGAGCACGAAGGAGAAAGAGGAGAACATAGAGATTGTCATGGAACGTTGCAGGAACAAGACTCCTGTCATCGTAGGAGCGAGCGAGGAAAGTGTTCAGCTGGCCAAGGAGGCGAGCCTAGCAGCGGAGGATAACGGAGCCGCGGCGGTCATGGTGGCCCCGCCGAAGAACCCGAAGCTCAGAGACGACAAGGTCTTCGATTTCTACTCGAGCATAGGCGATTCGATACGGATCCCCATCGTACTCCAAGACTATCCGGAAACAGGCAGGCCGTATCTTTCGCCAATGCTGATCGCCAAGATAGCGAAGGAAGTGCCCATGGTGAAATATCTGAAGTTGGAGGACCCGCCGACCCCGATGAAGCTTTCGAAGGTGGTCGAGGCGACCCAAGGAAAGCTCAAGATTTTTGGAGCGCTCGGGGGTAAGGGGTACTTCTGGGAGTTGGAGAGAGGGGCCGTAGGAGTGATGACTGCCTCACCTACTCCCGAATATCTCGTTGGGTTGTGGGAGAAGTATATGGATAAAGATCGCCAAGCGGCGAGGGAGGTTTTCTTCCACAATCTGCCGCTCATCCACGCCTACTCCGAGATGGGCCTTTCAGTCAGAAAGGAGGTCTTGGTTGCTAGGAAAGTCATCAAAACCGCGCATTTGAAGCCTCCCGCAGCTGAGCTGGACGAGAAGGCAAGGGAGGAGGTCAGAGACTTGCTCAGATGGACGGAGGAATCCATACAGGATGTGGCAGGGATAAAGCCACTACGTTTCTGAAGTTCTTGATGAGCCTAACTGACGACTGCCGTTTCGGATTTGACTTCGGTTAAGGCTTGGATAATTCTTGCCGCACATAGGGTTCATTGCGCCTCCGCGTTGGCGAAGACGGCTCCCTGAGAGATTGGCGCGTCCGCGAGGCACCTTGACACCAGCAGGCTTGCGGCGTCCTTTTCATCGTCCACCTCGCTGATCTTTTTTCTCTTCGGCGTACTGCCGGAACCCTCCTGATCCCGGCCTCGTAGTACCTCCTGGTGTGGAGGCTCTTGCTGCGATGGAACTTCTTTTCAACGAATTCAGGTGCTTTTCCCCCACTCAATCATGCGGGGGAAGTTGACGGCGTAATTTAACGCCCGAAAATGCTCTCTGTCCCCTTAAAGTGATGGGGTCGGCCGGATTTGAACCGGCGTTTCAAGCGCCCGAGGCTTGAAGCCTGGACCATGCTAGCCGACGACCCCTGAAAACGGTTCCCCAACCTTGCTTTATATTCTAAAGTCCTCGAATCGTCTCTGCTGTCGGACTGTACAGAGAAATGGACGAATGCAGACAGAGATTACCTTTAGAACCTCGTTTATAAGGGGACGTCAGGAAGGCGCAACCAGATGTCGGTGGAGAGGAAGACGGTCATAGTTGGCAGGTCCAAACCACTGCTGAATTACGTTACAGCCTGCATTACGATGTTCAACAGCGGCGCCGAACTCGTCGTCCTGAGAGCTAGGGGGGAGGCGATTAACATGGCGGTCGATGTGGCGCAGATGCTAAAGAAGAGGTTCGTCAGCAATGTTCAGATTTCAAACATAATCATAGACGGCGAGAACGTGACCTCTCGAGACGGAAGGCAGCTTAACCTCCCAGTCCTGGAAATAGAGCTCTCTATTCCGAAGTAAGTAACCTCACGGAAGGCAATTATAACCGACGGCAACCGTCGTCAGACTTGGTTGAAGCGGAAATTCGCTAAGGTCGTTACCAAGCTGCCTGGGAGGAGGGCGGCCGCCGTCGTTCGTGACACCTCCAAGTACCTCTCTCCCTCCATCTCAAGATACTATCCTCTGGTTGTCGATTCCGCGCACGGTTCGATAGTTAGGGACGTCGACGGAAACCAGTTTCTCGACTTCACGTCTGGAATCGCGGTCCTCAACACGGGTTCCACTCACGAGAAGGTAGTCGAGGCCGCCAAGGGGCAGCTCGGGAAGTTTCTGCACTTCTCCTACACGGACTTCTACTACGAGAACCTCGTAAAGCTCGCAGAGAAGATCGTCGAGAGAGTTCCCGGCGACTTCGAGAAGATGGTCTACTTCGGGAACAGTGGTACCGAAGCGAACGAGGCCGCAATGAAACTGGCACGAAACTTCACTCGAAGGACGCTCTTCCTCGCTCACGGAGGGGCCTTCCACGGGAGAACGATGGGGGCCCTGAGCCTGACCGCCAGCAAGCCGATTCAGCGTGAAGGCGCCTTCCCACTGCTCTCCGAGACTGTCCACTTTCCGTTTCCATACTGCTATCGATGCCCATGGAAGCAGACTTTCCCCGAGTGCGACTACTACTGTATCGACTTCTTCAAGGAGCAGTATCTAGAGCAGTTCGTTCCGGTCAAGGAGGTGGCGGCCTTCGTCTATGAACCGATCGCGGGAGAGGGAGGATACGTGATGCCGCCTCCAGAGTATTACAAGCGGATGGAGTTCCTGCGGAAGGAAGGGGTGCTCTTCGTGGCGGACGAGATCCAGACAGGTATGGGTCGGACGGGGAAGTTCTTCGCTTCGGAGCATTTCGGCATCACTCCAGACGTAATCAGCATCGCCAAGGGCATAGCCTCGGGCCTCCCGTTGAGCGCGACGGTAGCGAAGGCCGAAATCATGCGTAGCTGGAAACCGGGTCAGCATGCCTCGACGTTCGGCGCCAACCCCGTCGCCGTGGAGGCTGCTCTTGCGACATTGGAGGTAATGAACTCTGAGAGATTATTAGAGAATGCTACCAGAATGGGGAGGGTCGCGATGAAGAGGCTGCTTGAGATGAAGGATAAGCATGAGATAATCGGGGATGTAAGGGGGCTCGGACTGTTCATAGGCGTTGAAATCGTCAAAGACAAGAAGACGAAGGAACGCGGCGAGGAGGAAGCGCATCACATATTAGAGGAATGCTTTCACAGTGGCCTCCTGGTCATCAGTGCTGGCAGGAATACGTTGAGGGTGATTCCACCGCTAAACATAACGCGCGAAGAACTGGATGAAGGACTCGAGATACTCGAGGAGGCGGTGGCGAAGGTCGACCGCCTTCGAAGGTCACGGAGAGAGTAGAAGATGTACGACTTCGATAGCCTTGTTGAGGAAGTACTGAAGAACAAGCCAGAACTGAGTAGAAATAGCCTCATGGAGCAGATAGAAGAGAAGAAGAACAAGGTGGGTTCGGGTTATCTGACAGACCAGGGCGCGCTCTTCCTGATAGCTGGAGAGCTCGGGGTGCGCCTGGAGCGGATCACCTCGACGGACCTCGGACTGAAGGACCTCTACGTCGGCGCCAACGACATAACCGTCGTGGCGCGTGTCTTCGCGATATATCCCATCAGCGAGTATGAGAGGAAGGATGGCAGCGGGAGGGGGAGGTACAGACGAATTGGGCTCTTCGACTCGGACAACGTTGCTCGAGTGACGCTCTGGGATGACAGGGTGGAGGACGTCGATCAGACTGGAATCACGCTCGATTCTCCCGTGAGGGTCGTCAGTGGGTACGTCAAACAGGGGTTTGACGGCAAACCGAACCTGAACCTGGGGAGGAGGGGAAGGATCGAAAAGATCGAGGATGCGGAGCTATCGAGCAAGCTGGACAGCATCGAAAAGGCGGTGAGAACGCTTGGCAATCTGGATGAAGATAAGCAGATTATCGCTCTGGACGCGATTCTGGCTTCAGAGGCCAGACGGTCCGACTTCACCAGGTCTGATGGCTCCCCGGGTTCATTACTTCAGTTCCGAGTCTCGGACGGAAAGGAGAGGAGGGAGGAACGAATTGCAATCTGGAGTCCATCCATCCCAACGCCAAGCTTCAAACTCGGTCAGAGGATCAGGGTCACCAACCTCAAGGTGAGAAAGTCCTCTCAAGGCGAGCCCGAACTCCACGGAGACGCTGGAAGCGTAGTCATCCCTCTGGAGGCGGAGGTCCACGCGAGAACCTTCAGGGTTGTCTCGACCGAGTTCGGAGAGACGACCCTGTTCCTTGTAGTAGATGACGCGAGGAGAGTCCACCAGCTTGAGCTGGTGGGCGATGCCGCGGGGCGCGCCATGTCGGTGAAGCCGGGAGACGTCGTCCGTGTGACTCCTGACGAAGACTTGAAGGAGAGGTTGGTCTGTCGGAGAAGCGGCTCCTTCGAAATCTCACAGGGTGATGGCATGCCTGAGCTCGAGTCGTTGGGCGTGAAGATAGACGCATTGAAGAGTTGCGCGTGGCCCGTCCTGGTGGAGAGCATAGCTCTCTCGAGGGGTGCGGTGCAAGAAGTTCATCTGAAGGACGGCTCTGTCACCAAGAAGGGAGAGATCGTGATCGGCGATGATACCGCTGAAGTGAAGCTCATCGCGTGGCGAGAGCAAGCCGGGAAGGTCATGAGCATCGAGCCGGGGGAGAGAGTGCGCGTAGTAGGGGCAAAGCCCCAGATATCGCAGATGGGAATTCTGACACTTCAAGCGTCTAGTTTTACGAGGATCGAAAGGCTCCGAGGCCGCTGAAGCCGCTCCAGGCTAGGTCTTCGAACGGCGGAGGGCTTCGTACTCGTAGACGAAGACGACGATAATCGCTATCACGAAGAGTGTAATCATCAGGCTGCTCAGGAAGTCGTAGTAGCTCGTAGAGCTCAGGAACGAAGGGAGCAATCCCTTTCATTTGCCTTCCGAACGGATAATAAGCGTTCCGAAAGTGCCGGGGGCGGGATTCGAGCCCGCGACCATCAGGGATCCGCCTAATCCTCTCCGGATTCCACCTAGCTTGGGATTATGAGTCTCGCTCACGGTGAGCGTGCCCGGCGCAATAACCAAGCTATGCTACCCCGGCAACGATGCGCTCACCTCGGTTGAGTTGAGATGTTTAAAGCATCTCGAATTCTGGACGTTTTCGAATGCCTCGGTAGCTCAGCTGGTTAGAGCGTTGCCTTGGTAAGGCAAAGGTCGAGGGTTCAAATCCCTCCCGAGGCTCCACTTTGCGAAAAGGTTTTCGACTTGTGATTAGGCGGGCTATGCTGTTGACCGTCCTGAAGGAGAACGAAATCAGGTATCTGAAGGGGCGTACTCTCTGCAGGCTTGCCACCGCGTCGAAAGATGCGGAACCCCATGTGACGCCTGTGATCTATGCCATGGAAGGAGAGGATGTAATCGTAGCGGTAGACTACGGCGAGAAGAAGCTCAAGAACCTCCGCGAAAACCCGAAGGTTTCTCTCGTTGTTGACGAATACCGGCCAAACAGGGCCGTGATGATTCAGGGGGAGTGCGAGATTCTGGAAAGAGGAAAGGAGTACCTTCGTCTCCAGAAGATTCTCTTCGACAAGTTCGAGTACTACAGGAAGAACCCGTGGAAAGAGGGCGAATCTCCTATCCTGAGGATTCGTCCAACCAAGTCTGCTTCGTGGGGAATCTGATTCTTTTTATCCCGACGGAGAGACTCTGAGGGCTCTTGCGGGGGTCGCCCAGAGCAATCGGCGGGAAGCCTGGTCAACGGCGCGAGCGAGAGCGCTCTCCGCGTTGCTCAGGACCTCGTCCCTTAGCGTCGAGTAACTCGACGGGGAAGGGTTCGTGGGTTCGAATCCCACCCCCCGCACTGAAAAACCCAAAGCTCATGTTGCATAGACTCATCTCTGCATGATCAACTAACGCAAGTCGCTTGACAAGCCTGTCGCGACCTGCGGGTCTCGTTTCAGGATTGGCAGATGCAGTAGGAGAGGATTTCGACTCGGCAAAATCTATTCAGGCCTTTATACCACTTCTCACACCTTCGAATCATGTCGATATCCAAGACTCCTTCTGCCGAGAATCTTTATGTGAAGTTCCTACAGGCACTAGCTAACAATAAGTCCGGTGACTGGATTCTGGCGGTGTTCGAGGGGTCGCCAAGCGAAGGCATGTACTCTTGGTGCTCCGACTGCGTGGCAGCCAGCCGCGACCTGAATAGTTTCTTGGAAGAATACACTGGTCATGTCAAGGTGTCTCAGTTCAAGGTTGGGACCAAGAACGAATGGAAGGACAGTGTCATCGGCCCGAGTCCCTTCAGGGCGAAGTTCCCCTTTCTATCCGACCTTCCCACGGCAATCCTGTTCAATGGAGAACTGGACGTAGCTAGATTCATTGCGCCTCGTAAAGAGGACCTGCTATACCTTAGTAACAGGGCAACGACTTACGAAAATCAAAAGGCGAGCGGATCTTGGAACCCTCCAAAGGAAAGTGAAATCCCAAGGTACAAATCGGGGACTCTTCTGAATAGGAAGAGAAAGCCCACATCCCGCACTAAGTTCCACTAACCGCGGAAAACAGGCGCTCTCATGACCGATGCGGCTCACCGATTGTCTCGCTCTTTTGATTGATTAATGACCAGACGTAGTTTGGCGTGAGCGGAATCTTCTGAACCGTCACTCTTAGCGGACTGAGTGCGTCTTCGACTGCGTTGACAATCGCCGGGGTCGCCGCTATGGTTCCTGCCTCTCCCACGCCCTTGACGCCGAGGGGATTCAGAGGCGAGGGGGTTTCGGTACGGTAGGTCTCGATCAATGGTGCCGTATCCGTCGACGGGATCAGGTAGTCAGAGAGGGTAGCGGTCAGCGGCTGCCCGTTCTCGTCGTAGACCATCTGCTCGAGGAGAGCCTGTGAAACTCCCTGCAGGACTCCACCGTGGACCTGCCCCTCTACGATGAGGGGGTTGAGGACCTTCCCGACATCGTCAACGGCAACGTACTTGAGTATCTTGACGATTCCCGTCCCCCTGTCCACCTCGGTCATCGTCACGTGAGTGCCGAAGGGGAAGGCGTTGCCGGGGGGCGCGTACGCACAGTACTCGTAGAGGGTTGCCTCCATCCCCGGCGGAAGGGCTTGAGGAGAGTAGGCCGACTCGGCGACCTCTGCGAACGGCAGGCTCTTCGACGAAGTCGCAGAGACAATCTTTCCGTCTCTGAAAATCATCCTGTCGCTCCTTAATCCCATCATCTTCGCCGCAATCTTGCTCATCTTCTCCCTGACCTTTCTGGAGGCGAGAAGTACGGCGCTACCACCGACGACGGCGGAGCGGCTCCCGGCGGTTATTGTGCCCCAAGGAATTGCGGCGGTGTCGCCGTACAGGACCACTACGTCGCTCACGTCTATCCCGAGCTCCTGTGCCACAATCTGTGCGAAGGGTGTCGAATGGCCCTGGCCATGAGGGTTGGTTCCGACGGTGACGGTCACTCTTCCATGCCGGCTCACGGCCACTGATGCAGTCTGAGGAAGGTCAGGACCGAATCCGCAGACCTCCACATAGGTGACCACTCCGATACCCACCAGCCTCCCCTTGGCCCTCGCCTCCCTCTGGAAGTCACGAAGCTCGTCATACCTCGAGAGTTCGAGGGCCCTCCTCAGGTTGCCCTCGTAGTCCCCGCTGTCGTAGGTGTTGCCCCCTGCCGACTTGTAAGGGAATTTGCTCTTGGGGACGTAGTTCTTCAGCCTGACCTTGACGGGGTCCAGCTTGAGCCTCCGTGCGATTACGTCCACTGTCCTCTCTATCAGGTAGGTGGCTTCGGGCCTTCCGGCTCCCCTGTATGCCCCGATGGGGGGTTCGTTGGTAAACACGGTCACTGCTTCTGCCTTGAACGCCGGGATGTCGTAGACTCCGGGGGCCATCCCGATTGTTATGTCGGGCATGGAGAAGTTCCAGTCGCTGTAGGCGCCCCCGTTGCAGATTATCCTTGCCTTCAGGCCCAGAATCCTGCCGTCCTTCCTGACGGCTGCCTCGATGAACTGCTTCTGCCCCCTGCCGTGGGAAGACGCCGTCAGGTTCTCCCCCCTGGTCTCGACCCATTTGACGGACCTGCCGAGCTTCATTGCCGCGAAGCAGACCGTCGCATACTCTGGGAAGACCGCTCCCTTCTGACCGAAGCCGCCGCCCATGTCGGGTGCGATGACTCTGACCTTGGTCTCAGGCAACCTCAGTATGCCAGCGATGTCCTCTCGGGCCTCGTGAGGGGCCTGTGTGGAAAGCCACACGGTGAGGAATCCTGAAGCTTCTTCGTATGACGCTATGACGTTTCGTGGCTCCATGGGGACGGCCGAAAGTCTGGGAAATTCCTGCTGTAACTTGATGACGTGGTCTGCCTCCCTGAATGCGTTTGTCACGTCGCCGGACGACTTCGTCGACCTGTACCCTATGTTGTCTTTGAGATACTCGTGCACCCTGGGCGAGCCCGGGCTGGCCGCCCTCTCCATGTCGACGACAGCGGGGAGGGACTCGTATTCCACCTGGACAAGCTCCGATGCGTCCTCGGCTGAGTACACATCATCGGCGACGACGAGCGCGATGGCTTCGCCAGCGAAGTTGACTTCTTCAACCGGAAGGACGGGTCTGTCGGTAGGCTTCGTGTCCCCCCCCTCTTCGACGGTTGGCATCTTGTTGACCCGGTTGAGCAAATCCTGCCCGGTCAGCACCAGTCTCACGGCGGGCTGCTTCAAAGCCTCCGTCACATCGACTCGTTTTATGCGGGCATGTGCGTAGAGGCTCCTGACGAAGACCGAGTGAAGCACCTCTGGGAGAGCGATGTCGTCTGCGAAGAGGCCGGTTCCAGTTATGAACTTGGGGTCCTCGACCCTCTTCAGAGGCTGGCCGAGGACTGCGGTCTCCTCCTTCACTACGACCTGGGTGGAAGGCAACGCGTCGGACGTGCCAAATTCGATAGGTAAAGATTTTACTGAAGGGCGAGGTGGCGAATGCGGATGAACCCCAAGTCCTTCGAATATCATGCGCCGAAGTCGGTCGCGGAGGCTTCGTCGCTCGCGGAAGAGTATGGGGTGGATGCAAAGTTCCTGGCTGGTGGGCAGAGTCTTATCCCGTTGATGAAGCTGAGGTTACTGTCGCCCTCCCATCTAATCGACCTCGGGAGGATTCCAGGTCTCTCATACATCAGGGACGAAGGGAACCACCTTGCGATCGGGGCCATGGAGAGAATAGCCGAGATAGCCCGCTCTGACCTGGTCAGGAAGCAGTGCCCAATCCTGAGCCAATGCGCCCACCAGATTGCTGACCCACTCGTCCGCAATATGGGCACCATTGGAGGCAATCTATCTCACGCCGACCCGACAAACGACATGCCTGCAGTCATGGTGGCGGCGGGCGCCAGCATCGTAGCCGCTTCTGGCCAAGGAAGCAGGGTCATTCCGGCTGGAGACTTCTTTGTGGACACGTTCACCACCGCGCTGAAGGGAACGGAGATACTCGTCGAAGTGAAGATGCCGATTGGGCCGACTCGGCGAGGAGCGTATTTGAAACTGGAGAGGCAGGCAGGCGACTTCGGAATTGTTGGAGTCGCAGCGGTACTGGAGATGTCTTCGGACGGCAGGTGTGTGGCAGCTGGGATAGCCCTCACGGGCGTCGGCCCAACGGTAGTGAAGGCGACGAGAGCAGGAGAGATTCTGAAAGGAGTCGAGCTAGACAAGAACACAATCGACCGGGCCTCGAGGGCCGCGGCTGAGGAAGCCCAGCCCTCCGGTGACCTGAGAGGTTCGGCCGAGTATAAACGTGCGATGGTTGAAGTCATGACCTCGAGGACGATCCGAGCGGCGGCGAGAAGGCAAACAGAAAGATGACCAAGGTCCGGGTATCCATGGAAGTCAACCAGCAGATGAGAGATGCCCAGATTGAGCCGAGGCTGCTTCTCGTCAGCTTCCTGAGGGAAGAGCTGGGCCTTACGGGAACGCACGTCGGCTGTGAAACGACAAACTGCGGCGCTTGCACGGTCTTGCTCGATGGTCGGGGCGTGAAGTCATGTACGGTCCTAGCCTTACAGGCTGAAGGAAAGAAGGTGACTACGATCGAGGGGATAGGAACAGCTGAGAACCTCAACCCCATCCAGCTTGCCTTCTGGGAGAAGCACGGACTACAGTGCGGCTTCTGCACTCCAGGGATGATACTGGCCTCCTACGAGCTTCTAGAAGTTGAGCCGGACCCGGACGAGAAGGTGATTAGGGAAGCACTTTCGGGCAACCTCTGCAGGTGCACTGGGTATGTGAACATAATCAAATCTGTGAAGTACGCGGCGAAACTGCGAAAGAAGGGCATGCGCGGCATGAGAAAGGGAGCGGCTTGACGAGAGAGAGTTCATCCGCTACTGAATGGTTAAATTTCGAATTGCGAGAAATGTTTCAATGCCTTCCGTAGACGAGCAGATTCTCGCTGAACTACGCGAAATCAAGAGGCTGCTCACACCAGCGCCACCTGCGCCTCCGGCGGCGCCCAAGGGCTTGATTGAGGAGTTCAAGATGTTCCTTTCGCAGTACAAGGTGCTTGGGTTGGCGGTGGCTTTCATTCTCGGAGTCTACTTGGGCGCACTTGTCAAGGCACTGGTGACCGACCTGATTCTGCCAATACTTTCATTCGTCCTTCCATCCGGACAGGATTTCAACACGTATGAGGTGGGACCGTTCCGGGTGGGAGACTTCGCGAACGCGCTCCTTACATTCATGATCGTGGCCTTCGTAATCTTCCTCATCGTGAAAGTCTCCAAGCGATACAAGATCGAGTAGCTCTAGAGCTATTTCCTCCTCGACGGGCGAGAAAATCCACTCATACCGGCTTTTGTTGGGGGAGGGTCAGTTGTGAGGGTTCAGGCTTCGGCATCGGTTGTCCCGAGACGATAGCCGCGGCCCGCTTGCCCAGGTCTGTTATCACGTACCTGCTTGGTTCGCCAAAGAGGTCCGTCTTGTAAGTCACGAAGCCCAGAGACAGAAGTTGTCTTACAGTCCAAATCGCCAGCCACCCTGAGTCGTTCCCGAGCACTTCGCTAACCTCTGGATTGCTGAGTCCCTCGCTGTTCCCGGCAGTTGCCTTCAGGAGAGTGGAGAGCTGAGGGGAACGCGACACCTTCCTGAGCGTCCGTCGCTGCATCTTCGGGTCCGTCGGCCAGACCCAGATCCCCCCTTTCACGTCGGGTGGCGGTGAATTCTTCGTTGATAAACGCTCTGTGATTTGGGGTGAATCACAGGGGATTGAATCACTTTTACGATTAAGTGAATTGTTTTGCGTCTGTCCGGAGAAAAGAACGGGTGGCGCTCGGTGCCTTGGTTCCGATGGAAACTGTGACCGAGTACGCAGACCGCAAGACGGAGCTCGAGGGGAAGATAGGGTCTCTGGAGACTGAACGCAACTCGCTTCTCGGCGATATCGCGACGCTCAAGGAGAGGATATCGACGGTGGAGCTGGAGAAGGCGGTAAATACGCTGGAAGGCGAAGTCCAGGCGCTCAGGACTGAGAAGGCCGTTCTGGAAGAGAAGGCAGCGAAGTTCAGCGAAGAAACATTCGAAGTGGAATCTCAGGGGTCTGAGGGCCTTCAGGTCTAACTAACGCAGTCTCGTGGCTTTCTGCTCGAGTTCTTCCCTCTCTTTTCTCAGGTACTTGACGTACGTCTCGAGTTCGTCCAATTTCGTCTCAAGCTGCTTGAGTTCGGTGTCTTTCTGAGTCTTCTCGAGGAAGGTCTGTAGCCTCTCCTGCTCCTTCGCCATCGCCTGGACCTTGGATTTGAGTTCTTTGTTGTCAACCGTGACCGCCTTGAGCTCTTGCTGAATGCCATGGAGCTCTTCCGCCGCGACGATCAGGTAGTGCTGTCGGCTCAGGACGGCGGGGAACTTGGTCCCGCACTTGGAGCAGGTGTACATCCCGACCTTCCTTTCGGTCAAGCCGCGTTCTCCTTTGGCCGGCTCCACAATCACCGTGAAGAATCTGGAAGGCGCTTCCTCTTTGTTACCGCACTTCGGGCAGGCAGGCAAACGAGCTTCTCTCATCCTTTCTTGTTGTGTTAAAAGCTTCCTACTCTGGTTCAGTTAACTCTTCGGCTCGTGGCGGTTAAATATCCGTCTGACATGAAACGATATGCGAGCAGTCAAGGCAATCCAGTTCAGGTATGTAGCTTCGGATGAACTAGCCTCCCTCTTCGAGGGCTTCCGCTTGATGTGCAACGATGCGATCAGAATCGCCCTCAAGGAGAAGCCTAGAAGTAGGACGGAGAGTGTGGTGCCCTTCCTGCAGCAGGGCGGGGATAGGAACGTAGTCCCCTCAAGAAACATAATGGCCCCATTGGTTTGTGCGGCTCGGCCATCCAGGGAAAGCCGTGAAGGGGAACCTCGAAGGCAGGAGAAGGCGAGTAATCCCCCGAGCAGATGGATGGAGGTTAGCGTCGGTCATGGGCCGAAGAGTTGACAGAACCCTACTGCTCTCTGATAGACTCGAGCTCCGAGACAGCAGACCATAGTGTAACTCTGGCGAAAGAGGGCATGTTAGGGTCCTGCGCGACTTCGTCGAGGAGGCTTATCGCGTTGGCTGCTCTCACGGCGAGGCTCTGCTTCGGGTCCTGGAGCATCAAGATTGAGTCCTTGACTATCTTCCGGATGTTCCTGGGCGTTATGTTCGAGTCGGCTATCTGCTGGAGCGTCGTGGTTGCCTTCGCCAGTTTCGCGTCGTTCTCCTGCTGCTTCTTAATCTTGGTACTCGTAGTTTAAATCACCGTGGTCGGTGCCTTCTTCGCTTCCTTTAGACGGGATATGTGCTTTTCTGTCGTCGAAACCAAACTGATTTTTATAACTATGGGGTTGGTGCTTCATTCGCTTGAGTAGAGCCTCAAAGGAGAAGATGCGGATCACGGTTGAACTTGTTCGACGAGGCGCAACCCTCCTAAAGGAACCCTGTACTGTTTGTGGCGGTGTCCAAGTAAGGTACCACGGGAAGGTCATCTGCACGAGTCACGACGACCTCTCTGGAGTGCTCACCACGGAAGAGGTTACGTACGAGGCTGTGGCCTCGTCTCTCCGTACGCTTCTACTCTCGAAGGCGAGGGAAGCTGCTGACCTGCTGGAGAAGGAGCAGGACACGCTCAAGCAGGACCAGCTGGTCTCGCTCATCTCGAAGTATGTGGAGTTACTCCAAAAGCTACCCGAGAATCGCTGAGATACACCTTAAATGAGTGGCGGAGAGGGATCTGCATCTTGGTCCTGAGGATCGGCCAAAGAGTCCCTGAATTCTCTCTGCCTGATTACAACAAGCAACAGAGAGGCCTTGCGGAATTCCTGCAGAAAGGAACGACCACCCTAGCGTTCTTTCCTTTCGCCTTTTCTGGCGTTTGTGACAAGGAGATGTGCACCTTTCGTGACGGGCTCTCGAGAATCAGTGGCGCGGGAGGTCAGATTGCGGGGATAAGCGTAGATAGCCTCTTCACTCTGAAAGTCTTCGCGCAGACGTATGGGCTGCAGTTTCCCCTCCTCAGCGACTTCAACAAGAAGGTCACCAAGCTATACGGCGTACTGCAGGATCCTTGGGTGGGGTATGGTTACAGGGGGGTGGCAAAGAGGTCTGTTTTCGTGGTGGATATGAAGGGGATCTTGAGGTACAAGTGGATAACCGATGTCCCCAGCAACGAGCCACCCTATGAAGAGGTTATGGCCGCCGTCGCCAAGACGCCGCGATAGTTTTTATAGGAGTTGACGCTTCTTACCCCAGAATGACTCAGGAAGCGGAGATTAAGCCAATAGTCCAGATGACCGAGACAGCCGCCAGGGAGCTCAAGGCATATCTGGGAAAGCAGGGGAAGCCGAGTGCGGGGCTTCGTGTCTTCGTTACCGCGGGAGGGTGTTCTGGGCTCTCTTACGGAATGGTTCCTGATGAGAGGATAACTGAAGACGATTACGTAGTCGAGGCGTATGGCGCCAAGGTGATTGTCGACAAATCCAGCGCCCCGTTCATCGCAGGGTCGATTATCGACTACAGGAGCGAGAAGCTGATGGGGGGAGGTTTTGTGGTGACAAACCCCAACGCGGTATCGACCTGCGGCTGCGGCGAATCGTTCAGAACGGTTTAACGCCTTAGGAAACGCGTTCTCACAAAAAGTAGATAATGGCTCCTTTGGCTCCGGCAGTCTTGCCGGGGTGGCGGAGCCTGGTAACGCGCGGGCAATCCACTTCTCAAAGTGGATCCGCAACTCGAGATCGTTCAGGCAAGTCAGCCCGTGACCCTATGGGTCGTGTGGGTTCGAATCCCGCTGGGAGGAAGCCTCAGCATTGAAGGAAGGTGGACTCGGGCGAAAGTCCCACCCCCGGCGCCCCAAATAAGACTATTACAAGTTTATTTGGCGAAAAGAAGGCAGAAATCGTCAGATTTACGAAGAGATGGTGCGTCGCCGAATTAGCCGCGGCCTGAACCCGTCACTCTTTCCTCTTGCTCTTGGCAGGCGCAAGCATTTGGCTCCACGTCACGAAGCAATCGATGATCTCGCTATTGTCTGAGCTTTCGTGAGAGGAACCACTTTGTGAGCTCCCACGCGTCCTCCGCGGCCGCCCCGTTGTAGGTTTCTCTGTTCGAGTCATTGAAGAACCCGTGCCTTGTTGCAGGGTACACCTTGAGAGTTAAGTCCTTCCCTGAGGCCAAGACGGACTGGACGAATTCAGGAATTTTTGAGTTGATTATTTCGTCCTGTTCTGCGTGGATGGCCAAGATTGGAGCCCTGATCTTCTGGACCCCAAGAGTGTCTGGAGGCTCCCCGTAGAAGACGATGCACGCAGTCAGCTGCGAAAATTTTGTGGCGACTCGTGCAGAGATTCCGCCCCCCAGGCAGAATCCCAGGGTTGCAACTCTAGGAGTTCTTTCGTAAGAGTATTTCACACATGCGACCGCGTCATCCAGCATCTGGTCCCTGAAGTCCTGGTTGTAGAGTGTCGTGGCCACCTGCATAATCTCGTGTGAAAGGCCTTTCTTTGCCAGAGCCTCCCTGACCCTGTTTATGTCACGTCTCTCAAGCAAAGAGAGGTTCCACACCCCCTCCATCGCTGCACGTATCTTTTCTGGGACAAGCAGCTCATTATGCTTCCAGTAGAGGTCTGGAGCGACCGCTGTAAACCCGAGTTTGCTGACGCGTTTACATACGTCCTCTATGTGTGGCACGAGACCCCACACTTCATGGAGGACGACCACGGAGCCAGCGGGGGACGCGGGTTTGGCAAAGAACGCGGGCACCCTCCCACCGGTGCTCTCAAAGCTCAGATGACCTTGCTCCAATTAAGTGGCTCCTCGAAAGAAGGGATGTTTAAATCAGAAGGACGCCGGTGTGTTGCCAGCCTGTCATGAAGGTTTCTTTGGTTTGGCACACCCCTAATCCGGAGAGGACGATTGCTGTCGCAATGCGACGTTGTTACAGCACTAAGCCAATCGAAGATATTGAAGTGGAACTGGAGCAGAAGGGGCGGGAGTACTGGAAGTATCTCCTGACGCGGGCGCTACAAGACAAGTCGCTGGATGTCTTCGAGCACTATTGTCTGGAGCTGTTGATTGAGGACACGCCGGAAGCTGAGATGAGAACAGTGGCTACCGCATATCCTTTCATTCGCTTGCTACCTTTAAACGGCAGGGACTGGTTGGTCGCGATGAACGCACGAACCCTAATCGAGATGTGGAGGGACGAAATTCACAAGCCATTCGCAAGTACCATCATCGAACGGCTGAATGCGAATGGAACCAGCCCGGTGTTCAATTCTGTGGTCTTTGGAGTTTGATTGTATGCGAGTGAAGCTTCTTTCTCACACGGAACTCGAAGCCGTGAAGTATGTTCTGCGCGTCAAGAACGTGTCGTTTGACCCGTCTCAGTTGCTTGATCATGTGGTATACATGTTCGAGATTGAGGACTGCAGCCGGGTGACGACCCACCAGCTCGTTCGGCACAGGGTCGCCTCGTATGATCAAGAATCGCAGCGTTTCTCCTCGGCATCGAGGGAAGGCTTCGTCACGCCCCCTAGTGTGCAGTCGAACGAGAGCGCCATGAAAGTCTACGACCAAGCGCTGAAGGCGGCGTATCAGGCCTTCGAGAGCATGATTGCTTTGGGCGTGCCAAAGGAGGACGCGAGGTATGTTCTGCCTAACGCCATAAAGACGAAGCTGGTGATGACGGTGACCGCGAAGAGTTTGATGCACATCGTCTGGCAGCGGACTGCACTCCAGGCTCAGTGGGAGATTAAGGAGGTTGCGAATGTGATGCTGAATCTGGCCAGAGAGGCCACCCCTGAACTCTGGACGAAGATTATCGAGAGGTAGAGACGGTGAGTCAAGTCTTCGGGACTGCCGGGGTTAGAGGGGTCTTCAACAAGACGCAGACGCCTGTGCAGGTTTACCGGTTTGCGGAGACGACCGCCTTCGTTTTCGGACGCGGTACTTACGGAGTAGGGTGGGACGGACGAAAGAGTTCGGCCTTGTTGGCGAGAACCATAACCGCCGCCATTAACTCGACCGGTAGCGAAGCGTTGCTCTTCGGTCTGGTCCCCACGCCTGTGACGGCCTTCGGGGCAAGGGGCAGAATGTGCTCCATCGGTTTTTCGGTTACGGCTTCGCACAACCCACCAGAATTCTCTGGTGTGAAGCTATTCAACGGACGTGGGATGGAACTCTCTGAGTCGGATGAGGAGAGAGTGGAGAGAGCTCTTGCTGTAGAGGTCAAGAAGAACTCGGCGAAATTTGGTTTGGCTACGCGAGACGTGGAAATCTTCTACGAGTACAGAGGAGCGCTACTTTCGAGGTACCAGCCAGCGGGGAAGAGACTAAGAATTGCGGTCGATTGTGCCGCTGGGCCGGGGGGCTTGATCACCCCGTACGTCCTCAAAGGTCTTGGTCATGATGTTATACCGGTTAATGCTCAGGTATCTTGGCGCTTTCCGGGACGCCAACCGGAGCCGACCGCTGAGAATCTCGAGGAGTTCGCCAGAATGGTTCCTAACTTGGGCGTCGACTTCGGGTTCGCTCATGACGGAGACGCTGACCGGCTGGTGATGGTGAACCGGGCAGGCCGCGTCCTCCCAGACTCGGTATGCTCAATCTTGGCACTAAAAGGGTTGGGGAAGACTTCTGGCGCCGCTATCCTTTCAGAGAATACGTCGACCGCTGTGGAGGAGGAGGCCCTAATGATGGGATTGCGCGTTGTCCGCAGCAAGGTGGGTAAGACGTTCGCTTCGCTGGAGAAGGAAGGCGGTGTTTTTGCGACGGAGCCCAGTAAAGTGACCGACCCGGCTTGGGGGCTGTGGGAGGACGGAATGAATGCCGCGGCCCTCATCGCCACCACAATTTCGAAGGACTCGCAGTTGTTAGAGAAGCTCACCGCTTCGGAAAGTTGGCACTACAGGCAGGTTAGCCTCGCTCGGAGGGTGGAGTTACCCGCACTCGTCAGCAGAGCAAGGGAGGCCTTCAAACGGTTCAGAATCAAAGAAGAACGTATGCTTGACGGCTACAAGATGGTTTTTGGGAATGGTTCTTGGGTGATGTTCAGACTCTCTGGAACAGAGCCAAAGACAAGGGTCTACTCTGAGTCGAGGGATGTTGGGGAATTGGCGCTCTTGATTCAGGAGGGTGTGAAGTGTATCGAAAGCGTTGTTTATAATCAGCACGGGTCTAGTTAGGCACGCTTGTCTGTTGACCACTCGAACGTAGTGACGAGGGCTCTCTCGTTAGGGTTCATGCTGGATGCGTCTGCATTTGACCTCCTGGCCAAGCTGCCTGCAGAGGTTGACCCGAACGAATTGGTTGAGAGGATCATCATCCAGAAGAAGGGCGCGCCATCGGCTGAGCGAAGAATTACGAGTGAGGATTTGGAATCATTCCTTCCGCCTGACCTGGTCACGCATCAGAATGAGATGGAATCGGCACAACTGGACTTGGAGTCCAGCCTAGAAGTCATGACTGATCCAACACCTCGATTAGCCCCAATCAAGGCGGATGAGGGATACAAGAAACTCTTCCGAGATAGATATGAACACCTTCTTTCGATTTTGCAGAAGCGGCCGGATATGCGAGGGCTGACGACGGTCCAGTCGGCCAAGAGTGTGGTCGCTGGCCAGAGTAGGAAAGTTGCGGGGTTGTTGTCGAATCGGGTCGAGAGGCGAGGGAACATGGAGCTAACTATCGACGATCTAACTGGTACACTTCGGATAATTTGCTCCGAGAGCGTAGCGAAATCGACCCTGCGCCTTCCGTTGGACAGTCTGGTCGTGGTGGAGGTCTCGCGGTCAAAGTCGGGGCAGCTTTTCGCTAGCTCCCCGACTCTTCCGGATATCGCCCACAAGAAGCCGACCACCTCTGCACATGAGGTCTATGCGGTCTTCCTGTCAGACCTGCACGTCGGTAGTCGAATGTTTCTTCACGATGATTTTCAACGGTTCATTCTCTGGCTGAATGGAAAACTGGGGGATCGAGAGATGGTCGGCCGCATACGGTATGTCGTGATCGCTGGAGACCTCGTGGATGGCGTAGGCGTCTATCCTAACCAGGAAGCGCAGCTGAGTGAGAGGGACTTGAGAAAACAGTACCTCCTCGCCATACAGTTGCTGGAGCAGATTCCTAGGCACATCCAAATCGTTGTCTCGCCAGGTAATCACGATGCCGTTAGGCAGGCTCTACCGCAGCCCGCCATTCCGATTGAAGTCGCGGAGGGGCTCTATAGGATGGAGAACGTCAAGGCAGTGGGCAACCCCGCCTCTGTCAAGTTGAACGGCGTCAGTGTCTTGATTTATCATGGCAGGAGCCTAGATGACATTATTGCTACTGTCCCAGAACTCTCTTACAGTAGGCCCGGAGCCGCCATGGAACTGTTGCTCAGGGCGCGTCACCTCGCTCCGACCTACGGGAAGAGGACCGCCCTGGCTCCGGAGCTTCGAGACATGCTTGTTATCGACCCCGTTCCCGACGTGATGCATTGCGGTCACGTGCATGCTTTCGACGTGTCGAACTACAGGGGAACACTCTTAGTTAATTCCGGCACCTGGCAATCGCAAACGAGTTTTCAAGCAAATATGGGTCTTGAACCCACACCCAGCATCATCCCGATAGTGAATCTCTCTAACCTTCACGTGGTCCGAAGGAACTTCGGGAAAGAAGGCCTGTTGGGCGCCTCCTAGAATAGGCCGGCCAGTGCAGGATCCTCTCCGAGTATTTTGTTCAGTGTTTCGGGTTCAAGGAGCAACCTTATTCTCTTTGTTCGCCCACGCCTTCCCTTACTCACTACGGCCGCTTCGACCAAACCCAGCAAGTCCAACTCTGCAAGGATGCCACTGACTCGGCGTTGTGTCAGTAGCTCCGTCGAAGTCTTTTTCACTATCGAACTATAGGCGAGGTAGACCTCGCCTGTATTTGTTCCGCCTATGAACCTCGAAACGGCCAGCAGTATGACTTTGTTCTGAAGAGGGAGAGAACGAACTGCCTCTTCGATGCGGTCGTGTTCCATCTTGTCGGAGGCCTTCCTTACGCACGTGTCGTCGACTGTCTGCAGCCCTTCGCGTTCGCCGACCTCGCCAGCTATTCTCAACAAGTCCACCGCCCGCCTCGCGTCGCCGTGTTCAGACCCGGCCATCGCTGCGCATAGATTGATCGCGGACTCGGAGAATGCAGAGGGTTCGAAGGCTATGGCGGCTCTCTCCTTCAGAATCTCCTTCAACTCGTCTACGTTGTACGGGGGGAACACCATCTCTTCCTCTCCTAGGCTGCTGAGTACGCGTGGGTCAAGGTCTTCCTTGAATTTCAGGTCGTTGGAGATGCCTACCAGGCTCAAAGAGCCGGGGATTATTCTATCCCCCGCCCTTGTGAACTCGTACAGGCTGCCGTCGCCGCGGGTCTTCACCAAGTAGTCTATCTCGTCAATTACGAAGATCACCTGACGCCCTCCAGACCGAATCCGCTCGAAGATCCGGCTGATCAGCTCTCCGATAGAGAGGCCGGTGAAAGGGATTTCTTTTTTGGATAGTCCGAGAGATAGGGCGAATTCGGCCAGAGTTCTATATTCTGTTCCTGCGATTCTCGTGTTTACGTATGATACCGCAAGTGTGGACTCCGAGGTCTCGGCTTGAAGTCTTCCCAGTACATACTTCGCCACGGCAGTCTTTCCAGTACCTGTCTTTCCGTATAGGAGGAGGTTAGATGGTTTCGAGCCGTGAAGGACTGGCGCAAGGACTTCGGCGACCCCGTTGAGTTGGTTCTCTCTGAAAGGAAGTTTGTCCGGAACGTACTCGGGGGTGAGCACCTTTCTGTTGACGAATAGGGCCTTGCCTTCTTTGGCTCTCCTGAAGATTGAATCGACCTTTTCGGCCATTCATATTTCAGTGGAAACACTGGTTAGATAAGCTCTCCGCCCCATCATTTCCGGTGCTACAGGTGAACGGTTTCGTGGCTGTTAGAATTGCACGGCACGTAGCCCGTTCTTGGTTGAAGAACGATCAAGATAAGCCAAGATGTCTAATATTCGAAACCAAGCATCGCAGCCTCGTCCACAACGGTCGGTTCCATACCGAGTTTTTTTCCACTGGAAAGAGAGGGGTCGGGGGTGCATAGTGAACCAGAGTGAACTAGACCCCAGAGCGAGATGATAGCAGACCCCAATGTTTCCACTGGAACAACTCTACACCTTTGGTCCAAGAGGGGGTCGATTCTCGCTCCTATAGTGCAAAACAAGCCGTTACAGAGGCGTTCGCAGACGGAGTCTAGTGAACACCTGTGAACTCTCCAGAATCTCTCATTGTGTGGTCAAAGATTCTTGTTGCATAGTTCACAAGTTCACACCCAGAGTGCCTTAAATCAGCCTTACAAGGGGAGGTGTTCACCGACTTGCGAAAGAGGGTCAAGATCGAACTCCAAGATGATGAAGGAACGAAGTACACTCTGGCCCTCGAAGGGAAGCTGTCGAGAGAGAAGGTGATGAAAGTCATGGACTTGATGGAGATGATAAACGTCCCAGTCGAAGATGGTCATGGACCCACACCGAGTCAAGACACTTTTTTCGGGAAACTGTACGGTCTGATTGAAACATCGTTCCCTGGCGGCGAGTTTTCTTCCTCCGACGTAGCTCAGGAATTCGAGGAAAGATACGGCTTGCCAGTGAGGCTCGCCACAGTCTCCACGTACCTTTCTCGGCTTGCTGATAAGAATCATTTACGGCGCGAAAAATTTGGCAATTCGTGGGTGTATCGGAGAGTCTATCTGAAGACTGCTCAGCTCGCCGACAGGTAACGACGTCCCTCTTCCGTTAGTTCATACACAAAGGGTTTCTTCTCGTCAGCTCGAGAAACGAGGCGCCGTTCGAAGAGAGTCTTCATCAATCTGGCGGAGTGCTCTCGAGATTTTTTCACGAGCGTCTTGATTTCAATCGAGGTCCGGGGACGCTCTAAGAGGAGCTGGAGTACGACGCGTTCTGTTGGTTCCAGGCCCTCCTTTGTTGGTGCGGCGGGCTCCGTCTCCTCCCTTCGGTCCTCCTTCAGTTCCGTCTCCGGCTGTGGCTGCAACTCCACCTTTGTAGTCCGGAAGGGTGTGCGTTCCTTTGTGGCTGTAAGCACTTGCGCTTCGGCTAACCTTGATTCATAGACTTCGAACTTCGTCATAAGATCAAGAATCCTCTCGTCCTGCTTCTTGAGGCGAGAATCCAAGGCGTTCCAGATGTCGCGACCGAGCTCGGTAGATTCTGCAACCTTCGCCGTAAGATTCCTGTACCTGGACAGGAGAACCCAACTTAACACTACGAAGAAACCGCTTATCCCTGCCGCAAAGTATGTGATTACGTCGCCGTCCAAGGACGCCCCAGCTGTGATGTTACACGATTATAAAGCATGTCACTCAATCACGACTCTCCTCACAATCTCGCGAATCACATCCAGAAGCTCCTCTTGGTGAGCCTCGTCAGGTTCAAAGCTTGACGGGAGGATTTCGATGAGGCGCTTGAGCTCTTCGCCGCGAATTAGACCCAAGTTCAAGCCAACAATCACTGTCCAGATGGCAGAATGAAGGTTTCGCAAAGCCTGATCGAGTACCCTGTGATACGTTCCTACCTTGACCGGGTGTGGTGTCCTCAGATTTGCCGCTTCTTTCGAGCTGATTTCGCCGCGAAGCACTCTTTGATGCAATTGAAGCGATTCGATTTGTGCTTCAGTCAGGGCGGATAACCTTCCCAGCTTTCTTGCGTACTCGTACCCCATAACTGAATGACATAATACAAGTTGGTATTAAAAACTCCCGCTACCTGAACTACAGTTATTGCACCTTTCTTATCTCGAATACACTATTTAGACGCACAAATACATGGTAAACAGTAATTTTCGATAAAGCTTTACCGGTGTAGAGGATAAAGCGGGTACGATACTGTGGACAAAACCAAATCTGATTGCGCACTTACCACGAATGTTTTATCTGTCGCTTGTAAAGTCCTGCCCGGGAAGATGGGTCGCAGAAGAAGGAAGACTTTGCGGGTTGTAAAGAGATCGCTCCCGAAGGTATTTGCGTGCCCTCGTTGCGGGATGTTGACTGTACGTATCACATCACATCAAGACGAGACCTCACAAGACACGGTGTTCATGGTGGCGTGTGGCAACACTGGTTGTGGGCTACGTCGAGAACTAAGGTACCCCACACGCCGCGCAGAAATAGATGTATACAACACATTTGTAGACGACTTCGCGCGAGCAGGCGCTTAGTTTGCAGCCTGGAAGAATCGAATCTTTACTTCTTTCGAGGGCCCAAAAAACAGGAAGCATCTGTGCAGCGTTGATTGACCCGGAGGATTTCACAGCCTCGGAAGCCGCGACAGTCGCAACCGCCTCGCAGCGGGCAGGCGTCTCAGCGATTCTGGTTGGAGGCTCGACGGTAGCGGATCAGCGGCAACTCGACTCGGTTGTGACGAGGATAAAGAAGAGCGTGAGATGCCCTGTGATTCTGTTTCCAGGTAACATCACAGGCGTATCGCACTACGCGGACGCAATACTCTTCAGCAGTCTCCTGAACTCTACCAATCCTTACTTCATAATCGGCGCTCAAGCGTTGGGGGCTCTGAAAGTGTACAAGAGTCAACTGGAAAGCATTCCCATGGGATATCTGGTATTTGGGAGCGCCAGCAGCACGAGCTTCGTTGGGCAGGCGAACGGTATCCCATTCGATAAGCCGAGCCTAGCTGTAATGTATTCACTGGCGGCGCAGTATCTGGGGATGAGGACACTATACTTGGAAGCGGGGAGCGGCTCGTCAGAGACAGTGCCTCCCGAAACAATCAAGACGGTTCGGAAACACTACTCGGGGCTCTTGATAGTCGGTGGTGGCATCACATCACAAGACAGAGCCAAGGAAATATCACGAGCCGGCGCCGATATGATTGTTGTTGGCAACCTTCTCAAGAAGGATGATTTTGAGCCGATCCTAACGGGCATTATCGAAAGCATAAGGCACGGATAGGCGGGAAACGCAAAAGAAAATGTCTCTCCGCCATCTCTATCGACTCCACCTTGTGAGATAGAAGAGAGCACGTCACATATCACATAATTTTTGTCCGTCACAGTTGACGTGCTTCACTGCAGACTTAATCCCACTAGAGACGCACGATTGTATCTCGACAGCCGAAGAGGCTCCCGTAGGGGTCCTCTTCTCCTTCATCATAACCATCTTTGAAATTGTCAGGGTAAAACACTACAACGCTTATTTCTTCGTCTCCTTCCTCTCTCTTCTACATATAACTGCCTCATATCCAAGATGAACCTCTCAAGAAGGAGGGTTGCGAACGAATCCTGACGAACATCGTCAAAGGCATAAGACACAGATAGGGGAGGAGCGCAGAGGGAGCTTCAATGCCATTCGACGCCAAGTCCGCTTGGGAACGGTCTAAACAACTCGCGCCCTTTCCTGACCATCTGAACCCATACTACGAGGACATCCTCTCCCAGTACGAACAAGCTTACAGCATCGCAGAAATCGGCAGGTCGAGAGGCCACGACCCCAACTACAGCGTGGAGCCTAGGACGGTCTTCGACCTCGCGGACAGGGTGAACGAGATGCTCGGCCTGGACCAATTCGAGGGGCTCGCGGAGCGCCTGAGAATCCTTCTCACGACAACGAGCAAGGAGAAAGCCGCCATCAACATCTCTCAGGAGATAGCGCTGGGGAAGTTCGGAAGAATGGATACCGCCAAGGCACTCGAGTACGGCGTCAGAGCGGGCCTCGCAGTCATAACCGACGGAGTCACGGTAGCACCCATTCAAGGAATCTATACCGTCTCAGTGAAGCAAAATGATGACAACAGCAGCTACGCGTCCGTGTCGTATGCAGGCCCAATGCGGTCTGCCGGGGGAACCGAGGCGGCCTTCTCACTCGTGATAGCCGACCTGACGGCAAAGAAACTCGGCCTGTCGAGTTACAGGGCGAGAGAGGAAGAGATAGGCAGATACACCGAGGAACTCCGTGTCTACGAAAGAGAAGTTGGGAATTTTCAGTACAGGGTGACCGATGAAGATGTAAGGTCAGCAATATCCAACCTTCCAGTGGAGATTGACGGAGTCGAAACAGATCCCGTGGAGGTAGTCGTTCATAGAAACCTGAGCAGGGTCGGAACCGATCGCGTCAGAGGCGGGGCTCTGAGGGTGCTGAACGATGGGGTGGTCGGGAGGGCCCATAAACTGGAGAAGAAACTGGCTAGCTTGAATGTCTCGGGTTGGGAGTGGCTAGAACAGCTAGGGGGTGGGACGCAACAATCTTCCAGCGAGACTGAGCACGCAGGTGCTCACTTTGAGGAAGTGATCTCTGGCAGAGCGGTCCTCTCGTCTCCCGGAAGAATGGGAGGCTTCAGGTTGAGGTATGGGCGCTCCTTTAACACCGGCCTCTCAACGATCGGAATCCATCCCGCGCTGCCCACACTCCTGGACTTTCCGGTTGTGGTGGGGACGCAAGTCAAGGTAGACCAGCCTGGGAAGGCCGCGACAATAGCTTTCGTGGACAGCATAGAGGGGCCCACGGTTCTGCTAAGAGACGGTTCCGTCAGAAGGATAGACAGTGCTGAGCAAGCGGAGGAGGTTCGAGGCGAACTCGCTAAAGTAATCGACCTAGGGGACGTGCTAATCAGCTTTGGGGACTTCTTGGAGAGCAACAAGAACCTCCCCCCATCGCCATACGTTGTCGGGTGGTGGGCGCAAGATGTCGAAAACGCCTCCCTCTCGCTATCAAAGAGACAGAGCCCCGGTGAGGATCGAATCTACAAAGAAATTCTGGAAAGAATAACAGCCGACCCCTCCCTGGGGATCTCGGCCAGGGAAGCACTGACACTCTCCAAAGAGTTGAACGTGCCCCTCCACCCTCGGTTCTCCTACCGTTTCGACCGCCTCTCCGCGACCGAGCTGCTTGAGGTCCGACGGGCTTCTCATTACGCGAACGACCGTGTTGAGGTAGACATTACATCACATCGCGTGAAGCTGCTACTAGAACGGACATTACTTCCGCATAGAGTGGAGGGCGGCGTTGCGCTGGTTGAAGGCGACGACGCAGTAATCCTCGCCCATCTCTTCGCTTTGGATTCAGCCGTGCCACCCTCGGAAGATTACAGAGACGCTGCAGATATGATTAGGGGCCTCTCAGGAATCAGAATCGGAAGGCAGACGACAGCTACCGTCGGCGTACGCGTCGGGAGGCCGGAGAAGGCAATGCTAAGGCATCTCAAACCGCCGGTGCACACTCTCTTCCCAGTCGGCCCGGGCGGCGGGCCTTCGCGAAATCTTCTCACAGCGGTTGGCAAGGGCGAAACGGTCGAGGTCGACATCGTCAACCTCGTTTGTCCTTCATGCGGTGCCCGCCGCACCTCGATCAGATGCGACCAGTGCGGCGAGGCGACACAGAGATTTCTCACATGTCCGCGCTGCAACAAAGACACGAACGATTCGGTCTGTCCGAGCTGCAAGATTAAGACCGTGACTCATTCCAGAACGAGGTTCAACCTCAGGAGCAAGGTGGAATTCGCGATCAGAAGAGTTCCGCACGACCCGTCGAAACCCGTCAAAGGCGTTCGCGGTTTGACCAGCCAGTCGAAGACGCCGGAGGCGCTGGAGAAGGGTATCATCCGAAGCAATAACAGCGTCTATGTATACAAGGACGGGACGATGAGAATCGACATCACAAATGCCCCGCTAACTCACTTTAGACCCAGAGACATCAAGACCGACCTGCATACGCTATCGAGGTTAGGCTATACCGAAGACTACAGAGGCGAGCGGTTGACGAGAATAGACCAAATCTTAGAAATCAAGCCTCAAGACGTGATTCTCCCCATCGATATCGCAGACGACCTCGTCCGCATGGCGAATTTCATCGATGAAGAACTCGCCACACTCTACAACATCAAACCGTTCTACGAGGCAAAGAAGGCTTCCGACCTGATTGGAAGGATTGTCATCGGATTGGCCCCCCACACATCGGTCGGAGTGGCCGGTCGCATGATTGGTTTCGCGTCTACTCAGGTCTGTTTTGCCAGTCCATGCTGGCACGCCGCAAAGAGGCGTGACTGCGATGGAGACGGTGACTCGCTTTTGCTCCTCCTCGACACACTACTCAACTTCTCAACGGAATACATACCCGACCAGATCGGTGGGTTGATGGACACCCCTCTCCTTATACAGCCGGTCGTAATTCCAGCCGAGGTAGACAATCAGGCGCATAACTTCGATATCGCTTCGAGATATCCCAGAGAATTCTATGAAGCAACCCAGAACTATCCACCCGCCGCGTCACTGGAACCGATGGTGGAAACGATAGGAAGAAGGCTCGCGGGCGAGAGACAGTTCTTCGGGTTCGGTTTTACCCACGCCACCTCCTCTATTACAATAAAACGTTCCAGAGGAGCATACTCCACCCTGAGAACCTTGGCAGAGAAGATCGCGAAACAGATAGAAGTGGCTGACAAGATTGAAGCCGTGTCAACGAAAGAAGTCGTCGAATCGATAATCAGAACCCATCTGATAAGGGACGTGATGGGAAACACGAAGAAGTATGCCTCGCAGGCCTTCAAGTGTAAGGGTTGTGGCGCGACGTATAGAAGACCACCAATCTCAAGTCGCTGTGACATCTGCGGCAGCGAACTACGTGAGACACTGACTCAGGCATCCGTGGAGAAATATTTGGCTACAGCGCAGAGGCTCGCGAGAGACTACAACGTAGACGAGTACCTGAAGAGCCGTCTCGAGATGGCCCAGAGGGAACTAGACCAGCTCTTCCCGGGTAGAGGGAGGTCGACCCAGACGGAACTCACGGAATTCGCGAACTCTAGCTAAAGAAATAAGCAGGTGACGACCTGAAGGAATACTTGACGGTCCTGAAGGGGGCTCTAAGTTCGTGGATTCTCCTTCTGACTTCTCGCCCTCTTTCAGTCGAAAGTCCGAGATGAATTATCTCGGCGACATCGATCATATCACCCCTTCTCATTCCCAGTCGCGTCAGCTCCGAGACACCGAGCCTCACCCCGCCCGGGTTGGTGTAATGGCGACCCGCCTGCAGGTCTCCGGGGATCAACTGCCTGTTGACAATGATGTTCATCTCCTCGAGTTTGCGCTCCATGGCACCGCCGTCCCCGTACTTGGTCACATCAAGGGCAACCTGATGCGACCTCGTGAACCCGTTCTTCTCACCTAGTACGACCTCACCCAATTCCGAGAGGTGCTCTGCCAGAGCTCTCGCGTTGTTTACTACGTCCCTTGCGTAAGCTTGGCCGAACCTCAGGAACTCCGCGAACGCGAGGGCCTTCCCCGCAACGTTGTGCAGGTGGTGGTTACTTGTCGTCCCCGGAAAGACCGCCTTCTTAATCTCCTCGGAAAGCCTCAGACTGCTCGCGATAGCGCCACCCTGCGGCCCAAACAGCGTCTTGTGAGTGCTGAACGTCATCACTTCTGCGCCCTCCCTGAGCGGGTCCTGGAACTGCCCACCCGCCACCAACCCAGCGACATGCGCCGCGTCGTAACAGACTAGGCCCCCGGCTTCACTCACCGCTTCACTCAATTCTCTAACGGGATGAGGAAACAAGAAGAGGCTACCTCCAAACATTGCCATCTTCACGACCTTGCCCGCCTCGTGCAGCTTGGACATCCTTCTTTTTGTTTCATCCACATCGATATTCATCTCACCCTTATCGAACGCGAAATACTCAATCTCAAGGCCGTGGACGAGTCCCGCAGAGCCGGAAAACTCCTTCTTTCCCGTAGATATGTGGCCGCCGTTGGGGATCGAAAGCGCGAACATGATATCCCCTGGAGAGGTGAATGCCGAGTAGACCGCCAAGTTCGCCCCGACTCCCGAGGTCGGCCTTACATCGACAAATTCGGCCCTGAAGAGCTTCCTGGCCATCTCGATTGCGAGAAGTTCGACCTCGTCTATGTACTTGCAGCCGGCATAGACGCGCTCCCCCGGCCAACCCTCTGCGTATCTATGTCCCAAGTCTGATGAAAGAACTTCGCGAACCCGTTTCGATGTCACATTCTCGCTCGCTATCATCGGTAGGCTGTCGGCGAACCAACGCTCGTGCTCCCTGACAAGACGGAGAATCTTGCTGTACGCTTCACTACCCCTCGGCATGCCGACAAACTAGCGGATTCTGGGTTCTGTTAAGTTGTCGGTCGAGGCATTAATCCGAGCATCTCGTCAGCCTACAACTTAACTGGGCAGAAGACGCTACGCTTAAGAACCTTCATCGAAGATGATGAATTGCGATGAGCGGCAAGAAGAAGGGCAATCCCCTTCCCGCATCGAGCGCGGGACTACTGACGTTCTTCAACGAGGCGACAGAGGGAATCAAGATCAAGCCTGAGCTAGTCATGGCTTTCTCCATAACTCTGGTAATTACATCGCTTATCATGAATCAGATATTCCGCTGACCCAGTGTCTTTGTTGTCCTCTTCTTCGACAGAGGAGCTTGCAAGAAGGTACACGAGTCTTTTCTCCCTCCCTTCATCCACGAGTCTCGTCACATACCTAGGAGTCTCGGCAGTCCTGCTCGCCCTATCGTTTGACAGGCTACATCTCGACTTGATTTCGACCCTATTAGGCCTCGCGACGACATTCACCTCGACACTCGTACTCCAATACCTAATCAAGGTCGTAGAACCGAGTTCGATTGCGACGCCGAGAAGGGTGAGCGCGATGATCCTCTCTGGGACTCTCATCTGGCTATTTGCCGTCGCTGCCGAGCTGTTCTACGTCTCTCTCTTCAAGTCAATTCAGAACCTGGTGACAATATCATTTGGCGCCTTTCTGGTCTTTGCTTTCGAGTTCGTGGTAATCAATGGGGCCTTTGTGGAGAAGACGAGGTTCGCCGGACCTCTATCGATCATACATCCAACACTCGTCTTCCTGTGGTCGGGAACTCTCGCCAGGGTTTCTATGCTAGGGGTCGGAGCAGGGGCCATCGTAGTCGCACTCGCTTTCGTCTTTATTTACAAGCTGAAAGCAATACGAACCCTCACCAACGACTCTGCTATTCACACGTTCCAAGCGTTCCTTAAGACTTGGGCTGCGCACAACCCTGAAGAACTGGAGAGAGCTCTTTCGCGCTACTCGGTTGAAGAATCTGTCGGAACAAGAGTGATAAAGTTTGAAATGCGTAACAAGCAACCCACCCTGGTCCTCTCAGGGATACACCCCGGCCCTTTCTTTCCCGTGGGGAGCTATAATCTACCAGAGCTATTCTTTGAAAAGTTCGACGCCGAACAAATGACCGCTCTGACGATGCATCGCCCTGGCGGTCATGAAAAGAATCTTCCGACCCGGGACGAGTGCGTTCGATACGCCAGCGAAACAGCAACCCTTGCCGCCGGCATTCAGACCAAGAATCAGCCCGCGGACATGCGAGGGCCGGTTCTGGCCAAGATAGACGATTTTAGCACCGCCTGTATCGCTCTCGGCAATCAGGCCCTTGTCATAGTCTCCTCCTCCCCCCTGAGCTCTGACGACATAACATACTCCGTAGAGGGAACGCTAGCCTCGGTGGCGAAAGAATTCGGTTTCGAGGTCTCCATTGTGGACGCCCACAATTCAATTGGTAGCAAAAAAGTAAAATTCGAAATTACAAGCGACCGTCCTTGGCGTGACCTCATCGAGAGGTTGAGACGAGAAGAAGAGCATGAATTTCGCGTCGGCTTTGCCCATTCGTCCGAGGCGGAGTTCAGCCACGGGCCAGACATAAGCGACGCCGGGGTGGGAGTTTTGGCATTCGAGGTTGAAAAGACCAAATGGGCGCTCGTTCTCGTGGACTCGAACAACGCAAATTCTGGGTCGAAGGAAGAAGTGAAACTGAAGCTAGAGAGCGCGGGGTTCAGGCTGATTGAGCTTTGCACCTCGGACTCTCACAACCTCGCAGCCCGCGGAGTCGCGATGGAGCGCGGTTATTTCGCACTGGGCGAAGCAACCCCGATATCCGACGTCGCATCCTACGTTGTCAAGCTCGCTCAGATCGCGGAGAGCCGGCTCTCATATCGTAGATATGGAATAGGCGAGTTTGTCAGCAAGGTCCACGTTTTCGGCGCCAAAGCAATAGAGGATTTCGCATTGCTCGCTCGACGCAGCTCGACCTTTGCGAAGAGGTTCGTCATGGTAGCAGTACCGCTGACGCTCGCCCTACTAATCCTGACGATCATATCAGATTGACCCCATTTCTCCTGCACAAGCCCTTCCAGAGCAAAAGATTTTAGATTTCCCTAAGCAGAAGACAGTGGTCGAGACTTCGGGAGTCGGGTTCATAATAGGAATAGAAGGCATAGACGCGGCCGGAAAACGCACCCAGAGCTCTCTCCTGCGCTCATGGCTGATTAGGAGAGGGATACGAACTGAAATTCTTTCATTTCCGGATTACACCACACATCTCGGCATGGAGCTCAAGAAGTTCCTAGCAGGTGAGAGAGACTACTCTCCCCACCTAAGCCACATACTCTTCGCAGCGAATCGCTGGGAGAAGCGCGAAACGATAGAAAATTACCTCTCCCACGGAAAAGTGGTGATTGTGGATAGGTATACTGAGTCGAACCTGGTATACGGAGTTGCCAACGGTCTCCCCCTCGATTGGCTTGTCAATCTGGAGGAAGGATTACCGAAAGCAAGTCTGGTGCTCGTTCTGGATGCCCCGACCGGGAAGCTCTTCGACCGCCGAGGCCACCTCAAGGACAGGTATGAAGGAGACCTCACACTGCAGGAAAGGGCTAGAAAGACCTACCTCGAACTGGCGGGGCGCTTCGGGTGGGTCGTCATCAACGCAGACGAAGGGTCACAATCCGTCCAGATGTCGATTGTGAAGGCGGTCTCTCAGCACCTCTCGGTCAAGACCGGTCAAACGATTTAAACACGAAGCGGCAACACACCCCCATTGATACTGAAGCCCATAGCCGAGATAAGGGACCCAGTTCACGGATACGTTAAGATAACCGAGGTCGAGCGTGACCTAATCGATTCGCCCTTCATACAGAGGCTAAGGCGGATTCATCAACTCGCAGGAGCCTACCTGGTGTACCCGGGGGCGGTTCATTCTCGTTTCGAACACGTGGTCGGAACAATGAATGTGGCGGGGATGATTGCCGAGTCCCTCTCAAAGAGAACTGGTGTAGTCAACGACGAGATTCAGGAGGTCAGACTCGCCGCTCTCCTACACGACGCGGGGCACGGCCCGTTCTCGCACATGTACGAAGAAGTCTTGACCGAAAAGACGGACCTTACGCACGAAGACATATCACAACGGGTAATCCTCGAAACTTCAATCAAGGACATACTCGAGAAGCACGGCTTCTCACCCAAAAAAATGTCGGAGTTCTGCGTCGGGAAGCAGACAACCAAACCTCCCTACATGAACGAGATCATAGCTGGCGGCCACAGCGCGGACATAATGGACTATCTGTTGCGTGACTCCTACTTTACCGGGGTCGAGTACGGCAGAGTAGACATCTACCGTGTCATCGACTCGCTTTACGTGGTAGACAACCACCTAGCCCTAGACAACGCGGCGCTCTACGCTTTCGAGGCTCTACTCATCGCGAGATACGAGATGTTCAAGGCCGTCTACTTCCACAGGACTGTACGGGCCGCGGAGTTGATGCTCGTCCACTCCATGACGCTCGCAGACGAAGTCCTCCACCTGACAGACCTCTCGGAGATGAACGACTACTTGGAATTGACCGACGAGATAGTGCTTCAGAAGCTGGCTAATCTAGACGGCGACACCACGAACCTGCGGGAGGCGAGGCGGTTGGCTAACGACTTCAGAAACAGGAAGTTAATCAAATGCGTCTTCGAACGAGTGATTCAAAGAAGGGATCGGACGGTGGATCAGCTCTTCGGCAAGAGCAGGGTAAGGAACCAGGTCGTCCTCGATTTGGCAGAGAAAGCCAGCGTGGATCCGATACACATCTACTTGGACGTCCCGACGACGCCTTCCGTTCCATACACTTCTTCGAGGGAGGCGCTACGTTCGATTACGCTGGTATACGACGACGCCAAGAAGATGCGTACCAAGACCGTACCGATAGAGGACCTCCCACTTGTCGGGTCGATAACAGGCTTCGTTGACATCCTCCGCGTCTACACGGGCACCGAAGACAGAGAGAAGGTAGCAAAGGCAACGACCGCACTCTTCGACAACGAGGGTTTCATGACCCGGATTTCCGTCTAGACAGAATTCCTCTGTCCTAAAATACTCAATCAGAATAGAATCTTGTGCTACTCGAGGATTTCTTCGCGTACGATTCCTTTCGCCCAGGCCAGCGGGAACTCGCACTAAGAGTCTATCAGACCTGCAAGGATCGTCGTTATCTGGTGGCGGAGGCGATGAGCGGCCTGGGAAAGACGGCGGCCGTCCTCTGCGGTACGCTCCTCGCCGCGAGGGAGGAGAACCTACGCGTGCTCTACGCATGCAGGACGAAGAGAGAGGTGACCCGAGTAGTCGAGGAGCTCTCTCAGTTGCAGACTCGAAGAGCGCTCAAGGCAGGATACCTCTTTTCGAAGTATGACTACTGCCTCCTGATGAGGCGCTCGAGCCGCCCCGTCCCCCCCGAGTCCTTCAAGTGGTACTGCAACTTCAACGTCAGTAACAACCTCTGTTCCTACTTTCTGAACCTGAGTCTCCTTGGTGAAGAGCTGACAGACGCTGTGAAAGACACCTCCTCCCACATCCCGATTCACAGCAGCCTCTTGGAACGCGGAGAGAGGCTCCACGTATGCCCGTACGAGCTGGGAAGACTCGCCACCGTCCAAGCCGACATCACGGTCATCCCCTACCAGTACCTCTTTGAAGAGGGAGCCAGGTCTGTCTTGACTAGGGAGACTAGCGCAAGCGCATCAAAGACGATACTCGTAATCGACGAAGCTCATAACCTTAGAGACTTTCTTCGCAACTCAACAACCTTCACCATAACTCCCGAACTCTTGGGCCTTGCAATCGCGGAGACCAAAACCTTCGGGTTGGAGAGACTGACCGGTTCGCTGCTGAGACTAGCAGAGATGGTCGGGGAAACTCTCAGTGAAACCAGAGCTTGGTACCTCCAGAAGAGTTCCTTCATAGAAGAGCTCCGAGAAGGTCATGACGAGACCTGGCTGGCCAACCTCGTCTTCGAGCTGACCGCCTGCACCGGCGCGGCTTGGTATTCTGTTGCAGGGGGAAGAAACTGCCTCTCCACGTGCTGAAGGTCGGCAGCTTCTTGGGAAACCTGCTTGCCTCGAGAGATTCGGA
>WNEQ01000127.1_pt1 | contig 35107 bp, 31 predicted proteins | sample 5399971 | NCBI WGS metagenome assembly WNEQ01 (sample SAMN13153330, study PRJNA577476) | soil metagenome | isolation source: 20 cm grassland meadow soil 2 days after 1st rain plot 5 | place: USA:California | collected 2015-09-18
CAAGAATTCACACGGTGTTGACGAGCCGGCCCGCGGCAACGCCGACAATGGCGGCAGACGTACGGGAGCTCGATCTCGACCACGGAGGCGTGGAGGGCGATAAGATGATGACACAGGACGACAAGACGATGGAGAAGAAGGAGTAGCCGTGCGCCGTCCCGGGCTCATCGTCGTCGTGCTGCTCGTCGCGCTCACTGCGTTCCGGGGCGTGCTCGCAGCCGGCCAGACACCGCGGATCGGCGACCCCGCGCCCGACGTCGCGGGGGAGCGGTGGATCAACGGTGGGCCCCTGACGACGGAGGGGCTGCGCGGCCGCGTGGTCCTCGTCGAGTTCTGGACCTACGGCTGAATCAACTGCCGCAACGTGATCCCGCAGTTGCGGGCGTGGCACCAGCGGTTTGAGGCCCTCGGGCTGACCGTCGTCGGCGTCCACAGCCCCGAGTTCTTCTGGGAGAAGCCGTACGAGAAGGTCGCGGACGCGACGCGGCGACTCGGTGTGCGATACCCGGTCGTCCAGGACAACGACCTCGGCATCTGGAAGCGGTTCGGCGTCAGGGCCTGGCCCACGCTCGTCCTCGTGGACCGGAAGGGGGTCGTCCGGTACCGGCACATCGGCGAGGGCGACTACGAGGAGACCGAGGCGATGATCCGGCGGCTCCTCGCGGAGGGCCGCTGACGAGCGGGGTCCGCTCGCCGTCGGCACGGTTCTCGATCCTCGCCTTCGTCGCGATCGTGGCGCCCGCCACGATCGTGGCCGGGTTGGGCTACGTTTCCCTGCGGCAGTGGGAGACCGCGGCGGACCAGCTCTTCCGCGAGCAGGCGCGCGACGTCGCGGCGATGGCCACGGAGAAGGTGGAGATGATGCTGCGTCACGCCGAGGACGCGTTCCTCGACCGACTCCAGGTCCTCTTGTCGGGCGTCCGCGTGGACGACCGCACGCTCGATGAGCTGGTCGCGCAATCCCGGCTCGTCCGCCGTCTCTACATCTTCGACCGCCGCGGCCGTCTCCTCCACCCGACGGCGTGGCGGGACGACGACGCTGCGGTCTTCCGTCCCCTGCTCGCGCAGATCACGCCAGGCTTCTGGGATCGAGGCGGCAAGCGCGAGGTGGTCTCCCGCGGAGAGGTGCTCCTGGTGGCCCTCCTCAAGTCGCACGGCGAGCCGGTGCTCGTGGCCTTCGCCCGCGATCTCGACGCGCTCCGCGAGGACATCTTCGAGGCGACGCTCGGCGGGCTCGAGTCGCCGACCATCGTCGCGATCCTCGACCACCAGGGGCGTCCCGTCTACAGCCGCGCGTCGCTCGACCGGGCCGAGCGCGTTCTGTCGGTCACCTTCCGCGAAGGCCTCCCGAGCTGGAGCGTGGCGGTCTACCTGCCCCCCGGAGCGTCTCCCCGGCAGACGGTCCGACGGCAGGTTGTCATCTTTACCGCGGCCTTCGGCGCGCTCCTCATCGTCATCCTCGCGGGCCTCGTCCTCGCCTGGCGGCTCATGCGCCGGGAAGCCGAGATGGCCCAGCTCAAATCCGATTTCGTCGCGAACGTGTCCCACGATCTGAAGACGCCGCTGTCGGTCATCCGGATGTTCGGCGAGACGCTCGAGATGGGACGGGTGACCGACGCGGCGCGGCGTCAGGAGTACTACCGGGTGATCACCCGCGAGAGCGAGCGGCTCTCCCGCCTCATCGACAACGTGCTCGACTTCTCGCGGATCGAGGGCGGGCGGCGGACCTACGACATCGTGCCCACGGCCGTCGAGCCCTTGATCCGGGACACGCTCGAGGCGTTCGCGTACCCCCTCGCTCAGGGGGGCTTCAAGGTCGAGACCCGGGTGGCGCCCGACCTGCCCGAGGTGCCGATGGATACCGACGCCGTCGGCCAGGCGCTGGCCAACCTGATCGACAACGCGATCAAGTACTCGCGCCACCGTCGTGCGATCGCCGTGGACGCGGTGCTCGTCCACGGCGAACTCGCGATCTCGGTCGCGGACGAGGGCATGGGGATCCCCGCGGAGGAGCAGAGGAAGATCTTCGAGAAATTCTACCGGGTGGGGCGGAGCGAGACTCAGGGGCGGAGGGGCACTGGCGTGGGCCTCGCGCTGGTGAAGCACGTGGCGGAGGCCCATCACGGCCGCGTCACGGTCGAGAGCCAGGCGGGCGCGGGGAGCCGCTTCACCCTGTGGCTCCCCGTGAGGGGCGATGCCTAGGATCCTGATCGTGGACGATCAGCCCGAGATCGTGCGCGGCCTCGAGGACAACCTGCGCTTCGAGGGCTACCAGACCACCTCGGCGACGAACGGCGAGGACGCGCTCGCGCTGGCCATGAGCGACGCGCCCGACCTGGTGCTCCTCGACCTCATGCTGCCGCGGATGAGCGGCTGGGACGTCTGTCGCGAGCTGCGGCGGAAGGGCATCGACGTGCCGGTGATCATGCTCACGGCGCGCGGCGCCGAGGTGGACCGTGTGCTCGGGCTCGAGCTGGGCGCCGACGACTACGTCACCAAGCCCTTCTCGCTGCGCGAGCTCCTCGCTCGCGTGCGCGCGGTGCTGCGGCGCCCGGGGCCGCGGCAGAAATTCGCCGAGTTTGCGTTCGGCGACGTGCGCATTCGCCTCCGCGGCCGGCAGGTGTTCAAGGCGGGCGAGGAGATGCGGATGACGCGGAAGGAGTTCGACCTTCTCGCGTTCCTGGTCGAGCACAGGGGTGAGGTGGTCACCCGCGAACGGCTGCTCGACGAGGTGTGGGGCTACGAGCGGTTCCCCACGACGCGCACGGTGGACACCCATATCCTGAGGCTCCGGCGGAAGTTCGAGGCCGATCCTGACCGACCCCGCTGGATCTTGACCGTCCACGGCCAGGGTTACAAGTTCGCCACCCTGTGAGATCCTGGTGAGGAGCAAGGAGGCGTTCGCAGCATGCTGATCAGACGCGCGCCCCGGTTCACGTCCAACGACATCACCGACGCGAAACTCTACCTGAGCCGTCGGGAGTGGATGGTCGGCGCCGCCGCGCTGACACTCCTGCCCGGCGAGAGCGCCGCGGTGACCCCGCCGGGCCAGCCGCTCACGGCGACCCGCAACGACGCGCAGAGCCTCAGGGAGCCGCCGACAAAGTTCGAGGCCGCGACGACCTACAACAACTTCTACGAGTTCGGCGTCAACAAGGACGATCCCGCGCGGCTCGCGCACACGCTCAAGCCGCGGCCGTGGACGGTCCAGGTGGACGGGCTCGTGCACAAGCCGAAGACGTACGACATCGACGAGCTGTTCCGGCTCTTCCCCGTCGAGGAGCGCGTCTACGCGCTCCGCTGCGTCGAGGGATGGTCCATGGTCATCCCCTGGATCGGCGTCCCGCTCGCGTCGCTGCTCAAGCGGGTCGAGCCGACGGCGCAGGCGAAGTACGTCGAGTTCGTCACGCTGCTCGACCCGAAGCAGTTCCCCGGCCAGCGGCCCGGCTTCTTCGGGTTCGCGCTCGACTGGCCGTACACCGAGGGGCTGCGACTCGACGAGGCACTCCACCCGTTGACGCTCCTGACGGTCGGCATGTACGGCCAGGTCCTGCCGAACCAGAACGGCGCGCCGATCCGCGTGGTCGTGCCCTGGAAGTACGGCTTCAAGAGCGCGAAGTCGATCGTGCGGATCCGGCTCACGAGCGCCGAGCCGCCGACCGCGTGGAACAAGGCCGCCCCCCAGGAGTACGGCTTCTACTCGAACGTCAACCCCGCCGTCGACCACCCGCGCTGGAGCCAGGCGACCGAGCGGCGGATCGGCGAGTTCCGACGCCGCCCCACGCTTCCGTTCAACGGATACGCCGATCAGGTGGCGCACCTCTACACCGGCATGGACCTTCGGAAGGACTACTAAAGCGTCCCGTGTCGCGCCGCGCCCGCATCGCGCTCAAGGCGGCGATCTGGGGGGGGTGTCTGGTACCTCTGGGGACGCTCGTGTACTGGTACGCGCGCGACGACCTCACGGCGAACCCCATCAGCTTCGTCACGACCACGCTCGGCGACTGGACACTCCGGATCCTCCTGGCCTCACTCGCGATGACGCCGATCCGGCTCGTCCTCGGCCTCTCGTGGCCGATCACGCTGCGGCGGCTCCTGGGACTCTTCGCGTTCTTCTACGTGTGCCTCCATTTCAGCGTGTGGATCGTGCTCGACTTCTTCTTCGACTGGCACCGGATGTGGGAGGACATCGTCAAGCGGCCCTACATCACCATGGGCATGCTGGGGCTCCTCTCGCTGATCCCGCTCGCCGCCACGTCGACCGCCGGGATGATCAAGCGGCTGGGCGCCCGCAGGTGGCGGCGCCTGCACCGGCTCGTGTACCTCGCCGGGGTGGCGGGTTGCGTCCACTTCCTCTGGCTGGCGAAGGTTGGGCGGACGGACCAGTACTGGTACGTGGCCACGCTCGTCCTCCTGCTCTCGATCCGCCTCGGCGACGTCGCCCTCCGCGCGGTGCGCCGACGCCGCGAGCGGCGGACGGCGACGGTCGCGACCGCGGAAATCCGCATGCCTTGACTGAGCCGTATGAACCGTAGAGACTCTGGCGACATGGTCACTGGACACGGCAGTCGCGTGGCCTTCCTCGGTGTGTTCCTGCTCCTGACGTCGGGGTGCGCGGCGGCGGGCGCCTACTCGGCGACGTCTGCCGGGCCGCCGAAGCCGATCCGCGAGGTCCTGCCGAACGGGGTCGTGCTGATCGTCCAGGAGCACCGCGCCAGCGACGTCGTGGCGGTGCAGCTCTGGATGCGGATGGGCGGCCGCGACGAGGCCCCCGACGAGCTCGGGCTCGCGCACTACATCGAGCACATGATCTTCAAGGGCACGCGAACGCGACCGCCCGGGTCGATCGATCGCATGATCGAGGGGTTCGGCGGGACGAGCAACGCGTTCACCTCGTACGACACGACGCATTACGACTTCGTCGTACCGGTCAAGCACCTTCGCGCGACGGTCGAGCTCCTCGCGGACCTCGCCGTCAACGCGAGCTTCCCTCCCGACGAGATCGAAAGCGAGAAGAAGGTCGTCTTCGAGGAGATGAACCTCGTCGAAGACGACCCGGACAAGTTCCTCCTGCGCCGCCTCTACGAGGTGGCGTACTCGCCGCACCCGTACGGCCGGCAGATCCTCGGCACGCACGAGTTCATCGAGCGCCTGCGGCGCGACCGGCTGCTCGCGTTCTATCGGAAGTACTTCGTACCGAAGAACATGGTGGTGGTCGTCATCGGCGCCGTGAAGCCCGCGGAGGTCCGGTCCGCTGTGGCCGCGGCCTTTGGGAAGATCCCGTCGCGGCCGGGCGGGCGGCCCGAGCTGCCGCCGCCGCCCGCGATCGACGCGACCCGGCGCGTAGATGTCTCGCGCCCCGAGAAGCAGGCGTACCTCGGCCTCGCGTGGAAGACGGCGCCGACCGGGAACGAGGACATCTACCCCGTGGACCTGCTCACCTACATCCTGGGCGACTCGCCGAGCTCCCGCCTGAACCAGGCGGTCCGCGAGGGGCTGCGCCTCGTGTCCTCGATCGAGGCGGGCTACGGCGCCTGGCAGACGGCGGGCCTCGTCACGGTCAACGCGCGGCTCGACGGGCAGAACGTGACGAAGGCGGAGGCCGCGATCCTCGACGTGATCCGGAAGGTACGCGAGACGGGCGTGACGGAGGCGGAGCGGCAGCGGGCGATCATCACCGCGGAGTCCTCGTACGCGTTCGACATCGAGACGGCGGAGGGGCTCGCGAAGTCCTACGGGCAGGCCGAGACCACCTGGACACTCGAGGACGAGATCGCCTACCTCGGGCGGCTCCGCCAGATCACGGCTGCGCAGATCCAGGCCGTCGCGCGCAAGTACTTCGGCGACGACAACTACGCGCGCGTGCGTTTCGTTCCGGAGGGGACCGCGAAGTGAAGCGGCCGTCGTGCCGCCCGGCGCTCCTCGGTCTCGTCGGCCTGCTGGCCGTCGGCGCCCTCGCTCCCCCGTCCGCGGCAGGCGCCCAGATCCGCCACGAGCGGCTCGACAACGGCCTGACGGTCATCGTGCGTGAGAACCCCGTGGCGCCGGTCGTCGCCGTGTCGCTGCTCGTGAAGATGGGGACGCGCTGGGAGCGGCCGGCAACCGTCGGAATCTCCAACTTCGTCCACGCGGTGATGGTGAAGGGCACCGCGAAGCGGAGCGGCAGCGAGCTCGCCGAGGCGGTCGCGGCGCTCGGCGGCAAGATCAGCGCGACGGGCGACGTGGACTACTCGGAGGTGCGCGCGTCGTCGCTCGCGCGCTTCTGGCGCGACGTGCTCGGCCTCGTGGCGGAGCTCGCGCTCGAGCCGAAGCTCCGGCCCGACGAGGTGGACCGGGAACGGGAGTGGCTGCTGAGCCGCGTCCAGAAGCGACGTGACAACGCGCCGTCGCGCGCCGTCGACGCGTTCTACGCCGCCCTCTACGGTTCGCATCCGTACGCGCTGCCCGTCCTGGGCACGCCCGAGTCGCTCGCGCGCATCGACCACGCCGCGATCGCCGCGGCCTACCGCGCGGGCTACCGACCGGAACGGATGGTGCTCGCCGTCAGCGGCCAGGTCGCGGCGTCCGAGGTCCTCGGCGAGGCCCGGCGCCTTTTCGGCGGCATGGCGCGAGGCGGCGCGGCCGCCGATCCGCCGATTCCGGCACCGGTCGCGTCCGCCAAGCGGGTTGAGATCGAGATGCCGGCTCAGCAGTCCCAAATCCTGATGGGTGCCCTCGCGCCCCCTCTCGATCATCCTGACCACGCCGCCGTGAAAGTGCTCTCCACGATCCTCGGCGGCGGCATGGCCGGGCGGCTCTTCGCAGAGCTGCGCGACAAGCAGGGCCTCGCCTATACCGCGACCTCCTACTACGACCCCGTGCGCGAGCCCGGAGCGCTCGTGCTCTATCTGGGCACTGCGCCCGAGAACGCGCAGAAGGCGGAATCGGCCCTCCTCGCCGAGGTCGAGCGGATCCGCCGCGAACCCGTCTCGGCCGACGAGCTCGCGCGTGCGAAGGGCTACCTGCTCGGCCGCTACGTCATGGACCGGCGCACGAACGAGCGCCTGGCGTGGTATCTCGCTTTCTACGAGATCGAGGGGCAGGCTCGCGATCTTCCGGAGCGCTACCAGCGGGCCGTTGAGGCGGTGTCGGTCGCGGATGTCCTTCGAGTGGCCCGGCAGTACCTCGGCGTGCTCACGACGCTGGTGGTCCGGGCTCGCTGAGGATCGAAGGGGGCCTCAGCGGCGCCTAGCCGTTGCGGTCTCGGCGCGCCTCCTCCGCGGCTCTGATCTCGTCGGCGAACATGTCGATGTGAAGCGGGCAGGGCGGCTTGTTCTCCTCGACGTACTGGCAATCGAGCTGATTACACTGGACGAAATACCCTCGGGGCCGTCCGAACCCGCTCGACCTGCGCAGCCCGATCTGGACAGTCTCCTGGACCACCTGGCACCAGAAATCTCGCACTCGGGTCCGACTCACTATATCTCCCTCGGCGTCCCGGCCTCCGAACGCTCCCCACCACCATACGCTCCTGCGCGCGGCCGCACAACCACGACTCGTGTCCCTCCGGTCCGGGGCGAGCGTGTAAATTCGCAGAACGAGGCTCGGCTTCCGATATATATTGTCACGGGTTTTCCGAACTCACACGCGGCGCCACCACCGGAGGGTCCGTTTTGTCTCCGTTCGCGGCTGTCAACTCTCGCGGCAGTACAGCCCTCCTAGCGCCCACCATTCTCGCACTGCTCCTCGGCGGGTGCGGGACCCTGTCCGCCTTTCGCGCCGACTCGGTGCCGTTGGCTGGTTCGTCCGCGTCACCGAACGGTGTCGGCGCGGCGGGTGAGCTCGCCGCGGAGGAGGTCGCGACCACGGCGGCCGGGAGCCCGCTCCTCACGGGCGGGCAGGAGAGCGTGGCCACCGAGGGCGACGAGGGCGGGGCGCCCGCGGTCGCGCAGACGCAACGCGCGCGCGAGGTGGCGCCCACGACCTCGAACGGTGAGGAGATCGAGGAGGACTACGATCCCTGGGAGCCGTTCAACGAGAGGATGTTCGAGTTCAACCGGAGGCTCGACAGGTACCTCCTGAAACCTGCAGCGCAGGTCTACAACAAGATCATGCCGGAGCCCTTCCAGCTGCTGATCGCCAGCGGCTTCGACAACATCCGGTTCGTCCCGCGCGCGGTCAATAACCTGCTCCAGGGCAAGTGGAGGGGGGCGGGGCGTGAAGTCGGGCGGTTCCTGATCAACAGCACCTTCGGCATCGGCGGGCTCTTCGACGCTGCGAAGTACTGGGAGATCGAGAAGAGCAGCGAGGACTTCGGCCAGACGCTTGGCGTCTGGGGCGCAGGGCCCGGCCCGTACCTGGTCCTGCCGTTCCTCCCGCCGCTGACGGTGCGTGACGGGATCGGCAAGGCCGTCGACGGGGCGATGGATCCGCTGTCCTACGTGCTGCCGTTCCTCTGGACACGGGTGGGTATGGAGGCCGGCGACACGGTGAACGACCGCTCGCTGAACCTCGACCTGTTCCAGGGCTTCGAGGAGAGCGTGGTCGACATGTACAGCGCCGTGCGACACGGCTATCTCCGACGCCGGGAGCAGGTGATCAAAGAGTAGCGTGAACACCGGCTCGACCCGGGCAGGGCGCGCGCTCCGCCCCGGTTTCAGTGTCACGGTCCTTCTCATCGCGGTCCTCATCTGGCTGGGATCGCCCACCCGGGCCGGCGCGGCGCCGGCGGCCCTCGATCTCCAACCGGGCCAGGCGCTCTATGCCACGCAATGCGCACTCTGTCACGGCCCGTCGGGGCAGGGCGACGGCCCCTCGGCCGCCGGCTTCGCCACCAAGCCCTCGAACCTCGCCGACGGCCGCCTCATGAATGGGCTGCCCGACGACTTCCTCGCCAACGTCATCAGGCACGGCGGGTCGGTCGAGGGGCTCTCGCCGGGCATGCCCGCGTTCGGCGAATACCTGAGCGACGCGCAGATCCGCCAGGTGATCCTCCACGTGCGCTCGCTCGCGTCGCCACCGTTCCGCGCCGCGGCCGTGGTCCCGATCGTGACGGCGCCCCGAGCGCCCACGCAGCCGATCTTCTTCAGCCACCTCATCCACGCCGGCAAGTACCGGATGGACTGCCAGTACTGCCATGCCGACGCCCGGCGCTCCGAGTACGCGGGCCTTCCGTCGGTGGAACGCTGCCTGGGATGCCACAAGATCATCGGCGCGCTGGACAACCCCGAGATCACCAAGATCCAGGAGTACGCGGGTCGCGGGCAGCCGATCCCGTGGGTCCGGATCTTCAAACTCCCCGAGTTCACCTACTTCACTCACAAGGCCCACGTGCGGTTCGGCCTCGCGTGCCAGACGTGCCACGGTCCGATCGAGCGCATGCGGATGGTCGGGGCCGAAACCGGGCCGTCGCTCGCCGACGACCTGAAGAAGCTCGTTGGTTTCAAGCCGCTGCCGCGCCCGCTCACGATGGGATGGTGCGTGGCCTGCCACCGCCAGCAGAATGCCGCGCACAGCGCGCGGGCCCCGCTCGACTGCGTCACCTGCCACCACTGACGTCAAGGGCGACGCGCCGGGCTTGAGACCGGTCCGCGGGTAGGGGCGCCACCAGGGAGACGTACGTCCTGTTGTGGGCTCTCCGTGTGGTAAGAAATTGGGCGAATCGTCCTTCACGCTCAGCTACTTTAGAATTATGGACAACGTCCTCGTGGTGGACGACGAGCGGAACATCCGGACCCTCGTGGCCCGGGTCCTGGCGCCGGACCAGATCGAGGTCCAGGGCGCTGGCACGGGGAGCGAAGGGATCCAGATGGCCGACGAGATGAGCCCGGACCTCGTGCTCCTCGACCTCCGCCTCCCGGACATGGACGGCATGGACGTCCTCCGGACCCTGAAGAACCGGCACCCAGGAGTTGCCGTGATCATCATCACGGGCTTCGGCCAGATCCAGAGTGCGGTGGAAGCGATCAAGGTCGGCGCGACCGACTACATCGAGAAGCCCTTCGAGCACCTCGAGAAGCTCAAGCTCGCCGTCTCGCGCGCGCTGGACGAGATCAGGGCCAAGCGCGAGATTCGGCGTTTGCACGGCCTGCAGGAGAAGCAGTACGGGGTCGACCAGCTCATCGGTGACTCCGAGTCCACCCGCAACCTCCGCGACCTCATCCGCAAGGTCGCACGGAGTGAGGCGCAGACGATCCTGATCCAGGGCGACAGCGGAACGGGGAAAGAGCTCGTGGCGCGTGGCCTGCACTACGAGAGCGCGCGGCGCGACTTCCCGTTCATGGAGGTCAACTGCGCCGCCATCACGGAGACGCTCTTCGAGAGCGAGCTGTTCGGCCACGAGAAAGGCGCGTTTACCGACGCAAAGTCCGCCAAGAAAGGGCTGATGGAGCTCGCCGACCGGGGCACGCTCTTCCTCGACGAGGTGAGCGAGATGTCGTTCAACAGCCAGGCGAAGTTCCTGCGGGTCCTGCAGGAGCGCGTGTTCCGGCGCGTCGGTGGCACGCGCGACATCAGGGTGGACCTGCGCGTCATCACGGCGAGCAATCGGCCGCTTGAGACCCGCGTCAAGGAAGGGCAGTTCCGCGAGGATCTCTTCTACCGTCTGAACGTCATTCCGATCCACATTCCGCCGCTCCGCGAGCGCCGCGAGGACACCATGCCGCTCGCCCGGCACTTCCTCACGGAGTCGAACGTGCGCTCGCACAAATCGATCAAGGGGTTCACGCCCGAGACCGAGCGCCTCCTGCTCAACTACCCCTGGCCGGGCAACGTGCGCGAGCTGCGCAACCTCATCGAGCGCCTCGTCATCCTGGGCAATTCCGAGTCTATCGAGCCGCAGCACCTGCCTCTCCAGTTCGCGGCGCAGGTTGTCGAGCTGCCGCGTCAGGAGGGGCCGCAGGAGTTCCGGACGCTCGCGGAAGTGGAGCGCGCCTACATCAACCAGGTCATGCAGCGGGTCGAGGCGAACAAGAGCAGGGCTGCGAAGATCCTGGGAATCTCCCGCCAGACGCTGCGCAAAAAGCTCACGGAGGAGTGACACCGGACCGGGCCAGATTCTCACCGCTGGTCACTGACGCACCACTTGAGACCTTCGGGCCGGGAATTCCGTAAGTTGCCTGGAATTCAGGACTTCCGGAAACCCACAGCCGGCGTGATTGAGGCATTGGTCAGGAATGAGCCGATCAGCCGGGGATGCGGTGCTGTGGGGCGCCCCGGGGATTCGCCACTCTTTCAATCGGTTAGCGCGTGAAGGCGCCTTTGGTCTGGGGTTTGCTGTGTTCCTTCTGAGTCGGGGTATGAACAGACCTCAAGGCCACGGGAGACAGGGATGAAACCGACGTTCAAGAAGCTGGAAGTCCCGGATCTCAGCAACCTGGAGAAGTTGGTTGCCGAGAACATCGAGGGCATCGAGCCTGGCCTCCGGGTCATTGACGCGCGCCTCTGTCTCGGACAAGCGGCGATCGACTTGGTCGCGCTCGACGCCAGAAAAGCGCTGGTGCTCGTCGCTCTCGACTTCGCTGCGGACGAAGGTCTCCTCCTGCGAGTCATGGACGCGTACTCCTGGTGCCGCGAGTACCCCGATACGCTCCGACGCCTCTATCCGATGGCGAATGTGTCAGCGACACGCCCGCCCCGAATCCTGTTCATCGTTGAGCGCGTGACCGACGCCTTTGTGCGCCGGATCAAGCAGCTCAGCTTTCTCGAGATCGACTGTCTGGAGTTCCGGCACCTCGAGGTGAATGGCGCGTCCGCTGTCTACTTCGATCTGGTCGAGCGGCTCAGGCGTGCAGCGCCCGTCGAGCCTCTCTCGGATGACGAGAGGGTGATCATCACGACGCCCGTGCGGACCCCCAAGCGGATCGAGGCCGAGTCGCCCGTCGTGCAACCGGCGTGGCGCCCGGTCGCCGAGCCGCCGGCCGTGCAACCCTCGGCCTGGGCGCCGGCCACCGCTGACCACGCTCCGTTCGTGGCCCCCGAACCCGCGCCGTCCGTCGAAGAAGTCGCGTCGGCGGTCCCCGGGCTCGGCGTCTCGCTGGAGTCGCGCATGGCCGAGCTCTTCGCCGAGCTGTCCACAGAGGACACGCCGTCGGCAATAGAGACTCCCACGCGGATTGAGGCCGAGCCGCCCGTCGTCCAACCGGCGTGGCGCCCGGTCGCCGAGCCGCCGCCCGTGCAACCGTCGGCCGGAGCGCCGGCCACCGCCGACTACGCTCCGTTCGTGGCCCCCGAACCCGCGCCGTCCGTCGAAGAAGTCGCGTCGACGGTCCCCGGGCTCGGCGTCTCGCTGGAGTCGCGCATGGCCGAGCTCTGCGCCGAGCTGTCCGCCGAGGAGACGCCGCCCGCAATAGAGACTCCCAGGCGGATCGAGGCCGAGCCGCCCGTCGTCCCACCGGCGTGGCGCCCGGTCGCCGAGCCGCCAGCCGTGCCACCGTCGGCCGGGCCGCCGGCCACCGCTGACTACGCTCCGTTCGTGGCCCCCGAACCCGCGCCGTCCGTCGAAGAAGTCGCGTCGACGGTCCCCGAGCTCGGCGTCTCGCTGGAGTCGCGCATGGCCGAGCTCTTCGCCGAGCTGTCCGCCGAGGAGACGCCGTCCGCGATAGAGACTCCCACGCGGATCGAGGCCGAGCCGCCCGTCGTCCAACCGGCGTGGCCCTCCTTCCCCGAGCCACAAGCTGTGCAAGCCTCGGCCGTGGCGTCAGCCAGTAGCGACTCCGCTCCGTTCCAGGCTCCCGAACCCGCGCCGTCCGTCGAAGAAGTCGCGTCGGCGGTCCCCGAGGTCGGCGTCTCGCTGGAGTCGCGCATGGCCGAGCTCTTCGCCGAGCTGTCCGCCGCGGAGATACCGTCCTCGGCTGAAATGCCGACTGAAGAGTACGCGGCCCCGGAGGAGGAGCATGCGGTCCCCAGCCTGGAAGTCGTCGATGCGGAAGCGGTCACCGACGAGCCCCCGCTCCGGCTCGAGTCCATCGACGCGACGGCGCGGCAGGAGGAGCCGGAGTCGCCGTCCCGGTCGGCTGATGTGGCGGCGAATTCCGATTTGCAGACGCTGTTGAGAGAGCTCCACGTAGAGACGCAGCCTGAGATAGAGCCTCCGACAGATGAAGCCGAGGTGGAGTCGACCGAGCGCGCGGCCGAGGCGCCCGCGGAGGCACCGGTCGAGACGAACGCCGCGGCCGTCGAGGAGCAGGCCGGCGCTGAGCTCATCGGCTGCTCAGGCGGGCACGTGGATCCAACCGGGCGAAGCTGCTGGCACGACCCGTCAGCGGTGTGTTTCTGCCAGTGCCACGCCTCGCAGGCGGCGGCGCCGGCCGAAGTCGAAACTCCGGCGCCCGCCACGACGCGGCCATTCTGGGCGAAGCCCTCAGCCAACAAGGTCCTGCCGCCGAGCGGCGGGCGGACGTACTTTTTCTCGCAGGTGGCCAGGGACTCGGCGCCGGCGCGGCAGACGGTAGCTCCGTGGCAACAGGTCCCAGCTCCAGCCCAGCCGCGGCCCGCGGCTTCCTCACGGCTGCCCGCCACGCCCGCGGCACACACCGCCGCCCCGGCGCCGCAGCCCGCCGCGGCGGCAGGCCCGAAGCCTGTGGTGGCGAAGCGCAAAGAGCCCATCCCGGACCACCCGGAGCTCGAGTCGCTGCATTTCCCGAAAGACGGCCTCTCGCGTCAGTGGCTCGAGTTCCTCAACCAGCTCAACGGGGCAAAATAACCGCACCGGCTCGCGACCCGAGCCCAGGAGGCAATCGGTGACAAGCAAGACGGCGACGCAGCTCAACGAGACCGGCGAAATCCCGCCGGAGACCCTACGCGTCCTGCTCGTGGACGACAACGCCCCGGTGCTTCGCTTCCTCGCGTCTGCCGTCGCATCGAACGACTGTGCGGCCACAACGGCGTCGACGGCCGAGCAAGCGCTGGAGCTACTCGGCAACGCCCCCTTCGACCTCGTCGTGTCGGACATCCAGATGCCCGGGCTCTCCGGGCTCGACCTCCTGCGTGCGATCAAGGGCACGCAACCGGCAACGCCGGTCGTACTGATCACCGGCGTCCCGTCGGTGAACTCGGCCGTCTTCGGTCTCCGCCACGGCGCGTACGACTACCTGCCGAAGCCGTTCTCGGTCACGGAGGTCAGGGAGCTGATCCACCGCCTCCGGCGGGACCGCGCGGAGGGCAACGGTAATGTCACCTACCCGGCGGGACTCAACGAGGAGCTCCAGCGCCGCCAGGGCGGCGTGGAAGTGCTCTCCTCGATCGGCGAGCTCGCCCTCCAGGGGCTCGAGCCGGCCCGGTTCGTCGAGAAGGTGCTCGAGAAGACGCTCCAGAACCTGCGCTGTGACGCCGCGATCATGGTGCTGTCCGACCAGGAGGGGAAGTTCAACGCGAGCCGCATGGGTCAGCCTGCGATGGTCGGCGAGCTCCTGACCCTCCTCCACGCGCACTTCGCCGATGTCGTCAAGGCCGGCGGGCGGGAGACCTACGCGCTCACGAACAAGGAGCACGGCTTCGAGGCGCTCGCCGCCCTCATCCCGGGTGTGGGCGACGCCGTCGGGATCCTGTGCATGGGTCGCGACGCGCGGACGGGCGCGTTCCTGCCGGACGAGAAAGGCCTGCTCCTCGGTTATGCGCAGACCACCGCGGTCGCGCTCCAGAAGATCGTGCTCCGCGAGCAGATCGAGAAGAACCTTGTCGATACGATCTCCTCGTTCGTGATCGCCCTCGAGTCGAAGGACCCCTACCTCAAGGGCCACTCCGCGCGCGTGTCGCTCTACACGGGGGAGATCGCGAAGGTGATGGGCATGCCCACGCAGGACGTGGTGCTGTACACCCGGGCGGGCCTGCTGCACGACCTGGGCAAGCTCGTCATGCTGGACAACATCCTTCGCAAGCCGCGGCAGCTCACCGAGGAGGAGTTCGAAATAGTCCGGAGCCATCCGGTGGTCGGCGACAAGATCCTCAAGCCGCTCCGGTTCCTCTCGTGCGAAGCCAAGGCGGTCCGGCACCACCACGAGCGTTACGACGGCAAGGGCTATCCCGATGGGATTCAGGGCGAGGCCATCCCGCTCATTGCGCGTGTCGTGACCGTGGCGGACGCCTTCGACGCCATGACCTCCGATCGCCCGTACCGCGCCAAGCGGCCCATCGCGGCGGCGATCGATGAGATCTCCCGCGGGGCCCGGACCCAGTTCGACCCGGTGATCGCGGAAGCGTTCGTCACGATTCCGCCCGCCCGGCTCAAGCAGATCAGCCGCCAATTCGATCTGCGGCCGGCGGAGGCGCCGGGCGCTGCCGCCCGATTGCTCGCGGACGCTGAGTGATGACATCCAAGCCGAAGATCCTCGTGGTCGACGACGCAGGGCCGGTCGTGATCCTCTGCGTCAATGTCCTCCAGGCCCTCGGATACGCGATCCGGGCCGCGAACCAGGGCGAGGCGGCGATCGAGCTGGTCCGCAAGGAGCCGTTCGATCTGCTGGTGGTGGACTACAAGATGCCGGGGATGAACGGGTTCGAGGTGCTCGAGCAGGCGCGCCGGATCCGTCCCGACATGGTGTGCATGCTCATGACGGCGCACGGCACGCCGGACATCATCAACGAGGCGACGCGGCTCGGCTTCAACTACATCTTGTTAAAACCGTTCACGCCGTCGGAGTTGCGCGGAGCGGTCGACAAAGTCCTCGCCAGGAAATCCTAGGCGAAGGAATGCGGTCTGGTGCGCTGGCGGGCAGCACGCTGGGATCGACGCGAGGGGCTATGAACGCACTGTTTGGTGGCCTCCAGTGGAGCCTCGATCAGATGCTCTCGGTCGCCTACGGCGTCGTCTACGACTACATCTTCGACCGCTTCGCCCCATACCAGCGGCTCCAGGAGGAGGTCCGGACGCTGGTCGAGGCGTCGGTGCCCGCCGCCGTCGACCGGCGCGAGGTGCGCGTGCTCGACATCGCGTGCGGCCCCGGGAACTTCACGTGCCTGCTGGCCGAGGGCGGGTTCACGGTCACCGGGCTCGACACCTACGGCACCCTGGTCGAGGTAGCCAAGGAGAAGCGGCGCGCGAAGCATCTGTCGAACGTCGCCTTCCGCCACGCCGATCTCGCCCGGGGCAACACCTTCAGGGAGGGCGCCTTCGACCAGGTCGTGAACATCCACTCCCTCTACGTGCATCCGGCGCCGGACGCGCTCCTCCGCGAGGCGTATCGGGTGCTCAGGCCGGGCGGGCACGCGGTGTTCGTGAATCATACGCGGCAGATCGGGCAGTGGTCGACGCTCAGAGAGATCCAGAAGCGGCAAGGGCTCGCCGCCGCGCTTCGGTGTCTGCTCTGGGTGCTCCCGAACTCGATCTTCGAGGCGGCGCGGATGCCGATCGGGCCCCACTACTGGGACGAGGACGCGTTTGCGGCTCACCTGCGCGACGCGGGCTTCACGGTCCTCGAGCTGCGCCGGACGTTCCTGAACGGCGCCAGCCTCCTGGTCTGGGCGCGGAAGAACACGGGAGAGTGAGTGACTCGCAAGGAGCTCGCGTCCTATCGCCCTCGGCCTCGGGCCGGCCAGACGTGCGAACCCCCGCGTGGAGCCGGAGACCATATGCCCATTCGCGCTGTGGTGGAGCACATGATCGCCGTGACGTACGGCATCACCTACGATACGGTCGTCACGCGCTTCCGGCCGTACGAGACGATGCTCGACGAGATCGTCGCGCTCGTGACCCGCTCCGCGCCCGTGACGGGCAGCCCCCGCTCGGTCAAGGTCCTGGACATCGCCTGCGGGATCGGGAATGTGGGGCTCCGGCTGGCCCCGATGGGCTACACGGTGGTGGCCGTTGACTCGGTCCGCCATCTCGTCGCGATTGCGCGCGAGAAGCATCACACAAACGGGGGCGTGCCGAACCTGAGCTTCCACCACCTGGACGTCGCGTGCGACGCGTTGCCGGCGGCGGGGACCTTCGACGTGCTCGTGAGCATGCACACGCTCTACTGGCACCCGGACCCGGGGGCGCTCCTGGCGGCGTGCCGCCGGGCGCTCAAGCCGGGCGGGCACGCGATCTTTCTCACGTACAACCGCCCGGCGCGGGTGATCCAGACGTTTCGGGAGGTGCGTCGATCGCAGGGGCTCGGCGCCGCCGTCCGCGCCCTCCGCTGGCTCGTGCCGACGGCGGCCTTCGAGAGGTTCCGCGACTGCGAGCCGCGCTACATGAGCGAGACCGAACTCCGCGAGGCCCTCGACCGGGCGGGCTTCGACGTACTCGAGGCGCACCGGACCTTCCTGGCGGGGCTCAGCCATCTGGCCTGGGTCCGGGCCCGCGAATGACGCCGGTCGATCGCAGGCCAGGATTTCCAATCCGTGCGCCTGAGATCAACGTCGATTAGCACGGCGGACGTCCGAGGACGGCTCGAAAGCGCGCGGGTGCGGTGGTGACCGCGGAGCCCACATCGCCCGCAGGCGAGAGCCGGCGCGAGCCGGACGGGCGGGGCATCGTCTCGCGGGGCACGCGAGTCTACCTGCGCACACTCAGACTCGAGGATCTCGGGCACCTGTCCGAGTGGGCCGAGGACCCATTCATCGCGCGCATGGTGGGCAGCGACTTACTGAACACGTACAAGCACGTCTATGACAAGGACCCGTCGTTCTACGAGGCCGTCCTTACGGACACGACGCAAGTCGTGCTCGTGGTCGAGGCGAACCGGGGGTGGACGAAGCCGCTCGGGCTCGCGCGCCTCTTCAACATCCACCTCCTCGAGGGCTACGCCTTCCTCGAGGTGATGCTGATGGACCCGAAGGCGCTGCGCCGAGGATTTGGCGTGGAGGCGGGCAAGCTCATCTCGTACTATGGAGTTGACGTGCTGGGGCTGCGGCGCATCGAGGCGAAGGTCTTCGAGTACAACCGGCTGAGCGCGAACTCGCTCCGCCGCAACGGCTTCCAGCGAGAGGGCGTGCTCCGCAAGGCCGTGGATGGCCGGTCCTGGGACGTCTTCGTGTTCGGCATCCTGCAAGACGAGATCGAGGAGCAGCGAAAGAAAGACACCCCCCACCTGCCTCTCGCCGAGTCCGACGGGGACGCGCTGTGACGCTCCACAGCCTTCTCCCTCTCACCGCGCTCGTCCTGAACGTCCTGCTCGTCGGGATCACCCTCTTGCGGAACCCGGGGAGCCGGCTGAACAGGGTCTTCGCGTACTTCGTGACCGGCATGGCCGTGTGGAACTTGGGCTCGTTCATGCTGCGTGGCTCGCCGGACCAGGCCAGCGCGAAGTTCTGGGAGATCGTGATCCACGCGGGCGTCGTGCTCCTGCCCGCGTTCTACTACCATTTCGTCCTCATCTTCCTGGAGGCCACGACGGAGCACCGGCGCTCGCTCGTCGCCGCCTACCTGCTGGCGGTCTTCTTCAGCCTCGTCAACGTGAGCGGCTCGCCGCTCTTCATGTCGGGGGTGAAGTGGACGTACTGGGGGTGGGCGCCCGCGACGGGGCTGCTCTACACGCCGTTCTTCCTCTACTTCAACTTCTTCCTGATCTACGGCCTCTCACACCTCGTCAGGGTGTACAGAGGCGTCGATTCGAGCTTCCGCCGCAACCGTGCGACGCTGATCGTCCTCGGAACCCTCGTGAGCCTCGCCGGAGGGTTCATCGACTTCGCCCGGTTCATCCTGGCGAGTTTCGTCCCGGCGGCGGACCTCGTCTACCCGATGGGGATCCCGGCGAACATGGTGTTCGCGCTGATGCTCGGTACGTCGATCGTGCGCTATCGCCTGGTCGACGTGAACGTGGCGGTGAAGAAGGGCGCGATCTACTTGGTGCTCTGGGCCGCGCTCACGTCGGTCCTCGTCGCCGCCGAGCAGTACGCCGACTGGGAGCAGATCAACCCGCTGTGGGTGATCTTGCCGCTCGGCTTCGTCATGACGCTCCTCGTGAGCCCGCTGGGTCAGCGCCTGGAGCGTGCGCTCGAGCGTCTCATATTCAGCCGACGCCACGGGTGTTACGAGACCATGCTCGATCTCAGCAAGCGCATGGGCACGATTCTCGACTTCGGCCGGCTCATCGAGACGCTCGTGCACGGCCTGGTGCGGGGCGTCCCGCTCACGCACTGCTCGCTCATGATCTACGACGCGACGCGGAGCGCGTTCGCCGTCTACCGCGAAGAGACGAACCTCGGCGAGGGGGCGGCCGTCGGCGTGATCCCGGCCGACGGCCCCGTCGTCCAGTGGCTCAGCCGGACGGGTCGCCTGCTGGTCAAGGAGGAGGTCAAGCTCAACCCCGAGATCGCCGCGTACTTCGACACCACGGATGGCGAGCTCGACGCGATCCGCGCGGCCCTCATCGTGCCGCTCAAGATCGAGAGCAAGCTCACCGGCATCCTCCTCGTCGGCGAGAAGCTCTCGGGCGAGATCTTCGACGACCAGGAGCTCGAGGTGCTCGCCGTGCTCGCGAACCAGGTGGCGATCTCGCTCGAGAACGCGCGACTCTACGAGGAGCTGTCGGCCTCGAACGCCCAGCTCATGCAGGCGAGCCGGCTGAAGTCGCAGTTCCTCGCGAGCATGTCGCACGAGCTCCGGACGCCGCTGAACTCGATCATCGGCTTCTCGAAGGTCCTGCTGAACCGGCTCGACGGCGACCTGACCGAGCGCCAGGAGACCTACATCCGCTCGGTGCACAACAGTGGCACCCACCTGCTCCAGCTCATCAATGGGATCCTCGACTTCTCGCGCATCGAGGCGGGCAAGGTCGAAATGGTGTCCGAGGAGGTCGACCTCCATGAGCTGATCGACGAGTGCATCGAATCGTCGATGCCGCTCGCCCGCGGCAAGCAGCTCAAGCTCGAGAAGAACGTGCCGCTCGAGCTGCCGCGGCTCGTCGCGGACCGGACGAAGGTGAAGCAGATCCTCCTGAACCTCCTGTCGAACGCGATCAAGTTCACGACGCAGGGCCGGGTGCTCGTCAGCGTGCAGGCCGAGCCGGAGGCCGTGCGCGTGAGGGTGTCGGACACGGGCATCGGCATCCGCCAGGAAGACCTCACGCGCCTGTTCGAGCCGTTCCAGCAGCTGGACAACCCGGTCGCCCGGGGCGCGGGCGGGACCGGGCTCGGGCTGGCGATCAGCAAGAAGTTCGTCGAGCTCCACGGCGGCAAGATCTGGGCGGAGAGCCGTGAGAACCAGGGATCGACCTTCCACTTCACACTACCCTTGAGCTGAGGAGACGGGCGACCATATGCCGGGACGCGCACTCAACAAGAAGCCGAAGATCCTCTACATCGAGGACAACCCCGAGAACCGGATGCTCGTCCGCGCCGTCCTCGAGGCCGCCGGGTATGACCTCGTCGAGGCCGAGGACGGCCTGGCCGGCATCGAGGCCGCGATCCGCGAGGAGCCCGCGCTGATCCTCCTCGACATCAACCTGCCGGGCGTCGACGGCTACGAGATCGTCGCCATCCTGAAGTCGTTCCCCAACCTCGCGTCCACCCCGGTGATCGCCGTCACCGCCTACGCGATGCAGGGCGACCGGCAGCGAACGCTCGTCGCCGGCTGCGACGGCTACCTCCAGAAGCCGATCAACGTGGACGCCTTCCCGCGGCAGGTCGCCGAGTTCCTCGGGGGCAAGCGCGAGCGCGTCGAGGGCCGGGAGGAAGGCGTCTATCTCCGCGAGCTCAACCAGCGCCTGGTCTACCGGCTGCTGAACCAGGTCGAGGAGCTCAAGCGGCTCAACCAGCACTTCGTCCGGCGCGCGAGCCAGCTCGCCGACCTGCACCGTGCGGTGCAGGACATCACCTCAGAGCCGGGCGTGGCGGAGATGCTCGAGCGCCTGCTGCGGGGGCTCGCGCAGGCGATCGGCACGACGAGCCTCCGCGTCGAGCTCACCGATCCACCGGGCGTGCGGGTCGTGGTGCGCGGAGAGACCGGCACCCAGCCGCGGAGCGTGCTCGCGGGCGCGGGCATCGAGCCGGCCGACGAGTGGACCGAGGTCGAGTGGACGCTGCCCCTCACCGTGCGGGGCCGCGAGCTCGGCACGATGGTGGCGCGGCACGTCATGCCGCCGGGCGCCAAGGCCGACGAGGAACAGTTGCTCAAGATCGTCGCCGACCGGGTCGCGATCGCGGTCGAGAACGCGCGCCTCTACGAGCGGGTCATGCGCCGCGCGGCGGCGCAGGAGAGCCTCGTCGAGGCCGGCCGCCTGCTGACCGGCACGCTGCAGGTCTCCGAGGTCCTCCACCGGCTCAGCGAGCTCGTGCGGACTCGCCTCAGCGCAGACGTCGTCCGGATCCTGATCGCCGAGGACACACCAGGCCGCCTCCGCCTCGAGGCGCAGGCGGGCGCGACGCGCGTGCCCACGCAGGCCACCCAGCCCGCGGCCGACGACGACGACGAGGGGCTCGCCGGCTGGATCGTCAAGCACCGAACGACGCTCGCCCTCAGCGACGTGCTCTCTCGTCCCGGCGTCAAGCACCGGGACTGGCTCAAGAGCGAAGGCTTCGCGTCGTTCCTCGGCCTCCCGTTCTTCCTCGAGAACCAGCTCGTCGGCATCCTCACGGTCTGGTACCGGACGCCCCACAGCTTCGCCCCCGACGAGATCGCGCTCGGCGAGGCGCTGGCGACGTCGGCGACGGCGGCGATCCGGAACGCGCGCCTCTACGAGGAGACACAGGAGCGGCTGCGTCACACCGAGACGCTCCTGGCGGTGAGCCAGGACACGAGCTCGACCCTCGAGCTGACGGAGGTCCTACGCCGGACGACGCGGGCGATGGTGCGCGCCCTCGGCGCCGACACGGGCGGCGCGTGGCTCCAGAGCCCGGGGAAGGACCGCTTCGTGCCCATGGTCGGGTATCACGTGCCGAAGGGGCTTCTGGAAGTCTTCGCGAAGACGGAGATCGCGACGGCCGATCTGAAGGTCGAGGAGTGGGGGACGCACGAGCGGACGATCTACGCGAGCGACAGCGAGACAGACCCGCGGTTCGCCCATCCGATCACCCGGCTGCTGGCCCACAAGTCGTTGCTCATCCAGCCGATGCGCTGGAAAGGGGCGACCATCGGCGGGTTCGCGATCGCCTGGCTCAAGGACCAGCATCGGTTCACGACCGACGAGTTGCGGCTGGCGGAGGGTATCGCGCTCCAGGCAGCCGTGGCGGCCGAAAACTCGCGCCTGTACGAGGGCGTCAGGCGGCAGATGACCGAGCTCAAGCAGACCCAGGCGCAGTTGATCCAGTCGACGAAGCTCGCGGCGATCGGCGAGCTGGCCGCCAACATCGCCCACGAGATCAACAACCCGTTGACGAGCGTGCTGGGCTTCGCGTCCTACCTGGCCGAGCGGGTTCCGCCCGGCGCGCCGATGCGGGAGGAGCTCGATCTGATCCAGGAGGAAGCCGGACGCGCCCGCGACATCGTGCGCGATCTCCTCCATTTCAGCCGGCAGCGCGAGTTCGTGCCGCAGATGACGGACCTCAACGTGGTGCTGGAGGGGCTCCTCGCCATGGTGCGCCGCCAGGGCGCGTTCGACGCGATCACGCTCGTCGAGGAGTACACCCCCGGGCTCCCGCCCGTGGAGGTGGACGTGCCGCGCATCAAGCAGGTGTTCCTGAACCTCATCAACAACGCCGTCTACGTCCTGAAGGACGGCGGCACCCTTACGGTTCGCTCGTCCGTCGTCGGCGACACGGTCCAGGTCGCGGTCATCGACAGCGGCCCCGGGATCGCGGCAGAGCACCTCGACCGGATCTTCGAGCCGTTCTTCACGACGAAGCCCGACGTGAGCGGCACGGGCCTGGGCCTCTCGGTCAGCCTTGGGATCGTCCAGAATCACGGCGGCACGATCGAGGTGAAGAGCGAGCCCGGCCGCGGCTCGACCTTCATCGTGAAGCTCCCGGCAAGGCCTGGGGCCGTGGTCACCCCCGGCGACGAGTAATCCCCGGCTCAGTCGGCCTTGAAGTACTTCGCGGCGGGGTGGTGGAAGACGAGCGCCGAGACCGACGCCTCCGGGTCCATCACGAAGCCCTCCGTGAGATCGAGGCCGATCGTCGCGGGTTCGAGCAGGCGGAAGAGGGTCTGCTGGTCCGCGAGGTTCGGGCACGCCGGGTAGCCGAAGGAGACGCGGATCCCACGGTAACGGCCCTTGAGCTTCTCGCTGATCGCGAGATCGGGCGGATCCGGAAACCCCCAGAGCGTCCGGAGGCGCGCGTGCAGCATCTCGGCGAACGCCTCCGCGCACTCGATTGCGAGCGCGCCCAGGGCGTGAGACCTGACGTACTCCCCCCGATCTTTCCAACGGGCCGCGAGCTCCCGCACGCCCTCGCCGCAGGTGACGACGAAGAGGGCGATGGAGTCGTCCACGTCGTCCCGGACGTAGTCGGCGAGGCAGAGGCGCTCGCCGTCCGTCTGCCGCGGGAACTCGAAGCGCGCGAGCTCCCGACCCGCGGGGTCGAAGACGATCACCGCGTCGCCGGCGGCGCGCGCCCGGTACCAGCGGTACACACCGTGGGCCCTCAGCAGGCGCTCGGTGACGGCGTCGTGCTTGAGCCGCTCGACGGTCTCGTGGAGCTCCAGCGCTTTCGGATCGCGGCTGGCGAGGAGCCGCTCGACGAGCCCGCGCAGGCCCAGGTGCTTACCGTAGAGCATCTGGAGGTTGAGGTACGGGTAGATGTGGGTGAGCGGCACGTCGCGGAGAAGGTGAGACTCGAGGTCCGGCGGCGTCGGCACCGGGATCCGCTCGAGCCGGGCCCGCGGTCGCTCGGGTGCCTGCACGGGGCGCGCGCCTTCGCCGCCCGTCGGGGTCCCCACCGCGAGGGCGGCCTGCTCGGCGCGCACGCGCTCGACGAGGCCGTCGCGCGTCACCGCCGAGAAGAGCTGGTTCGCCAGGTCGAGCCCCTCCATCGCGTCCCTCGCGTAGAGGGTGAGGCCGCCGTACTCGGGGGCGATCCGCGTCGCGGTGAACTTCCGCGTCAACGCGGCGCCGCCGACGAAGAGCGGGAGGTCGATGGACGCGGCCCGGAGGTCCTGAGCGGTCACCACCATCTGCTGCGCGGACTTCACGAGGAGCCCCGAGAGCCCGAACGCGTCCGGCTTGTGGGTGTGGTACGCGGCGATCAGCTCCTCCGGCGGCACCTTGATCCCGAGGTTGATCACACGGTACCCGTTGTTCGACAGGATGATCTCGACGAGGTTCTTGCCGATGTCGTGCACGTCGCCCTTCACGGTGGCGAGCACGATCGTGCCCCGCGTCGCCGCCCCGGCCTTCTCCATGAACGGCTCGAGGTGCGCGACCGCGGCCTTCATCGCCTCCGCGGACTGGAGCACCTCGGCGACGATGAGCTGGTTGTCGCCGAAGAGGCGCCCGACCTCGTCCATGCCGCGCATGAGCGGGCCGTTGACGATGTCGAGCGGCGCGGCCTCCTTGAGCTTCTCGTTCAGGTCGGCGATGAGGCCGTCGCGGCTCCCCTCGACGATGTAGCGCGCCAGCCGCTCGTCGAGCGGGAGCGCGCGGATCGCCGTCGCGGGCGCCTTCTTCTTCTCGCGAAAGTACGCGGCGAACGCAGCGACCGGATCCGCGCCGCGCCAGAAGATGAGGTCCTCGGCGAGCCGTCGCTCCGCCTCGGGGATCGAGGGGTAGCGTTCGAGGCGCTCCGTGTTCACGATCGCGTAGTCGAGCCCCGCCTTCGTGCAGTGGTAGAGGAACACCGAGTTCAGGACCTCGCGGCCCGCCGGCGGCAGGCCGAACGAGACGTTGGAGATCCCGAGGATGGTCTTACACTCGGGGAACCGCTGCTTGATCGCGCGGATGCCCTCAATCGTCTCGACGGCCGAGCCGACGTAGTTCACGTCACCCGTGCCCACGGGGAAGACGAGCGCGTCGAAGATCAAGTCGCGCGCGGGCACGCCGTACTTCTTCGTCAGGAGGTCGTGGCTGCGCTCGACGATCGCGAGCTTGCGCGCGCGGGTGACGGCCATGCCCTGCCGCTTGTCCTCATCGATGCAGCCGACGATGACGGCGCCGCCGTACGTCTTGAGCAGCGGCACGACCTTCTCGAACCGCTCCTCGCCGTCCTCCAGGTTGATCGAATTGACGACCGCCTTGCCCTGGCAGTGCCTGAGTGCCAGCTCGATGACCCGCGCGTCGGTGGAGTCGATCATGAGCGGGGCCTTCACCTTGCGGGTGATTTGCGCCATGAACCGGTCCATGTCCGCCGCCTCGTCGCGGTCGGGGTTGGCGAGGCAGATGTCCAGGACCTGGGCGCTGTTCCGCACCTGGGCGCGGCCGATCTCGGCCGCCTCCGCGAACTCTCCGGCGACGATCAGCTCCTTGAACCGGCGCGAGCCGATGACGTTCGTGCGCTCGCCCACGAAGAGCGGGCGGTTGTCGTCGGTCGGGTAGACGACCTCGATGCCGCTCACGGCCTGGGGCTCGCGCGCTGCGGGCACGCGGGGCGGCCGGCCCCGCACGAGCTCGGCGAGGGCGCGGATGTGGGCCGGCGTGGTGCCGCAGCAGCCGCCGATGGCGTTGACCCACCCCTCGTCCACGAAGCGCCGCATCTTGAACGCGAGGCTCCCGGGCGTCTCGGCGTACTGGCCGCGCTCGTCGGGCAGCCCCGCGTTCGGGTAGACGGTGACGAACCGGGTGGCCATCGCCGCGAGCGTCCGGAGGTGGTCGGTCATGAACTCGGGGCCGGTGGCGCAGTTCAGGCCGATCGCGAAGAGGTCGAGGTGCTCGAGGGCGACGTAGAGTGCCTCCACGCCCTGGCCCGCCAGCATCGTGCCCGTCGGCTCGATCGTGCCGCTGACCATCAGCGGCCGGTCCACGCCGGCCTCGCGCATGGCGCGGCGGACCCCGATGGCGGCGGCCTTCACGTTCAGCGTATCCTGCTGGGTCTCGAGCAGCAGCGCGTCCACGCCGCCGTCGATCAACCCTCGCGCCTGGACCGCATAGGCCTCGCGTACCTCGTCGAAGGTCACGTTGCGCGTGACCGAGATCGAGCGCGTCCCAGGGCCCATGGCGCCGAGGACGAACCGCGCGCCGGCCGCCTGGCGTGCGAGGACGGCCGCGGCCCGCGCGATCTCGTAGGCCCGCTCGCCGAGACCGTACTCGGCGAGGACGTACGGCGCGCAGCCGAACGTGTTGGTCGAGACGATATCGGCGCCGGCGTCCAGATAGGCCGCGTGGATGCGGCGGATCACGTCCGGGCGCGTGAGGTTCAGGTGCTCGTTGCAGCCCTCGTACGCGGGGCCACCGAAGTCTGCGGCGGTGAGCCCCGCCGCCTGGATCATGGTGCCCATGGCGCCGTCGAGGACGAGGATACGCTGCCCGAGCGCGTCGCGAAGAGAGGACATAGAGGTATAGTAACCTACATGACGATTCCGACCCTCTCGCTCGACGGCATCCGTGTCCTCGATTGCTCTCGCGTCCTGGCCGGCCCCTTCTGCGGCATGCTCCTCGCCGACCTCGGCGCCGACGTCATCAAGGTGGAGGACCCGGGCTCGGGCGACGAGTCACGAACGTGGCCGCCCCACAAGGAGGGCGAGTCCGCGGCGTACCTCGTCATCAACCGCAACAAGCGCGACATCACGCTCGATCTCAAGTCGGCCGAGGGTGTCGAGGTGCTGACGACCCTCGTCGGCCGGAGCGACGTCCTGATCGAGAACTTCCGCACGGGGACGATGGAGTCGTTCGGCCTCGGCTACGAGACGCTTGCGGCCGTCAACCCCCGGCTCATCTACTGCTCGATCTCGGCCTTTGGGCGCACGGGGCCCCGCGCCGACGGCGCCGGCTACGAGGCGCTCATGCAGGCCTTCAGCGGCATCATGTCGATCACGGGCGAGCCCGACGGCCCGCCCGTCCGCTGCGGCGTCTCGTTCCTCGACCTGACGACGGGCATCCTCTGCGCGTTCGGGATCGTCAACGCGCTGCTCCACAGGGAGCGGACGGGTCTCGGCCAGCGCGTGGACGGCTCGCTCCTCGAGACCGCCGTCGCGCTCCTGAACTACCACGCCGAAGGCTACCTGCTCACCGGCGCCATCCCCACGGCGCTCGGCTCGTCGCACCCCTCGCTCTCGCCCTATCGGAACTTCCGCTGCCGTGACGGCCAGTGGGTGTTCATCGCGGGGGCCAACGACCGGTTCTGGCAGCGCTTGGTCCCGGCGCTCGGGCTCGCGTGGATGGCGACGGACCGGCGCTTCGCCACCAACATCGAGCGCGTGAACCACCGGAAGGAGCTGGAGACAGAGCTCGAGCAGGCGATCGCGATGCACGACCGGGAGCCGTTGCTGAAGATCCTCGAGGAGGCCGGCGTCCCCGCCACACCCGTGAACACGGTGGACCGGGTGATGGACGACCCGCAGACGGCGGCGCGGCGGATCATCGAGCGGGTCGTGCATCCGCGGCTCGGCGAGATCCCCGTCGTGGGTACCCCGGTGAAGTTCTCCCGCATGCGGCCGGGCGTCCGCACGCCCGCGCCGCGCCAGGGCGAGCACACCGACCAGGTGCTCGCCGAGCATGGCTACAGCGCCGGGCGGATCGCCGAGCTCCGCGCGAAGAAGGTCATCCTCTAGATCATGCTGAGACTCCGGGCCGCTGCGCTTGCCATCTGCCTCGTCGCCACGCCGGCAGCCGCCCAGCTCTACCGGTGGACTGACGGCGAGGGGACCGTGCACTACACCGCCGACCTCGACGCGATCCCGCCGGCCCACCGCGCCGCCGCACAACTCTTGAGCGCCCCGCAGCCGCGTCCCGCGCCACCGCCTGGGCCGGAGCCCACGGTGCTCCGGGCCGGCTCCGGCGCGCCGATCACCGTGGCAGCCCGGCTCAACGGCATCGCGCTCACGCTCGTCGTGGATACCGGCGCCGACCGCACAGTCCTCTCGCCGTCGGCGATCGAGCGCGCGGGATTCGGCGGCCAGAGCGGGCGGCCGGTCCAGATCGTGGGGGCAACCGGCGTGACGACCGCGGTCCTCGTGACCGTGCCGCTGCTCGACGTCGCCGGCGCCCGGATCGGCCCGCTCGCCGTCATCGTCCACGCGCTACCGGCCGCCGGCCGCTTCGAGGCGATCGACGGCCTCCTCGGCCGAGACGCCCTCGACGCGTTCACCCTCACCGTCGACGCGGCCTCGGGCCGCGCGACGCTCACGCCGCGATGATGAGCACAATCTGGGGGACGCGATCGTCACGCGGTTCGGCAAGCGCCTGAGCGGCGTCCGCCATCAGGTCTTGTGACTCGGTACCTGGCCGCTCATTGTGGCGAGCACGTCGAACACGACCGCGAAGTCGTAGCGCCCGAGCCCCATCCCGCGCGCCGCGGTGAGGAGCTCGTTGGCGATCGCCACGCTCGAGAGCGGCACGCCGGTCGCGCGCCCGAGGTCGAGCGCGAGCTTGAGGTCTTTCTGCATCATCCCCACGTCGAACCACGCCTCGGCGGGCATGCCGAGGACGAACGGGCCGCGGTACTTCAGCATGGGTGAGGCCAGGACGCTCCTCAGCAGCGCCTCCACCGCGCGCTCGCGCGCGATCCCTGCCTTCTCGGCGAGCAGTACCGCCTCCGAGAACGCGACCATCTGCACGGCGAGCCCCTGGTTGATCGCGATCTTCATCGCCTTCGCAAGCCCGACCGCGCCCACGTGCGTGAGCGTGGGGCCGATCGCGGCGAGGTAGGGCCGTACCCGCTCGAGCGTCGCGGGGTCGCCGCCGATCATGAACGAGAGCTGGCCGGCCTCGAGCGTCACGGGCGACCCGGACACGGGCGCGTCGAGCAGATCGGCGCCCCGCGACGCGACCTCGGCGGCGATGGCGCGCACCGCCTCCGGGCTCACCGTGCTCATCTCCACGTGCACCGTCCCCCGCCGGAGCCCCGCGAGGATGCCGTCGGGACCACGGCAGACGGCGTCGAGGGCCGGCGTGTCGGTCACCATGGTGAAGACGACGTCCGCCTGGATGGCGACCTCGCGCGGCGAGTCCGCGACGCGCATCCCGGCGTCGGAGAGCCAGCGCGCCTTCTCGCGCGTGCGGTTGTAGCCGATCACGCGGTGGCCCCCGTCGAGAAGCCGCTTCGCCATGCGCCCGCCCATCACCCCGAGCCCGACGAAGCCGAGCGTCATCGCGGCTCAGCGTCGGCGACGGCGATCGCGCTGATCTCGAGCTTGCACCGCGGGTGCGTCGCCAGACGCGAGACCTCGACGGTCGTCGTGGTGGGAAGGTGGCCGCCGAGGTACCGCGCCCACACGCGGTTGAGGGCGTCCTGCTCGCCGAGGTCGGTGAGATACCGGGTGGCCGCGACGAGATCGCCGAGCGTGCAGCCGGCGGCCTCGAGCGTCTTCCGGAGGTTCTCCATCGCGCGCACCGCCTGCTCTTCCATCGTCGCCGGCAGGTCGAACTCCTCCTCGCGGTGGGGGTGGCTGTGGTAGACGGCGGCGGCCGTCACGCCCGAGAGAAAGACGAGGCTGCCGCGGCGGACGACGATGCCGGGCGCGTAGGGCATCATCACGTCGGTCCGCCGGTCGGCGTGATGGACGATCGAGATTTCCTTGGCCATCGAGCTCCTCCCGCAACGATGCCGGGGCATCCTACCACGCCACGTTGACCCGGGCGACGAGCGCGGCTACGCTCAGCGTCGAAGCGCTCCAGGGGGAAGGCGTGACGGTGGACTCATTCAAAGGACGGGTCGGCGTCGTGACGGGCGGTGGTTCCGGTATCGGCCGCGCTTTGGCGGAGGCCTTGGCGCGCGAAGGCGCGCGCGTGGTGGTCGCCGATCTCGACGAGGCGGGCATGGCGGACGTGGTCGGGCCGATCCGGACGCGCGGCGGCGAGGCGCTCGCGGTGCGCACCGACGTGACCGACCTCGCATCGGTCCAGGCGCTCGCCGAGCGCGCCTTCGGCGCTTTCGGCCGTGTCCACGTGCTCTGCAATAACGCGGGGGTCGCGCTCTGGGGCGGGCTCGAGACGGCCACGCACAGGGACTGGCAGTGGGTGCTGGGGGTCAACCTCTGGGGAGTCATCCACGGGCTCGAGGCGTTCCTGCCGCGCATGATCGCGCAGAAGGAGCCCGGGCACATCGTCAACACCGCGTCCATGGCCGGACTCGTCGCGACGCGCGGGCTCGGCATTTACAACACGTCGAAGTACGCCGTCGTCGGCCTCTCCGAGACGCTCGCGAAGGACCTGAAGCCCTACAACATCGGCGTCTCCGTGCTGTGCCCGATGGGCGTCTCCACAAATATCCGCGCGAGCGAGCGGAATCGCCCCGCACACCTCAAGAACGACCAGCCCTCCCAGGCCGAGCCCGTGGAGCTGATGGGCCGGTATCTCGCGCCCGACACCGTGGCCGAGATGGTCCTGGGCGCGATCCGCCGGAGCGAGCTCTACGTAATCACCCATGACGAGGGGCTCGAGCCCCTTCGATCGCGATTCGAGCGGATGGAGCGGACGATCCGCCAGCGGAAGCCCTGACCACGATCCCCTCGCGCTGGATCCAGACTCCCGCCGACCTCGGCCGGGCCGCGGAGCGGTTGGCCGGCTCGGCGGAGATGGCCCTCGACACCGAGGGCGACAGCCTCCACCACTATCCGGAGCGGCTCGCGCTGGTCCAGCTCGCGAGCGCGTCGGGCGACGTCTGGCTCGTCGATCCGCTCGCCGTGGAAGACCTGTCGCCGCTCGGCAGGGTCTTCGCCGAGGCCCGGACGACGACCGTGCTCCATGCCGGCGACAACGATCTCACGCACCTCAAGCGTCGCTATGGCTTCCGGTTCGCCTCGCTCTTCGACACCGCGGTCGGGGCGCGCTTCCTGGGCGCTGCCGCGCTCGGTCTCGACGTCCTCCTCGAGCGCTACCTTGGCGCCCGGCTCCCGCCCTCGCGGCAGAAGGACGACTGGTCGGCGCGCCCGCTCACGGAGGCGCAGCTTTACTACGCGGCAGCCGACGTCTTTCATCTGATCGAGCTCAAGGGCCGACTCGTCGACGAGCTCGAGCGTTGCGGGCGGCTCGCGTGGGTCGAGGAGGAGTGCGCGGCGCTCGCCGCTCAGCCGGTCGCCGAGCGTGTCGAGGACCCGAACGCATTCACGAGGCTCAAGGGAGCGCGGGAGCTCTCACCCCGGGGTCTCGCGGTGCTCAAGGAGCTCTATGAGCTCCGCGAGCACCTGGCCCGCACCCACGACCGTCCGCCGTTCAAGATTCTTTCCGAGGAGACGCTCGTGCGGCTCGCTCAAGCCGCACCGAGAGACGGGCACGAGCTCGTCCAGGTTCCCGGCTGCACGCCCAGGGTGATCACGCGCTGGGGCGACGCCATCCTCGAGGCCGTCGCTCGCGGGCTGGCGCTCGGCGAGGACGAGCTGCCGCGGATCGAGCACCGCCCGCGCCCCAGGATCGCGGCCGCCGTCCAGCGCCGCATCGAGCGGCTCAGGCAGTGGCGCAGTGAGGCGGCGCCACGCGTCGGCATCGAGCCCGGCCTGCTTCTGCCGAACCGCCTGATCACGGTGATCGCCCTGGCGGGCCCCCGCGACCGGGCCGAGCTTGCGAGGGTTGACGGCGTCAGGCGCTGGCGCGCCGAGGCGTTCGGTGGCGAGATGGTTGCCGCTCTCGGGCCGGCGTGAGAGGCTCGAGGTCGATGACGGGCTGGCCAGCCAACCTGATCGACGACGACGTGGGGCTCGCCGCGATCCTCCGCGAGGCGAAGACGGTCGCGGTCCTGGGTGCGAAAGCGGACTCCGCGGAGCCCGCGTATTTCGTGCCGGCGTACCTCCATGCGCGCGGCTACCGGATCCGTCCGGTGAACCCGAAGATCGCGGGACGCTCGGTGCACGACGCCACGGCGGTGGCGCGACTCGCCGACCTTGCCGAGCCCGCGGACGTGATCGAGATCTTCCGCCGGCCCGAGTATCTCCCGGACCACGCGCGCGAGATCCTGGCGCTTCCGTGGCGGCCGAAGGCGGTGTGGTTCCAGCTCGGCATCAGGAACGACGCCGCGGCCGAGATGCTGGCTCGCGCGGGCATCCGCGTGGTGCAGAATCGGTGCATGATGCCCGAGCATCGGCGACTGCTGGGAGCCACGTAGATGGCGGGTGAGTACGCGTTCGTCATGAAGGACCTGCGCAAGGTCGTTCCGCCCAAGCGGGAGATCCTGCGCGGCCTCTGGCTCTCGTTCTTTCACGGGGCCAAGGTCGGCGTCCTCGGCGCGAACGGGGCGGGGAAGTCGACGCTGCTCCGGATCATGGCGGGCGTGGACCGCGACTTCCTCGGCGAGGCGTTCCCGGCCGAGGGGCGCCGCATCGGCTACCTGCCGCAGGAGCCCCAGCTCGACCCGCGAAAGGACGTGCGCGGCAACATCGAGGAGGGCGTGGCCGAGACGCGTAGGCTCCTCACGCGCTTCGAGGAGGTCAGCGCGAGGCTCGGCGAGCCGCTCGAGGCCGACGAGATGGAGAAGCTCCTCGCCGAGCAGGCGCGCCTGCAAGACCAGATCGATGCGGCGAACGCGTGGGACCTCGACCGGACGGTCGAGCTCGCCATGGACGCGCTCCGGGTGCCGCCGGGCGAGATGGAGGTGGCGAAGATCTCGGGCGGCGAGCGGCGGCGAGTCGCGCTCTGCCGGCTCCTCCTCTCGCGGCCCGACATGCTGCTCCTCGACGAGCCGACGAATCACCTCGACGCGGAATCCGTGGCGTGGCTCGAGCGCTTTCTGAAAGAGTACCCCGGGACGGTCGTCGCGATCACCCACGACCGGTATTTCCTCGACAACGTCGCGGGCTGGATCCTCGAGCTCGACCGAGGCCACGGCATCCCATGGGAGGGCAACTACTCGTCCTGGCTCGAGCAGAAGCACCGGCGACTCGAGCAGGAGGAGAAGGCCGATGTGGCGCGGCGGCGAACGCTCGAGCGCGAGCTCGAGTGGGTCCGGATGGCGCCGCGCGCCCGCCAGGCCAAGGGCAAGGCGCGCCTCAGCAATTATGAAGCGCTCCTCGCGGAGGCCTCCGAGCAGCGCGTGGCGGCGCTCGAGATCGCGGTCCCGCCGGGGCCCCGCCTCGGCGACGTCGTCGTCGAGGCCGACCACGTGACCAAGGCCTACGGCGACCGCGTGCTCATCGACGACCTCTCGTTCAAGCTCCCCCGTGGCGGGATCGTCGGTGTCGTCGGGCCGAACGGCGCGGGCAAGACGACGCTGTTCCGGATGATCGTCGGCCAGGAGAAGCCCGACGCGGGCACGCTCAGGGTCGGTGAGACCGTGAAGCTCGCCTACGTGGACCAGAGCCGCGACGCCCTCGACCCCGAGAAGACGGTCTGGGAGGAGATCTCGGGCGGCGCCGACACGCTCGCGCTCGGCGGCCGGACGGTGCCGTCGCGCGCCTACGTCGCCTCGTTCAACTTCAAGGGGAGCGACCAGCAGAAGCGCGTGGCCGACCTCTCGGGCGGCGAGCGCAACCGGCTGCACCTCGCCACGATGCTCAAGCGCGGCGCGAATGCCCTGCTGCTCGACGAGCCGACGAACGACCTCGACGTGGACACTCTGCGCGCGCTCGAGGAGGCCCTGCTCGACTTCGCGGGGTGCGCCGTGGTGATCAGCCACGATCGCTGGTTCCTCGACCGGATCGCCACACACATTCTGGCCTTCGAGGACGAGGGGCGCGCGGTCTGGGTCGAGGGCAGCTACTCGGAGTACGAGGCCGACCGCAAGAAGCGCCTCGGCGCCGAGGCCGACCGCCCCCACCGCCTCCGCTACAAGCGGCTCAGACCCGCCTGAGCGGGCCCCGAGCGCAGATCAGCACGTTCTCCGCTCCGCGGCTCACCTGGCGGAGGCGGACGTCCCCGAAGCGAGAGCGCAGCACGCGGACCAGGCCCCGCGCGCCCGCGCGCCGGTGGCGGTTGACCACGAGCGACCCGTGCGACGACACGAGCGGGGCGAGCCCGAGCGCCAGCGGCGCGGCCCGCTCCGGCTCGTCGCCGTACGCGGCGTCCTCCATGACGAAGTCGAACCTCCGCCCGGCGCGCGCGAGCGCGCGCACCGCCACCGCCGCGTCGGCGCAGAGGATCTCCATCGGTCCGGTCGCGTCGAGGGCGAACCAGTCGCGCGCGACCCGCACGATCACCGGGTCGCGCTCGATCACCGTGATCAGGCGCGGACGCGCGAGTCGCTCAAGCAGGTGGATCTGGGTGCCGCCGCCGAGCCCCACGAAGAGCGCCGTCGGGCGCGGTGGCAGCTCGATCGCCGCGAGGGCGCGCCACCAGTACTCGCGACGCACCCGTGACCAGTCGCCGTCGAGCGGGTAGACGGAGAGGATCTCGCCGCTGACGAGGAGCCGGCGCTCGACGCGGTAGTCGACGACGCGAATACGCCCCGAGGCGCGGGAGCGGGTCTCGAAGACCGTGCGGCTTCGCCGCCGTCTTCGAGCCATCTCGAGGCGGGGCTAGCGGGGCGCCATGCGGATGGCGCCGTCGAGGCGGATCGTCTCGCCGTTGAGCATCGCGTTCTCGATGATGTGACACGCCAGCGCCGCGAACTCGCTCGGCCGTCCGAGCCGCTGGGGGAATGGGACCTGCTTGGCGAGCGACTGGCGCACGGGCTCGGGCAGCGTCCCGAGCAGCGGCGTGTCGAAGATGCCGGGAGCGATCGTCACGACGCGGATCCCGAGCTCGGCCAGATCGCGCGCGACCGGCAGCGTCATGCCCACGATGCCGCCCTTCGACGCCGAGTAGGCCGCCTGACCGATCTGGCCGTCGAAGGCGGCGACCGACGCGGTGTTGACGACGACGCCGCGCTCGCCCTCAGTCGTCGGCGCGTTCTTCGCCATGTGCGACGCAGCGAGACGGATGCAGTTGAACGTGCCGATGAGGTTCACCTGGATGACGCGGGTGAAGTCCTCGAGCTTCGCCGGGCCTGCCTTGCCCAGGGTCTTCATGGCGGTGCCGATGCCCGCGCAGTTGACGAGGACGTTGAGGCCGCCGAAGCGCTCGGCCGCGGCGCGGAGCGCCGTGTCAACCTCGCCGGCGCTCGTCACGTCGGCCGGCATGAAGAGCGCGGACGGGCCGAGCGTCTTCGCGACGTCGGCGCCGGCGGACGCCGGCCGGTCCAGGAGCGCCATTCTAGCAGCCCGCGTCAGGCCCATGATCTTGGGGTTTCTTTTCGGCGCACCCCCAACATCTACGTCTTGCCCGATACTCGTCATCTGATTAGGCTTTCTTACACCCATGGAAGACGTGGCCTG
>WNEQ01000137.1_pt1 | contig 34345 bp, 36 predicted proteins | sample 5399971 | NCBI WGS metagenome assembly WNEQ01 (sample SAMN13153330, study PRJNA577476) | soil metagenome | isolation source: 20 cm grassland meadow soil 2 days after 1st rain plot 5 | place: USA:California | collected 2015-09-18
CGCTTCAAGACCGGCGCCATCTTGTGGCTGATCGTGCCCACAACGAAAAGTACGTCCGCCTGTCGCGGAGAAAAGCGCGGTAATCCGGCTCCGAAGCGATCCACGTCGTAGTGAGAGCAGGCCGTTGCCATGTACTCCATCCCACAACACGCGGTTACGAAGGGATATTGGAATATCGAGTACTTTCGTGCCCAACCAATCGCCTCATCCAGGCGGCTCGTAAAGAATGAATCGTTCATAACCTCACCGCCAATTCAAGGCGCCATTGTCCCAGGCGTAAACGAAACCCACCATCAAGATCCCAAGAAAGACTCCTATGTCAATCAGACCGGAAATCCCTAATGCGTGGTACACCACAGCCCATGGATAGAGGAAAACGAGCTCGACGTCGAACAAGATGAAAAGAATCCCGATCAGGTAAAACTTGATCGCGAAGCGGCCGACCGGGAGCGAGAACGGGTCCTTTCCGCATTCGAATGGCGCTAACTTTACCGGCGTCGGATTCTTCTTTCCCAGCGTGGAACTCAGGAAAACCATCAACGCCGTGATTCCGCCTGCCAACACAAAACTGACGGCAATTCCAATGTATTCGTTCATAACGTCACCGACGCAACGAATATATCATTGTTGGCCGTCATCAAGACGGCATTCCCCTCCTCGCAGGGGGGGCTGTAGGGGCGGTCTATGACCGCCCCTATCTCGTTGATTCGCGGAAGAACGGGCGCTCAGCAGCTTGGGAGAAAGGCAAAATCGAGCGGGCAATCGGTTACGTGCGGCAAAACTTCTGGCCGTTACGCCACTTCACCGATTTAGCGCGGCTGCCTCGTGCTTTCAGTCGGTTGTAGCGTGGTGCGAGAGTTGCAGTATTAGGCCTGATGGAAGGCGACAATGATGTGACGAGTGAGCCAAGGCCACCGAAGTTGCTGGACCAAGTCCGAAGCGCAGTCCGGCTTCGCCACTATAGTCCCCGGACCGAAGAAGCATACGCCGGCTGGATTCGGCGGTTTGTGATTTTCCATCACAAACGGCATCCGGCAGAAATGGGTGATTCGGAAGTGCGGGAGTTTCTAATCGACCTGGCGGAAAAGCAGGGAGCGCATCAACGCAGAATCAAGCGCTAAACGCCTTGGTTTTCCTTTATCGGGAAGTGCTCCAATTACCGCTTGGGAAAATGGAGTCTTTCGTGCTGGCGAAGCGTCCGAAAAACCTGCCCATTGTGCTGACAAGGGCGGAAGAAGGACAGGGTGACCATGCTGCCCGCCAGCTCGAAGCAAGATCTGATCGAGCATCTGAAGAACACCAAGCGCATTCATGAAAAAGATTTGCGCGACGGCGCGGGGCGGACGAAACTGCCTGATGCGATTGCTCGCAAATATCCCAACGTGGATTCCCAGTGGGGATGGCAATTCGTGTTTCCGGCAAGTAGTAAGTATTTTGACCGAAAGGCCGGCAGAAAGCGCCGCCACCATCTGGATGAGTCGATGATTCAGAAAGCGATCAAGGAAGCAGTCCAGGCTGCGGGAATTACGAAACATGGAACCGCGCATTCACTCCGGCACAGTTTCGCAACGCAGCTTCTCGAGAGCGGCTATGATATCCGCACGGTTCAGGAACTTCTCGGGCATGCCAACGTTTCTACGACTCAAATTTACAGCACGTTCTCAATCGCGGCCGACTGGGTGTTGTGAGTCCAGCCGACATTGTTTAACTCCGCCCAGGCAAGGATAGCCCGCCTACAACCTCTGGGTCGCGGTCCCCTTTTGTTAGTTTGGTGAACGCGGCCTTCGTGCGGTAAGTTCACGCCGTTACAACACGTTGAAAATCGCAGAGGACCAGCCTTGAAGTCAGATAGGCTGCGTCGGACTCGATATAGGCTGCGTGCACGGTCGGCATAGCATCGACGGAAGCCCCCGGCAACCGCAGCTTACTAATATGTTATGCCGACCCCCAGGGACTCAGCGCTCGATGTAAAATGGCGACAAGGAATAGTCATGACAATGAAGCTAACCGCAGTCTTTGAAAAAGTGCCTGAAGGCTACATCGCATTCGTCGAAGAGTTGCCGGGCGCTAACACGCAGGGTAGGACGCTGGAGGAGGCGCGTTCGAATCTTCAGGAAGCGGTTGAAATGGTACTCGATGCGAATCGAGCACTCGCCGAAGAGGCGCTCAATGGTCGCAGCGTTATTCGTGAGCCGTTCGTTATCGTTTCTTAGTGAAGCGTCGCGACGTCATCCGGCACTTGGAACAGAACGGTTGCGAGTTTCTTCGTGAGGGAGCCAACCATACGATTTATATCAACCGAGCGAAGGGCAAAGCGTCCTCTGTTCCGCGGCACAAAGAGATCAATGATTTTCTGGTTATCAAGATCTGTCGTGATTTGGAAATCCCAAACCCGAAGACGGCATAACACCACGATGCAGCCGACAAACGGCGCACCTCGGTTTCTCTTAATGCGTACGCTTGCGCCGTTTGCGGCTGATCGTGAGAATCGTTAGCCAGACGCTCTCCATCCCTTACTGGTTCGTCATTCAACAGGGTGTAAACTGGGGCGGTGCCGGTACTCCTCAGGGTTCGTGGGTATCGATTCTTTTTTTACAGTTTGGAGGATCGCGAGCCGCCTCATATGCATGTTGCGCATGCCGGACGTTATGCGAAGTTCTGGCTTGATCCGGTGAATCTGGCATCGAACCGGGTTTTCGCAGTCATGAGTTGACGGTCATTCGTAAGATCGTCGGCGAAAATCGAGGATTTTTCTTGGAGAGTTGGAATGCCTACTTTAGTGGCCAGCAGTGAAGCCGTCGCAGTTGATGTGTCTTGCTCTAACGATGCTATGACCGTCGTATTGGACGATGGTCGAACAGTATCCGTTCCCCTTGTGTGGTTTCCTCGGCTGCTGAACGCAACTGAGAAACAGAGGAAAGAGTGGGAGTTCATTGGCGACGGGTAGGTATCCATTGGGAAGACATCGACGAAGACATCTCTGTAGCAAGCCTGCTGAGCCCAGAGAAGTTCATGCGGCTGGAACATCGTCTGGGCAAGTTCGGACTTCAGTTGGCCGCCGCCAAGAGCCGGGTGATTCCCTTCAGCCGGAACGGCGAGCCGGGAGCAACGCGATTTGATTTCCTTGGGTCTGAGTTTTACTGGGGGAACGATCGCGCCGGCAAGCTGCACCTGAAGCGGCGGACATCGCGCAAGAAGCTCCGCAACTCGCTCTCCAACTTCACCGCATGGTGCAAACAGAGTCGCCATGTTCCGTTGAAGAAACTTTTCGCATCATTGAATCTCAAACTCCGCGGGTACTACAACTACTACGGGGTCTCCGGCAACAGCGATCGCCTGCGGGAGTTCTTCAACGAGGCCATGGGAAGTCTGTGGAAGTGGCTCAATCGCCGAAGTCAGCGTCGCAGCTTCACACGGGCCGCCTTCGACGACCTATTGGACCATTTCCACGTGCTACGGCCACGGATCGTTCGACGGAGCCGTCCCGGATTACAGCGCCGGTTTTTCTATGCACGGGCCTGACGCGGATACGAGTATTTCTGAAGAGCCCGGTGCTAGAAAACGGCACGCCGGGATCTGTGCGGGGGCGGTTCGAGCAACTGGCCGTCCTACCGCGATGACCGCTCGCAGGTGAGCGGGCGCCCGAAGTGAGGACTTCCCGCCCAGCGAGGTATAATTCGCGCATGAACTGGCAAGAGCGAATCTTGATAAACCCGGCGGTGCGTAGCGGCAAGCCGTGTGTCAAAGGCACAAGGATTACCGTGTATGACGTTTTGGAGTATCTCGCCGGCGGAATGAGCGAGGACGAGATCCTGAAGGACTTTCCGGATCTCACCCGCGAGGACATTCGGGCGTGCCTAGCGTTTGCTGCTGCGCGTGAGCGACGGCTCGTAAACTCCGTGGCGTGAAACTTCTCTTCGATGAAAACGTGAGCCACCGACTTGCACAGACGCTTGCCGACGTGTTCCCCGGGAGTAGCCATGTCACGAGCGTGGGTTTACGCGGAACGGAAGATCGGCAGATTTGGGAGTACGCCCACAAGGAGGGCTTTGCAATAGTGTCGAAGGACACTGACTTCCGCGAGCGCAGCTACGTTGAGGGCGCGCCACCCAAAGTTGTGTGGCTGGATGTTGGCAACGCCGGAACTAAAGCGAATACTTAGGGTAATCTATGTTCGAGATCCAGCGCCGGACAGTGTCTTTGTCGTCACAGCATATCAAGTAACAGGCAAGCCGCTGGTTGCATTCAGACGGCGGATGAAGAAGAAACGAAAATGAGAACACGAAATCGGTTTCCAAAAGGTTGGAACGAGGCTCGCGTAAAAGCAGTGCTCGAACATTACGAAAGCCAAAGTGAAGATGAAGCCGTTGCCGAAGATGAGGCCGCCTTTCGGCGGCGTGATCAAGCCGTAATGGTCGTGCCGAAGGAACTCGTACCGACGATAACGAAACTAATCACACGAGAAGCGACGGTCGCAGCACGAAGGCGGCATAACACCACGTTGCAGCCGACGAGCCGCGCGCGACGTAAATCGAAGTCCCCACGAGGCTCTCGCACGGCTCGCGGCTGAACGTGAGGCCGTTAGACGCCTTACGAGGAGTCATGCTTCACAAGAAGAGGAACCGAAGAAAAGTCACAAGCCGCAAGACGGTGCGCAAACCTGTTATTGGAGTTGGTTGGTACTCCGTCAGTCAATGGCAACAGTTGCGTGAAGTCGCCACTGATCCGGAGCGCCTTGAGAAAACGTATCAGGAGTGGCTTGTGGTAGCCGAGCAAGCTTGCGAAAAGATGGAGGCGTCTGGCATGGCTATCGTCAAGGTGCCGGTTAACGTCCAAGAGCTGATCGATTGGTGTCGCGAGCGGAATCTACCCATCGATGGCAAGGCTCGGGCGCAATATGTCGTGGAAGTCATGAAGACGGGTGCCTTGGTGTCGAAAACAAATGAGTAACATTCAAAGCCGCATTTACGTCTTGCGCGGGGCACGGACGAAGGCAGGTTCTCAATTTCCGGACCCTGTCCTGCGGCGTCTAACACGGCGATGCCACTGAAGGTTACAGTGCACTTAGAAGATGTGGACGTGGCCGATCTGTATTTTTACGCTGTACCAGATCTCGCTGATGCAATTCAGGGAGAAATGAGTAAGCGGTTGAAATGACGTCGCACAACCGAGGCTGCCCAACAAAACGTCGCAGCCGACAATCCGCGCGTCAGGTTATTGCGCCTGTGCAACATTGGCTCGCGCGGTTTGCCGCTGAACGTTGAGCCGTTCGGCGGACGAAACATGCGACTCACGACGGAAGGAAAGACCATGACCAAGACTCTGATCCTTGCAGTAGTGACCCTATCAGTATCGTGCGATTTGGGTTGTGCGCAACGGAGCGCATCTCCAGCGAACGATCCCTCTGCGCGACCGTCGTAGAGCTGTCGGCTGAAAGCCTCTTGCCCGGTGGCAAACATGACGCGATCGCCGCGCACGACCCAGACTACAAGGGGGCCCTCAGGGTTAGTTCGCGCGCGACTTGACCTGACTGCAAAACAGTTGGCCGCGCTCGAGGCGGACCCAGTCTCCATGCTCAGAGAAGCAGAGCGGAAATAGAGGTCTATGACCGCCCGTATCTCGTTGATTCGCGGAAGAACGGGCGCTCATTTCTTGAGGCTGCGCGCTATCGCGCTTGCGCTTCGCGGAGCGCCCCTACAGTCGCGCGATTCGATTTTTTCAGCAGCCTGCTAACTTAGTAGGGGAGTTCTCTTTCCAAATTTTGGATAATGACGGACGCGATGAGTGTTGGAGTGCCCAAGGAAACCGTTCCTTACGAAAAGCGCGTGGCGCTCGTTCCGGACGCCGTCAAGAAATTGGTTGCGGCGGGTCTTGGCGTGATTGTCGAGGCCGGGGCAGGTTTCGTCGCCGGAGTGACGGACGAGATGTATCGTGCGGCAGGCGCGACACTCGTTGATGGACCTGCGCAGATCTTCGGAAAATCGAACATCGTTCTGAAGGTTCAGCCGCCGTCGCTCGAAGAAGCACGCGCCATCAAAGAAGGCACGATTCTCATCAGCTTCCTGCAGCCGGTCCGGAACCGGGACATCCTGGAAGCGCTGGCCGCGCGGCGAGCGACAACGCTCAGCATGCATCGTGTGCCGCGCATCACGCGTGCGCAATCCATGGATGCGCTCTCATCACAGTCGAGCATTGCCGGCTACAAAGCCGCGCTGATGGCAGCCTCGAATCTCGATAAACTCATGCCCCTGATGATGACCGCCGCCGGCACGATCCGTCCTTCGTCAGCGTTCATACTTGGCGCCGGAGTGGCCGGGCTTCAGGCGATCGCAACGACAAAACGCCTCGGTGCTGTCGTCTCTGCATTCGATGTTCGTCCGGCCGTCAAGGAACAGGTCGAAAGTCTGGGAGCGAAGTTTATCGAGATTGAATTTCAAGAGAAGGACACAGAGACTGCGGGCGGTTACGCGAAGGAGTTGTCTGAAGACTCGAGCCGCAAGGTACGTGAGTTGCTTCATGAGACGCTGCGTGGAATGGACGCCGTCATCACCACCGCCCTCGTCCCGGACCGTCCCGCACCGCGGTTGATCACCGAAGACATGGTCAAAGACATGCGGCCAGGTTCAGTAATCGTAGACATGGCCGCGGAAGCGGGTGGTAATTGCGATCTAACCGAGGTTGGGAAATCGGTTGTCCGGTATGGCGTCACTATCATCGGTCCATATGATCTGGCGACGACCGTTCCGGCCCACGCCAGCCAGATGTATTCCCGCAATATTTCAAGTCTGGTGTTGTCCCAGGTCAAAAACCGCCGTTTTGATCTCAATTTCGAGGACGAGATCGTCAATGCCATGGTGGTTACGCATTTGGGAGAGATGCGAGTCTAAGGGTATTGAGAAATGAGAGTCTAGGCATATTCCCCTCCTCGCAGAGGAGGGGAATGCTCCCGCGTCAGTGCGTGTTGCCGTGATTCGACAGCGACTTCACCAGATCACCGACGATCGCCTTGGCGTCGCCGAACAGCATGAACGTCTGCGGCGCGTAATACAGCTCGTTTTCGATCCCGGCGAATCCCGGGTTCATGGTGCGCTTGATGGCATAGCAGACACGCGCCTTGTCCGCGTCGATGATCGGCATGCCGAAGATCGGGCTGCCCGGATCGTGCCGCGCAGCCGGATTGACCACATCGTTGGCTCCAATGACGAGTGCGACGTCCGCCTGCGGCATGTCGTGATTGATGTCTTCCATCTCGACCAGCTTGTCGTATGGGATCTCCGCCTCCGCCAGCAACACGTTCATGTGGCCCGGCATGCGGCCGGCCACGGGATGAATCGCGAAGCGCACATCGACTCCGCGTTTGCTTAATTGGTCGTAGAGCTCGCGGACGCGGTGCTGGGCTTGGGCCACAGCCATGCCGTATCCGGGGATCACCACCACAAGACTGGACTGCTCCATCATTTGTGCCGCGCCTTCGGGCGTTTCGCTTTTGGCCGTTTTACCTTCGGCACTGGACGCCTTCGCCTGCACTTGTCCGAAAGCGCCAAAAAGGACGTTCGTGAAGGAACGGTTCATGGCGCGGCACATAATGATCGAGAGGATGAGACCCGAGGAACCGTCCAGCGCTCCCGCGGTGACCAGCAGTTTGTTGTCGAGAACGAAGCCCATCGCGACGGCCGACAAGCCCGCATAAGAATTCAACAGTGAGATCACGGTGGGCATGTCTGCTCCACCGATCGGGATTACCAGGAGAATCCCGAACGCCAGCGCCAGGGCGATGATCACAGGAAAAAGAAAGGCTAGTGCTACTGGATTGGAGATCAAAGCGATGCCGCAGACGATCGCGATCCCAAGAAGCGAAAGGTTGCTTACGTTCTGCAGCGGGTACGTGACAGGCCGCTGCGGAATCCACCTGAGTTCTTGGAGCTTTCCGGCGGCCATAAGGCTTCCCGTAAACGTCAGGTAGCCAAGAATGATCTCGGCAATGATCGCCGTCATGCGAAAAGCCGTAAGTTTTTCGACACTTTGGTGCAGCCAGAGATAGTACTCTGCGGTGCCGACGAGACCTGCGGCAAGACCGCCGAACGCGTGCGACAGCGCTGTTCGTTGGGGAACGGCGGTTAACGGAACCCGGGACAACGGCACACCGGCCGCGAAACCGAGAGCCAGCGCTAACGCGATCCAGCCCCAATGGATGATTCCAGGCTCGATCATGGTGCCGGCCACTGCCATGAACATTGCGACGACGCCGGAGATCACGCCGCGGCGCGCCGTTCGAGGATCGTTCATCCAATGCAGGGCGAACACGAAAAGGGCAGTCGCAAACAGGTAGGCGATCTGGATGAGGTGCAGCCTCATCACTTGCCGCCTTTTCGTGTCTTGAACATCTTGATCATGCGATCGGTGATCAGGAATCCGCTAACGATGTTAGTCATGGAAGCGAACAAGGCGATGGCGCCCAGGAGAGTGATGTATGGCGGATGGTCGAGCCCGGTGATCACAATCGAGCCAACAACCGCTATGGCCGAGATGGCGTTCGTTAGCGACATCAGCGGGGTGTGCAGCAACCGCGATACCCGGCTGATCACGCCCAGGCCGATGAAGGTGGCCAGCATGAACACGAACAGTGTCTGTATGAAGTCGGCGCCCGGCTCCGGCGTTGTGCTCGAGTCCTGGGCCAAAACCGCTGCCGGCGTGGCCGCGATCCAGGCAGCCAAGCTGGTGAAGAGAATGTAAGTGCGCATCTTTAGATCACTGAGCGTCTGCAGAGCATGAGCCAATTTTTATTCTAGCCTGAGGTCGCGATAGGTTCGTCAGAAGATGTGAATGAATTGATGACGCGCAACTCCACTCCTAACTTAGTACTGCTTTTGGTAAGTACGGTAACCTATGAGTGGAGCGCAACCATACGAAGTACTGTACTTAGGATGGGGAGTTGCGCGCCACCCGCGTCACGGAGACACAGCCCAGGCCACGAGGGTGCCCGGTGAGATTCCCCCGATCACAGTGACCAGGGCGGCCACTGCCAGTGCCGCGAAAACCGGCGCTGGGGAGCGTGAGGGCGCCGGTTCGTCTGCCTCGTTCATGTACATAAGAACGGCCACGCGCATATAGAAAAACGCAGAAACGACGCTGCAAGCTACCGCCAGGACCGCCAGCGCGATATGGCCGGCACGCACCACGCTCAGGATTACATAGAATTTGGCCGCGAACCCTGCCGTCGGAGGAATGCCGGTCAATGACATAAGGAAGACCAGCATGAGCACGGCTGTTCCTGGCCGTTGCGCCGCCAGGCCTCGATAGCCTTCCAGTTTCTCGCCGCGCTCACCTAATGCGACGACGACGCCAAATGCCCCGAGCGTCATGAAGACATAAAAGAAGGCGTAGGTCATGGTTGCCGATGCGCCTGCGGAGGTGCCCGCAATGAGACCCAGCAGTGCATAGCCCGCGTGCGAAATAGATGAATAGGCGAGCATGCGTTTCATATCGGTTTGCGACAACGCGATGACACTCCCTACGATAATGGAGAGACCCGCGAGGCCCGTCAGAAGCACGGACAAAACTTGCGCCTCCGAACCATACACGGCCAGACATACTCTCCCGAGCGCGGCCAGGCCAACCGCCTTGGAGCCGGCCGCCAAGAAGGCCGCAACCGGTGCGGTCGCACCTTGGTAGGCATCCGGAGCCCAGGAGTGCAACGGCACCGCCGCGATTTTGAAAGCAAGTCCTGCGGCCACCGATCCGATAGCCACGAGAAGGAGCACGTTCGTTCCAGGGCCGTGTCCCGCGAGAGCCGAAGCAACTGCCCGGAAGTCTGTTGTGCCTGTGACGCCGTACGTCAGGCTTATGCCGTAAATAAGGAGGGCTGAGGCGAAGGAACCAAGAAGGAAGTATTTGATTGCAGCCTCATTGGATGTGGGTTGCTCAACTCGGATGCCGACAAGGATATAGGAACACAGCGTCATGAGTTCCAGGCTCAAATAGAGAGGCAGCAGGTCGTTAGCCGAAACTGCAAACATCATTCCTGTGGCGGCCAAAAGGAGCAAAGCATGGTACTCGCCTTCCGGAATCCCCTGGAGGCTCCTTATGGAAAGAAGCGCGGCCAGGGCTAATATGGCGGCAATGAGAACCTTGAAGAATTGCGAGTAACCATCCAGAACAAGCATCCCTCCAAAAGCGATGTTGCGACCCTGTGACAGGATCCAGATTGAAGCCAGAGCAGCGGCCAGCGCGGCAAGTACGGTCGCGGCTGCGGCCAGACGTGTTCGCCGGATCCTGCGGGCTACGAGGAGGAGTACGAGCGACATACCAGTCAAAATCAATTCCGGAATAAGCATCACCAGATCATTCATGGCGCGGCTCCGGCAGCCAGAAGTTGGGCAACGGGAGCATGAACATAAGAGAGCACGTAATCCGGATAGAGGCCGAGGCATACTGCCAGTAACGCCAGCGGAACCAATGTCGCCATCTCACGAGCGTTAAGTTCGAGTTTCAGGCCGCTGAGCGCAGGGTTCGACTCACCCATCGCGACTCTGTAGAAGAACCAAACAAGGTAGGCTGTTCCCAACGCGACGCCCCACACCGCCATGGCTCCGAGCCAGGCCTGAGTCCTGAAGGCACCGCCGATGATGAGGAATTCTCCCACGAATGAATTCAAGCCGGGAGTTCCCGCTGCCGCCAGGCAAAACAGCGCGAGCAATGTCGAATAAACCGGCGCGATTTTGGCCACACCACCATAGTCTCTGATCTCGCGCGTATGCGTGCGCTCATAGATCATGCCGACGCACAAGAAGAGCGCGGCAGAGATGATTCCATGATTGACCATCTGAAGGATCGCTCCTTCAACACCATTCCGATTCAGCGTGAAGATGCCCAGCGTAACAAAACCCATGTGGCTGACGCTCGAGAACGCGATCAGCCGCTTGACATCCGTCTGGACCAGCGTTACGTACGCGCCCCACACAATGGCCACCGCGGAGATCACGAGCATGGGCTTAAGGAAGAGATGCACGCCATAGGGAAGGATCGGAAGCGACACTCGCAGAAAACCGTAAGCGCCCATTTTGAGAAGGATTCCCGCCAAAATGACGCTTCCCGCCGTTGGAGCCTCCGTATGGGCGTTGGGAAGCCACGTATGCACCGGAAACATCGGAACCTTCACCGCGAACGCGGCCAGAAAGGCCGCGAACAGCCACGCCTGCTGTCCGGGCTGAAGGCTCGTTCTGGCCAGCGTAAGAGCCCTGAAATCCAGCGTGCCGCACGTGCGATAGATAACAATGATACCCACCAGCATCAGCACGCTGCCGGATAGTGTAAAAATCAAAAATTTAACGGCGGCATAGACGCGTCCCGGACCACCCCACACACCGATGAGGAGAAAGACGGGGACGAGCATCAGCTCCCAAAAAATGAAAAAGAGAAACAGATTGGAGGCAGCAAACAACCCGATCATCGCCGTCTCAGCAACCAGTAGCGCAGCATAGAACTCCCGCTGCCTGGTTTGAATAGCAGCCCATGAGGCTCCAACGCACAGGATGGTCAACAGCGCGGCAAGGAAGATGAACGGAAGGCTGATGCCGTCGACACCCATTCCATAGGTAATGTTTAAGGACGGGATCCAATCTGCGGACTCCACGAATTGCAATGCGTTTGATGCCTTGTCGAACCCGAGGTAGAGCGGCATCGAAGCGGCGAAAGTCCCAAGCGTCGTCCCCAGAGCAATCCAGCGCGCAACCCGGTCGCTGGCAAAGAGCAGGATCAGGGCTGCACCTACAATTGGAAGGAATGCCGTGGTTGTGAGAACAGGATAGCCGATCATTTAACAAAAATCGCCGCGGCCAGGAGTGCCAGAACTCCAGCCGCCATAATCAGCCCATAATGCTGGGCATTCCCGCTCACCACCGTCCTCAGAACCTGGCTCAAGCTTTGGGTCGAACGGCCTACACCGACAATTGCTGAATCGACGACATAACTGTCGAGATCACGAAAAAAATTCGCGGCGCCGAGCACCGGCCGCCGAACTATAAACTCGTAGATCTCTCCGACGAAACCGTATTCCAAACGAGCCAGAGGCCCGCGTACCAGCATTCCCAGGGCGCTTGCACCGCGCCGGTAAAACCAGTCCGTGTCGAGGCTGACCGTTGGCACGGGGTCCAGGTGTTTGAGCAACAGGAAAAATCCCCATGCAGTAAAAGCCAGCATGCCGAGTGTGCTTGTTACGTGCTGCAGAGTGTATGGTATGAAATCCACCGGATTCGGAAGACGCTCGTATAACAGTCCGGGAAAGACCCCGATCAAAATGCAGGCAGCCGCAGCCAGTCCCATGGCCACCAGCATATTTCCCGGCGGTTCTTTGCCCGATATCCCTCGATCTTTCCCGAAGAACATGTAATAAGGAAGCTTGAGCCCGGTGTGCAGGAACGTTCCTGACGATGCCAAAGTCAGCATCAGAAAGATCACCGCGCGATGGTCCTCGCCCGCAGCGGCGACCACCATGGACTTGCTGACGAAGCCGCTGAAAAGCGGCACTGCGGAAATGGCAAACGCGCCAATCATGTAAAGGCCGAGCGTTATCGGCATGGTCCTGTAAAGCCCCCCCATCTCGCTCAGTTTTCTCAAGCCGGTCGTCTGCAGGACGGCGCCCGCTCCCATGAACAGGAGCGCTTTATAAAGGATGTGTGCGAAGGCGTGGGCAGTGGCGCCGTTCCTAGCCAGGGCGGTCCCGATTCCCACACCACAAACCATGTATCCAACCTGGCTAATGATGTGGTAGGCCAGCAACCGTCGCGCGTCATTTTCAAGCACGGCGTATACGACGCCGTAGACCGCCATGACCGCACCCAACCACACCAGAACCTCCGTGCCTGCGAAACCGCGGAGCAGGACGTAGACTGCCGACTTGGTCGTGAACGCAGTCATGAAGACCGCACCCGTCACCGTAGCTTCGGGGTACGCGTCCGGTAGCCATGCGCCGAGCGGTGGAACGGCAGCATTGAGGAGAAATGCGGACAGGATCATCGTCCAGGCCAGGCCGCCGGAATAAGCTCCCATATCCCCGAACGCGAGCGAGCCGGTCTGAGACCAATGCAAAACGATTCCTGCGAGCAGAAGCAGGCCGCCGAATATGTGAACCAGAAGGTAACGAAACCCCGCTGCCACAGCAGATGTCTCACGGCGCAGCAACACCAAAAGCGAGGATGAAAGCGCCATGAGTTCCCAGAACACGTAAAGCGAAAGGAAATCCCCGGCAAAGGTCACCCCGAGCGCGCTACCGACGTAGGTCAGCGCAGCCACGTGCTGGGAATCGTCTTTGACATGGAGCGCGTACAGCATGCCGATGAAGCCCATGATCGAAAACACATAGGAAAAGACCAGGCTCAAGCGGTCCACGCGTCCGAACACGACTTGTTGTCCAAGGAAGTTCGTTACGCCGTAAATTCCAGGCCTCATCACAAAGCAATCGATCAGGGCTGCGGCAGGAAGAACCAGCATGGCTGCTCGCTTGACCTTGCCCTTGAGCAGCGGCAGGACCCATGCGCCAACGATCAGTAAAAGTCCGGGGTGCAACCACTCAAGAGTCATAATAGTCCTCGCGCCGCATGAGCCAGAGCTTTCCAATGATTTTCGACACGACGATAATCGCGACGCAGGAAGCGAATCCGTATAAAGAACCCCAGGCAGGAAAATCCTCGAAGGAAAAATGCGACTCGTTGCTGCGGAAGATATACGGCAGCACGATTTCTGCCAGAGCTACAAGAGCGAGGCCGGCATAAAACAGGCGTTTGATGCGGGCAAAGCGCCTTGGATCGTCCAGTTGCCTTTCTAGAAAGCTCACGGCGTGATCCTCCCAACCAGGCTCAGGACAAAAGCAGGATAAATGCCCAAGAACAAACTTGCCGCAGCAGTGATGGTCAGAGGCGCGACGATCCAGGGAACCTCGTGAACTTCATCGTGACTCGCCGGCTCCGTTTCGAATTCGAAGTAGGCCTTGTACAGAATCTGCCCCAGGTAGGCCGCACTAAGAAGCGAGCTGACCAGGAGTACACCTAATAAGATCAAACTCTGGCGGTCTACTGTGCCGAGAGCGAGATACCACTTGGAGACGAAGCCGCTGGTGAGCGGAATACCCACGATGCTCAAGGAAGACAACGAAAATGCGGCCATGGTCCATGGCATTCGCCGGGCTAAACCGGATAGCTGGCTGATTTCGGTCTTGTGCGTCGATACGTAAATGGAACCGGCGCAAAAGAACAGTGTGATCTTCGAAACGGCGTGGTTGGTGATGTGCGCGATTCCACCCTGCACGCCTCGGGAATTCAAAAGCGCTGCACCCAAAATGATGTAGGAGAGCTGGCTGACGGTCGAGAACGCCAGCCGCGCTTTCAGATTGTCCTGGCCGAGTGCGAGAAGCGATGCAGCCAGGATCGTCACCGAAGCAGCTACCAGTGCGAGTTGGTCTGCTCCGAGTTCGCGCATCGCATCCAAGCCAAAAATAAAAAGAAAAACACGAAGCGTCGAAAAAACGCCGGTCTTCACAACGGCTACGGCATGCAACAGCGCGCTCACCGGAGTGGGCGCCACCATGGCCGCGGGCAACCAGCTGTGCAGCGGCATGAGCGCGTTCTTCGCAAATCCAAAGAGGAAGAGGGCGAAAATTATGAAGAGGAGCGTGGGCTGCTCGCTGAGCCGCGCTGCCGGTAGTATTCCGCCGCTGCGAAACTCCAGGGTTCCTGCCACGTTGTAGACCAGGATGATTGCTGCCACCAGAAACACTTTCGCTGCTCCGAGAAGGTAGATGACATATTTTCGGGCACCTGCTCTGGCCTCCGCAGTCTCCTTGTGACCTACGAGTGGATAGGTGACCAGGGTCAACATTTCATAAAAGAGAAACAAGGTAAAAAGGTTGGCGGCGAATGCGACACCCATGGTTGCGGAAAGGGCCAAAGCAAAACACGCAAAGTAACGCGTCTGCGCGTGCTCTTTAAGCGACCGCATGTACCCGATGGAGTAGAACGAGGTCAGAATCCAAAGCAGCGATGCCCCCAACGCAAAGAGCAGACCGAACGCATCGGCTCGAAAGGCGAGTTCGACACCCGGAAGAATCCGGAACAGAACGCATCCAGGCGTACGGCCGGCCAGGACGTCCGGCAACATGGAGACGACAACACCAAACATCGCGACGCCGGCCGCAACCGACCAGAATTCCCTCAAATTAGCGCGACGCTGTCCCGTCCACGCAATCAGGAGCGCGCCGGCGGCGGAGACAAGAACAGCGAGTAGCGGCGCAATGGAAAACGTTACCATTTGAGTTTCGTCAGATCCCCGACAGCGGCCCCCGGCTTGTTACGATTCAGGGCGATGACCAGTCCCAGACCAACACCCACCTCGGCCGCTGCCACCGCAATGACAAACAACGCCAGAACCTGCCCACGGAGATCTCCCAGATGACGGCTGAAACCCGCCAGACTCACATTGACTGCGTTGAGCATGACCTCCACCGAGATGAGCATCAGGATGATGTTGCGCCGTGCCAGGAATCCAAAGGCGCCGATTCCGAACAGAACCGCACTCAATGCCAAGACCACGTTGACGGGAACAATCAAGCGGCCCTCCTCCGGGCTAGAACGACGGCGCCGATGATTGCCGCCAGGAGGATGAGCGAAGCAATTTCGAAGGGCAAAACAAACGGACCGAACAGCGCCGTGCCTATTGCTCGAAGGTTCCCCTGAGGTACGCGCTCCACGGCAACCGGCGTTCCCGCGGATGGGGCGCCGGCTCCAACTCGGGCAATCCAGGCCAGGCAGGCAAAACCGAGCCCCACGGCTGCAGCGAACGGCCAGTGATTGCCGAACCGCGGCCGGACTTCTTCGGCCGGTAGATCGAACAGCATGACGACAAAGAGGTAGAACATCAGGATCGCGCCGGCGTAGACGATAACCTGCACTGCTGCCAGAAACTCTGCACCCAGCAGGAGGAAGATCCCGGCGACGTGCAAGAAGAGCGCCAGCACCCAAAGCATGCTGTGGACTGGATTTCTTCGTGTCACAGCCAGTAGCGCGCTTGCGACACTAGCGGCTGCCATGTAATAAAAAATTGCGGTTAACAAAAATCGCTTCCCGGATAAATCCGGCTCAGGATTTAGCACGAAAAGCCCCCGAGACGCAATGCGAAAGGGCCAGAACTGGCCAGAACGGCCAGAAGGTCAGAAGGCCCCGACAATAGTTCTTCAGCGACTAGTGCCTATGGTCGCCGGCGACATGCGTTCGACGTCTTGCGACCCAGCGTGGACGACATTGCCCCGAGCGGTCCATGGATGAGATGTCATGTGACGAACAACGTGAAGGCGCTGCAGGTGCGAGGCGGCGCGCGATTTTATTTGACTAACTCAACACCGAAACAGACAATGCGAACACCGAAGTTGGGTAAAGCCAAACCCGCTTGACGCAAGAAAACGACGGATTTCATGGAAAGGTTCGAACGTTTGCCGGATGCAAAGTCAGCCGGAGGGGCTGCGACCAACACGGGGCCGAAAGCGCTTATCGAAAAACCACCACCTCGCCCGTCACTCAGCGACGATTACCTGGTGCGGGAGTGCCTCAAAGGAAATGAGCAGGCTTGGTCTGAACTCATTGACAAATACAAGAACCTGATATTTTCCATTTCCGTCAAGTATGGATTTTGTTCCGAGGACGCCGACGAAATCTTTCAGGAAGTCTGTCTCGCCTTGCTCACGGAACTTCCAAAGTTGCGCAAACCACAGGCGCTGGGGGCCTGGTTGATCCAGGCGACTTCGCACCGGTGTTTTCATTGGAAGCGCAAACAAAGACGTAATGCTACGACTGAACCAAACGAAGCGCTTTCGTCAGTCTCGGCCTCGGACACGCAGGAAGCTATCCTATGTGAAGCTGAAAGAGAGCAGATGTTAAGGGACACCCTGTCTGAATTGCCACCGCGATGCTTAGAATTGGTTGGCATGCTTTTCTTTCAAGAACCCCCAATCCCGTATGAAGAGGTCGCAAAGAATCTTACATTAGCGAAAGGTTCGATCGGATTCATCCGTATGCGTTGTCTAAAACGGTTGCGGCAACTCCTGGTGAAGAAGGGCTTTCAATGAACCAAGAGAGGGACACAAGCGCAACGCTGCGAAAGCTTCTCACAACGCTGTCCAATCTTCCCGACGAAGCCAGCCGGAGGAACTACATCGAACGTCATCCCCGAGTGGTGCGTCCCGCGATTGTTGAGCAAGTGGCCAACGCCGTACGCGAAAACGTGCGCGTGGACGTATCGCGGGCCTATTCTCTAGCCGAAGCTGCCATGGCCATCGCACAACAACTTCACGACGAGGACGCAGTGGCAAGGGCACTTCGAGCAAAAGGGAACGTACTGTGGGTCAAAGGCGAGTACAAACCGGCCGTCAGGCTTTTCCAACAGGCCGTGCGGCTCTTCCGAAGGGCAGGAAAGATCAACGAAGTCGGACGGACATTAAGTACTTCCATCCAACCTCTCGCCTTGATGGGTGAATATGACCGAGCCTTATCGGCTGCCAAGACAGCAGAAGAGATTTTCAAAAAAACCGGTGAAAATTTGCGGCTGGCACGCCTGGAAATCAATATCGCAAACGTCTTTCACCGCAGAGGAGACCTGCCAGAGGCGCTCGCACGCTACGAGCGGGCATATAAGCAGTTGCTGCCCGACAAAGACGCAGAAGGCATCGGCGTAGCTCTGCACAACATGGCGGTCTGCCTTATCAGCTTAAACGATTTTCAACGCGCGCTGGAAACGTACCAGACTGCGCGGAAGTTCTGCCAAGAACACAGCATGCCGCTACTGGCGGCCCAGGCGAACTACAACATCGCTTACCTTCACTACCTTCGAGGAGACTACAACGACGCACTTGAAATCTTACGACGGACGCGGCAAGCATGCCGCGATAACAGTGATGCCTATCACTGGGCCTTGTGTAATCTGGACCAGTCGACCATCTATTTGGAACTGAATCTCATCAAAGAGGGAGAAGAACTGGCCCGCGAGGCTTCCGTCCAGTTCCAAAAACTGAGTCTGAGTTATGAATCGATGAGGGCGCTAACGAATGTGGCGATCGCGATGAGCCGGAAGGGCGACGCTTCTGGGGCTTTGAAACTTTTCGCTCAAGCCAGGCGCAAGGCCATTGAGGAAAAGAATCCTATCTGGCCGCAGCTCATCGACCTTTACAGAGCCTCCGTGCTTCTCAATCAGGGACAGCTTTCCAAGACTCAACGTTTGGCCTCAACGGCTCTGACGTTCTTTCTATCCTATCCGCTTCCCGAAAAAGCCGCGATCTGCCACCTTTTGCTGGCACGCGCCGGTCTTCAGGCCGGCGATTTCAGGGGCGCTGATCGTCATTGCTGTCAGGCTCTGGAACAGTTACGGATCTTGGACGCTCCGATGCTGAAATACCAGGCGCACGTTGCGGTAGGGCAGTTGCACGAATATGAACGAAACCTTGAAGCCGCCCGCGACTCGTATCGGGCGGCGCGTCTCGACCTCGAGAGGCTCCGGAGCAGCTTGCACGGAGAAGAACTCCAGATTGCCTTTATGAAAGACCGGCAGGAGGTTTATGAGCGTCTCATTCGACTTTGTCTGGGCCACTCTTCGAATCCGGACGCGGCGGAGGAAGCTTTTGCTTATATGGAGGAGGCTAAATCCCGCAGCCTCAGGGATCTGCTCTTCGGCTGCCTGCGAGCCTTCTCTTCATCGGATTCTGAATCCGGATCAGATTCTGGATCCGGCGACCTGCAACGCCGGGTGCGTGATCTTCGACGGGAGTTGAACTGGTATTACGGCCGCATCGAAGCGGCACAGTTGTCGCGCGAGGCCATGAACCCGGAGAAAATCCGACGGTTGCAAGACGAGGCGCGCCTGCGTGAACACGAATTTCTGTGCATCTTGAGAGAACACTCTTTGGATACCGTCGATCGGAAACTTCAGATTTCGGCCACTGTGACAACAGACAGGATCCGCGCCGCGCTCCCGGATGAAACGACGCTTGTGGAGTACTTTCGGGTGCGCGAACGACTCGTCGCAGCCGTATTGAGACGGGAGGGACTCGAAATTTTCCCCTTAGGTCACTTATCGCGCATTCGGGAGTTATTGCATAGCCTGCAGTTCCAGCTCTCGAGAGTTCGATTGCATGTCAAGGATGCCTGTCGCTTTGAAAAGTCGTTCATCGAGGCAACCCAGGTCCATCTTCAGGGCCTGTATGATGAAGTGATGGCGCCGCTGTGCCGGAGTATACAAGGACGCCATCTGATTTTCGTGCCCCATGACGTGTTGCATTATTTGCCCTTTCAGGCCCTGTTCAACGGCAAACAGTATCTTGTGGATTCCTTCACGGTCTCCTACGCTCCCAGTGCGAGCATCTACGCTCTGTGCCATACCCGGCAAGCGAACGCGTCTGGGCCTTGTCTGGTTCTTGGCGTTGGGGATGGGACGGCTCCACACATCCTTGAGGAGGTTCGCTCGGTTGCGGCTGCAGTCCCATCGGGCGAACTTTTTGTGGGATCCGAGGCGAGCCTGGAAGTCTTGCGGAAAAGGGGTCCCGAGAGCCGTGTTATCCACATCGCAACACATGGCTATTTCCGGCAGGACAACCCCCTCTTTTCGGGTATCCGTCTGGGCGACTCGTATCTGAACCTGTATGATCTGTACGGGCTGCATTTACCCGTACAACTGTTGACTCTCAGTGGGTGCTCTACAGGACTCAACGCAGTGGCCGCCGGCGATGAGCTGCTCGGTCTGGTTCGAGGACTCCTATATGCGGGGGCGCAGTCTCTGCTGCTCACACTATGGGATGTTGATGATATTAGCACCGCGAAGCTCATGAAATCGTTCTACCGTTCCATGCCGCAACAGAGTAGAGCTCAGGCACTGCAGGCCGCGATGCTCGAAATCCGCGAGGAATACCCGCATCCTTTTTATTGGGCGCCGTTTGTGCTCATCGGCAAGGTCTTCCCTGGATGAATAAATTCGCTTCCAGAAAAAATTTCGATTCGCGGGTATATTTTTTCTGAACTTGCGCACCCTTAAGTAGGGAATCCCGGAGCTTGTAGGAATCCCGGACCTCAGAGCTATGTAGGGGGCTTTATGAGCGCCCGTTCTTATGCAAATCAACGAGATAGGGGCGGTCATAGACGCGCCTACAGCGCAGCGCATTCGTCGTTTCGACTGGGTTTTTCAGCAGCCTGCTAGGTGTAGTGCGTGCAATCGCGGTGGGTGTCGTGTGGAGGCGAAATGAAGCGTTGTTTTCTGATCCTCACCGTTCTGTTCCTACTCTTCCCTCGACAGCTCGGAGCCGACAACCAATTCATCGTACGCCTGGATAGCGGTTTGTTGGGGATACAGCGGATCTGTATTGGACTTGGCTGTACCGTGACGCGAGGCTTGGATGGCGGATTGGGCCAGCTTTTTTTGGTCAATGTCCCGACTTCCATCGACCCCAACGCTTTTCTTCAACTATTGCAAAGTCAGTTTGGGGTTTCCAACGTGGAATTGGATACGGTGATCACCGTCCCTACGACTCCTATCGGCCGCGTGATTCCGAGTGGACTATCGGATTCACGACAGGTCAACTACTTCGGGAGAACCGTTTGGAATGGCTACGCGAACCAACCCGCCTCCCAGGTGATTGGCCTAAATAGCGCTCGCACCACATTCAACGTCTTTGGGTCTGGAATCGTGGGAGTTATCGATACCGGGATTGATGCGAACCACCCCGCGCTTCAGGGGGTAGTGGTCCAGGGTTACGACTTCACCCGCAACACGCCCGGAATACCTTCGGAGTCTTCGGACTTGACGCAACCCGTGTCGCCTGCGGTTAGCGGTTCAGCGCCGGCCCGCGTGAATGACTCCACCGCGGCGGTGCTGGATCAGCAGTCTGTAATCGTCCTCAGCCAGTATGCCGCGTTTGGCCACGGCACGAGGGTCAGCGGAGTGATCCATCTTGTGGCCCCAAATGCGCTGATCATGCCTCTCAAGACGTTCAGAACCGACGGAACGGGCCACTTGTCCGACATCCTTCGCGCAATCTACTACGGCGCGCAAAACGGCGCCAAGATCCTCAACATGAGCTTTAGTACTCCAAACTATTCGAAGGAACTGGGGCGAGCTCTGAATACGGCGACGGCCAATGGAGTGATCAGTGTGGCCTCGGCCGGAAACGATGGACAACAGGTCTTGGTTTACCCGGCTGCTCTCGGCAACGTCATGGGAATTGCCTCCACAGATTATCTAGACCAACGTTCCTGGTTTTCGAATTATGGCAGCAGTCTGGTATGGGTGGCCGCACCCGGCGAAGCGATTATCAGCACGTATCCTTTCAACACCTATGCAGCGTCGTGGGGGACCTCCTTCAGCACACCATTCGTCTCCGGCGTGGCGGCGCTTCTATTAGACATCCGACCCGATTGCAGCCAGAAACAGGCTGCAAGCGCAATATCGAATGCCCGCCAACTCGGTCCGGAACTAGGATATGGCCGGCTCGATGTTTACGGGGCAGTGTTGTCGCTTATCAATTCACGTTGAGCCGTTGAGTCCTAAAAACTTTTTTGTAAGGAGCTCTACTTTTTGTGTTCGAGCTTACCCTTATTCAAATAGGAGCGCGTTTGTGGGACGACCGGAGGTGAAACATATTTCCAGCGAAGCGTGGATCGATTTCGCACGCGGTCTCCCGCCGCCTCAGAAGGCGGACCAGATGAAGCATCATCTGGAAGGCTGTAAAAAGTGCCGAAAGGCTTACGACGTGTGGCGCGCTGTAGCCGGAGCCGTTTCCCGGGAAAGGGAATATTGTCCCAGCGAAACTGCAGTGCAGCGGACGAAAGAGATGTTCGCCTTACGTGAGGTGTGGGGGCCAGTTGGGCGAAAGGCGAGCTCTCGATTGATCTTCGACAGCTTTCTCCAGCCTTTACCCAAAGGGGTCCGAAATTCGATGGATGCGACGCGGCAGCTCCAGTATCGGTGTGGATCGCTACTCATCGATATCGATCTCAGGAAGCAGTCGCAAGCTGTGGAAAGCCCGGTCCTGCTGATGGGCCAGATTCTCAACGCCGACAACCCCGGTCAACGGTTCAAGGATTTCCGGGTTTTTCTTTCCCAGGGGCAGCGTTTTACAGCACAAACGAAGTCCAGTCCGCTAGGGGAATTCCGTTTCGAATTCGCTGGCGGCAAAAACTGGAAGTTGTTTTTTAAAATCGAAGGCCAGCCCGTCATTCCGGTAATTCTCCCAGAATTGACGGCCGCTGGAAAGGCAAGCCGGTAAACCGCATATTAGAGTGTGGGCTTGCGCGTTCCAAGACAGCGGGTGAGGATGGTTCATAAATAGGTCCCACCTGAGAGGGCGAAAGCTTGATGTCTTCCTACAAAACGTCAAGTCTTCCCCAAAAGCCACCAAACCATAGCTCGATCAATTCCACACCAACGAATGCCATGTCTTTGGAAATAACCCAGAAATGGTTTGCTTTATACGTTAAAGCTCGCCACGAAAAAGTAGTCGACCGGGCACTCCATCGCGTCGGATTCGATTCTTTTCTTCCACTGTATGTCCTTCGCCATGTCTACGCGCACTGCAGCAAGGAACATCAGATCCCGCTATTTCCCGGATACGTCTTCTGCCGGTTCGACCCGCTTAAGCGGACACCAATTCTGTCAACGCCAGGCGTTATTTCCATTGTCAGTGTCGCCAGGAAGCTGGTGCCTGTGGATGACGTCGAGATTTTCTCTCTTCAGTCCGCAATCAAAGCCCAACTTCCGCTTGAACGCTGCGGTTTCGTCGAAACAGGCCAACGGGTTCGCATTATCCATGGCGCGCTCAGCGGGATTGAGGGGATCGTTTTAGAAGTCAGAAATTCGCTCCGTTTGGTGTTGTCCATCACACTTCTCCAACGTTCGGTTCAATTAGAGATCGATGCCAGCTGGATAGCGCCGTGTGAAGCCCCTTCGGTCTCTCTATCCATCGCAAGCTGAGTACCACGCTGTAGAACTCGGAGCCTGTAAAGTCTCGGACGGCAATTTGAAAGTTGCAATAAACAGGTTCGTCCATAACCTAGCGCGCATCGGAGCGAAGTGTGTTGGAGAAGCCCTGAGGCAGGAAGTCCTCGCGCCTGTGCGAGAGCTGTCTGCAAAGCGAATAAAGGAAAGACCCGCACATCAATGCGCGGCCTGAATTCCGAGGCATCTCTAGCTGGCGACTGGCGTGCCTATTGGTTGGGACTGAAAAATGGAAGTCATTCGATTCGGAAGAATTTCTTGGTATTAGCCAAGATCCAGAGTGAGGTCAATAGATCCAGCATTATGCTTTTCGACTCCCCAATATATTTCGTCTTCCTGATCCCTGTCGTCCGGGCTTACTGGCGGCTGACTCACCGCCGGCAGAATGTCTTTTTGTTGATCGCGAGCTATTTCTTCTACGGGTGGTGGGATTGGCGATTTCTGGCACTCATGGCCGGCAGCACAACGATAGATTTCCTAATCGCGCAGAAGATAGCCTCTGCCTCTGAGGGACGGACCCGCAAACATTGGCTTGCTTTTTCGCTCGTCCTCAATTTTGGAATTCTCGGTCTGTTCAAATATTTTAATTTCTTCGTGGATTCCTTTGCGGGTCTCTTGGCAACATTTGGTGTCCATCACATTGCCATTCCGCTAATCCGCATTCTTCTCCCGCCCGGCATTTCTTTTTATACATTTCAAGAAGTGGCTTATATCGTCGACGTATTTAAAGGACGTATTGAGCCAGCCCGTTCTTTTGTGGATTATGCCCTCTTCATCAGCTTGTTCCCCCATTTGATCGCGGGGCCGATCCAGCGACCAAGCCACTTGCTCCCGCAGGTGCAGAAAGAGCGGGAATTCGATGCTAATCGATTCTTTGACGGGATGCTGCTGATTGTTTCGGGCCTTGTGCGCAAGTGCGTGGTCGCAGACAATTGTGCTCTGCTCGCGAATGCCGCCTTCGGCGGCCGACTTGGGCCTCCTAACCTCTGGGTCGTTCTCATTGGAACGTACGCCTTCGCATGGCAGGTATATGGAGATTTCAGCGGATATAGTGATATCGCGCGTGGCAGTGCCCAGTTGCTCGGCTTCCATTTCATGGTTAACTTCCGGCAGCCGTATCTCTCGAAGCGGCTCCAGGAATTCTGGCGTCGCTGGCACATCAGTTTGAGTACGTGGCTGAGGGATTACTTGTATATTCCCTTGGGTGGCAGCGAAGGCGGCAAATGGAAAACATGCAGAAATCTGTTGATCACCATGGTCCTTGCAGGGCTCTGGCACGGAGCAGCTTGGACCTATGTCGCCTTCGGCGCTATTCAGGGCGTCGCCCTTTTGGTCGAGCACACGGTCTTTCCGCCGAAAGATAAACTCGGAGAAGCAACCTCCCCTGAGAGCCTCTTCTCGGTGTGGGCACAACGGATCGTTACTTTCAATATTTTCTGCCTGACATTGTTATTCTTCCGGTCGACATCACTCGGTTCAGCCCTGCAGATGCTCCGCGGACTGTTCGACTCTACGTGGCGGGCCGAGTATGCCGCCGCATTCGCAACGTTGTGTGTCTTCGCGCTTCCTTTGCTTGCAGTGGATCTGCTGATGGAAGCGAGTGAACAGGAATATCCATTGGCCAAGGCACCCTACAAGGTGCGGACGGCAATGGTTGCCGCTGCTCTCATCGTGCTTGTGCTCTTTACGGGGAACGATTCCAATGCGTTTATTTATTTCCAATTCTAAATCTCCGGCCGCGACTCATGCGAAGGTGATCTGCGGGATCTCGTTCGCTTTTCTGATCGCGCTGGAGGGTTTGTCTGCGTACATGCTCAAGCACCACTCGGTGACTTATCGGCGCGTATCGCAGCAACTCAATCGAGCGGTTGGAGCGCGTCCAGCGGGAACCGGGGAGCCGGCGTCGGTCGTGATGATCGGCAATTCGTTATTTTTGGATGGCATCCAAGTAGACAGGCTTCAAGAGCTGACGTCCGAGAGGTTGCGTATCTATCCAATCTTCTTGGAAGCTACCGGCTATTACGACTGGCTATATGGGCTGCGGCGCATCTTCCGCCTAGGAGCCAGACCAGAGGTGGTTGTCGTCCAACTTGAAGCCATCAGCCTTCTTTGGAACCGAGTGCGAACCGAGTATTCTCCAATGTTGTTCTTTGATGCCCCAGACTTAGTCCATGTAAGTTCGGATTTGGGTTTGGGCCGCACGGCTGAAAGCAGTCTGTTATTAGCGCATTGGAGCGCATTCTCCAGCGCACATAGCGTTATTCGAACAAAAATTCTTAGTCACACGATTCCGCATTTTAGTGAGCTTTTCGTCAATCTGCTGATTCAGGCACGGCGTCCCACTACCCTCCGCCCCGACACCGAAGAGATAGCGGAGGCTCGATTGAAAACGCTCCGTGACTTATGCGATGCGCACCGGGCCAAACTGATACTCCTGGCTCCGCCGGTCCCATCATCCGAGAGTGCCGTTCGCAAACTGGTCGACATTGCGGAACGGATTGGAGTCGCAACATTGGTACCGATCGAGCCCAAAACCCTTACCACGCGGCATTATGAGCCGGATGTGTTTCATCTCAACGCCGAGGGCGCAGCGCTGTTCACCTCTGCCATAGCCCGAATATCGGATCAGTTTTTGTACGGGAAGCTTATCCCGCAGTCCCATAACCGAATTGTTCTTCCGAACAGCTTCCTTCCCCAAGCTCATGGAGCGGCATCGCGGGTGCACAAAGGTGGCACGCGATGTGAATGCTGTTACTGAGGCGGACATGAATCGCTAATCACAATTTTGAATTCCCATTCATGAAAAATGGAGGATTCGCCGTTGACAACTGCTCACCCAATCAAAGCAATTAGGTACCGCGGATAAGCGATTCAAAGGCCCCCGGCGAGTATCCAGCCGGCGTCAGTAGCGCAGTCTCGTCATCTTGTTGGGGATCAAAATTGTGCAAAAGGAGATCACAATGCCTTCCAAGGATTTGTCGAGTATTGGTGTTCCGACACTGGAACGAACACATCTGGAAAGAGCGAGCGAGCACATCGAACTTGCCATCGATGATGCCATGGCTTCTCTTCCGAAGGCGGAGCACCTTTCAGCTCATGATCGACGGGGGATTATCGCTCGGTACACCGCCGTCCTTGAAGGTAACTTCATTTACTGGATGACGGCCACCTATCTTTCGGTCTCTTCAGCAGAAGCGCAGGAGATTATCAAAGACAATCTCCTGGAAGAAGTGCGAGACAATCATCCGGGCATGCTCCGACGGTTTGCGGTAGCTGCAGGGGGCAACTCCACCGACGTGGATCGAATGGCGATCCAGCAAGACCTGCAGGCGGTTCGCGCATTTGTCGCTCGGTTGGCTACTTTGCAGCTCATATTGATGATGGCCTTCTTTGAAGGTTTCATCCAAAGGTTTATGCCTTACTTGGCGGATCTGGCAGCACGGCAAGGATCGCGTGAAACCGAATACACTGACGTGCACAGTGTCGTGGATATTGCGCATACTCAGGGACTGCTGACAGCTTTCGCCACGGAGTTGGAGCTGCAGAAAGATCCCGTGTCGTCGCCGACCCTTTATGAGGGTGTTGAAGTCCTGCGCTCTCTCATTAAAACGATCATTCGTCCTTAGCTTGTTGTGCGCGCTCCTATAGCAACACGCGTCAGGGAACTATTACGCGAACCCCTACAAAGGATTCGGCGGGAGTATTTTGTTCGTATCTGGCATATGGAGATTGGCGAGGGAAGCACGATTTCCTTCAGTGCAAAGCTGGATAGAACCAATCCAAGAGGAATCCATATCGGGAAATATTCCGTCGTAACGTTCGGGGCTACGGTTTTGACTCACGATTGCGTGAATAACCGCCAACGGGACGTCTACATTGGCGATGATTGTTTCATCGGCGCGCATTCAATCATTTTGCCCGGTGTAACCATCGGAGATCACTGTATTGTCGCAGCGGGGAGCATGGTCGCTCGAAATGTGCCTGCCGGATCGCTCGTGGCCGGGAACCCCGCACGTGTGATAGAGACCAATGTCAAAACGACGCATTATGGAGTTCGCTTAGGAAGCGCCATCAAGGCCGCGGTGTAATGCCAAGTTAGCCCGCCCTGATCGCCCGAGGCTCGGCTAGCGAGTTGGATACCAGATCGTTCTAGCTCACGACCTCAAGCTCATCTCATCGGACTCCTATGAGCAACTGGCTCTCACTGAAATCAAGCGGATGCTCACTCTGTTGGTTCAGAAGCTGACCGCTGAAAGCTGAACGCGGATCGCGCGCGGCTCTTTAGGAAATCTAAGCGCGTGTTGGAGCTTCGGGTGGGCCGGAAGCGAGAAGAATGGATGTCGCATTCTGCAGAGAGTTTTTAGCCAACCGCTGCGGCTCTCCGCATTCCGTCTCCAACGTCTACATGGTTCGCCGCAGCGCTCGGCTAAAAACACTCTGATATGCGGTCACCGCATATCAGCAATAAGCTGCTAATTGCATTCTTGTAAAACGGACGATATGCACGTACCGTGGATCTTAAAAATTGGAAAATGAGAATACGGAGACGACCAGATGGGAAACCCTCAATGGCATGCGCTTCAGGTCAGACCGCGCTTCGAACGCATTGTTGCCCTACGGCTGCATCAACCTGCTGTCGAACCCTATCTCCCGCTCCGGCGAATGAGTCGGCAAAGAGTTAACACGCATCCCATCGAATTACCGTTGTTCCCAGGGTACGTATTTTGTAAGTGCGATCGAGCGAGAGTGTCTTCTTTATGGGACATCCCGGGTGTGCTCGTAAGGGTCCGCGGGGCTGACGGAATCGACGTCGTGTGTGAGCAGCAGATCACCGATCTCCGGCGCATCCTCGCGGCTGGATTACGCGTTCAGCCGTGCCCGTTCATACAACAAGGAAAGATCGTGATGGTCGAAGACGGTCCACTCAGCGGCGTGACGGGCATTCTCGAAGAGAGAGCAGGTAAGCGGCTCCTTGCTCTTTCGATTCCGCTGATACGCCGGTCGATTTTTATAAAGATCGATGACGTCCATCCAATCTCGTTTCGATCCGGCGCGGCGTTCCCATTTGGAACCGGCTATATGGCAAGCTAACCTCTCGCTCGTATGCGTCATGGACTGTCAGCATCGGTAGATCGCTTCCTCAGCGAAGTGGGCTGTGGCAACTTTCATGCGCCGGATGACCCGGCTGGGTTTGGGATTCCCAAAGAACTCGGCATCGTCAAGTAGCTTTCCACGACTTGGCCATTGGCGATTTTCCATTCGAACCGGTCTTCATGTCGAACATTTCAAAACAGCACCGTCAACTGCACCCACACGAGACGAATCATCTCCGATCAAACACGGCAGTCGCCAATCATATGGTTCAGTTCACACGAGAAGTCATGGCATACTGTGGACATGGGTAGGGGAGAAAAGCCAAAACGAGAAAAAAAGAAGCCTAAGAAAAAGAAAGCGTGAAGTCGCTGCCGTTCTGCGGCGCTTACACCGCGCCCAGTCTCAACGGTTATTATTGGGTGATTTCGAGCCCCGGCTTCGCCTTCTTATCCCGGCAGCGTGGGCAGCGGGAATCCCGTCGGTGTGAAGATGATTTCCGAGATCGCTTTGACGTGGCGCGCTCCGTAGCGGAACGGGATGATGAGCCGCAGCGGCGCGCCGTGCTTCGGAGGAATCGGCTGGTCGTTCATGAGCCACGCGAGCATCACCTGTGGCTGCAGCAGCGTCCGCAAGTCCTCTTCCACCCAGAAGCGGTCCGCGCCGATGATCCGCGCGTAATGCGCGAACGGCTGAATACCGAGCATCTCGGCGAAATCCGCAAAACGCGCGCCCGTCCATTTGACGATCCCGCGCGGATTCGGCGCGCCGCATTGCAGCAGGTAGGTGGCGCTGTGGCGCGGCAGCGGTTCCAGGTCGGCGAACGTCAGCGTGCCCATGCGCCGGGCGTGCCCGCGCGAGTCTACCTTAATCCGCATTCGGCGGTAATCATAGTCAACCTGCGGAGGCTGGTTCTTGTTGTACCGCCAAAGGGTAGGCTCGGAGAGGGGTCCCGCTTCGTTGGGCGAGTGCTCCGGAGCCGAGCCGTCCGGATTGACCGGGAGCGGCGCAATGTTGCGGAACGGCCTCTCAACGAGCATGTCCGGCCACGGTTCCTGCGCCTGTGGTTGCCCCTGGGCCACAAGCGTCTTCGGCTTCAGCCCGATTAGCGATAACCCGGCCACGGTCATACACGAATAGTTGATGGCATCCCGTCGCGTAATTTTCCGCATATTTTTCATTGGACCACCTCCTGCAAGTTGTTGCCGCCCAGTCTAGGCCCGCCCGCAACAGACTGTCAACCGAACCAAATTTGCAGAAATTTTCAGGGGAATCCCACTCCGAGCCGCGCGCCGCAGCAAGCACGGTTCGCCGTCTGACTTCCGCCACCCGGACTTCTAGGTCTTTGAAGACACTTGCATGACTAGCGATCGTCCACTAAGGCGCTGGGCAAATCGCGATACGGTCTGGACTGCCTTGTATTCATTGCATTCATTGCCAATGTTGTCGAATAAGCAGTACGATTAGCGCTCCACTCTTCGTACTACGAGACGACAAGTGTTTAGGCCCAAAAAGTTATTGGTCATCGGCAACCTGACTGAGGTGCCAAGTGGTCCAGGGGTGTACATTATCTATAAACACGGTACGCCCAATTCGGCAACCTGCGACGCGAAACCGATCCGGCAGACTGGTAGCTCCAACCGGGAAGAGTCATCGCCGCAGCCGACCACCTGGCTTTCGACAAGCCGGGTTTTGGGTCTTTGGTGTTTCGCTAATTCGTAAACGCTGGACGACTACTCGTTACTAATCGCTTCCGCAATAGCAGCCCAGGTTCCTCCAGTATCGCCCAATCTTGGGATAAGGGGTTTAAGCGAGGAACGGCAAATATCACAGGCCGGGCGGGGCGGGCAAATGTCGCACTCCACGTCTTATGTCAACCTACGCGTGGGCCTCATGGCCGGCTGTTTCCAGCGGAAAAGCGAAAATCCCCATTCGACGCGGCAGACGAATTCGATCTGTTGTTGGGGGAGAATTACTTTCCGAGAACCTTTGAGTTGACCGATGCTTGCCTAACCATACGGGGATCATCTGGTTCCACAAGCATTTCTACTTGTGATCTGAGCGGAATCTCTTCAAGCGATGAGTGGCTGTATGTCCACGATACAGCCGACATAACGACCGAGATCATTCGGCGCATTGCGAGCGATCTCGAAAACCGCCGGGATTTGAGCGCCTCCAACAAATCCGACAAATTCCTGAACAGGACGTGGATCAAATTTAGCCTCAAACGCGAGGAATCAGTACATTTGCTTGATGAGCGCCGCACCGGAGAATGAAGCCGAGGTGTCCGAGGTTATAAATAAAACGAATGATTTGTTACCGAGGTATCGAGGCGAGGTGGTGCGAGGTTGACGAGGTGCCTCCGTCGCCCCGGTGTGGCCTGGGTCATGGCCTCGCTCGCAAGCTGTTGATTTGCGGCAGCGCCTTGGTCACCTCGGCAGAGTGCCCGACGCCCCGGCGCTAACTCTCATTGCCTTCTTTTGATTACGCGATGCGTCGTCGAGCGCTGATCTGCCGAGCGCGGTAAGGCTCACGGTCAAGTCGTGCGTAGCATCTCCGTCCCACTCAACCTGGACCAGACCAACAATCAACGCATCTTCCCATGTCGTGAGGCGCGGACAAGCGCTTCGCCATGCGTCCATCGTCTCGGCGTAGTTTCGTGGGCGGTCCGAGATCCACTGCAGCAACTCGAATATGAGCGGATTGATCTTATTCATGATCCCCAAATATTACCTGACAGGCGTGAATGAGGCACTTCAAACGCGCTGGTGGCCGCGATGAGCGAATGGCCTGCCCTATTACATAAAGGACAGAGCACCATCGGACCTGCTGAAAAAGGAGGGGAATTTTTCAGCCCTACTTGGATTCGTCGTGTTTGAGCGTCAAATCCGCTAACCGGGCGCGCGCTTCAGAATTATTGGAATCGATGCGTAAAACTTCGCTGAACTGGTGAATCGCGTCGCTTCTTTTACCCCGTTTAGCCAACAGAATTCCCAAATTGATATGCGCATCCGTCAAGCCCGGATCCAGACGCACCGCCTGGCCGTATTCGGAAATGGCTTCGTCAAGCAGGCTCTGATTTCCAAACGCAGTGCCGAGATTGTTGTGCGCGCTGGCGTAATCCGGCTTCAAACGGATGGCCTCAAAAAACTGGGAGCGGGCCTTATCCGTCTGTCCCTGCGTCAGATAAATAATGCCGAGTGCGTTGTGCGCCTCAGGAAAATCGGGTTTGCCAAGGAGAGCTTCATTCAAATGAGCAGCCGCCTCATCGAGCTGTTCGTTTCTGCCACGGCTAAGCATAAGATTTGCCAAATCGTATTGTGAAACGGCGTATTCAGGTTTCAGGCGAAGCGTTGGATCAATACGCACGGCCTCCGCGTAATGACGGAAAGCCTCATCCACTCTGCTCTGGTTCAGTACAGGAGAGGCAAAATTGATTTGCGCCATTAGAGCAGAAGCGAGATTAAAGTGAGCCGTCGAGTTTTCCTCGGTTACGCTCAATGTGTGCTTCCACAGGGTTTCGCTGCTGCTCCAGTACTGGACTTGCGTCCGCGTCGCCCATATACCCACAACGACAGTCAGGCTCATAGCAACGGCTGACAGAAATCCTGGAGCGGGCAACCGGGACAGCAGCTCCGTACCGCCGAAAGCAATGATCAGAAACAGGCCAATCAACGGTATATACGTATAGCGATCCGCCGTGGCTTGCCTTCCGACCTGAATCAATCCCACCACCGGAACGAGTGTTACCAAATACCAGAACCATCCGACCGGTACATAGGGCCAGCGTCTGGCTGCCCAAAGTGCGACAATCGACAGCCCAACCAGAGCCAAAGCTGCTGCCCACCACGCGTCTTGTGCGGTCAAGTGGACCGGATATAAAACGGCCAGCCCGTCCGGCCAAAGCATTCTCGCTATATACGAAAAGTAGTCGACAAATGCGTTTGCAACACGAGTGGTAACAGGAATGATGTCCGCTCCGCTTACAGATCCTCCTGCCCGTTGAACGAAAAAAGTAATCAGGCTGGATATTCCCGCCAGAATCACCAGCGGTATCTTCTCCAGGATCAATGGTGGAACCCGGGAAAGGTCCTTGGCCGTGAACCTGCTCAGCGGCCAGAAATCCAGGAGCAGTAAAACGATAGGCAGCGTCACCAGCATCGGCTTCGCCATCAGGCCTAAGGCAAACAATCCCGCGACGACAGAATATGTTCTTAAGCCGGGCCGGCGAGCGTACTTCGCATAGGAGTAAAGTGTGAGCAGAGCGAAGAACGTACTCAGCACGTCCTTACGCTCGGACACCCATGCCACTGATTCGACATGTAGCGGATGCAGGGCGAACAAGGCAGCGGCAAAAGCACTCGGTCCCGCCCTCCCGCTCATTTGAACCAGCAGCCAGAACAACAGGAGAGCGTTTGCGATGTGAAATAAAACGTTAGTCGCGTGATGTGCGCCGGCACTGAGGCCGAACAATTGAACATCCAGCATGTGAGACAACCATGTCAGGGGATGCCAGTTCGACTGATATCCGGTAGTAAACGCCCACTGTGTTCCACGCCAGGTCAGTCCAGCGATAACGTTCGGATTGTGCGTGATGTACTCCGGATCGTCAAAGTTGACGAAACCATATTGCCGCACGGGAGCGTACGCAAATAACGTGATCACGGCGAGGATGGTGAAGCACCCTAAGTTCGTCAGTACGCTTCGCTTTAAGACCGGTACAGCCACATTCCAATCCTTACGGACAAACGGCAGCAGAGGATAACTCGAACAGAGTGTAAATGGCCACTGGACAGGTGCAGCCGGAAGACAATCTGCACGGTTGTTCATCAATGGGATCTTCCACCACCGCACTGTACTGGACAGTCAGATTCGGCAACGTGCTGGGGCGCAAGCCTCCCCCGCTGCGAAAACCTAGGGAGCTTTTGCGACTCCTTCACGTTGGCCATCGAACGTATAGCCGACGTAACGCGTATCATATGGGGCAGTTCCAACCAGTTGAGCGCCAGAGCGAATAATGCTGCGAATGTTCTCGACGCCGGTATTTCCCTTTTGGATTAACCGTGCGACGACGCCGGCAACCAGAGGAGCCGATATGCTTGTACCGGATGCGCGCGTCGTGCCACCTCCTTTTTGCAAGGTCAGCATGCCAACGGAAGAAACGCCGCAAGTTGAAGTGGCAGTCTCCGAATCTTCTCCGGGCGCCGAGATCGTGATTCCGATCTTCGTGGTCGGATCGAATTTTCCATCCGTGGTGTACCAGGAAGCGGTACTCGCAATGATAGCGGACTGAACCTTACAAGAGGTGGTGCCCTTCAGGGCCGTGGTGCTGCCAATGGCGAAAACTTCAGCGTACGTCGCTGGCACGCGGGATGAGACGCCGACTGCCGGATCATTACCGACGGCATTGACGACAACGATGCCGAGGTTATACAACTGCTGGACCGCGGTCCGATACGAGCTATTGTCGTTGATAGTACCTGCACGGCCGAGACTCATATTGACTACTTTGATGTTTGGCGTAACCAGATTCCAGTTGGTGTAGATCCAGTTCAATCCTGCGATGATACTGGAATCAGCGCCTGTGCCCGTGGAATCGAGAACCTTCACGCAGTAAGGTTTGGAATTGGGAGCAACGCCGACGATTCCGATCGTATTGTTTAGCGCAGAAACAAGGCCGGCGACCGCCGTTCCATGACCGTTGTCATCGTTGCAGCTCCCGCCAAACGCGCTGAAGGTTTGCGCAGCGACAGCAAGATCCGAATTGAGGAGATCAATCCCGGTATCCATAATGGCTACTCCAACGCCCGAACCATCCGACCCCGTGGCAGGTGCGCCTACGACAGTAACTCCCGACGGTGTGACCTGAGTGCTGGTCTGGGTTCCACCCGCAGGCGCAGACCCGGTGGAAAACACACCACGATCAGGAAGAATCTCCATTACATGCGGATTATGCAGCAGACCTTGGAGTGCCGCACCAGGGGCCTCAATCGCCATCGACTCCACGATGTCATAGTTAAATCGGACGCTTGCGCCCGCCTGCGCTGCGGCTGCGGCGCGGTCCGGCTTGCCGGTTCCGGCTTTAAATCTCACGATGAGCCGGCCGAAATTCCGTGAAGCCGGTGGTTGTCGAGTGACGGAGGTCGTCTGGCGCGAAGCCGAAACGGCTGCCAGCAGATCGATACGGCCGTATCCAAGCTGACCTGCGTAAGCAGGGTTGATGGAGTCGATGTTAACT
>WNEQ01000138.1_pt1 | contig 34179 bp, 28 predicted proteins | sample 5399971 | NCBI WGS metagenome assembly WNEQ01 (sample SAMN13153330, study PRJNA577476) | soil metagenome | isolation source: 20 cm grassland meadow soil 2 days after 1st rain plot 5 | place: USA:California | collected 2015-09-18
AGTCATGCGCGTCCAGCTCGTCTTCTTTCAAGAACCTTCCAACCCCTTTCAGGCTCCCGAACCAATCCTTCCTTGCTTTGCGGACGTCTATCTCGACGAGCTCCCCTTCCCTGATTCCCTCTTGTTCCGTCACCTCCTTCGGAATGCTTACGACGATTGAGCCGCCAACCTTCCTCGACTTCACAAGGGCCTTGGTCATTATCGGTTTTACTCTCTCTTTACCTAGCCTCTACTACTTATGTCTTTTTGTCATACATGTGGTGTTACAGACCGATATAGGCTCCCGACATGCTGAACCTTGCGACTCATCGAATGTCCCCCTTGTTCAGTTTGTTCGCAATCCAGTCCATACAGCCAGTACTCCAGTGAGACCAGAAGTCGACGCCGCATGAAATGTCGAATTCTCACATAAGCCCAGGCGATGAACGTAATAATGTCCGCGGCTCTGGCAACGGAATCCATGCCGTCGATAGAGGGGGTCGCACAGGTGGACCGCGAGAAACTCGTTAAAGACGCCCTGGACCTGATAAACATCGACAGCCCGACGGGAAGGGAAGGGGAGGTTGGCGAGGAGTATGCTTCAAAGCTCAGGGCCTTAGGGATGAAGGTCGTCCTGCAGGAGGTCGAGCAGGGTAGGCAGAACGTGCTCGCAACGCTCCGTGGTGCAAACCCCCGCGGGGCAACACTCATGTTCAACGGACATCTCGACACTTCCTTCGCGGCCAGCGAGTCGCCCGATATCCTGCGGGCGATTTCCCCGGTTTACAGGTTCGAGCCTCCCTGGGGGTACCTGAAGGGGGACTGGATTTACGGGATGGGTGCCTTCAACATGAAGTCAGCCTTAGCGGCGTACCTCGCCGCCGTCCGTGCCCTGCAGGACTCCGGCTTCACTGCCGGAGGGGACATAGTGATCGCCGGTGTCGTGGGGGAGATAGAAAAGACGCAGGTCGACAACTACAAGGGACCAGGGTTCAGAGGATACGGACACGGCACCGCATACCTCATCGCCCACGGAGGGACCGCCGATGTCGCGGTTCTCGGTGAACCAACAGGTCTCAGGCTGATGGCGGCCCACAGCGGAAGCTGCTGGTTCAAGATCAGTCTAAAGGGGACGCTGGTCCACACGGGACACGCTGAGGCCGTTCCGAACGTCATTCAGCAGATGAACCGCGTAATAACCGCGTTAGAGGAGTGGATACCTGACTACCAGAGCAGGTTCACCTACCAGGGGGTGAAGCCTACCGTCAATATCGGGTCGATAGAGGGCGGCTGGCCGTGGAGGGCTTCCAGAACTCCCGGGTACTGCAATCTCTACGTCGACGTGAGGTTTCCTCCTCCGCACCATCCTCTCGAAATAAAGCAAGAGATGGCGAAAGCACTTGAAGCAGTGAGCAGAGAACACAAGATCTCTCCAGAACTCGACCTCTACGTCACCGATCAGTGGTCCGAAGTTTCTCCGGACGAGTACGTGTGCAGGTCTGTCGGCGACGCTCATCGCCAAGTCTTCGGAGAGAAGGTGGAAACCGTCTATTTCTCTTGGTCGTCGGACGCAAACATACTCACGCGGCACGGAATCGTAGCCGTGAACTACGGTCCGTCTGGCGGTCCAGGAAAGGAAACTAGAGGAACGATGTACATTCCCAACCTCGTAAGCTGTGCGAAGGTCTACGCGCTTGTCGCGCGTGACATCTCCTCGAAGACGAGAGACGAGGTAAGGAAGAGATGACCCACCCTGCCGCTCTTGGGCTGGCCTCTCTCCTCACTCCAACGAGAGATATCGCTATCTCTCGCGCGTCTTGATTAGGGAATAAACCCTCTCGGGGGTAATCGGCAATTCCAGAAGCTTTACTCCATACGTCGAAAGGGCATCATCGATGGCGTTCGCTATCGCTCCCGCCGTTGGAATCGCCCCTCCCTCGCCAAGCCCCTTGAAGCCTCCGAGCGTGAGGGAGGGAGTCTCGATTGAGTCCACGATGACTTCGGGCATTACGGAAGCGGTTGGGAGCAGGTAGTCGACGAACGTTGAGGAGAGTAGCTGCCCCTCTCCGTCGTAGAATAGCTCCTCGAACATCGCGCCGCCGATTCCATGAGCCAGGGCGCCGTGGACTTGCCCGTGCGCGGTCATGGGGTTGACGATTACGCCACTGTCGTCAACTATGAAATACTTCAACAAGTTGACGAAGCCCGTCTCTGCGTCAACCGCGACCACCGCGAGATGGGTAGCGTAGCTACATGTCGTCGGAGATTCGGGCTCGTAGAAGGATATCACATCCAATCCGGGTTCCATCCCCTGAGGAAGCCTCCCAGAGAACCTTATCGCGACGTCCGCGACTTCTTGAAAGCTGGCCGCCTTCCTCGCATCCCTCTTCGAGCTGATCCTGCTCCCCTTGATGTCGAGGTCCTCCGGCGCCTCCTTCAGAAGGTGAGCCGCGATGAGCAGCACCTTATCCCTTAGCTTCCTCGAGGCTTTTATGCAGGCCCCTCCCGTAGTGACGGTTGCCCTGCTCGCCCATGCCCCCCATCCGTACGGTGCCTGCTGCGTGTCTCCCTCCATCACCCTGACATCCTCGAAGTTCACTCCCAGGGCATCTGATATTATCTGCGCGAAGATCGTCTCGTGCGCCTGACCCTGTCCTGACATTCCGAGTTGCGCCGTGACCTTCCCCGAGGGGTCCGCGGTAAGTCGGCAGGATTCCCAACCACCGACGGCCCAACCGAGCGGGCCTTGAAGACGCCCCGAGCCCGGCGCTGTGTACTCTACGTAAGTCGCTAGCCCGAGACCTAATGTCTTTCCCTCTTTTCTCAATCTCGCCTGCTCCTTCCTTAACTCGTGGTAGTTTGAGATTGTCAGCGTCCGGTTCAGCACATCCTTGTAATTCCCCGTGTCGTACAGCACTCCTATCGGCGTTGTCCAGGGCATATCCTTGACGTCTATCATGTTCTTCAGCCTGATTTCTTCCGGCCCCATCTCCAACTTCCTCGCGATGATGTCCATCATCCGCTCCATGACATATGCCGCCACGGGTCTCCCGAAACCTCTGTGGGGACCGCACGGGGCCTTGTTCGTAACGACGCACAGTAGGTCGAAATCATAGTTGCGCAGCTTGTATGGCCCAGGGAGCGAGGCCGCGGTCAGCATCGCGGGTTGAACCTCGGTCCAGAACGTGCCCGAGACTCCGAAATCAGCGACGATCCTGTCTCTAACCGCCAGCAGGGCCCCATCTTTTTTGACGGCACAATCGATGTAGTGCACCTGTTGCCTTTCGTGCCCAGCTGTCAGCATGTGCTCGTTCCTGCTCTCATACCATTTTACCGGCCTTCCGAGCTTCATCGAGAGGATTACAACCGATACCTCATCCTGGAAGACGGCCGACTTGATTCCAAACCCCCCGCCGACGTTTGGGGCGATTACGCGAATCCTATTCTCAGGGTAATCCAGAACCTGCGCCAGGAATGTCCTGAGGACGTGAGGAAATTGGGTCGAAGCCCAGACCTGTAGGGTGTCCTTCTCCTTGTCGTAGTCGGCAAGCATGGCTCTGGTTTCTATCGGGGTGGGGGAGTACCTGTGACTCACGAGTCTCTCGCTGACGACGAGGTCTGCTTCCTTGAAGGCCATTTCCGTCCCCCCGCTGCGGAACTCTTCACGGTAGAGCACGTTGTCACCCCAATCCTCGTACAGAAGCGGGGCCTCCGCCTCAAGAGCTCTCTCTGCATCAACAACGACCGGGAGCGGCTCATACTCCACTTCTACGAGCTCAACCGCATCCTCGGCTATCGCCCGGGAACTGGCGGCCACGGCAGCGACAGGCTCCCCGACATACCGAACCTTCTCCTTGGCAAGCGAGAGTCTCTCAGGAGTTCTCAGCCCGGGCTTGTTCATCCATGAAACGAGTTGTCTCGCCGCCTCCCTCCCCGTCAGGACCCAAACGACACCCTCCAGTTGGAGAGCCCTGCTCGCATCTACCTTCTTTATTTTCGCGTGAGCGTAGGGACTCCTGACAAAGGCGGCGTAGAGCATATCGGGCAGCTTGATGTCATCCGTGAAGATGCCCGCCCCCTTCAGCAACGGGACGTCTTTTCTTGGTTTGACACTTCTCCCGACCATCTTCTTCTCAGCTGGCTCGCCCTGGAGCTTGGGAATCGTGATCGACGCTTCCGTGGTGGACAATGGCGGGCTCTAACCTTCAGGATTTCGCTCGAGGTTTTCGTTTATTAATTCGTTGTTCACTCCGACGATGAGGGTTGCGATTTCGCAATCCAAAAGAAAATCCGCCTAGTCTGTTCAAGATCACTCACGATAGCGACTCTCTCATGCTGTGACACATAATTCACCTCCGCCTCTCTTTTCTCGCGATTAGGATGAGATTATGAACGATGCTGAGGGTCATCATGTAGAGTCAAATCAAATGGAATAGGCCATGTCGCGAATTATGTGTCACAGCAACTCTCTCACAAACGCATATATACCAAAATGCCAACCGAATCACCTCAATGGTTCGTGCCTACCCAGGTAGGAACCGACCGGGTATCTCGAGGATCGGCGTCGTAATCGTTGTAATCGCTATCTTGGTCGTTGCCGGGGGTGTTGGGTACTTCTACCTCACGGCCACCCCTCCTGCGACGAAAGGGTCCACCCTGAAGATAGGGATGACTCTATCGCAGTCGGGGATCTTTGCTTCTCTCGATGGCAACTACACTCACTTCAACGACGCATGGCAGAGTTACGTGAATTCCCACGGCGGGCTTGCCGACGGTAGCGGCGTTCACCATAACGTCACGATAATCTGGTACGATGATCAGAGCCAACACGACCTTGCGGTTAGCCAGTATCACAAGCTTGCCGAGCAGGATAACGTGGACTTTCTCATCAGTCCATACAGTGCGGATATCGGGAAAGACCTGATTCCGATAGCTCAAGCGGACAAGGTTCCGATAATTATGGCTGAGGCGTCGACCGCAGGCATGTGGGTGCCCAGCAACCCGCATGACTGGGCCGTGACCTCAATGGTGCCCTACTGGCAGGTCGACTTTACAACCGGGTGGAGCGGGGGCTACTTCTCGATGCTGAAGCAGCTGATAACCGGGAGCCCGAACACAAGCCCCAAGACGATCGCGCTTGTCGGCTGGGACATAACATGGGCAAACGACGATTTCAATAGCTCCCTGCACCTCGCACCCCAGGCAGGCTTGAGCGTGGTGTACCAGAAGCTACTTCAGCCTGACTTTACCGACCCAGTCGCGGGATTCCAGGCAATAATTCCTGCCCTCAAGTCCGCCAACCCGGATATCGTCTACCTCGCGACGTTTGGTCCCGTTGCCGCGCTTTGGATGAAGGCGGCGAGCCAGTCCGGCTTCCAACCCAAGCAGTGGCACACGATAGAGTGGGGGGCTGCCTTCGCCTCTATCACGGGCCCGCTGCTCGCTTCGCATACGACGACAGAGGCGTTCTGGACTCCCTCCTTCAGCTCGCAGCAGGGAAGCAGTTTTGCTGATGAAGCCCTCTTCAACCAGTTGCTCACGAAAGCGGGAGTCACATGGTACAACTTCCAGAACATAGAGCTGAGAATGATAATCTTTCAAATGATAGCGAAAGCCGTCTCCCAAGCTGGCAGCGCGACTAGAGCGAATCTGAACACCGCACTCCACCAGCTCAACATGCCGACCGTCGGTGGACAGCTTGTCGTCCAGTCACAAGGGTACGGCACGATAGGACTGGTTCCCGTGCAGTGGCAGAACGGACGCATTCAGACCCTGTTTCCGTCGAGCCTGGCAAACGCCACGTACGTGTTCCCATAACGTTCGAATTGACGGATATCGTCCTACTGGGAGGGACCATCATAGATGGCCTCCTGCTCGGGGGCATCTACGCCTTAGCGGCACTTGGAATCTCTCTTACCTTCTCGGTGACGAACCTCCTCAATCTCGCTCACGGGAACCTCATCATGATGGGCGCGGTGCTCACCTTCGTCTTCTACAGCCTCTTGGGTGGATCGGCACTGGGACCCCTCGCCTTGTTGGCGACTCTGCTCCTCGTGCTTCTAGCCTTCACTGCTCTTGGAGCGACTATCGAATATGGTCTTGTCAGACCGATTCTCAACAACTTCTCAGACATCCTGATCAGTGGTATCCTCGTCACGGTCGGTCTCGCCCTTCTCTTGCAGGATGTTGGCGCCTACATCCTCGTGAAGGACCCGGCCAATTTTTCCAGGAGCACCACGATCTCCTTGACGCTACCCTTCATCAACTCCGTGGTGGTGGGGGGATACTACTTCGCTTCCTCGAAACTCTTCTCCATGATCGTGATTGTGGCCGCGAGCGTGGGGCTCTACCTCTTCTTCAAGAGAACATACCTTGGGATGGCGATGCGTTCTATCTCCCAGGACAGGGACGCCGCGGCCGTGGTTGGCGTCAACCTGAGAAGGATCTCCATCATCACATTCGCGATAGGCACACTCTTCGCCGGATTCGCCGGTTTCATCCTAGTCATCGACCAGACCGCGGACCCAGCGCTTGGGTTAGGCTACACGATCAAACTTCTTACAATCATGGTCCTGGGAGGTGTGAAGAGCCCGCTCGGCCCGGTCGCGGGCGGCCTACTCCTGGGCGTGATTGAACTTCTCGTTGCCTCCATATTCGGGGCTTACTGGGTTAGCGCCGTCTCCTTGATCATCCTGATCTCGATTTTACTAATCAGTCCAACGGGATTGACGGGAAGAAGGATCAGATAGTTGGATGAATCAGAATTAGGGTCGAAGAGAAGGAGAGGGCTGCTACCGATGTGGGCGGCTCGCTTCAAGCGAGCGCTGTACCTTCTCATACCACTCGCTATCATCGCGGCGCTCCTTCCAAGTTTCCTGAACACCTACATAATCGGAAGCGTAATCTTTCTTTTCATCATCTACTCGGTTCTTGCACTGAGCTACGATTTCCTCGCCGGATTCGCCGGATACATGAACCTGGGGCACATCGTCTTCTTCGGCATTGGTGCCTACGTAGCTGCCATCATCTTCAAGAAACTCGCGCTGCCCCTCGCTGTGGGCGTGGTTGCAGCACCGGTGGTGGTTGCAGGCTTTGCTCTTCTCTTCAGCTTCCCGCTCTTCCGATTGAAAGGATTCTACTTTGCCGTCGCGGGTCTAGCTTTCGTTGAGCTCTCAAACCTGATCGTGGCATCCATGAACGCACAACCGATAACAAACGGGTTCAACGGCATCTCGTTCGTGCAGGCCGACGTGATCTTGCCCTACTATGCTGCGCTCGGTCTGGTAGTCCTCTCCATACTCCTCTCCTTGGGCATAGCGGATTCCAAGTTTGGTTTGGCACTGCGGTCGATAAGGGAAGATGAAGAGGTAGCCGACAGCGTCGGGATAAACGTACCGCGTACGAAGAGGCTCGCCCTCATCATAAGCGGTGCGATCGCAGGACTGGATGGTGCGGTTTACTTCTGGGGGCGGGGCGCGATCAGTCCTTCGGCTGCCTTCGGATTCGATCTGGCCTTCATTCCGATAACCCTCGCGTTGATGGGGGGGACTGGTACGATCTTGGGGCCAATTCTAGGAGGGGCGATCTACATCTACCTGCAGTACTACGCCATCAGCTTTCTTGCGACCTTTCTCCCCGGGATGGTCTACTTTCCAAACGCGACCATAGGGCTCATCCTGATAATTGTCGGATTGTTCGCTCCGAGGGGAATAGTGGGTTCCCTACGTGTGCAGAGGCTCTTCCGGAGACTCTACTTTGAGATGACGAAATGACTATCTAAACCCCAAGGTACGCAGTCCTGACGTATTCATTCTTCAACATGTCACCACCACCACCTGACCGCGTTATGCGTCCGTTTTCGAGTATGTAGGCCATCGAGCTCATCGAGAGGGCCCTTCCGACGTCCTGTTCGACGACGATCACCGTGATGCCGGCCTGCCTTATTGAGGAGATGCCTTCAAAGATTCTTGAGACAATCAGTGGAGCGAGACCAGCTGAAGGTTCATCGAGCATTAGGAGCTTAGGCCTTGACATGAGCGCCCTACCAATCGCAACCATCTGGGCTTCGCCGCCCGATAAGGTTCTAGCCTTCTGTCTGGACCTCTCCCTCAGTATGGGGAAGGTCTTGTACACCCTCTCCACCTCCTCATCGTGAAACTTTCGCGCATGGGAAGGAAACGAGCCCATTCGCAGGTTCTCCTCGACGCTGAAATCCGGGAAGAGGTGTCGTCCCTCTGGCGCATATGCGACGCCCGCATCCACGACCCTGTCGGTAGGCAGGCCGTCGATCCTCTTCCCGTCATAGAGAATCTCCCCCGACCTAGGTAATACAAGTCCCATTATGGTCTTGAGCAGGGTGCTCTTTCCGGCACCGTTTGACCCTATGAGCGTCGCAATCGAGCCGGATTCCACGGTGAGAGAGATGTCCCAGAGCGCCTGAATCTCCCCGTAGAAGACGTTGACGTTTCTCATTTCAAGACTTGGCATAGTCCGCACCCAGATAGACGGCTACAACGTCCTTGTTTGCCATGATCGTTTCGGGCGTCCCTTCCGCTAGCTTCAACCCCGCATGCAGGACAATCACCCTTCTCGACACGCTCATGATAGCCTTCATCACATGCTCGACTACAAGCACCGTTGCGCTTTCCTTGCTTACCCTCCTAATCAGCTCGATGAACCTCTCTATCTCAACCGAATTTAGGCCGGCCATTGGCTCGTCGAGCAGCAGAAGCCTCGGACCAGAGGCGAGCGCCCTCGCCACCTCCACCATCTTTCTTTGTTCTATCGGGAGCGTCCTTACGAGTAGATTCCGCTTTGCATCAAGCTCAGTGATCTTGAGGACATGGTCGATTCTCCCGCTGACGCCGGAGTGCCTCGCATGACCGAAGAGCGCCCCGACCCTGACATTCTCTTCGACAGTATAGTTCAGGAAGGGACGGACCAACTGAAACGTTCGGGAGATGCCTAGTCTGACGATTTCGTGGGGGGTCAGACCGACTATCTCCGTCCCATTAAGGAAGACCGTTCCCGAGGTAGGCTTCTGCAAGCCCGTGATGATGTTAAACAAGGTACTCTTTCCAGCCCCGTTGGCTCCAATCAGCCCCACGATTTCGCCCTGCTCGATCGCGAATGAAACTTCTTTCAAGGCTACAAGGCCGCCGAAGTCCATGGTCACTCCGCGCACCTCTAGCAGGGCCAAAGCTACACCACCCTCTCCACCGCAGACTAAAGAATCTGGCAGTCGAGATGCCCCGCCAATCCAGGCCGCATGCAAAGGCAACCCTCTCCACATCTAATGAGGATGACCAGATTCTCTCTATGATGGCCCTAACCTAAGATGGCCCTGTAGATGCTTGACAGACTATGTACCGGGGCTCTGGTAGAGTTCGTTGAATCCCAGAGCCTCGAAACCATCATATCCTCCGTCCTGCGGAGGTGTATTCATGAGAGAGAAGAGGAAACGTGTCTCCGCAGAAACACCTTGGGAGGACGTTATGGGTTACTGTCGTGCGGTAAGATACGGCGACATAATCTCGGTGTCTGGGACAGCCGCGTCGGATAGGAATGGCAAGATAATCGGGAAAGGCGATGCATACGCTCAGATGGTCTATGCAATAAAGAAGATCGAGGCTGCTCTCCGTGGACTCGGAGGGTCCCTCGATGATGTCGTGAGGACAAGGATATTCACAAGCGATATAACAAAGTGGCCCGAGATAGCCAAGGCGCATAAGGAATACTTCGGAACTGCACGGCCCGCGAACACGACGGTGCAGGTCTCAGGGTTCATCGACCCAGACATCCTGGTTGAGGTTGAGGTAGAAGCGGCGGTGACACAACAACAACAATAAGCATCACCCGTTCACCCAACGAATCTTCTTTTTAATAGCGACGACTGGCGCCGCCTCGAGTGCATTGGTCAATCGATTTGAATCTCTGGTCTGTGCCAACTGCGGCAGGAACTACCCGACCGACACTCATTCTCGTTGCGCCAAGTGCAACGGTATCTTGAGCGCACACTACAGGCTCGACGGTGGCTTTCCGACGGGCGGGGCGCAGAGGGGCATCTGGCAGTTCGCAGAATTTCTTCCGCCAGTACGGGAACAGAACATAGTATCCCTCGGGGAGGGGTGGACCCCCTACGTGAAAGCAGCTAACTACGGAAGGAAGATTGGCCTTGGAAACCTCTGGTGCAAGCTCGAGGGATGCAACCCGACGGGCTCCTTCAAGGACAGAGCGGCCTCCCTGGGCCTCTCGTTGGCTCGTGAGTGGAGAAAGAGAGGTGTCTTCACCGCCTCCTCCGGGAATGCAGCCGCTGCAGTCTCGGCTTACTCGGCCCGGGCGGGCATTAGGTGCCTTGTCCTCATCAGGGATGACTCGCCGGCCTCGAAGCTTTCACAGATCACGATGTATTCGCCTGTCCTGCTGCGGGTGAGGAACCTTTTCGAGTCGCGCTCAGCTCTCGAAGCCGCCATCGAACAAACTCAGTTGGCCGTCCCCGACTGGTTGAACCACTTCATCTGGGCCCCCTTCAATCCACTCTTGGTAGACGCCTTCAAGACCATCGCGTATGAGATAGCGCTCGGCCGCGAAGTGCCCGACTACCTCTTCGTCCCTGTAGCAGGGGGTGACCTTCTCTTCGGTCTGTACAAGGGCTTCCAGGAACTCCGCGAGATGGGGCGGCTGGATAGCCTGCCGAAGCTTGTGGCGGTGCAGGGAGAGGGGGCCGACCCCCTCGTCCGGGCGATAGAGAAGGGTCTGGATACGGTGCCAGACACCGAGCCTCCACACACCGTTGCGGGAGCGCTAAGTGTGAACTTCGGGGCGGAGTATCCAATCGTTGCGGTTAGGGGGACGGGTGGTTTCGGGATCTCCGTCTCCGATGAAGAAATCTTGAGGGGGCAGCGAGAAATTGCGCGCCATGAGGGGATATTCTGCGAAGTCTCCTCGGCGACAGCTCTTGCGGCTATTTCAAAAGCGGTGAAGGTTGGGAGGATTGAGCGAGACGCCAGTGCAGCGGCCATATTGACTGGAAGCGGATTCAAGGACTACTACCCGATCGTGAGCGAAGCCTCGAAGATCCCGCTAGCTGAGAGCGTCTCATCGATCCCGAGGGTCCTCCACGCCATCCTAGATGCGCGAGCTGATGCCGCCCGCATTAATTGAGGGGCCGCCCATTCGCGGGAAGGCTTTATAGGAAATATCAGCGGAGAGCGGGAGATAGATGCCAACCAAGCCCCTGAGGTCCGTTGTGGCCTCCGTGGAATCACGCACAAAGATGCGCAGACGGCCCGTCCTGGCTAAGCAGGTGGAAGCCCTGGCAAGGAAGTACGCCGCGATGGAGACGACTGGTGAACCCTTTGGCACCGTTGTAATCGCTGAGATGGGGCAGAAGCTTAAGGAGAAAGGCAAAGACATCATCTTCTGCGCGGAGAGCATCATCTCCACCCGTACCCCCGACGCCGTCATCGAGGAGACCCAGAGGAATCTTAGGGAGATGGCCCAGGGTCAGGAGGCACCCTTTCTGGGTCTCCCTGAACTGAGGCGGTCCATATGCGATAGGTTCCAGGGGCTCTACGGAGAGAGGGTGGACTGGAGGGACGAGGTGATCGTGACCTCCGGTAGCATGCAGGCCGAATACTACCTGATGGCAGCGCTCATCAACCCGGGTGACGAGGTCATCACCCCCGTTCCAAGTTTCTTCTTCGACATACCGGTAAGGCTCGCTCGTGGCCGGTGCGTCTACCTCCGGCTGCAGGCTTCAGACAACTACCTCCACGATGAGAGAAGGTTCGAGAAGCTCATCACCAAGAAGACGAAGCTGATAACGCTATGCAACCCACACAACCCTACGGGAAGGGTTCTCACCAGCGAAGAACTTGCGGGGATTGCCGAACTCGCAGCTAAGTACGACCTGTTTGTAATGCATGACCAGGTTTACGAGAGGATCGTCTTCGACGGAAGACCATACACTCCCATGGTCAAGTTCGCGCGAGAGATTGGTGATCGACTGATTTCAATCTCATCGTTCTCGAAGCTCTTCAACATGATAAACTACCGCCTCGGCTACGCGATCGGCCCCCCCGAGGTCATTCGGGGGATGGAGATGATCCAAGCCTTCTCGAGCATGGGGATTCCGAGCCTCCTCCAGAAGGGCGCCGTCCCGGCCCTCAACAGGGACTTCGAGGACAAGCACATTCTTGCCACCATCGCTAGGCTTCAAAAGGCTAGGGATTACGCGGCGGCGAGGCTGGGCGGTCTCGAAGGCCTCTCGATGATGAAGCCTGAAGGAACCAACCTCCTGCTGGTTGACGTCTCGTCCTTCGGGATGACTTCAATGGAGTTCTGCAAATACCTGCTGCGAGAGGCGGGGGTAGCGTGTGCCCCAGGGGTGGCCTACCACGCAGAGGGGCATGTCAGAATCTCTATGGGGTCGGAGAGGAGCGAAGAGGCCATCGACAAAATCGCGACCGCCATCCAAAAGCTGAAGGCGAGGGGGCCGTAGAGCGGAGGGCGAGCCTTCTTCTTGCCTACTTATTGCTAGCGTTTCTAAAGAGGCGTCAGGATGGTTCAAAAGGCCAACTAGCCGGATTCGTTGTCGTTAACTAGTAGAACGCATCATGGTGAGCTGAGGATGAGCGGGGAAACCATACTCGAAGTGGAGCATGTATCCAAGTCCTTCGGTGGTCTGAAGGCGGTCGACGATGTCTCCATCGCCCTCAAGAGAGGCCACATCTTCGGACTGATAGGTCCGAATGGAAGTGGCAAGTCTACTCTCTTCAACATAATCGCTGGGACCGAGAAGAAGGACGGTGGGCGGGTACTCTTCGACGGGACCCCCATCGATGACCTTCCCTCTCACAAGATTCTAGAGCTCGGTTTGGCGCGCAGTTTCCAGATCCCGCGTCTATTCTTTGGCATGACAGTTCTCGACAACACCATGACCGCCTTCAAGGGTCAGGTGGGGGAGCACCCCATCGCCGCCCTCACTCCTAGAAAGTGGGAGCCACAGGAATCCGAGTTGGCGGCAAAGGCCAGGCGAGAGCTCGGCCTTCTTGAAATCCAAGACCTCTACCTCAAACCGCCTACGGAAATCTCGGGAGGACAGATGAAGCTCCTCCAGTTCGCCCTCGCCTTCATGGGGGACTCGAAGATGGTTCTGCTCGACGAGCCCACAGCCGGCGTGGCTCCGCGCCTAGCTCAAGACATCTTCAACGAGATAGACGCCCACAGACGTGAGCGTGGAACCACCTTCTTCATCATCGAGCACAGGCTCGAGGTTCTCTTCAGGCATGTCGACCACGTCTTCACGATGCATCAGGGAAGGATCATAGCTGAGGGCAAGCCAGGAGAGGTCGTGAACGACAAGAAGGTAATCGACGCCTACTTGGGAGGTTGATGGGGGGTGGTCAGCGTCACGCGGCCAATCTTGCGGGTTGAGAATCTCGTGGCCGGTTACGGGAAACTCACGATAGTCCAAAACATCTCTCTGACAGTCAATGAGGGAGACTTCATAGCAATAGTCGGGCCAAATGGATCCGGGAAGAGTACCCTCGTGAAGTCGATTTTCGGGCTGACCACAATCTTCGAGGGGACGATTATCTTCGACGGTGCGAACATTACCTCCCAAAAACCTGAGAATATTGCGCGCGCTGGTTTGGGATATGTCCCTCAAGTCTCGAACATCTTCGCCGACATGACTGTGACGGAGAACCTGGAATTGGGGGCAATCTCCAGCAGGGGGGGTAACGCGGGGGAAGGAGGAGAGTCCTGGAAAGGGTTCTCAGGCTGTTTCCTGACCTCTCTCCGAAGTCGAGGGCGAAGGCGAGCTCGTTGAGTGGAGGGCAAAGACAGATGCTCGCCGTCGCGAGAGTGCTCATGGCAGAACCGAAGTTACTGATTCTCGATGAAGCGAGTGCGGGGGTAGCTCCCATCGTAGCGGAACTTCTCTTCCAAAAGCTCGTGGAGATGCACGAGCTCGGTCTGACACTCATCCTAGTCGAACAAAACGCGCGAAAAGCGTTGAGCATAGCAGAGAGAGGGGTGGTCCTGGTGCAGGGGAAGAAAGCCTTCGAAGGCTCCCCAGAAGAAATATCGCATGACAAAGAGATCGCGAAGTTATTCCTCGGGGAGGCCACGAACATATGAGGTTCGGGATCAGACTCGCCGATTGGTTTGGTGGGACCCAAAACATAGTTGATCTAGCGGTCCTCGCTGAGAAGAACGGTTTCGACTCCTGCTGGGTTTCTCACGACATATTCATGCGGAGCTCCTTGGTCGCGCTGACGGCGATCGCGGAGCGGACGAGTAAGATCGTCCTCGGTAACACGATACTCAACCCGTACACAACGAATCCAGCGGAGCTGGCGATGTACCTCGCGACACTCGACGAGCTGAGCGGGGGGAGGGTCGTCTGTGGGATAAGCGCGGGTGGGATGGAGTACATGGACTGGTTGGGGATACCGCATCGGAGGCCCCTGACCCGAACAAGAGAAGCTGTCGAACTCATCCGACTTCTCCTGTCAGGGAAGGTGGCGGAGTACGATGGTCGAGAGTTCAGGTGGGGAAAGCAGTGTTACATGCGTTTCAAGCCATTGCGCGGGAAGATTCCCGTCTACATCGGAGGACAAGGGGACAAGATGCTCGAGTACTCTGGCGCAGCTGGGGAGGGTGCGCTTCCCCTCCTCTATCCGCCCGAGTTCGCGGAGTACGCGGTAGGCAAGATACGAGAGGGGGCGAGAAAAGCGGGAAGGCGGCCCTCGGACGTGCAGATAGCGGGATGCGTATGGATGTCAATCGCGGGGAGGAGGGAGGAGTCGGTAATCGATCCTTTGAAGGAGTTGGTGGCGTACTTCGGGCCGCTGCTGGGTGCAAAAGGACTCGCCTCAGTGGGTCTAACCCCAGAGAGCTTCTCCGAGGTCCACCAAGCGTTCAGGGAGAAGGGTGTCAGAGCCGCGGCAAAGCTCGTGAACGAGGGGATGCTTCGACTCGCGATCTATGGTACCCAGGAAGACTGCATCTCGAGGCTGGAGAAGCTCGCCGGGGCCGGCGTGGACGAAGTCCTCATAGGAGCTCCATTGGGGCCGGACCCAAGAGAGTCGGTGCGGATCATCGGGCAGCAAATAATCCCATACCTCAGCACGAGGAGTGGGACGGGACGCAAGTAGCCCAAAAATCCGAGAAGGGTGGCGTGGCTCGTGAGAGATCGTGCGACTACAGTTGTGATAGGCGCCGGGATAATCGGGGCGAGCATCGCCTACAACCTTGCGAGGCGTGGGGCGAAGAACGTCGTGGTAGTGGACGAGTCGAGGGCGGGTTCCGGCAGCACCGCGGCTTCGCTTGGTGGATTCAGGCACCAGTTCTCAAACGAGCTTAGTGTGAAGCTCAGCATCGAGAGCATCGAAGTCATAGAAAAATTCAAGGAACTCACAGGCTTTGACCCACTGGTGGCGCACGATGGCTACCTCTTCCTCGCGACGAGCGAGAAATCGTTCTCACAGCTCAAGGAGAATAGGATCCTCCAAGAGTCACTCGGCGTATCGGTTGACCTGCTGACGCCCCAAGAACTTCTCGAACATTATCCCTTCTACAACTTCGATGGAGTACTCGGAGGGACCTTCTGCGCAAGGGATGGTCACGCTTCCACCTCGACCATTCACCAGGGTTTCATCACTAAAGCCAAAGAGCTCGGAGTTGAGCTCTACGAAGACGCCGAGGTGAAGAAGATTGAGCGCGGCGGTTCGCGTGTCAAAGGCGTTGTAACCACCAAGGGCGAGATATATTCGGAGAAGGCAGTGATTGCAGCTGGCGCATTCTCAGGGAGGATAGGAGCGTTAGCATCCGTCGAGATACCCATCAAGCCATATCCGAGGAAGGTCTTCTTCCTCACTCGCAACCTCCCGGAAAGCATTCCCTCTCAGATTCCACTAATAGTGGACGTTGATTCTACACTTGCCTTGGGGAGAGACGGCACGATGATCTTGTTCGGGGACAACACCTCGACTGGTCCGAGCTTTGAGCTCTCATTCCCTCAAGATTATGAGCAGAAAGTGATCTCGAAGTTGCTCCGGAGAGTGCCCTCCCTCTCACGCGCTTCCATCTCACACTCGGTCTCTGGACTGTACGAGATGACTCCCGATGCAAACCCCATCTCGTCTGAAATCAACGAAGTCGAGGGCCTCTACTGCTGCGCCGGCTTCTCTGGGCACGGGTTCATGCATTCCCCCGCAATCGGAGCCCTAATGGCTGAGCTCATCCTGGACCAGAAACCTCATCTCGACATATCGAGCTACCACATCAAAAGGTTTGAGAATAAGACGCAGAGAGAGCAGCTCGTAATCTAGTCAGTCTGTCGTGACATCTCAAGCATGTTGGTCCTTTCCACCAGAGTCAAAGCTTCTGTACGCGACCGTCTTCACCGCCTGCTCAGGGATGAGCCCCTTCGGTCTGTACAAAATAAGCAAGAGAAGGATCGCAGCCTCAACCATGTAATCGAGGTAGACTAACAGATTCGAGTCTACCGCGATCGAAGCCTGTTGTAGGAGCACTCCGAGTATCTGTGTTCCCTTCTGGAGACCTATCAGAGCGATGGTTCCAACTAGGGCGCCTCGATTGTTCGCTATCCCACCCAGGACGATCATCACCCAGATACTGAAGGTCACGCTCGCAATGTAGTCTTCTGCGATTGCGACCCCGATGTAGAAGACGTACAGGGCGCCGGCGAGCCCTGCCATCGCCGAACCAATCACCATTATCTGCTCTCTGACCCTCTTAACATCCTTCCCAAGGGCCTCTGATAGGATGCGGTCATCACGGACCGACTTCAGCAGTCTCCCATACGGGGAGTTTGCGAAGCGCTGCGCACCAATGTACGACAGCGTGGCGAAGCCCAGGATTGCCATCGCGTAGAGCCCCGTCGAAAGGTCTATGAGAAGGGGAGAGTTCGAGTTGCTCGAGATCCACCCGAAGGGGTTCGAGATGCCCGGGAGGCCGTTGTACCCGCAACCGAACTGAGGCGTATTTCTCACTATCACCCTGAACATCTCCGCCCCAACTAGTAGGATCATTGACAGGTACCACTCCTCCTTGACCCTTAGTGCAGGATAGGAGGCGAGGAATCCGAAGATAGAGGCGACGAGCGCGGCCACGACAAGAGCGATGAGCCAAGTTGAGACCGAGAGCAAGGGGTTCGAGGCCGAGATCGCCTCCCTCGTGACGAGCGCGCCGATCGAACAGACATCACCCACCGCACGTCCTGCGAAGAGAGGAAGGAGGGTGGCGCTTACGAGACCCGCCGAGAAGGCACCAATGCCGTAGAAGAGCACCTGTCCGAAGTTAGGTTGTCCACCATATCCGTACTCTAGGTTAAGACTCAAGGAGAGAAGGGTGAATATTCCGTACACCGTCGCGACGGAGATAAGTAAGCCGATTACATCAAACGCCAAAACTCTGTCCCTACTCTCCCTCCTTAGGTACCTTCGTTTTGGAGCGGTTCAGCCACCGCCTGGCGTACGCAATCCCGCTCATCATGTTCGGAGTCAGGCCTGTGGGTCTGAACATGAGAACCACCAGGATCATCGCGAAGGGGAGGAGCGGCTCGAACGTGAAGGGTACACCAAAAAAGTTGTTCAGGGCCGCCATGACTGTGTTCTCCGCGAAGCCGACTATGTACCCGCCTATGACGGTCCCACTCATGCTGGTTAGCCCTGCGATTATGACGACCGCGAAGATCTGAAGCAGGAGCGAGGAACCGAGCACGGGGGTGACGGCTGTGTAGATGCCCAGGAAGACCCGTCCAAGGCCCGCGAGCCCGCCGGCTATGACCCACATGAAAGGGACGACGACAGAAAGCCTGATACCGGTAACCCTGGCCAGCTCGAAATTGCTCGCGACCGCCCTCATCGACTTGCCCAGCCGTGTTACCGTTAGGAATAGTCCGACGACAGCCGAAAGCACAAGCGCCAGCGGAACGACGATCTCGTAGATGTTGGTGATCGGGGTTGTACCAATCGATCCGACGACAACAATAGAGACCGACGGGTGCGTCGACAACAGGTTGGAAATCGAGGCCCACGAGAACACTCCATACCTGACGAAAGTCGCGACTGCAAAGGAAGCAAGCACCATGGTGTAGATTGAAATCTTCCTGTCCATCATCGGTTTGTACACAAGGAAGTGTATCACAACCGCAATCAATCCCGAGACAACGAAAGCGCCCACTCCCATAAGGAGAAAGTTTTCCGGAAAACTGGACGAGATCAGGGCCCCGGTGTATGCTCCAATCGTGAGAAACTCTGCGTGGGCAAAATTTGGCAATTTGACCACCGCGAGCGTCAGAGTCAGCCCGAGAGATGCGAGCACGTATATGCTTCCTATGAAGATCGAGAGGACGATTGAATCAACCAGCCATTCCAGCAAGTGTGACGTCACCGAGTCTCAAACTATTATAAACAGTTTAAGACTCGTTCAGTTGGGGTTCGCGCTCCACATCCCGAATAGGCTTTAATACTAAGCAACAGCTTCGATGTTTCGTATGGCCGCACAAAACATTATTGCGGTCCTAGTCATCGGTCTTCTCGTCGGAGCGGGCGTCGGCTACGCAGTGCCAACACTCCTCGCTCCCCCTGCTGCTACCACAGGTACCAAGACGTACACCATCGGTATTGTCTTCCCACTAACCGGAACACTCGCTGACTTCGGCAAATCATTCGTCAACGCCGTTAATCTCGCTGTGGACCAGATGAACGAGAACCTGACCTCCGCTGGGAGCTCAATAAGGTTCAAGACCGTCGTTCAGGACGACAAGGGCACCCCGGCCGGCGCCCTGAGCGCGGTTCAAGCGATATACCAATCAAGCAGCGCGCAACTCATAATCGGCCCCCTGACAACTTCAGAAGTTCTCGGTGCCAGAGACTACGCTAACACGAACAAGATCGTTCTTCTTCCTCCAGCATCATCCGGAACCGCAGCGTCGTTCCCCATCCTTCCAGGCGTTCCCCACTACCTCTTCAGGCCTGGGCAACCTGGTGACAACTTCGAAGGGAGCGCTCTGGCTCAACTCGCGGTTTTGTTCCAGATGAAGAACATCGTGTACCTGTACCGGGCAGATTCCTCCGGGTCGGGGAAGTACAACTTCACCAAGGGACTATTAGCCCAAGCGGGCATCCAGCAGACCGGCATCCAAATCCCACCCGACCAGAACGACTACTCCTCCGTCGTCAGCACAGCGAGTTCTGACGTCGCGCAGGTAATTTCGAGTGGCGGGAGCTACACCACGACGGCGGTGATGATTGATGACTACGGAAAAGAAGCCCAAAACATCTTCACCCACGCGTCTACAGACCCTCAACTGACAAAGGTTAGGTGGATAGGAGTCGAGGCCCTTAATGATAACACGCTCCTTTCCAATCCCACGACGGGCGCATTCATCAGTTTAGTGAAACTCACGATTACGACGGCCTATACACCGAGCAGCCCACAAGGCAGGGTCTTCCTCAACACCTTCAAGGCGAAGTACGGTAGTCCGCCAGAACCATTCTCAAACTATGCATATGACGTCACGTGGGTCGGGATGCTCTCGGTCCTCGCTACCGGGGTCTACTCTGGACCGGCCATCGTCGCGGTCCTGCCACAAGTCGCGAACCACTACTTCGGCGCGAGCGGGACACCGACCTTCCTGGACAAGAACGGAGACCAAGCAATTGCATACTTCGCCATAGACCTCGCATTCCAGAATGGAACTGCTTATGCGTACAAGCAGATAGGCCTGTACGACGGCGCAGCGAACAAAGTCACGCTGACAGGAGGTTAAGCGTCCAGGCGAAATCTGTGCCTGGATTCTCCCCTTTATGTCTTGAAGTCCTTGTACAACTCGTTTAGCGAGTCCCATAACTTTGGAAACAGAAATTTATTGTATCTCTTGATGAGGTAGGCTGTTGTTCCGCCTTTAAGCCCCACGGTTTTGTCCCCGATTTCGCCAAAGACCAAATAGAGATGAGCGAGGTTGAACTCCTGCACCCGATAGTCATACCACATCATCGCCTTCGTGAGGGACCGCAACCCGTCCGAGTCCTCGCCTTCATTGTCTGCCAGCAACCGTGCCAACCCGATGCCCCTGCTCTTCAAGAAACTTTCGTACGGCGTCCAAAGCGTTCGACCCAATCGCTCAGATTCGTTGTAACGGGGTGAGTCCGCTGTGCTTCCGCGGCCGAGCGTCTTTCTCAACTTCAGGAAGTCACCAGGCCAGAGGCGCCAAAGGAGCTCTTCAGATTTTGCGGTTAGCCCGCTCCAGAGAGATGCGGCCTGTTCCAACAGGTGAGCAGCTTCATGCAGGTCTCCCTTCCCCATCCTTTCGTTGGTTCTCTTTAGAATGAAATTAACTCGAGTCCAGATGAGCTCGGCTTCCTGTTGAACGCCCTGGAAATCTCGCTCACCATCACAAATCAGCTCGTCGTCTTTCTTCTGAAACGAGAGTATTTTATCGGCGTGTAGATATTTCTCATAGGCAGTCTCCTCTGCCATATTATTCGCAATTGCGCCCAATCCTGCTTATATGCTTACCTTGATTTCGCGAGATGTTCCTCGTTCTATCCTTGAGGTTGGACGTCGCGAAAACTCAAGACAAATAAGGTCTGCCCTCACCTGTCGAGGCTAGCGCTTTGGTTGATACGTTCACGCAGAAGTGCACGCGGTGCGGCGAAGGCTATCCTCGACCGAAGATGGTGGGAGCTTGCCAAAAATGCGGCGGCATAATCAAGATATCATACGACTACAGCGAGGTTGGAAAGACCCTAGACAAGAAGAAGATTAGGGGGAGGCCCTTTAACCTCTGGAGATACTCTGAACTCCTGCCGCTCTCCAGCGCTGAGAACGTCATTACTCTCGGGGAGGGGGGTACGCCCCTCATAAGATCAGAAAGGTTTGCTTCGAAGCTCGGGCTGAGGAACCTCTACTTCAAGGACGAGGCTATGCTGCCGACCGGTTCTCTCAAAGATAGATGCGCCACCGTCTCAATCTCAAAGGCGAAAGAAGCAGCGGTTAAGTCCGTCGTGATTTCTTCTTCGGGGAATGCGGCGGCATCAATGTCGGCCTACTCGGCTAGAGCGGGTATCCGATGCTTGGTCTTCGTTCCCTCATCGGCCGTTCCGAGCAAACTCCTCCAAGTCACGACGTACGGTGGGAAGGTAATCAAGGTAAACGGCACAACAGGAAATTCTGTAAAGCTCGCGGCTGATGCGACCAGGAAGTTTGGGTGGCCAAACGTCTCCACAGCGGCCGTCTATAATCCCTACGCCCTGGAGGGGCAGAAGACAAGTGCCTATGAGATGGTGGAACAGTTGGACTGGAAGACTCCCGACTGGCTCGTGATTCCGGTGGGAAGTGGTAACAATCTCGCTGGACACTGGGCAGGCTTTAGCGACTTTGACGAATTAGGATTCACGAACCGAAGACCGAAAATCGCAGCGGTTCAAGCGGCGGGGTGCGCACCGTTCACCGAAGCTGTAGAGAAGGGCTCTAAACCCTCAGAGGTCCAGGCCTGGGAGAACCCCGAAACTATCGCAGGAGGAGTCAGAGACGAATTCCCCTACGATGTTGAGCTCGCCCTGCCCGCCTTGAGAGAGAGTAAGGGGGTTGCCCTCAACGTGACAGACAGTGAGATCATCGAAACGATGAAGGGTCTCGGAGCCGATGAGGGGATCTACAGCGAACCCACGGGAGCCGTTGCTGCCGCCGGGCTCAAGCACCTCGTCGCATCCAGGACAATTGACAAGGACGAACTCATCGTTGTCATGGTCACTGGGTCAGGGTTGAAAGACCCGGGCTCGCTGAGCAGGCATTTCCCCGAGCCTCCGGTAATCGACGCAGACATTAACCACGCCACGAAGTATCTCGCCTAGGATGAAGCGACGGTGGGCTTGACGTTCTCGTTGACTCTGAAGAGGTTTGTTGGATCGTACTTGTTCTTGACGGATACCAGTCGGGGGTAATTCTTTCCGTACGCTATCCTTATTCGATCATCTTCTCCCTCGCTCATGAAATTGACGTAAACACCACCCGACAAGGGTTCAATCTCCCTCCAAAAATCGCGCGCCCATCGTATGTTCCTCTCACTCTGAGAGGAGTCCACCCATGAAGCGCCAATCGCGAGCGACCACGCCTTCTGTCTGTGTGGATAGGCCACCTCATCAGTTCTTGCACGACAGTATGCGCCGTGATAATATTCGACGGCAATCTGAGAATGCGGTGACGGGACATTTTCTGTATGTGCACGGTAGGTTTCAATGAAACCGTCGCTCAGGTCGTCGACAAATCCAGACTTGAAGTAGTTCTGCTTCCCCCACGGCCAGTAGGCGTCTCTCTGAGTCTGAAGAGCTTCGTAGGTCATGGGTCTCATGTTATCGTAGAGTGGTTTCGCGATTCTTCTTCTTATCGGCGCGAGCAGCCTTTCTCCTTCGTCAATCGGACCAATGTAACCGGGTCTGATGATGACTATTGGTTTTCCATCTCGCGTCGTTATCACCTCAGCTCCAATCTTACCGACTTCATCCGGCAACTCCTGTGCGAAGTCTTGGAGGAATCCCAAGACCTCACTCGTCTTGGCGGTTGGCCATGCTACAAATCCGCCCAGTACCCTCCCGACAGGATGGAGCTTGTACATCAGAGAGGTGACAACACCAAAATTTCCACCCCCTCCCCTCAAAGCCCAAAACAGGTCCTTGTTCTGGTCTGCGTTTGCGGTGAGGAAGTCTCCATCTGCCGTGACCACGTCGGCCGAGATGAGGTTGTCACAACTCGTGCCAAACTTGCCTAATAGCCAGCCGATTCCTCCTCCTAACGTCAGACCGGAAATCCCGGTCGTCGAAACCTCCCCACCAGTTGTTGCAAGCCCATGCAGCTGTGCCTCATGGTCGAATTCTCCCCAAGTCACTCCCGCACCGGCGCGTGCCGTCTTCTCGACTGGATCGACGCTTACACCCTTCAGGCTAGTGAGATCGATAGTTAACCCACCGTCGCACAGGCCAAGACCCGCGATGCTGTGTCCTCCCCCCTTTATGGAAACGAGCACGTTGTTCCTTCGCGCGAAATTTACGGAATTCACAACGTCCGCTACTCCAATGCATCTGGCTATGAGCGACGGACGCTTCACGACGTTGCTGTTCCAGATTCTCCGAGAATCTTCGTAGCCATCCATCCCCGGGCGCAACAGCCTGCCGCGAAGACGCGTCTTGAAGTCCTGAATCAGTGACTCAGGGACTCTCTGCCCTTCAAGGTTAAGGACGCTTGTCTCAGCGAACATCTACCGTCACCTAATTTGTTGGTGCACGGCCTTTATGGGCATATTCCGGAAGCCCACCACAAAAACAGGGCAAAAAAGCTCGAACGTCATGAAACGCTGAGGTCCAGCACAAAAATGGGCAGGAGACCTGGTCTAAAGGCTTAAATCAAAAAGCAGCGTCGAACGTGACGAATGACCTTCAAGGGGTACGCTGATCCCGATTACGGCGCTGTTCTCTCCCCCGATGATTTGCCAAAGAAGTGGTACAACATCGTCCCCGACCTGCCTGAGCCGCTCGCCCCAATGCTCGATTCCCACACACTCAAGCCTGTCGGGCCGAAGCAGTTCGAAAGACTCTTTCCAAAGGAACTGGTGAGGCAACAATTCTCAAAGGAAAGATGGTTTGACATACCACAGGAAGTCTGGGAAGCCTACAGGACCCTGCCCCGTCCGACCCCACTCGTGAGGGCGAGGAGGCTGGAAAAGTTCCTGGGCACCCCAGCCAAGATATTCTACAAGGCTGAACAATTCTCCCCGGTTGGGAGTATGAAGCCCAACACGGCACTCGCACAGGCGTACTATGCTAAGAAACAGGGCCTAGAACTTGCGGTATCGGAGACTGGTGCAGGGCAGTGGGGATCCGCACTCGCGATGTCGTGTGCGAGGTTCCAGCTGAAGGCGCGCATCTACATGGTAAGGGTCAGTGCCCAGCAGAAGCCCGGGAGGAAGATCTTGATGGAGACGTACGGGGCAGAGGTCCTGGAATCCCCCAGCGAGAATACAGAGACAGGGAGAAAGTTGCTCGCCGAGAATCCAAACCATCCCGGGTCTCTCGGAATAGCGATCAGCGAGGCGATAGAAGATACCCTCGCGCAGCAGGAGGCCCGCTACCTCCTCGCCTCGGCGTTCAACTATGCGCTCGCGCACCAGACGATCATGGGTCTGGAGGCTCAGAAGCAGTTTGAGTTGATGGACCTTGTACCGGACATGATGTGTGGCTGCATCGGAGGTGGTTCCAACTACTCAGGATTCATCTATCCATTCGTCAGGGAAAAGCTGAGGGGGAGAATAGAAACGGAATTCGTGGCATGCGAGCCCACAGCTGTTCCGTCAACAACTCGGGGAAGATTCACCTATGATTACGCGGATGCGGCCGAACACACCCCACTGGTGAAGATGTATTCGATTGGACACAGCACTCCAAATCCCCCGATTCACGCCGGCGGACTGAGGTTTCATGGGAAAGCCCCCAGCCTCTCGCTTCTGATCCATTTGGGGGTCGTGAAATCCATTGCCTTCCCTCAGACGAAGGTGTTCGAGGCGGCAAAGATGTTTGCCCAGACGGAGGGGGTCATCCCGGCACCAGAATCCGCACACGGTTTGAGGTACGCCATAGATGAGGCCATAAGATGCAGGAAAACGGGGGAGAAGAAGGTCATCGCATTCAACAATTGCGGACACGGCCTGCTCGACCTCTCAGCCTACGACGAGTACAACAAGGGGAAACTTGTTGACTGGGAGCCCCCCGAAATTCAGCTATTTGAGTACCTGAGAAAGTAGGCCCGCAACCCGAACGACCGTGAAAGCGCCCACCTAGGAATTTGTGAATCAAGAATCGCAAGAGCGTGGAGCGTAGTTAAGGTGCGTGCGATCCGTGAGGATCAAATCAAGACGATTTTTCATTCATCACCTAATAACTCAAAACTCTTCTTGGCTGAAAGCTTAAAGGTCTTCCACACACTTTCAATCCAACTTGGATGCCCTTCTTGAACTGGACGGGGTTACGAAGTCGTTCGGTGGATTGGTGGCCGTGAGGAACCTTTCCTTTTCAATAGGCGAGGGGGAGATCCTCGGCTTAATCGGGCCCAACGGGGCGGGCAAGACGACCGTGTTCAACCTGATATCCGGCGTGTACAGGCCGGAGGCAGGAAGCATCAGGTTCGATGGGAAAGTCATATCAGGTCTGAAGCCACACGAAGTTTCGTCGCTTGGGGTTGCCAGAACCTTTCAGACCGTGAGACCATTCGCCAGGATGAGCGCAAGGGAGAACGTCATGACTGGACTGCTGTTTGGAAGAGGCGGCATTAACGCGCCGAGGCGAGCTACCCAGAAAGCGCTTGAAATGCTCGAATCGGTTTCGCTTCTGGACAAAGCCGAGGTTCGCGCTGGTCGCCTCACCCTCGCGGAACAGAGGAGGCTGGAGCTCGCGAGGGCGCTTGCCACCTCTCCAAAACTCTTGATGCTAGACGAGGTCGTGGCTGGGTTGAATCATTCGGAGATGAACGCCATGGTCGACCTTCTCAGAAGAATACAGCCCGAGCGGAGAATGGCGCTAATCGTAATTGAGCACGTGATGAAAGCGATAGTGAGACTCTGCAACAGAATCGTCGTGATGAACGGGGGAGAGAAGCTGGTCGAGGGTAGCCCGTCAGAAGTCATGAGAGATGAGAGAGTGGTCGCGGCATACATGGGAAGACGAGGTAACGGCGGGGAAAGCACAACAACCTTCTCCTCAGCCCCTCAATAGAGCCGTGGTGGCTTCAAGAGCCGTTGTTATCAGTTGACTCGGTCTCGGCCTCCTACGGTAACCTAAGGGTACTGTGGGACGTATCGATGAGCGCGGAAGCCGGAGAAATCGTCTCCATCGTTGGCGCGAATGGGGCTGGGAAGTCGACTCTGCTCAAGTCGATTATGGGTCTGGTGAGGACTCAGGGAGGAGAGATAGTCTTCGAAGGAACTAGAGTCACTGGGGTGGCTCCCCACACATTGGTAGCTATGGGCATCGCATATGTTCCCGAGGGACGAAGGCTGTTCCCAGAAATGACGGTGAGAGAGAACCTTCGGATGGGCGCACCGAGAAGATGTCCCGAAGTCCATGAACGGCTGAAGGTTGTTCACGACTTGTTCCCTGTACTAGAAGAGCGAAGTTTCCAGCTAGTCACGACACTGTCGGGGGGTGAGCAGCAGATGGTCGCAATTGCCAGGGCGCTGATGGCGAAGCCCAAGATGTTGCTCCTCGATGAGCCCTCCCTCGGTCTCTCACCTATTGCGTTCGAGAAGGTCATTGGCGTTATCGAGAAGATAAACAGGGAAGGAGTCGCTGTTTTACTGGCGGAGCAAAGCTCGGAGCGAGCGATGGAAATCTCCGATAGAACCTACGTGCTCGAGAACGGGAGGGTGGCTGGCAGTGGATTGAGCGATGAGCTGTTGCACGACCCCATGGTAAGAGCAGCCTATCTGGGAGTCGGGACCTGAATTTGGCCCTGGGCACGGTAGAATTTGTTCAGGCCCTCGTGAATGGGTTGTTGCAGGGCGGATTCTTCGCCCTCTCCGCCGCCGGATTTTCTCTCATATTTGGCGTCCAGAAGGTTCTGAACGTGGCCCATGGGGCATTCATCGTCCTCGCAGCATTCGCCACGATTCAGTTCTCGATTTTGGTTACACCCGTTCTCCACATAGACCCCCTGCTCTCGATATTCACTGACTCCTTGATGCTGGCCCTTGTGGGCGGCTCAGTTTACCTTCTTCTTATCTACAGGATTGAGAGGACAGGGTTTGAAGCCCCTCTCCTCGCCACTTTTGGTCTTTCGATACTCTTAGAGTATCTGGCCTCAAACGGCATCGGTCCCTTTCCGGCGCTGGACCCATCGCACGGCATTGGGGCCCAAGCTCAGCATCAGAGCTACTCGAGTACCGCAATCCAGATAGGCCCGTTCTTCCTGCAAGAGGCTCAGGCATTGGCATTCGTCATGGCTGTTGTGGTGCTTCCTATTCTCCAACTCTTCCTTTCCAGGACGTATCGTGGCAGAGCGATTCGCGCAACGTCGCAGGACTGGGAGGCCGCTGAGTTCTCGGGCATAAACACGAAGGCGGTCAGGCTCCTCTCATTCATCACGGGTTCGGCCCTCGCGGGGCTTGCGGGGGGGCTCTTTGCGTTCACGAACTCCGTAACGGCAACAGCGGGGGATGAAGTGTTGCTTCCGGTGATACTCGTCGTGGTAATTCTAGGGGGGATTGGGAGTATACTTGGAACCCTTGCGGCGGGATTTCTTGTTGGGGTCATCATGAGCGTATCGAGCCTCATCGCTCTCACGCTGCCCTCACAGTTTCAGTTTCACGCAGACCTCGCGTCGCTTCTGACGTTTCTGATCTTCATTGTTATTCTCATGGTCAGACCAAGAGGGCTCTTTGGACACGGTATTGCTGAGTGAAGCGGAGGAGAGGGACTGGTCCCAAGTTGGCCGATAGGAGTCGGGTATGGAGGTTCGCGGTAGGCATGAGAAATCCCTCCCAAATCACGTTGTTAATCTCACTTTTTTTCGCGACAGTGTATCCACTCACCCTCTCCACGGAGGGTTCGAGGGTCCTGTCTGTGTACGCCGTCTACTTCATGTGGATTTCGCTGGCAGAGAGTTGGAACCTAGTGGGCGGATACGCAGGGCTTCTCAATCTGGGGATCTCCGCCTTCTTCGCTCTCGGCGGGGTTGTGGGAGCGCTAGCCCTGTTCGATGGGTTCCCGTTCATCATATCGTTGCTCTTGGCTGGCTTTGCTGGGGCGATTCTCGGAGTCGCACTGATACCAACGTTTAGACTCAAGAGCTTCTACTTCGCGATCGCCACCCTCGTCGTCCCACTCATCGTTAAGCCGATGGTTGAATTTCTTGGCAACAGGGCAGATTTCACCGTTCCTCAGACCGTGATTCTCACACCGATAGGGCTCTACTACTCGGGTTTGGTCCTCGCCGGAATCACGATATTCGGCGCATACTTTCTGATGCGGTCGAGGGTCGGATTCGCCTTGAGAGCCTTAGGGGACGACGAATTGGCTTCGTCGAGTCTTGGGATTAACGTCCTGCTTTACAAATCCATAGCAGTCCTCACGAGCGGATTCATCGCGTCCGCGGCGGGTGCCTATTATCTCCAGATCATAGGGACGATCAACACAACCCTCTTCCAAAATCTCAACTTTTCTCTGTTCCCGATATTCATGGTTATCATCGGTGGAATCGGAACGTTCGAAGGTCCGGTGCTAGGGGCGGTCGTCTTTAGTTTGATAAACTACTACGTCACGAGTCAATTCCCCGGAAGTACTGTCGACACCTTCATACTTTCCTTAATGATAATTGGCGTAGCCGTGCTTTTGCCGCGGGGCCTTGTCTCCTCTCTACACGAGCTGCGAAAACGCAGGACTCCGATTCCGGTCAAATAAAGAGCGACGACTAGTAGGCAGGGGGCGGCCATGGTTGGGGCTGCGCCTTCGCCCAACTGAACGGATAGAGTATGTAGTTAGTCGTAGCGACACTCGTCGGCTCGAGCACCTGCAGCACCTGTAGCGTCTGGCCATTAATCACGGCGTTCTGCCACTGCATCATCAGCATGAATTTTCCAGACTGAATCCATTGGCCTCCAGGGGTGAAGGAGACATCTCCCATCGGTGTCTTGAAGGTCGTGGAAAGAAGGGCGCCTCTTATTGCTACGCTATTGAGCGACCCCGCCTTTTGAATCGCGTCTGCAGCTATCAACGCCTCGGCGAAGTAGACGCCTTCGAGGGTGGGTGGATGCTGCCACTTGGCTTCGTACTTGCTGACGATTTCAGAATTGCTCACGTTCTTGCCCAGAAGTTTTCCTGCGTAAGGAACGCTGGGCTGCCACGGGAAGGCGGACATCACTCCCACGGAGAGATTTCCAGCACCCCCGAGGGCGGGTATTGCGAACGGCGCAACGGCGGTTCCTCGTGTGAGGAGCCATGCCTTTGGCGCATAGTCTAGTTGGTGGGCCGTGTTCACCATCAGGACTGCGTCGGGTGGAAGGGGAAGTCCGTAAACGGCTTCAGCACCCGCGCTCTTTGCAGCCGATATGAAGCTCGTCATCTCGGAGGTGCTACCAGGCCTGAATGTCAGGTCCGAGCAAGTGCAGACGGTGTATCCAAGGGTTCTCGCATAAGCTTCACCCCCAAGGTTATTCGCCTGCGCCGCCGGATCACCCTCACCAAAGAAGGCCACCGTCACGTTGTGAGATGGAGTAGACGGGTCCACAGTCCGGAACCAGTTGAAGAAGATATGTGCCTCGTTAGTCTCATTGTGGAATGGGGAGAATATCCAGGCGTTGGAACAATCCGCGCAAGTCTTTGCGACTGAGGTATACACCGGTCCGATGTACGGAATTTGATTTCTCGACGCGAACTGCTGCGCCACGGAATCCTGAACTCCGCCGAGTTCACCCATGATCACTTGCGCATGGTACTGAGAGACAAGGGTCTGCAAATTTGATTGGGCTACGCTCGGGTCAGTCTTGTCATCCAGAACCACCAGCTTGACAATCCCTCTAGTCCCGTCGCTCAGCGGAATCCCCCCAAGGTCGTTGATCGACTGAACTGCGTATGACAGTGTCCAGTTCTGCTCCTGCCCAAAAGCCTGCAACGGACCCGTCATTGAAAGCGTCGCCCCGAAAACAACCTCGACGGTCTTCGGGGTGGTCGTTTGAATCCCCTGTGAGGTCGGGGCCAGCAAGAAGTACGACGCCGCCGCTGCCGCGATGATCACGACGATGATAACGGCGGCCACAATCGCAGAAATTGCCCTTTCACCGCGACGATGCGTCGGGCTCATCCGCTTCGGCCAATTCCGAATCGACTCTATATAAGCCTGAACTCACTCAATCGGTCGACGGCTCAGACCGGGTCCGGCCCCTCCGTTTGATTAGTCTCCAAACCCGTTCAGGTGTCAGAGGAATTTCGTTCGCATCAACTCCCAGCGCATCGGAGACGGCGTTTGCCATGGCGGGAGGAGCAATTATTGTTCCGCTCTCTCCGACGCCCTTTGCACCCAACGGATTAATTGGGGTCGGAGATTCCATTGATTCCACCATCAGTTTGTGAGGCATGAACTGTGCGGTCGGGGTTAGGTAGTCCAGAAAGGAGTCGGTCAGCAGCTGGCCGTTCTCATCATAGTTGATTTCTTCAAGAAAGCAGGCTCCGATGGCCTGAGCAATGCCACCGTGGATCTGCCCCTCAACGATCATCGGGTTGATCTGCCTACCGCAGTCGTGAACGCAATAATGTCCGAGAATCGTCGTACTCCCCGTTTCGGGATCTACCTCAACCTCACAGACATGTGCCGCATACGAAGTCGCGAGGCCGACTGGGTTGAAGTTGATAGTGCTCTCAAGCCCCGGCTCAACCCCCTGCGGAAGGTTATGGGCCGTGTAGGAAGCCGACGCCACTTCGGCTATTGAAACCCGCTTTTCAGGGTGTGAACGAGACCGAACGAAACCGTCGGAAAGATATAGGTCTTCGGGATTACCGATTCCGATCTGGCGGGCACCAACCGCGAGAATCTTCTGTGCGAGTTGGCGCGCCGCTATTAGGGCAGCGCTCCCGGCGACGGCCGCAGTCCGGCTCCCAAAGGTTCCCTGACCGTAAGGCGAGACCTGGGTGTCGCCATGGGTGACATAGACATCCTCCATCCTTAACCCAAGCTCGTCTGCACAGATTTGTGAGAGCGTTGTCTCGAAGCCTTGTCCGTGGGGGAAGGCTCCAGTCGTGGCGTGCAGTCTCCCCTGGGGGTCGATCCTCAGCTTAGCACTCTCATACCCGCCGAACTGCACCCCCAGAAGGGCAAAGACGAATCCTGGCGCAAAGCCTGTGGTTTCGGTGTACATCGAAACACCGACTCCCCTAAGCTTCCCAAGCCTTCTCGCTTCGTCTCGTCCGGCGATCATTTTTTCGTAGCCTGAAAGTATCAACAACTTCTGGAGACAGGACGGATAGTCCCCGGAATCATAGATTCCACCCCCCGCCAGCTTGTACGGCATCTCCGTCGGTTGCACCAGGTTCCGGAGCCTTATCTCTGCCTGGTCCATGTTCAGCTTCGCAGCGGCCGCTGACATCAACCTCTCAACCACGAATGCGGCTTCAGGTTGACCGAAACCGCGATACGCCGTCAATCCCACCTTATTCGTGTACACCGCCTCAGTCGTTACCGAGAATTCTGGCAGATGGTATGGGCCGTTCAAGGAGATGGACGTTATCATGGGAGTACCAAGGGAGAGTGTATGGAGGTACGCCCCCAGGTCACAATTTATCTTGACTTCGAGAGCCGTTATCTTGCCGTCCCGCGCAAAAGAGGCTTTGGCGTCTATCAGCTGCGCCCGAGACTGGGCCGTCGCCAGGAAACTCTCCCTTCTCGACTCCACCCACTTCACGGGCAGGCTGCACTTCAGCGCCAAGAGCGGCACGGCTATCTCCTCCGCGTAGACTTCTCCCTTGACTCCGAACCCCCCGCCGACGTCTGGGGCAATTACTCGGATGCGATTCTCGGGCAGCCTTAGACTTCGGGCTAGGCAAGTCCTCAGTATGTGTGGCCATTGCGTCGAAGAGTATATCGTGAACATGCCGTGGAGACCATTTGGGTCCGCTATCACACCTCTTGTCTCCATCGGGCTCGCGGCGACTCTTGCAATCTTGAAGTTACCCGATACCGTCGCGTAGGAATCCTTCATCGCTGCTGATGTATCGCCATTGGAGATGCTGACCTGAAAACACCTGTTCGACCCAAGGTCCTCATGGATCACGGGACCCTTATCCGCTGAGAGCGGGTCGAGCACAGGCTCGATGGGCTCGTACTCAACCTCCACCTGCTCTATGATGTCCTCAAGTTGCTCCCTCTCCCTCACAGCTACGGCGAGAACCGGGTCCCCGACGTGCTTCACTTTCTCTTGAGCCAGTGCATAGTGCTCGTGCGTCAAGGCATTTGGGACTTTCCAGAGAAGTGGTATGGGGTCTGAATGACTGCGCACCTCCTCTGCGGTCAGTATGGCCACGACACCTGGGTTCTCTACGATCTTGCTCACGTCGATGTGGATTATCTTGGCGTGGGCGTAGGGACTTCTAACAAAGCCTGCATATACCGTCCCGCGTAGATTTACCGAATCGAGATACCTGTCGCCTCCTGTCAGAAACCTTCTATCTTCTACTCTCCTAATCGAGCGTCCAACGAGCTTCGCAGCCTCGGCGGTCATTTGTGCCGACTGGGCAGACCCTGGGCCACCGGATGCGCCTCGGGCAGCTTCCATATGTATTGGGAACTTGGGTTTCCCAGATTAACATAAACCTTTGTTGATCTTCCTCGTTTGCAGTCGACTAGAGCCATGAATTACCGATGGTTTCCCGGACCTCGAAACGAAACAAGACGAACGCCGGCAAGAGCGGACAAGCCCCGAAGCGAACCCATTCGTGGTGCATACTCATACACGTGAAAAGTTCCAAAAAATCTTGGGCCCGTCGCCTAGTACGGATCAGGGCATTGACTGGAAAGGCGCTAGCCTCCGACGCCAGTTAAGTGAAGTGAGCCTAAGGGTCGAGGTTCACCTTCGGGCCCGCCAGACTCACTTGGCTGACAGAGGAGATATGATGAATAAGACGGCCCCAGACGAATCACTGAGCGAGACAGGCTAGTGCTGATCATCGATGGACGAATCAACCGTTCGAAGAGAATTGTCGTACACGCCTGAAGCAAAATGTGCCCGCTGTAGTTACCTACTCGCGAAGTAGGGCAACACTTTCTTCCCTAGAAGCTCGATACCCTCAATATCCTCGGGCCCCCTGCCGAACCCAAAATTTATTCTGGTTAACCCAGTATTCATCAGGTTGGATACCTTCTCAATTATGTCATCGGGGGTACCCCACGGCTTGAAGGAGTCAACCGATTTTTCTGAAACGAGCGAGGTCGCAAGCTTTGTGTCACCCTTCGCGAGAGCCTCCCTAACACCATCGACTTCGGCTTTGTCTATTCCGACGAACTCTGTCATCGGACTCAGGTAGGGTAGGTAGAGTGCGACTGCTTCCCTAGCGAGTTTGAACGCCGTGTCTCTGTCCTTCGATACAACTGTCCCCGACACGAGACCAAGCTCGATGGAGTCTACGTCCCGAGATGCTCTCCTCGCCCCAATCGCGAGACTCTCCCGAAGTGAAACAATGTACCTCGGGTCAATTATACTGCTTACCATCACTCCAGTCACTTCTTTCATGCTTCCGGCAAGCTGGCACATCTTGGGACCCCACGTACCAATCCAGATGGGGATTCTCCTTCCACTCGAGTTGGGCTTGGGATCCCAATCGCTGGGAGGGGTCCACCGGAATTGCGCTTGAGCCGTTAGACTGAACCATTTGCCGGTGAAATCAACCTTCCGACCGTGAATGAGATTGTCGATTATCACTATTGCTTCGCGAACGGCCCTGATTGGATCCTCTATCGTGATGCCCACAATGTCGTGAAAAGCCCCCCTACCAATCATCAAGAACGCCTTTCCCCTTGTTTCCTGGTCCAGGTAACTAATGTATGCCGCGATGATCGCAGGGTGATAGTGAAACGGATTTGTGACTCCTGGGCCTATGGTCAAGTTCATCCTCGAATCTCGGACGTGAGGGGCAATCTGATCAAGCACACTCCAGGCGGGTTTGAAGAGCAGGTCATCGTAGACCTGGAACATATCGAAACCGTATCGATTTGCCAGCTTCAGGCATTTCAGATAATGAGCATCGGTCTGGCTTGCTTGAAAGGCAAGACCAAATTTCATTATTGAACAGCTCCGCAGCGAGCATCGAGGCGCTTAAGGGCAAACATGAGCCGGTTCAAAGAAAGGGTGTCCACCCAACTCTCGAGAACACTGAAGGGGACAAGGTCCGAGTCGGTCCAAACCCGATAGTATAGAACTGAGCACTTCTGAGGTCCTAATCTAATCATCCAGTTCGTTTACTTGATTGAGCAGGTCTTGCGCCTGGGAGATCAGCGAATGGGCCTGATGCGCGTTGATTGGTTGCCCGTTGAACTCTGCGCCCTCGAGTAGCCCGATTATCTGGGCGGCCAGCGCGTTTCTCTGAGCGGTTAACGATAGTAGCTGATTCTCAAGGTTGGTGTATGTGCTGTCGC
>WNEQ01000139.1_pt1 | contig 34135 bp, 32 predicted proteins | sample 5399971 | NCBI WGS metagenome assembly WNEQ01 (sample SAMN13153330, study PRJNA577476) | soil metagenome | isolation source: 20 cm grassland meadow soil 2 days after 1st rain plot 5 | place: USA:California | collected 2015-09-18
GGATCATCATGTCCGCTCCAAACTTCTCCGAACCTGCGAGGGAAGCTTCCCGCGCGCCGGCCTCGAGAACCGAGGTCGAGAAGAACAAGCTGACAAGCACCGCTACGGAAATGAGCACGGAAATAGTTCTGAACCTCGTCCCCCTGAGGTCTCGGATGATGAGACGCGCTTCCCTCAAGGTTTGTTTTCCGTGAACCAATTTGTTATTAAGACTTCATCGCCCTCCTGGATAACTCTCGCGACAAATTCGATTTCTCTGCGGTCCACGATTAGGCGCCATATCTCACGATTGGACGGCATCAGACGAGGTTCAGCAGAAGGTTGTGGAGCGTCTTCATCTCTTACGAATCAAGGTGGCAGAAAGCCAGAACCTGATGTAACTTCGACAGCCTCCCTAACCGTTTAAAAGGGAAAAGGAACCTCTCGCGCAACAGTGAAAGTCGGGCTAATCGGTCTCGGGATAATCGGCTCCCGAGTCGCGGCGAATCTCGCTGAGGCAGGCTCCCTTCACACCGTCTACAACAGGACTCTTGCTAAAGGCGAGGCTTTCCGCGCGGGGCGCGAGGTCCACCTGTCCGAAACTATCCAAGAGCTCGTTCGCGAATGCGAGGTCATCGTGACCGTCCTGTCGGACGACGACGCGGTGCAGGCAGTTTACGGAGGACTCTCCTCAGTTGCCGTCGAAGGCAAGACGTTCCTGGATATGAGCACCATCGCCCCCTCCACCTCCGCGGGTATCGCCGCGCAGTTAAGGCGGAGAGGGGCATCGATGCTGGACGTTCCAGTCGTCGGGTCGGCGAATATGGTCGCGAAGAAAGAAGCCGTCCTCCTGGTCGGAGGCGAAAAAAGGGACTTCGAGAGGGTGAGCCCTCTCCTGCACCACATCTCCAAGGAGGTTTTGCACGTCGGTGCGAACGGCGCGGGGCTCAGCCTGAAGCTCGTCCACAATCTGACCCTGGGATCGTACGTCGTCGCACTCAGCGAGGCAGTTCACTTTGGCCTCGAGGCCGGGCTTGAGCCTAGCTTGATCGAGAAGCTTCTCGTCTCCTTGAGCAGCGTGCGGTCGCCAAACTCAGCGATTAAAGTCCCGAAGATCTTGAGATCTGACTACGCCACGCAGTTTTCGCTGAAGCATATGATAAAGGACCTGAGTATCATAGAAAGCGAGGCCAGGCGGCAGCACTCGTCCATGCCCCTCGGGAGTCTTGCGCTCCAGATGTACAGGTTGGCACAAAACAGGGGATTCGCAGAAGAAGATTTCGTCGTTGTGGCGGAACTCTTCAAGAAGACACGCGGCATTGCGTCGTAGCGTCGGAAGGAGTCCCCAGATTACTGCTAGGCTCCCTGCTCTGGTCCGCCCGTGTTTACAGGGAGTTGAAGCGTGCTCCACCTTAACCTCACGGCGATCGGGACAGCCACCACGGCTTTCAGCAAGTCCAGAGGTATGAAAGGTACCGCTCCGGAGAGTATGCCGTCCCGAAGGCTAAGACCGAAGTAATAAGAGAGCCAGGGAACGCCTATCGCGTAGATGACGAGGAGGGAGAGCAGGACCGACAGCGAGATTCTTATCATGTCGTCCCTTCTCGTAGCCGGACGCCGACGGGCCACATAGCCCCCGAGCAGGCTGGCGATGGGAAACGCGAAGAGGTATCCCCCGGTGTAGCCTAACAGAACAGCCGTACCGAAAGACAGACCGGCGAAGACAGGCAGCCCGACCGCGCCCAGTACAAGGTAGATTACCATGGAAAGCGCTCCGTAACGCGCCCCGAGAAGCGCCCCGGCCAGATAGACAAAGAAGACCTGGAGGGTGATCGGGACTTGGGTGATTGGACCTAGCGGAATGCTGACAGGAGAAGCGACGGAAATCAAGGCGGCGAAGGTCGCCGAGAGAGCTATGCCCCTGCTCCTCGGGTAGGGCCAATTGCCCATCGAAACCCGTCATCGAGGACGAAATTAAAACCTTTCAAGAATGGTGCTCGGAATGGCGCCACGATTAGTCGATTTATTCTCTTTCCCCTGTCGGGATGCTCCGGGATGTCAGCTGTAGGAAGAGAGCGCTGGAATGAAAAGACTCTGGAGGAATCACGAGCCAGAAGACCGGGGTGCGGCATAGGCCGCGACAACCATCTTGGGCCACTTCTTCAGCTCAGCCAGACGCCCGCGGAGAGTCATCTTCCCCATTGATGGGCTTCCTCGGTTCATTCAATGCAGGCCACTTCCTCCGCCGTTACCCGGAACCACTCGTTTGCTATCTCCAGACGCCAGGCTCAGCCTTCTGACGCTCAAAACTTGCTGGTTAGCAGTCTGGACGCCCCTGAAGGCTGCGAAGCTCTTTTTCACGACTCTGATTTCATGAACGAATTCTTAAATATGCTCAAAGCGTGGAATCAGACAATGGCACTCGACCCACTGGAATTGATCATAATCGGCGTAATCGTAGTCGTCGTGCTCCTTTGGGGCCCCAAAAAGATTCCTGAACTCGCAAGGTCGCTCGGATTGGCCAGGAAGGAATTTGACCAAGCAAAGAAAGTGATGCAGAATCCCGGAACGGCGCTAACAGACAGCATGACCCAGGGTGTTCAAGGGCAGGCTCCTCCTTCTTCTTCCGACGAACTCCTTCTGCAGACAGCCAGGCGCCTGGGAATCAATACCCAAGGCAAGACGAAAGAGCAGATATCCGAGGAGATCGTCGCGAGGGGCAAGGACCCCTACGGCCCTTAGAGTCAGGCACTCAAGCCGTCCGTAACCCCTTAGTCATCTAGTTTTGTTGTTTTCTTGAGCCCCCGTAGCCACGGAAGCCCTGGAGACTCACGATAACAGCAAGAGCGGTCAGAGCTCATTCAGGAGGCTGATGTTGTGGCTTGCTATGACCCCCGATACGAGGGGCGCGAGCGCCCTAAGCGTAACGGGGAACCACAACCTCACCTGCCTCCTGTCCGGGACATACCTTTTCGAGGCACGTCCTTGGATACTGCATAGTATCCGCCACAAAGGTTTATTGTTATTCCAGATAAACCTTTTGATTGGCGATAGGAATTCGCCAATTATGCCGGCTATTTCTGTTCCCTTTCCTGGGTGTTCTCCCTACTGTCCTTCCTCCATAAATTGCAATATCCATCAACACACAACAGTCAGCATGGATCCTATTGCCGGAGCTTCTGGGAATTGGGACCAGAGTTCGGCTCAAGCCGCCTTTAGCGCAGCGGAGAGCTGACGGTATTCCAAGGAGTCTACAAACATCTCGATGGCCTTTCCCTCAACTGGGCTTACCCGTCCTATTCTGGGGTCCAGCATATCAGAGCGACCTAAGGATTGTAAACCCGACCCGCGGAATCCCAGCGCCTGGTGGGCCTCTGGGATGCTACTACATCGTGACTTTCTTCCATGACGCACACACGAAATGCCCTTTGCGCCGAGTCAAGTACTCTTATACTTGGGCAATCGGAGCCTGCAAGTTTTCAGGTCATTTACAATCCATTCCTCAACTTGGGGTGTTGAGCTTGCGGTTGGTATACAGACTGTCCAGGACAGGAGAATAAGACCAGACATAGAAGAGTAACCTGCCCAGACCCAGCAGGAGGTTCCCGATGCTCGAGTCAAAGAGGTCTGCTTAGACAAAGGAACCTAAGATTGGCGACAGCAACCTCGATACTCGAGAAATCTGGCTGGTGAGAAGTCTGATTGGGCGGGTTGAAGAACAAAGTCAACAACACGTATCTTGAAAAGCACCAGTTAAGAGACTCCCATCAAGAGACCTCTTTGGGTGCGTCATGGACTTAACACCTCTGTCCACTCCTCGATGAACACATCTCTCGGCGTGGTCAATCTGTGGGTTTCGAGGTTCGGAGAGGATATCGCTCCAAATTCAGACCAGATAAGGGTGGCATGGCTATCAACGGGAGAGGGGAGAGAAGATCGCGGCCAAAACCAGCAAGATACATAGTGACTCTACTCGTGTAGACTCATTCAGGCGGGGCGGATTATGTGGATGGCAATGAGCGCAATGGATTGGAAGTCATTAGAAAGGGGACCGAAATCAAAGTGGCGAGTGAACCGCCGAGAGGCTTTATTTTGCGTGTTGTGACAACACGATGACATCAACGCTCAGGGGGTTGACGGTTGTGGCTTGCTATGACCCCGGAACGAGGGGCGCGAGCGCTCGAGCGTAATCGGGGAACCACAACCTCACCTGCGTCCTGTCGGGAACGCGCCTTCTACATACACGTCCTTGGATACTACATGGCATCGCTCCAAAAGGCTTAATACTAATTCTAATAAACCTTATTACCGTGAGGGGGCTTTAGTGCCAAATTGCAGCCGTAGTCTTGCGGGACATGTGCCCAATTGCAATATTTTGAACAAGTATAACTTAAAAAGCACCAATGTATATCATCCTGGACGTTCACGGAGCAAAAGCCAGTGGCGCTAATCGGAGAACAGAAGGAGTCAAAGAAAGACGTCAACACTAGAACTGCCCAACTAGTTCAGCTCCTGACTGAAATCGGCCCCGATATCCCAGAAATCGCAAGAAGGCTCGGTCAGTTCAAGGAATCGGTCCGATACAGGTACAAAGAGAAGATCGTGAACAGAGGCTTTGCCGTACAAGCCGCCGTTGACCACGAAAGGTTCGGTTTGAAACGAATCATCTTCGTCGTAGACTTTGCACCCCAGTACAAGCAGTACGCAGCAGCGATTTTGACAGCGATGCACGATCTCGCCTACGTAAATTCTTTCGCCAAGACCTTGCCCGATGGCCTGTTTGTCGTCAACGCTAGCGTCCCCGTCGAGCATGCCGAGAATTTCTTGCAGTTCATCAACCTGCTCAGTCAGAAAGGCCTATTCTCCGTTCAGAGGGTGCTTCCCTTTGATTGGTTCAGAACTCAACCCATGCGCGCAGAGTTTCACGATTTCGACACGGGCAGGTGGGACTTCGACTGGTCCTCAAGTGCAAGTTTAGGCAACACGGGGGCTGCCTACTTCCCATCCCAGCGGACGAGATTCGATTACACGGACCTGTTGATAATCGAGGAGCTGCAAATTGATGCGAATCAGTCGCTGGTAGAGATTTCAGAGAAGCTCAAGATCGGCTACAAGAAACTCTCGTGGCACTACTCCTCTCATGTTCTCAAGAATCATCTGATAAAGTCATACAGGGTGAATTGGATGGGAACGCGGTACGACTACAAGTTAGAGAAGGCTTTACACAGAAAGCACAGGTACCTGGCAGTTGACCTTCTCATAGCGAACGTTACCGAATATGAAAGGATGGAGTTGATGACGAAGACTAATGGAGTGCCCTTCCTGTGGGGAGAGGCTTGCGGGAAGCACTACTTCGCCGAGTTTGCTTTCCCGGTAGACGCGATAACCGAAGCGTTCCAGTTCCTGGAGAGTATCATGACGCCCGTCAGAGAACGAGCCGCATACTACGTCATGGATATCACGAACGCGCTAAGTTTCACAATTGCTTCCCAGCTTTACGATCAAGGTGAGAAGAAATGGATGTTCAACACTCAAGAATTAGTATCCAGATTCGACAATCTAATACTCAAGATAAGAGAACGCAGCGGCTAGAAAAAAAGAAAAGCGGCTAGAAAAAAAGAAAAGCGGCTAGAAAAAAAGCCCTAGCCTACTCCGAATCCACCGCTGATCTTCAGCGGTCCTATGGGCAACCCCAAAGACGCGAAAACAAGACTCGCGCCCGAAAGGGCTAGCATCCCGTATCGTACCTTCTCGTCGAGGGTCATAGCACCCCCTACTACGAAGACTGAGCAGATAAACTTACGCTTTTGCACAACGCATTCTTGTCACGTTTACGTGAAATCGAAGAGGCGGGTGATTTCGAATGTAAACCGCGAAATGAGGATGTTATCCTCCTCATCATCATTTCATCCCTATATACGGACCCCGATTTTAGGTGGCGATTCGTCTTTGGCTACGGTAACCGAAGAGAAGCACCCGCACCTGCGGGCGAGGCGCATCGTCGACAGGATTGTACTCGGCGGGAGCGACGGGGTGATGGAAGAAGTCGCCGCGACCGCTGGCCTGAATGGGGTGGGCGCCGATTTCCGAACAATCCTCTTTGCTGGCTTGGCTTTCGCATTTGCGGGTGCAATCTCGATTTTCTTCAGCACCTACCTCTCCCAGAGGTCCGAACTTGACTCACTGAAGATCGACATTGACCGAGAGCGAATGGAGATAGAGACCGAGCCCGAAGAGGAGAGGAAGGAGCTAGAAGAACTCCTGAAGAGAGAGGGGTACAAGCAGCAGGAAGTCGACGTAATCATGGCCAGGCTTGTCAGGAACAAGGAGATGTGGCTGAGGGCTCAGCTCACGCACGAGCTGCACCTTGACGTGGAAGAGCTTACCTCTCATCCCCTAGCACGCTCGGCGGCCGCCGGCGGTGCCTTCCTGCTCTTTGCGCTGGTGCCCCTCTTCCCTTACCTCTTGTCACTTGGCCACCTCACGGCCCTTCTGCTTTCGGGGACCCTTTCCCTCTTGGCCCTCTTTGTGCTCGGTGCAACTAAACTCATCGGACTTGCGCATTTGAGCTGGAGGGGCGGTCTTAGGTCGGCAGCAATCGGCGGTCTAGCAGCGGCCATTCTCTACGTGGTCGGCAAGGCTCTCTCATCCGTCTACTGAGAGGGCATCGGGTTTCCTTCTTTCGGTTTTGCGCCTACGCCGTATGGGAGAAGCCCCGCGCCGACAAAGGCGAGGACTACTCCGATCGTTGTCAGTAGCGAGGTATTGTTGAAATTCTGGGCGAGTCCAAAAGAAACAACTAGGGATGCACCCGCTGGAATCAACGTTACCCCAAGAGCTAGCAAGAATGCTCCAGCAGCCATGAGACCAGGTTTCAACTTGTAAAACTCCTCTGCCTTGGAATTTAAGGGTGCCGATAAGTCCCCCCTTCTAGATTTATCTCCAGTAGCCGCACCCGACGCATGCAGCAGAGGCAGCCCGTGCAGAACAGGCCGAGAAGCCTCACTATCGTGGCCGTCGTCCTCCTTCTCCAAGGGGATTCGCTCTGATTGGCGGTGTGGTTCATCTACTATTCGGGGGTGGCGGGCTCGTCTCGTTCAGCGGGACCGACGTCAACCTGCAGAACTTGGCAAACGCCCTGGGCGACCCCATCACGGTCGAGGGCCTGATTCTCGTAGTCGCTGCGGTTGCCGTACTGCGCGTTGCCAGCTGGGGGTGGAAGCTGAGCGTCGGGATAGTCTTGGTGGGCATAACCACGAGCGTCCCCGCGCTTGTATTGGGGTCGGTAGGGGCTCTCCCCGCGCTGGTGGTGAACCTCGTTCTTCTCTATTTCCTGGCGAGGAGAAAGACAAGGGGCCTATTTCAAATCTAAGCCGACGGCGACAGAAGCTGCAGTGCCGTTTTCTTAGGCCGTGTGGCGGGTTGGGGATTAGAACTCAGAGCCTTCGGGTCGACTCGACGGGAGAGTAGTGAAAGAACCTGATCCGTCATCTACGTATCTTGACAATCGGCACGTCGTCTATCTGTTTTGGCACCTCGACCGACTCACTTGACACGTACACTATGATGTGGTCCTTTCCCATTCCGATCCCAGTTACACCCGGTAGGTCGGTTAGTTCGTCACCGTGTGCATACCTCACCTGTGCTACATGGTTCAACTGATCGTCATTCTTCCATAGATACTTATCGCCCATGGTACAAAACCTTCAAGTCCCAATTACGTCGCCTCCCTATTAAGGATTGGTGGCGGGGAGGCCGGGGAGTCGTCAAAGAGTTCAGTGCCTGCTCACTCTCGTTCGCCACCCTCCCGAGCTTCTCCTGCGGTCGCCGGGCGGAGTTCCCTGACCTTTATCTCGCACATCTCCCCTCCCATGCCGCCGCATCTAGTTTCGGCAGCCGTGTGGGGCTTGCCATACAGGTAATCGACCAGACCGTTCACGAAACCTACAAGAAAGTAGCACACGGGCGACTCTGTAGACGACTCGTTATGGCAGAATGAGCAATTCTTTGCGATTACGGTGAGTTGCGTACCATTATCTGCATCACCCTCGACAGAGAAATGCCCCCAACCAGATGTTTTGGCTATCGATAACAGAATCCTCAGCAATTTCTTCGGCTTTCCCTCGAGTTTCTGAGTCTGCTCTACGAATGATATTCCAACGGCATAGCCCGCGTGCGACATGAACTGTATGGCGTTCTCTTTGAATAGGCGGGAAAGTGACGTTCGTAGCGTGGCCCACGCCTTGGTCGGCAGCATGAAGGCTCTTCCCTTTACCCCTCGAAGATGAATCTCGCCGCTCTCGTAGCTCAGGTCATAAAAATCCTCAATCTTTGGAAGCTGGACCGAGTCAGGTTCTTGCATCTTCTCTCGACCCTTTCGAAAATAGCGGGCCCGCTCTAAATATTTGATTTATGAATCCTGAATTCTGATTCTCATTCCATTTTGGGGAGCAGTGTAATACCCCGCCTTCAAAGGCCGGACTGAATCGGCAGTCCAGAAGACACCGGGGAGACATATCCAGAGAATTGCACATCGTCACCCATCGGGGGAGGCAACCACACTACCTGACTCCCCGAGGTCGCCAACTTTTCGCTCAATGAGACTACCTTTAGTCAAGGGTCACACCAACCATGGTGCCTGATCTCAGGTAAAAATCGCGTTCGAGATATGATTCCTGAGCTGGTGCAGCCCATCCCCTCGGACCGCGGAGATTTTGATGATGGAGAGGCCCTTGAAGAGGTTCTCCTCCTCGAAGCGCCTTGAGCCTAGCTCCTTCACAAGGTCAATCTTGTTGAGGACCACCAAGATCTTCTTGGGATCGACTTTGAGTTCGTTGAGCGTGTCCCGACAACTGGTGAGCTTTATCCATAGGGCTTGTTCGCTCTCGCTCGCATCGAGGAGCAAGAGAATGAGGTCCGCGTAAGTAAGCTCCTCCAGAGTTGACTTGAACGACTCGACCATGTACGTCGGAAGCCTCGAGACAAACCCCACTGTATCAGAGAGCATGACTTTTCTTCTCGAATCCCCAAGGGTTATGGCTCTCGTCGTCGTGGTCAGTGTGGTGAACAGTTTCGGAGACTCTTCCTTCGATTCAGCAGCCAGCCTGTTGAAGAGCGTAGTCTTTCCACTGCTGGTGTAGCCCGCGAGAGAGACGAACGGCATGTTGAGCTTTCTCCGTTCGGTCCTCTGAAGCGTCCTGTACGACTCGGCTCTCTTGAGCTTCTCTCTGATCGTTGTCATCCGACGCTTCAAGGCTCTAAACTTGACGTCGACAGCCGACTCCCCCAACCCAGAGAATCCAGCCCTTTCTCCCTTGACTGAGTAGCGTACCGCATCCCTCGCACGCGGCATCTCGTATCGAAGTTCTGCGAGCTGAACCTGCAGCTTGGCTTCAGTGGTAACCGCCCTCTTCGCAAAGATATTGAGAATCAGTCTGTCTCGGTCGACAATTTCCACGTGTGTTGCCTTCGCGAGGTTGTTGGCTTGGGAAGATGTGAGTTCCTCGTCGATGATGAGCGTCTTCGAGCCGTTCTGGCTTACGATCTCCTTGAGCTCTTGTGCCTTGCCCACGCCGACTCCGTACTCGGATTTCACGACCCGCTTCTGAGTGATCAAGGCTTCCACCGAGTAACCCGCGGCCTTGGCTAACTCTGTGATCTCATTCTTCGCGAATTCGTCAGGGTACGTTACAATAGTGGCCTTATCCACGGTTGTGATCAGTCATCCGACTATAAATCCTGAAGGTTTTGGCGCAACGACTCAGGGAGTATACTCCAAACCCCTTCTTACGTCGAGCTGTTTGTTTCACGCGATTGAGCCCGCGAGTTTGGCAAAGCCCAAGGTTCGGTGTTAAACACGGTCTCAATGCCCATAGCAGGCGCATGCTGGCCTCATGTTCGCTATTTCTGGGTCGGCTCAGCATCCCGAGGGTATTTTTAGGAGGATTCACTTTGGATTCCTTGCGGTTCCGTCCGACTGTCATGGTTATTAGGCAGACCCTTAATGAAAACATGAGGTCATCAAGAAAACGACCACAGCAATGGAGGAGGCTTCACGAGCAAAGAGAAAGGAAGGACAACTGCCCCAGAGCACTTATGAAGAGTGGCTGGGGCGTCAACGTGTGAAACCCACTTCGGTCAAGCCAGAGGTCGAGATGCCGACCAGTTCTTATGAAGTGTGGTTGAACGAACGGGTCAAGAAAAGAGTTCAAACGCACGACTGAAGTCGTCGCCCTGCATACCTATCCGGGGAGGCATCTGCCGTCCTCATCACGGAGGCCGGGCAAAAGCAGAGAACGCCAAGCCGGGCTGCCAAATCGAAAGCCTGGGACTGGGTCTTAGGAGAGGTTTTCACTCCCTCACGACGACAAGCTCATCAAGCTCTCTGTAGGCTTCGAGGAGCTTGCGCAGCTTCTCTCCCAGCGACGTGAGCGAGTACTCGACGGCGAACGGCTGGGTGGTGAGTATCCCGCGTCTGACGAACCCATCACCAACGAGCTGCTTGAGCGCCCTCGAGAGCGTGCGAGAGTTAAGCGAATCGCCCCTCCCCATCTGGAGGATCTCGTTGAATCGTCTGGGCCCGTCAAGCAGGTACGCGGCCACAATCAGATGCCAGGGGGAACCCGCCTTCTTTATCCCGCGGATTAGTGCGCAGATTTCGGGCCTGCAGACAGGCTCCTGACGAGAGAAAGACACGAATGACCTGGTGCAGTGGCGTCAGCTAGTACTTATAAAATTCCCATCTGTTATCAGGTAACATAATGCCAGCGCTCCCGACTCGCACCCTTCAGGCGACACGAAAGGAAGAGAAGCCGGTCACCAGGATACTAGGGATATCTGGCAGCGGTCGCAGGAGGTCGTATAACACCGCCCTCCTCGAGGCGGCGAAGGAATTGCTACCTGAAGGCGCGGCTCTTGACGTGCACGACGTCTCCGCCTTTCCTCTCTTCAACCAGGACTTAGAGGTGGAGATTCCAGCCCCGATCAGAAGGTTCAAGGAAAAGGTCAGACGTGCCGACGCGATACTCTTCGCCACCCCCGAACACAACTACTCCATCTCCGCTGCGCTGAAGAACGCGATCGAATGGGGAAACAGGCCCGAGAAGGACAACTCGTGGGATGGCAAGCCCGCGGCGATCATGAGCGCTTCCACCTCCCCGAGGGGCGGGGCGAGAGCCCAGCTACACCTGAGGCAGATAATGGTGGACCTGAACATGTATCCGATCAACTCCCCCCAGCTGCTCTTGGCGAGGGCGCAGCAGCACTTCGACGCCAACATGAAACTGACTAACCTGGAGTTTCGAGGAATCCTTCGAGAGCTGCTCACCAGTCTGGTAGAATGGACACGCCGGCTTCGGAGCTCAGCTTGAGCCCGGCCTCTTCTTCCATTCGCTCATTTGGGGGCCGGGTGCTCCAGGTGTCGGGCCTTCGCTGGTCAAGCAGATTTCTGGCCTAGTTCTCGAATCAAGCTCGTAGCCCATATTCCGCTTCAGACGGACGCCCCAAGAACGTGGAACGCCCGTTCCACAACGGGTTCCTTTTACAAACTGCCCGCGATACGATGGGTATGATGTCGAAAAGACACAGCAGGATCGCGGGCGCAGCGGTAATGTCACTACTGCTCCTCGGTCTCGTACCTGTCTTCGCACAGTCGAACGAACCAAGCCAAATGGACAAGGCGACTATGATCATCCAAGTCGCACAGGCAGCCCACAGCTACACTGAGCAGCTCTTAGGAATAGCAAAGCAGCACCAAGTCAACACGACCAAGGCGGAGTCCCTCATCAGTTTGGGCGACCCTCTGCTCTCAAAGGCGCAGAGCGAGGTTAGCACAAACGCCACCCTCGCAATCAAAGATGCGATGGGCGCGATGCGTTACTACAGGGGCGCCGCGGAGTACGTCCAGTACGCTCTAGCAGGACCATCCGACCACCGAACTGACGACCGAAAGGCCGACCAGCTCGCTTACTTGAGGAAGGAAGTCCAGCACGCGGAAGCAAGAGCCGACCAGCTCCAGACGATGTTGACCAAGATCTGCAGCGCTCAGAGCAGCACGACAAGTGGAGCAACGACGACTACCACAACTACCACAACTACCACAACCACAACTAGCGCAACGACGAGCGCTTGCTCTGACGGTCAGAGCAACCTTGGAACGGCCAAGTCGGACTTGGACCAAGCAGCGACGCTGCTCAAGTCGGACAACGTGAACGCGACGAGCGTCATCAGCCTCTTCAAGGATGCCCAGAAGCATATTTCAGCCGTCTACGCTGACATCAGCCAGATCGCCAAAGCCCGGAGAGCCCAGGAAGCAATCGCCTACATCCAGAATTACGCGGAGAAGCAGCTTGCGAAACTCCAGCAGGAGGTCGCCAAGATGAACTCCTCCGCAACCCAGCAGCAATACCAGCAGCAACTCACGCAGGCGCAGTCCCTTCTCGACGCTGCGGTTCAGGCCTTCCAGTCAGGCGACTTCGACACTGGAATGCACGACGCACGTCAGGCGATGCAGCTAATGCAGCAGGTTGCTCAAGGAATCAGGGGCGCGGTCTATGCCCAATACATTCAGAAAGAAATTGAGCCCAGGCTAGCGCAGTTGCAGGAGAAGGCCCAGAAAGCCAACCTGACTTCCTCTGTCAGCCAGGAGGTTCAATCGCAGCTCTCACAGGCGAAGTCACTTCTCGATGGGGCGATACAGTCGTTCCTATCCGGGAACTTCAAGACAGGCGAGCAGCAGGTGCAGCAGGCCGTTCAGCTGATGCATCAGGTCATGCAAGAGATCGCGAGCAGCACGCATCACCCGTAATCGACTCTGCTAGGAAAGACAGCGGTAGGAGGGTCATCCCGACCCTCAACCCTTCTTATTTTCTCATCTCCGAGCCAGAGACTATTCAGGGTGCATCCTGTGACATCCTCCCACGACTGAACTCGTGGGCTTCCAGCGGTGAGCATCTATTCTCGCCGCGTATAGTTCCTGCTTCAATGACCAGGCTTGCGACCCCAGTTGTCCGGGGCGGTAGAGGCCCAGTCTCGACAGGCTTGAGTTCGGGCATGTCCTGCCCTACGTGTAGTTCCACGTTATCATATGCCATTTTTGTATTCAAGCCCCGATGCGATTCATCCCACCGCTGAAGCCTGTGGGCTTTCTCGCTCACATCCTGTAATCTCGACCAGAAATTCACAAGCCTTATCCTTCCGAAGCGAGGCGGATTAGTAGGTTAAAGTTGGATCGATGCATCACAATATTTGCAGTCTCTCTCATGCTCTTGGTGTCGGTGGGGGGTGTAGCGTACGCGCAACGGGCGAGTAGCGCCCCAAACTACACCATGACATCAACGAGCCTCATAATCTCAGGCGACGGCTCGACCGGAGTTAACCAGACCTTGAGCCTCCCGCAGAATGTCACGTCAGTAGGGCTTCCACTCTTCGCGAAGCAGGTCGGGAACGTTCTTGCAGTCAATCAGGATGGCTCTCCCGTATCTTACTCGATCGACGGAGGAAACATCACGCTCTATACGTTGGGAGCCACAAAAGTCTCGCTGTCGTACGACACGGACGCTCTGACCACGAAGCAGGGAACCGTCTGGCAGATGTCATTTACCTCTCTCTCCGACACGTCACTGACCCTTCCCTTCGAGTCCACCCTCCTCTCCTTCTCCAGCACTCCGATTTCGTTGTCGACGGTAAACGGTAGCCCATCCTTGGTGCTCTCGGCCGGCTCCTGGCAGGTCAGCTACGGTCTGCCGCTCTTAGGCTTCACCTCAACCAAAGCGAGTACGACGTCTACGGCAGCCACCATGACCACAGCTCGGTCCGGGGTTGTCACCTCGACGTCCAGTACGCAGGGCGGGATTCCTGCTTCGAGCCCCACAGCTCAGGTATCCCCGCTCAGCATTGCCGCCATCCTCGGGTCAGCCGCCGTAGTCGCGGTCGCGGCTGCCTTGGTGAAGAAGGGAGGAACGGGAGGAGGCGGAGTGAGTGCGGCGCTCAGGTTCGATGACAAGGAGATTCTGCGTTTCGTGAAGGAGAAGGGAGGGAGGGCCATAGAGGCTGAGATCAGGCAACGCTTCTCAATCCCCAGGACGAGCGCCTGGCGGCAGGCCAGGAGGCTGGAGAAGATGGGGTTCGTGAAGATCTCGAAGCTGGGAACCCAAAACCAGGTTGAGCTGGTGAGAGGGGACTTCGAGGGGCGGCTCTAGCTCCCGATGAGGAAGCAGGGTATCCGCCACAGGTAGCGTTCAAGCGACGCGAAATCAGAGCCAGGGTTGGCTTGGCTCGAGCCGCGACGATGGGTAATTGTGCACTCGGGGTGGTTATTCTCGCCACTACAGCCGGTTCTTCCACTACCATGCTCCTCCTATCGAAAGGCTGTCCAAATCGTCATGGCCCATCAAGAGAATGAGGCAATTACAAAGCGCGGATTTTGAACGTCAAGGTCACCTTGGCCGGGGGTTGTGGACAAGAATCAGATGATACGGACGGAAAGGGTAGGTTAGAGCTAGACTCGAGACCTACCTACTGAGCGAAAGCAACTCAGATGTCATCGTTGCACATAGGGCCAAACTCCTCGATGGGGATGGTGATTCAGCGGAAGATAGATATCCGAAATTGACTGCTCTTACAGGTCGCGAGACGAATGGATCGCGAGACTTCTCACCACCGACGTCCTGAGGATTTGACAGAAGCTGAGTCCATAATCCAATTATACCAAAGACTTGAGTGTGAGAATAATGGCCCAGAGCGCTGAGGAAGCAGGAACCTCTGAACAGCAACAACCGCAGCCGCAGCAGCAGCAACCGCAGCAGCAACCGCATCAACGGCGACAGAAAAATCTCGCCGGTGGACGCTTCGGTTCAAGGAGGCTCTTACTTTTCGTCACCGTCCTAGTGATCGAGCTCACGATCTTCTTCTTGGCAATGGCCATCCCTATGGACGCCACACAGCAGAAGTCGCTCTATACGGAGGGGCAACAGATCGTCCAGTCGGTAAAGGGCCAGGGGCCGCTGGATGAGTTCTCTGGGATTTTCCTGAACAACGTTCGCATCGCGCTAATCGAGGCGGTCCCATTCGTCGGGCCGGTTTTCCTGGGCTACTCGCTCTTCTACTCCGGCGAAGTCGTGCAGGCTTTAGCGGTTTTGTCGCCCACTCCTGTCCCTCCCCTTATTCTCGGTGCTGTGCTGTTCTTACTTCCCCACGCTTTGGTAGAATTCACAGGATATGCGGTGTCTGTGACGGCGGGGGTTATGCTCATCTGGGCCGGGATAAAAAAGCGGCTAAGGATAGAGATCAGAGTCTACGCCAAGGAGGTCCTGGTCGCGGTGGGTGTGCTCCTCGTGGCGGCAGCGACGGAGACGTCGTTGGACGTCTATCCAGACTTGGCGTTCGCTCTTTGGGTCCCGATTATCATCGGCATTGTTGTCATCTGGGTCTGGCTCCGCAGAGCTCATACTCGTCAGGGACAGGTCGCCCCCACCGTTCCGCTGTGAAGACGTATGGATTGGCTGCACTTGCATATTCAAGCGAGTCCTGCCCGTTTCTTGGGACCTGCTGTGGCCCATTGACGAGGCGCGTTCCGGCTGCCATACGCGGGTCATGTTATTCATCGCGGCCATGAACCGAGGGCGCACAAGAAGAGAAACCTTGAAAAAAGCTGTTCCCTATCTTCGGTTTTGAAACTAAGCGATATTAGGCCCGTAGAAAAACAACAAGCTAAACACAAGCGACGCGACCAACATACGTTTGAAGCCAACTCCGTAAGCGATTGAGGTTCCCCAAGCGACAAGAAGCCCTGACCAACCGACGAAAACTGCCTTGAAGGGGAAGGTCAGCCCGAACCCCTGAGATTGAGTCAGCGCCAGTGTCGGAGCCACTTGGGAGAGAAGAAGGAGTAAGGCCGAATAGATGACAGCGGAATCGTGGAGAATCCGACCAAGACCGATGACTTGTTGAATCCGGCTTGACCTCCGGACAAACGAGCCACGACGTACATAACACTAGCCATGATGATCCAAAGCAGTAGCGCGGCAACGACTCCTCCCGCCGCAGCACTCGACTGAAGTGAACGCGAACATGGTTCGGCAATGATCTGCTCGTTATATCGATTCCCGCTGACATCTTCGCTTCCAAGAGTACGCCTTTGATTGGCATCAGTCGCCTCCAATTACTAGGAGTCTTCGCTACAACGGTATCCTAATCGGTGTATCGGAAGGTTTCCTGTTCAGAGGACAAGTTCAGACTGGGCTTAACAGCTCTCAAAAAACGACGCTGATGAATGGCCGGGCGGACATTCGCCTTGGGACGATTCTCGCAACGGTTGCCCTCGCCTTCTTCCATTTTGGAAATATCTTCAACCTTCAGTTCGCCCTAACCTTCGGTACACTCGTTGGACACTTCTAGGACACAACGAACAATCTGCGGACCTCAATCATCATTCAGCTTCGCTTGATTTCTTGGGGTTCACCGACATGAGGACCTATAGATAGGCTGCGACTTATATATTCAGCAGATTTTTCGCGTTTTCGTGGCAGACCTCAAGAGGGTGGCAGGCGCGGCAGTCTTTACCGCGTTCGTCGCGGCCGCCACGATGGCGATCAACGCGTACATAGCGGCGACCGGTGGCTACTTCAACGTCGGAGAGGTGATGGTCTACACAACGGCGCTTCTCATGGGACCGTACGTCGGCGCCTTCGCTGGCGGAGTTGGCTCCATGATTTCCGACCTCGCTCTGGCTCCTCAGTTTGCACCGGGGACGCTCGTGATCAAGGCGTGCGAGGGTTTCATCGTTGGATACCTCGGCAATCGCGCGCTCGGGGGCTTCACGACGAAGACCTGGAGGCTGATCAGCATCGCCCTCGGAGCGCTCGTTGGAGGCATTGTTGCGTGGGTGGGTACGACATACTTCTCGGGAGCTCTGCAGTTTTCGCTTGGAATTCAGAATTACACCCCAGTGCCGACCCTGACCTTCGAGGTCCCGCCAGCCTTCTGGCTGGGTCTCGCTGCGGTCGTCGTCGTCCTGATTGTGGCCGTCGGATTCTCCGTCGAGAGGAGGGTCGGGTGGCTATCTCTCTCCGTCCTCCTCGGGGGTTCGGAGATGGTGCTGGGCTACTTCCTCTACGAGACGCTTGTGCTCAGCCAGGCGGGAGCGACAGCGGAGGTCCCATTTAACATCGCGCAAGCTGTGATAGGCTTGATCGTCTCAATCCCCCTCGTCCGAAGCATCAAGCGAGTCATCTCCAACCGTGGGGGTACCGCTATCGCGCAGCCGCCGCTGACGCCCGCAAACCCCTAATCCTCCCGTTCACCGAGTCAAGAAGGTTTGAAGCTCGCGCTGGGGAAGCTTCCACCGCAACTTCTACGAAAGTATGTCCTGACCATGACTGGCGCGAAATCGAAGGAGCTTGTTCTGTCCCCAAGGGTCGGGCTCGACTTCGGCGTCGTGAAGCTTCGAAGCGGATTTCTAATCGTCTCCTCCGACCCCGTCACCGGCATCGCGAAGAACGTGGGACGTCACGCCGTCGTGGTCAGTGCCAATGACGTCGCGACTAGCGGCAATAGGGCCAGCTTCATGCAGTCCGTAATTCTCCTCCCGGAGAGGGTGGACGAGAGGACTGTGAAAGAGCTCACCTCGAAGATGGCCGACGCGGCAAAGCAGCTTGGCATCACCATTGTTGGTGGTCACACAGAGGTGACCCCGGGGCTGGAGAGGCCAATCGTGATGACTACGGCGTTCGCGATCGCGCGATCGTTTGTCTCGGCAGGCGGCGCAAAGGCGGGAGACACCCTCATGATGACAAAGAGTGCAGGAATCGAAGGGACCGCCATCCTGGCGGAGGAGGCTGCCAGACGCGGAGCGAGCCCAACCACTGTCAGGAGGGCCTCCCGCTTCTTCGATAGAATGAGTGTCGTCGATGATGCGGAGGGGGCTTTCGAGACGGGCTTCATTCACGCAATGCACGACTGCACAGAGGGCGGAGTTCTCGGTGCCGTCTACGAGATGGGGGTCGCATCGCGTATCGGAATAGAAGTCGATGAGGGCAAGATTCCCGTGGCCAGCGAGACCAGGGCGGTCTGCGCCGTCCTTGGAGTCGACCCGTTGAAACTGATAGGGTCGGGTGCTCTCCTGGTGGCGGTTGAGGGCGGCAAGGAAGAAGTGGTAAAAAGTGCGCTGTACCCTCTCGGCATCTCCGTCACCTCGATAGGAAGATTCCAAGCAGGGGAGCGGACGCTGATCCATGAAAAGGGAGGGCGGAGGACGTTAATCCGAGACTCTCCCACCGACGAACTCTGGAAGGTGGAGAGAACGGCTCACTTGGTCAGCACGTAGGCTGATTCGTTGGGATTCTTGCCTTCCCATCGTCTCGCCCACTCCGCCAAGTCGCCGAGTATTCCCTTCAACTCGATTCCCTTCTTAGTCAGAGAGTATTCGACGCGTGGAGGAGTATCCGGGATGACCTTCCGCTGGACCACGCCTTGCCGGTCGAGTTCGTTGAGGCGTTCTGCTAGGCTCGTCGCGCTTATGCCGTTGATCCTCCGCTTGAGTTCGTTAAACCTCGCGGGCTCCTGCAGCCCGAGCGCGTGAATGATCGGTAGCGTCCACGTCTTGGTGAGCTCGTTCCATGCAGCGTGTATCGGCTTGCATCCGTCGATGACTTCTTGGTTAAGCTGTGGTGACTTACTCAAATCTATGTTACCTACTTAGTAGCCCAAGACTACCAGGGATATAAACCTGACTGCCTGTGGGTCTGGTGGGAAAAAACATGATGCCGGAGATAATAGGAAGTCTCGGGGCCCTGGCCGCGCTTCCCTTGAGGGTAGCGATGGGCGCCGCCTTTGTGGCGCACGGATACCCGAAGCTCAACAGGAAAGCAATCGAGAAGATGAAGGGGTTGGGGTTGTCGCCCGCGGCAACAGCGGCAGGAGCCCTAACCGATTTCGTGGGAGGAATAGCATTAGTCATCGGCTTCGTCATTCCGCTCGCAGCCCTGCTTATCGCGTCGGAGATGCTCGGCACTACGCTCCTCTCGAAGTTCAGGATGAACAAGGGCTTTCTACTCGGCTACGAGCTCGACATATCTTACCTCGCTGAGGCTTTGACGCTGTTCCTGCTGGGCGGGGGACCCCTCTCGATCGATGCCGTCCTGAGGATAGGCGAAGAGAGTTGATGAAAGAGAAGCAGGAGAGCGTGAAGTTCACTGAGAAGGAGGCGGAGTACCTGGTGGAGCAAAGACTCGGCAGGATAGCCACTGCGTCCCCCGATCTGGAGCCCCACGTGGTGCCGGTGGGCTTCGAGTTTGACGGCAGCTACATCTACTTCGGGGGCTGGAGCCTGGGGAGGACCCTTAAGTTTCGCAACATCATGCGGAACAACAAAGTCGCGTTTGTTGTCGACGACCTAGTGTCGATGCGCCCGTGGCGAGTTAGAGGGATCGAGATCAGAGGAATTGCGGAGAAGGTCGAGTGCGATGAGGGACGAGTCTGCGTGCGTATCACTCCGACCCGAAAGGTGAGCTGGGGGCTCGAGGTGTAGGAGTTGGAACTCTCGGATCTTAACGACCAGATAGTCAAGGCGGTCGAGAAGCTCAGCGGGAGCGTCGTGAGCATAGACAGTGTGAGGCTGGCGAGAGACTACAGGTTCGGCGTCGTTCCGCTCGAGGGTCAGGCATCGGGTGTTATAATCGATTCGACGGGTTACATAGTGACGAACAACCACGTCATCGATGGTGCCGCGACGGTCCAAGTCACACTCAAGGATGGACGGACTTTCATCGGAGAAGTAGTTGGCACGGACCCGGCGACCGATGTGGCCCTTGTGAGGGTTGATGGCGTGAACCTGCCTGTCGCCATGCTGGGAGATTCGGAGAGTCTCAAGGCGGGGCAGATTGTGCTTGCGATAGGCAACGCGCTCGGGTTGCCGGGTGGTCCGACCGTGTCCATGGGAGTGATCGGCGCCCTCGGGAGGCCTCTCCCCGGGACTGACTTTGTCCTCGAAGGCTTCATTCAGACCGACGCAGCGATAAACCCCGGAAACAGCGGAGGCCCGCTAGCTGACCTGAGCGGCAACGTGATAGGAATCAACACCGCTATGATACCCTTCGCTCAGGGAGTCGGCTTCGCGATACCGACTCACACTGTCAACAGAGTCGTAGAGCAGATTATCCGGCACGGGAGAGTTGTGAGGCCCTTCCTTGGGATCTCGGGTGTCGACATGAATCCGGCGATTGCAAGGAGGTTCAACCTCCCCGTTAACTCAGGTGTGCTTCTTGCGGAGGTTGGAAGGGATACCCCGGCCTACGAAGGCGGCCTGAAGTCGGGAGACATCATAGTTCGAGTGGGAGACCAGGAGGTCAAGCAGATGAGGGACCTCCTGCTGTCTCTTTCCGGAGTTTCGGTAGGTAATGTTCTCCGCATACGTTTCGTGCGCGGCGGGGGGGAACACGAAACCTCCGTCAGGCTGGTAGAGTCGCCCAACCAGGTAGTTCAGAGGGGAGGAGAGTAGTAGCAGTTGTCTGGAATTCTTGAACCACTGCTCCCGTACACCCCCTATTTGGCGCTTCTCGTGAGAGTCTGGGTCGGAACCAACTTCATTCAACACGCCAACCTTAAGCTCCCGAAGAAGGGGAGAGAACAGGCTGCGCAGTGGATGAAGAGTATGGGACTGCCTGCCGTGGCAGCCTCACTCGCAACGACTCTCGAACTCGTGGGAGGGCTATTCCTGATAGTGGGACTGATTGTCCCCGTCGTCGCTTTCCTCTTCGCGATCGAGATGATATCGACGTCCGCTCTGAACAAGCTGAAGATGAAGAGGGCGTACATCGGTGGCTATGAGCTGGACGTGCTCTACGTCCTCCTCGCGATCGTCCTCTTCTTGCTCGGGGGCGGAGCTCTCTCGATCGACTCGGTGATTGGGCTATGACCGCGCCTGAGTTCGCAGCGAATGCGGTGCGGGAGAGAAGGCCATTGCCTTCGATAACCATCTCGCCGATGGAGGTCTTGAAGAGGTACAGGGTTGTGGCGGTAGTCGGGGCGTCGAGGAATCCAGAGAAAGACGCACACACTGTGCCAGAGTACCTTAAGGAGCACGGTTTCACGGTCATACCAATCAATCCCGGCGTGCGTGAGATTCTCGGAGAGAAGGCCTACCCGAGTCTCTTCGATGTCCCTGAAGGAATCGGGAAGGAGATTCAGGTTGTCGACGTTTTCAGGCCGAGCGAGGAGCTTCCTCGAGTCGCGGAGCAGGTGGTGATTTTCAGCAAGCGTTTCGGCGTATCGCCAGTCTTCTGGGCGCAGCTCGGTCTCGAGAGCGAAGAGGCGAAAGAGATACTCTCGAAGAACGACATCCGGTACGTAATGAACGCTTGCATGAGGGCAACGTATCGCATGGGGGAGGACGAATATGACCTGGCTTAGTGGTAGTAGTAGTAGTCAGGAACTCGCCGAGAACTCTGTTGCGACCCTCATAGACTTCGCCTCTATCCTCGTCGCCTACAACCTAGGGGTCCTGCAGCTGGGAGTTGCAGTCGGGCTCGCTTACGCTGTCTTTGATGCCTACGTCGTCATATGGATGCGCAGGCGGATCACTGGATTGGTTAGGAGGTTAGTCCGTCTTCTCCTCCGCCGCCCCGCGGCGATCAGCACCGCATCGAACGGTAACAGGAAGGAGATGAGCTAGCCATGTCGTTGATTCCGTTCGCGCTGGTTTCCGGGATAGATCTTAATTCCCTCTTCAGTCTCGCGACTTATGCGCTCTTCTTCGTCTTCATCCTGTACGGGCAGAGGATTCAGTACTACGTGACGCTCGGCAACATCAGTCGGTCGCTGAATCGGCTGAAGGTGATGGAGGATGGGGCGAAGAAGGAGGCACTCGATTACATCACTCAAGGCCGGGGCGACAAGGAGGAGATTACAGAGAGAGTGAACGGAGTCCTGGAGTACGTCACGATCATGCCGGAGAGCGTCGACCCGAGCGGGGTGATCTCGAAGATAGAACACGTGGTCAGGACCGGGGACGACAGAATCAGGGGCGAGGTAAGGTCGCTTCTCGGGAGCACCGACAGGGTGAAGGTCTCGGTGGCACAAAACATGCTCGAGGTTGCGAGCGCTCTGAATACTCTTCACAAGGTAGTGAGGCACTACTACCTTACCGGGAAGAAGACGAGCTCATACATGACCCTCGTTCAACTGCAGATGATGATGCCGCAAATAATGGAGCAGGCGCAGGCTCTTGCGAAGGCCGCGACAGCAATAAGGGAGGCGCAGCCGATCGGCGACGGGCTCGGGCCGACGGTGGCTTCGAGGTTCTTAGGAGGCGCTCCTGCTCAGAGTCTCGGGAGAGACACCGTGATGGCCGTGACCCAGTACGAGGGGAGACATCTCTACGTGGTGAAGGCGGAGGGTCCCATGGGCTACGTCGGGGAGCCCGGGGTAGCTCTGAGACGCCTGATAGAAGAGATGGGGGTCAAGCCCGCTGGGATCATAATGGTGGATGCGGCGTTGAAACTTGAGGGGGAGAAGACCGGAGAGATCGCGGAGGGCGTGGGTGCCGCAATAGGGGGAATCGGGGTCGAAAAGTTCCAGATAGAGGAGGTGGCCGCCAACCACAAGATCCCGATCTACGCGATCTTGGTTAAGGAGTCCGACGTTGAGGCGATAACGACGATGAAGAAGGAGATCGGAGACGCTGTCCCATTGGTGGTGGAGCGGATGAAGAGGCTCATCGCAGAGAGGACCTCTGAAGGAGACAGCGTGGTTCTCATCGGTGTGGGCAACACTCTGGGCGTCGGGCAGTAACCAGGTGCACTCGAAGAAGCTAAATGAGGGAGACGAACTCGGGGGGAGCAGAGAAAGCGTTGACCAGCGAGATCCCGACGAGCAGGGACGATAGAATGAATCCCGAACTACCGAATTCTCTGAGGAGCGAGCGAGATGGGGCAGTCCTGAATTTCATCGAGGAGGAGGAGTTGACGGGCTTCACGTTCGACGGGTTGAGGAGGAAGATGGGGACCCACCCCGAGACTCTCTCCCGGATACTCGGCAGGCTTCAGGAGGACGGCATAGTGGAGGCAGCCGCCGACGGTTACAGGGTCACAGAAAAGGCGAGAGGCGTGATGGTGATGCACCCTCTCGGCACTGCTCCTTCTCGCATCCCACTTCTGAGCACGCTGCTTCCCTTCGACATCGGGGTCAGAGAAATCGTCTCTGAGCTGAAGGGGAGATGGTTCGGGACACTGCGCTGGATAGGCTACTCCGAGAACGAGGAGGGAACGACGCTCAAGTGGGTAACCGAGAACGGGAGCGTTCAGATCGACGCGAGGTTCTCCGATGGGGAGCTCCACGTGGAGGCGAAGACCGCCGCGGGCAACACCCTTAACGATGCGGTCAGGGCCGCGCACGAACTTATCGGGCACATCTCCAGAATCTATTCAAGGTCCAGGTTCCGCGGGCCCCAGAGGCTCCAGATGTTCAACACATACCTAACTCTCTCCTAGCACAGCCGTGACTGGTTTCCCTTCAAAGTACTCAACAAGTAGCCCTCCTCCCATACCCTCACGGTGAATCGAACGATGGAAGATGACACGCAGCTGTTGCAATCTCTATCAGACGCAATTTCTGGTCTGGCAGAGCGGGTCTCACCTTCCGTAGTGAAGGTGGAGATGGGAAGATGGGGAGGGAGTGGAGTGGTGTGGGACAAGGAGGGGCATGTGGTGACCGCGAACCACGTCGTGGGAAGACGGACGAGCGCTAAGGTCGAGCTGCAGGACGGAAGGAGTCTCGAGGCGAAGATTATCGGCCGCGACCCGACATCTGACGTGGCGTTACTGAAGGTCGAGGCGACCGGATTGAAGCCGATAGAGCTAGGGGATTCTCAGCCGCTGAAGTCTGGACAGTTCGTCCTGGCACTCGCGAACTCACTCGGCAGCAGGGTGAACATAACCTCCGGGATCGTCACGAATCCGAGCAGGACCATTCCGGGATGGTGGGGAGTCGTCGTCGAGGACGCCGTGATTACGGACGCGAGGCTCAACCCTGGATACTCGGGCGGGCCGCTCGTCGACGCCTCCGGGAAGATGATAGGGATGAACGTGGCCTACGCTTCCTCGAGGGGGATAGCTGTCCCGGTGAGTACCCTCAAGGGCATCGCTTCGAAGCTGTCCCGTGAAGGGAAGATCAGGAGGTCCTACCTCGGGATTGCTCCCGAGCCAATCTCCCTTCCAAAGGAGCTCTCGAAGGCCGCGAAGCTGAGCCAGAATCAGGGGATCTTGGTTCTCTCAACCGAGCCGGGAAGCCCAGCGAGCAAGGCCGGTGCCTTCGTCGGGGACATAATCGTGAAGATCGGCGATCACGAGGTGGCGAACCTGTACGAGCTGCACAAGGCCCTGGACGAGCAGCTCATCGGGAAGACGGTCAGCCTCCGGGTGCTGAGAGGCGGCGTCATCACCGAGCTGAAGGTCACCCCGGAGGAGGCGAAAGAATGGAACGAGCAGTAGTTGTAGTTTCATTCGAACCGAGGGAACCACCTCGCCCGCTGCCACTCTGGCCCCTCCCGCCCCTCGGGCCAGACCCCTCTCCTCCGAGATATCTCGTACCCTAGCTGATCATCACGTTATGCGGGAGAACGCGAGGCCAACCTGTCGACTTGACTCGGACTCGCGGGTTCAGCCCGTCACGGGGGCAACCGGGAGGAACTTACGAGTCAAAGAAGTCTCCGACGGTTACTTGAACCTCAAGTCTTCGATAGGGTGACGGCCTCGATGACTTTCTCCTCGGTCTCCCACCTCGTCTTCGAATACGAAACCCAGGCAAACTTGCGCTGCATCGACTTCGTGTAGATTTTGGTCCAGTCGAGACCAACATAGTCGCCCCAGGACTTGTAGAGCCTCGGATCGATGTAATTCTTGAGTGCGGTGTTGAGATTGTAATTTTTGGTTTGCGTCTGGAGACTTATCTCCATCTTCAGCCTCCTGATCCTCTTCTCGTCTCTCTTCTCTCGGCTCTCCAGCTCCTTGAGGCTATCCTTCCTCTTCTTGAGAGAGTCCTCCCAGTTCTTGGGTACCGTCCGCTGGTGGTTGCAGAATTCGGCTGCCTTTAGGTTGGCGAACTTCGCGTGGTAGAGCTTCTCCGGCTCCTCTCTCCCGCGCAGGTCCTCGGTTTTCAGGTATGACTCGGCGACCCGTGTGGCGTGATGCGTCCTGAAGACCTTCGCGGTGAGCCCAGCCGCGATGCCCGAGAGAAAGTGATTGACCATGCTAGAGTTGATCCCGTCGAAGACTTCCCTACCCGACTGCTTTCTCGCGATGAACTCCTGGATGTTCTTCGCTACGGCGGGGGGAGCCCCTTCGAGCTTCTTCGACCACGGCACGCTGTCCTTCCCCAGAAAGTTGAGCTCGATCGTGCCTCCGTCGTTGAGCTTCACATGCTCGACCCTCAAGGTCGTCGCCCCCACGGTATCGGCCTCGTCCTCCTCCTTCTCGTCGCCGACCCTGAGCCCAAGACGGTCGATAAGATAACAGACTGTCCCGATCTGCCTCACCCTCGGGTCCCTCGAAGTGAGCTCCTTCAGTATCTTCGCTCTGATCTTCCCGAGGTGCGTCCCTACCCTGATCGCGGAGTCGTACTTTGCCTTGTTCCTCAACTGCTGAATGGGAGCGCTTTCGTGGAGCCAGACGTACTTCTCCTTCTCCGTGAGCTTGTCGACCCACTTCGCCATCCACATCGAGTTGTGGTCGTGGACGACCTGCCTCCACCCCCCCGGCGGTACCGGGCTGTTTTCGTCGAGGTTCAGGATGACGTCCCTCTGAGCCACCCTCGGCTTCCAGTGGCCCCTGAGAGGGTGAGCGCCCCTCCCCATGAAGAGACCCGGCGGCTCGACAAGCCAGTTCGCTATCTCCACCTTCTTCCCGTCCACAGTCGCGTACCCGTACTTTGCCTTCAGTGCCTCCCTGCGAGTCTTCCTCTCGGCAGCCAGCGACTTCTTCATCTCCTTGCTCATCGTCTCCTTCGCTCTCTTCTCTCGCTCGACCTTCTCGTAGAAGGGGGAGAAGTCAACCTCCTCGAACTTCGCCCCCCTGCACCAATCGGGGAGTAGCATGACGAAGTCCTTCGTGAAGTTCGTTACGAAGTACGCGTCCTTGACGTACTGAGTGTCCTTCTTCTTCGCGAGATGGTAGGCCATCTCCTCCGCAAGCGGGGGTAGGCTCACCTCCCTCCCCCTTACCTTGACCTTCAAGCCCTCTGCTAGGTAGGGTTCAGGAACTGCGACCCCATTATGTGATAGTCTCTTCCAGTAGGACGTCATTAAAGGGCTCAGCCTCCCTAGTACCCACTAATTAAGGCGGAACCCGCTCTAAAGTGTTGTCCCGGCTGTTTGAGGGGCATTCCCGAGGCTGCGAAGTCTTGGAATCGAAGGCTTCGATGCGACAACTGTCATCAGACTCAATCCCTCGAAGGCTCACCGACCGTTAGGGTGGTCCCAGAATACGGCCGGGAGCGTCGCTCAGGCCCGTCAAGGTCGTCCGAGTGGTCGCGAGAATTATATAGCATTGGTCCTGCATAGTCTTGGAAGATCGTGTGGCAGAAGCTTGAAGTTCACAATGATGGCGCCCTGAAGAAGCCAGCCCTGCTAGTCTCACTCTCGACATCTATCCCTCAGTACCGGGCCCTCTACTCGCAGGCGCGGGAACTCGCGACCTACATGATGAAGAAGATGAAGTTCGTCCCTCTCGCCTCCCTATATTCCTCCGCACTCCCCCCTGAGGTTGCCGTCCGCGAAGACGGAACGGTGAGTCTGGTCGTGAATCAGTTCCACCTCCATCGGGGAGAGCGTGACATCGTCCTCTTCGGGGGCGACTCCTCTCCCCTCGACGACCAGTACGAGTTTGCCGACGCGGTCCTGACGTACGCGAGAAGACTCGGGGTGGGTGAGGTCTACTCTATCGGAGCCAGATGGACCGAGGCGCCTCTCTCGCCCGACCAGACGCCCGCCGTGCTAGGGTTCGCAACAGACCTCGTAGGAGTTAAGGAGCTGAAATCGCACGGGGTGGAGCTGATCAAAGATGAGCCCGCCCCCTTCTTCGCCTCGATGGTCGTGGGGCTGGCGAAAGGGTATTCGATGAGAGGCTACAAGGTCTCGGTCAATCACGGCGAACCTCTTCCCCACCCTAGGTCGGTGGCGAGGATGCTCGAGGTGCTCTCAAAGATGGTAGGGTTTGAGATTGACCTGGATGAGCTACAGGCGCCAAAGGGACCCTTGGCTGCCAAGCAGCCCGACGAGGGCAGTATCTACCAGTAGGATGACCTCAGGGCTCGTCTTTTCTTTCGTCGGACATCTCGCCGTGATTCGATGGCTTGGGAGTGACTAACGTCTCTTCTTTCTCAGCGGCTTGACCGACTGACCCACCGCGTGGATGTCGACGACGAACCTAGAGACTGTCGGCTCCTCCTCGAGCAGTTCGGAAATTTTCGAGACGTAGCTCCTGTAGCGGCCGCTGTCAACATATTCTTCCGCTTCCTTCTCGGAGTCCCAGAGGGAGAACGTGACAAACTCGGCGGGAGAGCCGAGCGGGCGAAGAAGGTAGACGCGGCGGAGTCCCGCCTCCCTGAGGGCAGAGGGAAGGATCTTCTCCTCGAATGTCTTCGCGAAATCTGTTTCTTTTCCCGGTCGCACCCTGATGCTCACGAGGCGGGCAAAGCGCGACGAGTTTTCCTGCATCCTGTCGCCGAGAAAGCGGTCGTGAGATAAACCTAATGGTGCCGCTGCCACTTCAGGGGCCTTCCGGGCGTTGCGGAACAGACCCGCAATGATCATAGTCGCGTTGGGTATCGCCATCTAGAGGTGGGGCACTCTTCACCGATGGGTGAAGAGGAGCCTCTCGCGGGGATGCTATGGGTTGAGAGAATCGAAGATGAGGCTCTGCAAGACCCTAAAGAAGATGAACTCTTCCGGAGATTGGGAGTAGGCAGTGACCAATGAACCGAATCAAGACGATGGAGCCTGCGTTGCAGGCCTGACGCTGGCAGAGATGTCCGTAACTCTTCCGATCATAAGGTCCGCAGAGCCTACCGTTGGTTGTCCAACAATTTTTGCTAGTGTCTCCGTGAGACAAGCAGGACTGCCCTTGCTTAGACATTCTTGATACTCTGCCCGACTCCATGACCTCCCAGCAGAAGAGTCGTGGACAAGCCCCAGACTCTTTCACCACCAGTTCCTCATTAAGACCCTCAAACATACATTTCAAGGAATAACATTAAGTATCGTGCGGATGCGGTCCCTCGCGTTGAGTGATAAACTCAAGAAAATATTATTCGCAACATTTACAATATCATTGCTAGCTTTTTCCGGCATCTCACGAATCGCATTCGCAGGTCCAACAACGACCAGCCGGGTTCCAATTGTTCAACCTCTCCACCGCCTTGCACTCCTCGACCCATCATTCGATCCTCAGACCGTAGGAGGGGTACCATTCTGTTCCAGCGGTTCGCTTGGCACAATAATATGCTACCCTCCGAACTTTCTGAAAACTGCCTACGACTTTCCCGCCGCCAAAGTTGACAAAGAGGACAATTCGAAGGGCGCGGAAGAGGGGAATGGCGAAAATAACGGCCTTCCCGGATCTGGTTCGACCATTGTCATAGTTGACGCCTTCGGTAGCCCAACAATTCAGAGCGACCTGGACAAGTTCGACACGGCTTTCGGCATCTCTCAGGCGCAAGTCACAGTCCTCTGTCCGCCAACGTGGACAGGATCCTCGACTGACAATTGTCCCGTGAAGACCATAGCCGACCTCTCGACTGCGCCGAACGCAGCGGTCTGCGGCGCCTTCGGATGGGCTGCTGAGACGACACTCGATGTCACGATATCCCACGGACTCGCTCCCGGGGCGAAGATCGTCCTTGTCGTAAGCGCCGACTGCCAAGACACGAGCATAAACAGCGCCGAGGCGGCAGTCGTTTCCCAGGACAAGTATAGGGGGAGCATCATGTCTCAGAGCTTCGGGGAACCAGACGACCTAGTTGGCTGCACTGCCGTCGACCCCGTCACCCTCCAATGCACTGCAACGGATCCTACTGTCAAGGCCAACGCGGACGCAATCTACAAACTCGCGAAAGAACGCCATTGGACCGTCATCGCCTCCTCAGGAGACGACGGAGCTAACACAGACGTCCGTTTCCTAGGCACGGCCGAGTTGACACCCTCCTGGCCATCAACGAATCCTCTCAATCTAGCTGCTGGCGGGACTCAGGGCCAGCCTTACGGCGGCCAGTTTGGATCGTTCCCTGGCCCCGGCAAGACATTCACATGCGCTGCCCACAAGAAATGCAGCACAGGTCTAGTCGTGATAAATGGGGGGGAGAGCGGCTGCAAAACAGCAGCGAGGCCCGGTGTGCCGAGCTCCTGCTTCCCGGTAGGATACGGCGGTGAAGGAGCCTGGAACGAATTCACGGCATTTGGAGGAACAAGTAACCTCGGACTCTCCCTCGGGAGAGTAACCGGAGGTGGAGTGAGCTCCCTCTACGAACGGCCATCATATCAGAAGAATCTTCCAGACTCGTTCAGCACTATCCTGGGCAGCTCGGTCGAGGCCGAAGGACGACTTACTCCAGACGTCTCGTTCAACGCCGCGGCTCAAGGGGGCGTCTTGGCTTTCCTCGGTTTCTTCGGAATATGGGCCGTATTTAGCGGGACGAGTGCTTCTTCGCCTGCCTGGGCGGCGATCATCGCCCTACTCGACCAAAAGAACGGAGGCCCTGTCGGCTTCATAAATCCAGCAATCTACAGATTGGGAGCGAGCGAGAAGTCCAGGGACGCATTCCATGACATAACCCAAGGCGAAAACAGCGATACGGCTGGCCAGTTAGGCGTCGACGGATTTGCAGCCAGCAAGGGATACGACCTTACTACGGGTTGGGGCACGCCGGATGTGGCCCACTTCATTCAAGACATCGGCAAGTTCCTGCACGGCGAGAACGGCGGCGACGACGGCGACTAATAAACCACGATAGGGGGAAACCCCTCCTCTCTCTAATTTCCTCGGAAACGTGATAATCCTAGACTGTATGGCGTAGCTTCGGCTCCGGCTTCGGGAAGACCGATAATGATGATGCACGAGTCATTGCGCCTCCCTCGGGATCGCTTACTTCTTACTACAACGCGCGAACATCTGGGTCATGTGATTGAAAAGCGGATGATGTTTGACGTTACGGTAGTGTATGCGGGTTCGGGTCCCAGCGCAAGACTCGACCCTGTCGAGTGGGGGTCAATTTTCGCTTGAAGATTGTAGTCAGCAATAGGGAGTTGGTGGAGACCGGTTCCTGAATTCGAATAGACGCGCAAGTTCCACTTAAAAGTCCAAGAATGGGTTTGACCGGCTCCCAGGATGAACGGACTTCCGAGCGGGCGCATGCCCAGGACCCTTTGAAATCTAATCCAATTTCCAACCTGGTTCATGCTGGTGTCATTAACGACCAGCTCTACGGATTGCCCCCCGTTATCGACTGCAAGCACCTGATTGCCGCTGTTTTCAATCACTATGGTCACCGTAGCAACGCTACCGGCAGTGTAACTGATCTTGTCCAAACTCAAGGTCAGTCTAACACCGACCTGTCCTTGTTGATGTTCGTTCGGCGGATTTAGAGACGGCTTCCCGGAGATTCCTTTCAGAGAACTCCCCTGGCTAGGGGGACGGCTGAAGAAGAGACCCCGCCGGTATTCGTGAAGGCGGAGATAGAAGGGGTGGAACCAGTCGCGGAAGGTAGGGAGGTGCTGAGAGCAGATGGGCCGGAGAAGGGCACAGCGATGAAAGTAATGATTACGAATCCAATCAAACTCAGACCAAATCTAGATCTTGGTCCTAGGAGCCGCGACCGTCTCACCAGCTACCCAATGCAGAGGGATGAGTTTTAAGACTATACCATTGAACATGAGAGATAACTGGGGCCAAGAGAAACCTTCGCAAGGCGTTTTACACTTTTTTCAGTTCATGCGAAATTTTGTCCGATTTTTGTACCTCACTCCCCATGAGTTTATAACAAAAGAATCTGCGGCCGTCATCTTGCGGCGAAAAGATGAAAAAGAGAGCAATGCTCATCACCGCAACAGCTCTGATACTTCTGTCAATTCCTCTTCAATCCTTCCTCCTAACTACATCGAGTCAACAATCGGCTATTAATTCCGTCAAGAAACCGCACGTCTACGGAGTCAGGCAGGACACAACAATTGGTCCGGAGATGGTTGCATCCGCTCAGTCGCAGGTAGGAAGCAAGAGTATCGTCCAAAAGGAGACGGAAGAGTCTGATTCGAGTAACATCGTCTTCAACCTCGACCCGTCCCTCCTTGAGCAGAACGAGGAATCTCTGGCAGTCAATCCAACAGACTCACGGGTAGTTCTCGGTGGAACGAACGACTACAGAAACGCATTCACTGCGGGAGTGATAGCTACTGGCTTCGAGGTCACAAGCGACGGTGGTATGACTATTTCTGCAGACGGAGTGCTTTCCCCGACTGACCCGTTCAACACCGCGCTGACCTTCAGCGGAGCAGGAGACCCATCCGCAGCTTTCGACGGGAACGGGAATGCGTTCATGGGTAGCGTGGGCTTCTTCTTCGGTGGGACCGCACCTGCAGCAAACGCCCCCGACAACGGGATTTTCGTCTTCTCCTCACCTCCTCCCTACAATACTTGGACTCAGCATACTGTGATTGCTGACAACAACCCGAGTATTATCGATGATAAAGACTGGGTTGCTGCCGACCAAAGGACCAGCGGGACCGGAGCGGGTGGGATATACGCTGTCTGGGCTAGATTCGGAGAGGGCACGAGCCCCTTCGGCGGTCCTGGTTCTCCAATAAGATTCGCTGCATCTTTCGACCACGGAAACACATGGATTCTTCTGCCTGTTCCAGTAAGCGCAACAAACCTCTGTCAAATCACAGGACCAAACCCAGCAGACCGCTGTCCTGACAACCAGTTCTCTTACGTCGTAGTCGGAGCGAGTGGCACTGTTTACGTGTCTTGGGTAAATTTTGATACACCAGACCAGAGCGAACTCGTGTTCGAGACTTCGGTGACCGTCACTTGCACTACCAGTCCAGCTTGTCTCCAAGTCGGCCCAGTCCATGAGGTAGCTACAATCGCAAATCCGGTCTTCGAGACGTTCGACTTCACAGCGAACAGGATTGGAGGACTTGCCGACCAAAGACAAAGAGTTGACACAATCCCCAAGATGGCGGTTGACGCAAGCACCGGTAAAACCAGCGGCAGGCTCTACATAGCTTGGGAAGATCTGAACCAGGGCAGCTACTTCAACATGGGACCAGTCGGCTTCTTTTCCTTCCTTGGCTCTGGCTGTTCTTCGTTCCCGGTAATTTTCAATTGCCTGGGGCGCGGGTCGGAGGTGGTCCTAACGCACTCGGATGACCAGGGAGCGACCTGGTCAACACCAACTCGAGTGGATACACTAACGAACTCGCAACACGACTCGCAACACGACTCGCAAAATGACGCGTTCAACGTTGCACTATCGGTAGACCCTGCGACTGGAAAAGTCCAAGTGACCTGGTACGACACTCAATCCGACCCGGGGAACGTCAATCTCGCTGTGATGTTGAGACAAGGCACACCAACTACATCTGGAGTCAAATGGAAAGGCTCGGAACGCAACGTCCTCGACGGCTTCGGAGCAAAGTCGATAGACCTGTCCTCAGATATTCAACGCCAGACCAGAGGTAACTTCGCCGGAGACTATATCAGCGTCGCATCCCTTAACGGCAGAGTCTACATAGGCTGGACAGACACACGACCAATGAAAAACGGCTTCCACCAAGAAGACAACATGCTTGCCTCAGTCGGAGAGGGAGGGGAAGGGGATTAGCAGGGCGATCCGAATTGAAGTGTCAGAAAATGGTAGCTTGCAAAGGCTACCCCTCTTCTTTTTTTGCAAGATGAAAATGCGCTCTTTTTCTCCACGCTCCTGTCAGGTCCTCTGGTAAGTCTCTATTCGTTTCAGCCCTGTGGTGGCTGACCTGAAGTACTCCTAGTTCCCGACTTTCCGGAGGAGTTTAGCCGATGGAAACTTGCCAATCAAAGAAAGACTGTCGCTAGCAGATGACGATTTCGAGAGAGCCGCCGAAACCGCCCGCACGAATTTGGGGGAACCTCATCCGGAAAAATGTAACGCTTTGCGTCTCATCCGTTCCGATACTTCGGAGGAAGCGAAAGGCACGTTATCAGTCATTTGCGAACAGACTTTTAATCGCCGTTCATGAAGCGCAACTCGTTGTTCTCGCTCAAGGATTGTGACATCATGCTCGAGCCGCAAGCGGGGATGCAGGTCGGGGAGATCCTCGAGTGGGCGGAATACGCCGAGAAAGCGGATTCGGGTACATCCTCCGGTCAGATTACTTGATGCCTACCGGCGTTTTAAGAGAAGAAGATCGTCCCTCTCCTGAGTGCTGGGTAACCCTGGGCGCCGTGGCAGCGTCCACCAGGAGGGTCGCGTTCGGGCCCCTCGTCACGCCAGTAGGGTTCAGGAACCCAGCGCTTCTGGCCAGGATGGCCTGCACACTCCACTCATTCTCCGACGGTAGGCTCGTTCTAGGATTCGGGGCCGGGTGGTTCCGGGACGAGTATCTGACGAATGGCTACGAGTTCCCTCCTTTCCGGGATCGCTTTGAACAACTCCTCGAGGCGCTGAAGATCGTGCGACCCCTTACCGAGGGGAGGAGGGCTGACTTTCAGGGGAAGTAATTCGCTGCCCACACCGACTGCCCGCCGGGACCGAAAGGGAAGGTCCACCTGATCATCGGCGGCAGGACCACTAAGGTCGTGGAAGCGGCGGCTCAGATGGCAGACGAATGGGATATCTTCGGTCCGACCCTCGACCTCTACAGGAGGCTCAGGAGGGTCTTTGACTCCTACTCGGCAGGGAGGGAGGTGCAAGTCTCGCAGATGGACGCTTTCCTCATCGGAGAAAACACTCGAGAATTGAAAGAGAACGCTTCGCGCCACGCCAAGCTATTCGGAATCGCCGGCGGTGCCGATGCTGCCTTCGAGCTGTTCAGAGGGAGAGGAGCTTTCATTGGGACCGTGGCCGAGTTCGTTGAGCAGGTCAACGAGAGGCTCGAGGCTGGGATACAGAAATTTTATTTCCAGATCCTCAACACACA
>WNEQ01000140.1_pt1 | contig 33980 bp, 31 predicted proteins | sample 5399971 | NCBI WGS metagenome assembly WNEQ01 (sample SAMN13153330, study PRJNA577476) | soil metagenome | isolation source: 20 cm grassland meadow soil 2 days after 1st rain plot 5 | place: USA:California | collected 2015-09-18
CGTGGCGGCGTCGTCGCGTTCCCGACGGAGACCTTCTATGGCCTCGGCGCGGCGGCGCTCGACCGCGCGGCCAGCCGGCGTATCTTCGAGCTCAAGGGGAGACCCGAAACCAAACCAGTGCTGCTGCTCGTGGACTCGATCGCGATGGCCGAGACCGTCGTGGAGGTGAGCGCCCGGGCGCGGGCGCTGATGACGCGCCACTGGCCCGGCGCCCTCACGCTCGTCCTGCGCGCGCGGCCCAGCGTTCCGGAGGAGGTCACCGCCGGGACGGGCACGGTCGGCGTGCGCCTCTCGCCGCATCCGGTGGCGCGCGGCCTGGTCAGCGCCCTCGGCGCCCCCGTCACAGCGCCGAGCGCCAACCCGAGCGGGCTCGAGCCCCCGACGACCGCATCGGCGGTGCTCGCGTACTTCCGCGACGCGATCGACCTCGTGCTCGACGGCGGTCCCACGGCGGGGGGCGAGCCCTCGACGGTCCTCGACACGACCGTGGAGCCGCCGCGCGTCCTGCGCCAGGGCGCGGTGAAGGTGTGACGCGTGAGAGTCACGGGTGTCATCCAGGCGGGAGGCAAGAGCACGCGCATGGGCGGGCGGCCCAAGGCGCTGCTCAAGCTGGGCGGCCGGCGGATCATCGAGCGCGTGGTGGACGCGGTCAAGCCCGCGGTGGACGACCTCCTGATCGTCACCAACACACCCGAGCTCTACACGTTCCTCGGGCTGCCGATGGTCCCCGACATCTACCTCGACCACGGCTCGCTCGGCGGGATCTACTCGGGGCTCCTGGCCGCACCGGGCGACGCCGCCTTCACGGTGGCCTGCGACATGCCGTTTCTCCACGCCGACGTGGCCCGCCTGGTGGTGGAGCGCGCCGGATCGGGAGACGTCGTGATCCCGCGCGTCGGCGCGCAGCTCGAGACCCTCCACGCCGCGTACCGGAAGAGCTGCCTCGGGGCGATCGAGGCGCGGCTCGTCGCCGGGCGGCTCAAGATCGTCGGCTTCTTCGACGAAGTCCGCGTGGTCGAGATCGCCGAGAGCGAGGTCGCGCGCTATCGCGATCCCGCGATCGTCTTCATGAACGTCAACACCCCCGAGGAGCTGGCGCGGGCGCGCGAGATCGCGGCGAGGCTCGCGTGAGCCGGTTGCGACCCGCGGTCATCGTCCACTACCACGAGGTCGGGCTCAAGCGCGGCAACCGCCCGCTCTTCCTTCGCCACCTCGCGCGCAACCTGACCCGCACGACGTCGGACCTCGGCCCCGTGCGTCTCCGCCAGCTCTCGGGCCGCATCCTCCTCGACCTCGACGACCACCCGGCGCCCGAGAAGGTTCGCGACCGGATCCTGCGCGTGTTTGGCGTCGCGAGCGCCGCGCTCGCGTACTGCGTCCCCTCGACGCTCGAGGCGATGAAGGCCGTGGTGGGCCGGCTCTGCGAGGGGCGGACGTTCGCCTCGTTCCGGATCAGCGCCCGCCGGGCGTTCAAGACATACCCGTTGACCTCGGTCGAGCTGAACCGCCAGCTCGGCGCCTTCGTCCTCGAGAAGGTGGCCGCGCGCGTGGATCTCAAGGAGCCCGAGCTGGAGATCCACGTGGAGGTCATGCCGTCGGAGACGTTCGTCTACGTGGACCCCATGACGGGGCCCGGCGGCCTGCCGGTCGGCGCCTCGGGCACGGTCGTGGCGCTGCTCTCGGGCGGGATCGACTCGCCGGTGGCCGCGTGGCGCATGATGAAGCGCGGCTGCCGCGTCGTGTTCGTGCACTTCCACAGCGTGCCGTACCTGCCGGCGACGTCGCAGGCGAAGGCGCGGGCGCTCGTCGAGCGGCTCACGGAGTGGCAGTACGAGTCGCGCCTGCTCCAGGTCCCGTTCGGCGAGATCCAGCGCGAGGTCGTCCTCACGGTGCCGCCGCCGGCCCGCGTGATCGTCTACCGGCGGCTGATGGTCCGGATCGCCGAGGCGCTCGCCCGCGAGCGCGCCGCCCTGGCGCTCGCGACGGGGGAGAGCCTCGGGCAGGTCGCCTCCCAGACGCTCCAGAACATCGCGCGCATCGACGAGGCCGCCGGGATGCCGATCCTGCGGCCGCTCATCGGCATGGACAAGCTCGAGATCACAGGGGAGGCGCAGCGACTCGGGACCTTCGAGATCTCGATCGAGCCGGACGCCGACTGCTGCACGCTCTTCGTGCCGGCGCATCCGGCGACGCGGATGTCCGAGGACGAGGTGTGCGCGGTCGAGGCGCGGCTGGACGTCCCGCGGCTCGTCGCCCAGGGGCGGGCGGGCGCCGTCGCCGAGACCTTCGAGTTTCCCGCGCGGGCGCACGCCGCGCTCACCGAGTAAGTCGGTCCCCGACGGACGTCTAGGCGAGCGGCTACGTCCGCGAGGTGCCCGCACGACGCTTTGCGAGCGAATCCGTGCAGAACTGCCGATCCGCGCCGACGGCAGCGTCCACCTGAGGGCCCGTGCGTGGGCGGCGAGGGATCGCCCCCGATATGTAGGTTGCTTGACACGCCTCACCCCCTACAGGTATGGTCGCGGTATGACGGCGATCGCGCTGGGCGCCGACCACGCCGGCTTACCTCTCAAGGAAGACCTCAAGGCCTGGCTGATCGAGCGGGGGCACGAGGTCGTGGACTGCGGCACCCAGTCCTCCGAGTCCGTGGACTACCCCGACTACGCCGCCGCCGTGGCCGGCGCGGTCACGGCGGGCAAGGCCGAGCGAGGCGTCCTCGTCTGCGGCACCGGGATCGGCATGGCGATCGCGGCCAACAAGGTGCCCGGCATCCGCGCGGCGGCCTGCACCGACGCCTACACCGCCCGGCTCTCGCGCGAGCACAACGACACCAACGTCCTGGCACTCGGCGCGCGCGTCACCGCCCGCGAGGCCGCGCTCGAGATCCTCGCCACCTGGCTCGGAGCGGAGTTCGCCGGCGGCCGGCACGCGCGGCGGGTCGAGAAGCTGGCCGCGCTCGACCGCAGGAAGGAGCAGTCGGATGCGCCGACTCGCTGACGTCGATCCGGACATCGCCAAGGCGCTCCGCGAAGAGGCCGAGCGGCAGCACCGGAACCTCGAGTTGATCGCCTCCGAGAACTTCGTCTCCGAGGCGGTGCTGGAGGCGATGGGCTCGGTGCTGACGAACAAGTACGCCGAAGGCTACCCGGGGCGCCGCTACTACGGCGGCTGCGAGGTCGTGGACGTCGTCGAGGACCTGGCGATCGCGCGGGCCAAGGAGCTGTTCGGCGCCCCGCACGCCAACGTCCAGCCCCACTCGGGCGCCCAGGCCAACATGGCCGTCTACTTCACCGTCCTCAAGCCCGGCGATATCGTCCTCGGCCCGAACCTCTCTCACGGCGGCCACCTCACCGCGGGAAGCCCCGTGAACTACTCGGGCAAGCTCTACTCGATCGTCGCCTACGGGGTGCGGAAGGACACCGAGCTGATCGACCTCGACGAGGTGCGCGACCTCGCGAAGAAGCACAGCCCGAAGCTCGTCATCGCCGGCGGCTCCGCGTTCCCGCGGGCGATCGACTTCAAGCCCTTCGGCGAGATCGCGCGCGAGGTGGGCGCCTACTTCATGGCCGACATCGCCCACCCGGCGGGACTCGTGGCCGCGGGGCTCCACCCCTCGCCGGTCGGCATCGCCGACTTCGTCACGACCACGACGCACAAGACCCTGCGCGGGCCGCGGGGCGGGATGGTCATGTGCCGGCCCGAGCACGCCCAGGCGCTCGACAAGACCGTGATGCCCGGCGTCCAGGGCGGGCCCCTCATGCACGTGATCGCGGCGAAGGCGGTCGCGTTCAAGGAGGCGCGGGAGCCCGCGTGGCGTGAGTACCAGAAGCAGGTCGTGAAGAACGCGAAGGCGCTCGCGGAGGCGCTCCTGGCGCGCGGTTTTCGCCTCGTCTCCGGCGGCACCGACACCCACCTGATCTTGGTGGATCTGACGAGCCGCGGGGTCACGGGCAAGGAGGCGCAGGAGGCGCTCGACCGCGCGTGGATCACGGTCAACAAGAACACGATCCCGTTCGAGACGAAGAGCCCCATGGTCACGAGCGGCATCCGCCTCGGCACGCCCGCGGTCACCACGCGCGGGATGCGCGAGCCGGAGATGGTCGCGATCGCGGGCCTGATCGACCGCGCGCTCTCGAAGCTCGGGGCGGCCTCCGTGGAGGCCTCGGTCCGCGACCAGGTCCAGGAGCTGACGAACCGCTTTCCGCTCTACACGGAGCGGCGCGCTTGAGAGGGGGGCTCGGCTTGTGAAATGCCCGTTTTGCGGTCACACGGAGGATCGGGTCGTCGACTCGCGGGTCGGGCGCGACGGCGAGTTCATTCGGCGCCGGCGCGAGTGCCTCAAGTGCCACCGGCGGTACACGACCTACGAGTACATCGAGGACGTCCTGCCGCACGTCGTCAAGCGGGACGGCCGGCGTGAGCCCTTCGACCGCCAGAAGCTCCGCGCCTCGATTCTGAAATCGTGCGAGAAGCGGTCGGTCGGCGTCCAGGCGGTGGACGACGTCGTCGGCGAGATCGAGTCGCAGCTCCACGACCGCGCCGAGAAGGAGATCTCCAGCGAAGAGCTCGGCAAGATCGTGATGGAGCACCTCCAGAAGCTCGACCCCGTGGCCTACGTGCGCTTTGCGTCGGTGTACCGGAAATTCAAGGACGTCGGCCAGTTCGTCGACGAGGTGCGGGGCCTCCAGCGCGACGACAAGGCCAAGGCGGCCACCGCCGCCAAGCCCAAGGCGGTCGCCAAGGCCAAATAGCTGGTCGATCCTGCCGGCCGCCGGCTAGGGCTTGCCGCCCCAGGAGTCCCCAAGCGACCGGAGAGGAAGCTCGGTGTCTTCGCCAGAGGTCCGGTCGACCAGATAGGGGTACGCCTGTTCCGATCGGACATTCAGGACGTTGACGTAACGGTTGTCCGGAGACCAGAGAGGCGCTCCCCAGTACCCCATGCCCCAGAACGAGAAAAGACCGCGCGCGTTGGAGAGGAGGAGCGCCTTCTCGTGTGGCGCATCGGCCTGAACGATCACATAGTCTCCGGCTCTCTTCGATCCGCGATCGCCCGGCGTCTGGAACGCTACGAAGCGGCCGTCAGGGGACCACGTCGGACTGAAGCCTCGGCCCAGGTCTTCCTCTGAGCGCGTAGCGCTGTCCAGGATGATGATGTGACCTCTATCATCCATGTACACGAGCCGGCGATGATCTGGCGCCCAGGCCTGGCTCGTGATCGCGGGTCCCCCGATGCCGCTACCGTACACTCTTCGGCCGATCGCTGAAATCAGCGTGACAAGGCGGCCCGAGTCGACCTCGAGGAGGAGCAAGCTCTGTGGCGCGAGCGGGTCGCCTGGCCGCGGAGTTGGACGAGTCGGTGCCTCGTCCTTCAGCGTCCCGAAGAATAGGATCCGTTTGTTGTCGTGAGACCACGCGACTGGGGAGGCCCCGGTCTGCGCGCCCTTGATCGGCAAGCGTGGCGGGGAGAGCTCGACGAGAGATCTGAGCGCAGAGCCGTCGATCGTCATGCTGTAGATCGCCGTGCGAGAGCGCCCGCCCTCCTCGTGGGTTTTCACAAAGGCGAGGCGAGTGCCATCGGGTGAGACGATCGGACCCCCGATCTCGATGTCCTCGGGCCCGGCTCGAAAGACAATGTTTTCTCGTCCACCGACCTTGACCACGATGATGTCGACGCGGACCGGGATGACATCCTTGCGTGTGCCGTCATTGAACGCCGTCACCCACTGCTTGGCCCGCATCGTTTCCGCCCAGCGCTCTCTCAGTGCCCCGCTTCCCATCGCCGGCGCGTGCCTTACGCCAAGGATAGTCCCGGCGCAAAGAAGAAGGGCGAAAACCACGGCGCCCTGGCGCATCTCACTCTCCCCGAAGCGCCGGCGAGGGGACCCAAACAAACGGGATCGCCGGGGTCGGACCGCCCAGGCCGCCAAAGGGTGGAGCGAAGACTCCCGGGACGTGCGGGTTGCCGCCGGCGGCCGAAACCACCGTGTTCACGAAGTAGTTGCTGTTGTGATGGTACCAGCGGTACGGCACTCCCGAGTTGGCGCTTTCGTAAGCCGCGATACTCTGCTTCAAGGCGGCGCCGCTCACTCGGATCGTGGGGCCCCAGATGACAGCATCGGTTTGGAGTGCGCTTGCTGTATCTGGCAGAAGTCCTTCTCCCCCGATCCTCCCACGATACACCGCGATGTTCCCCGATCTGTCGGGCCCCATCTCGTACACAACATCACCGGCGTCGATCACCTTGTGAGAAGCAATGTTCATCGTTTCACGCGCACCGACTCGGACGGTCGTGTCCCCGGTGTCGTCAGTCTCAGCAACGACGGAGGCCTCCGGCTCGTATGCCGCATACGCGGCGGCGCTGACAACGGCGCCGGTGACGGCTCCAAACGCGATCCCCTGGAGCACATCTCCCCCGAAAATGCCTGCGCTGATGCCGCCAAAGGCGCCGCCCAGGATGGTGCCCGATCCGACGGCTCCTTGCCAACCGCCCCCCAAAGCTCCTGCCAGTGGCGGCCCGACGGCGCCTCCAATTCCCCCGAACGCCGCGCCGAGGACGATGCTCGTTGTCGGGTCGCCTCCGTTCAACCCATAGCTGACGGCGCCGCCGGCGGCGCCCCCGATCATGCCTGCGGCGACGGGTCCCACGTGAGGCGTGAGAACGATGGCAACGGCAACGCCGACGGCGATGGGCGCGAGGACCCTGAAGACTTCCCAACCGTACTTCCTGTGGAACTCGAAGATCCTCTTGAACAGCCTCCCGAGGAAGCCGAAAAAGTACCCGCTCGGATCGATGAGGTTGACGGGGTTGTTGAGGACGTAGCTGTAGCGGTTGAGCGACTGCGGGTTGGCAGGCGTAGGAACAAACGGGTCGGCGCTAATGAACCGGGCGAGGCCTGCGTCGTAGTACCGGCCGCCGTAATAGTAGAAGCCAGTCTCAGGATCGAGCTCTTTGCCCGTAAAGCCGTGCGTCGGGTCGGCGTTGCCCTCCGAGCGCGACACCTGGCCCCAGGGGTCGTATTCCACGAGCTGCACGCGTGTGCCCGACTCATCGGTGACGACGTTGACTCCGCCGAGATGGTCGTTGTGATAGAAGAGGACGGCGCCAGTCGATTTCTTCGCGACCCCACCGAGGTACTTCGTGACGACGCCGGCGGGATCGATCTCGTACCCCGCGAAGGGATAGCGTGCGACTCCGGCTGACGTTTCCTTCCGGACACGGACACCCGCAGCGTCATACGCGAACGTCGCGCTGTTCCCGCCCTGGATCGTCACGGCGGTGAGGCGGTGGTCGGCGTCCCACGACAACGCGCGGCCGGCGCCGTTGAGCATGCTGCCGTTGGCGTTGTAGGAGTAGATCGACCCGTCCGTACGGTCGGTCACCGCCGAGGGGTGGAGCGGATCGGAGTACGCGGAGAGCATGCCCGCCTTCTCCAGAAGGTTCCCGACCGGGTCATACCCGTAGTTCTGCGTGACCCACGCCAGGCCGGTCCCGAACGCGCCAGTCGCCGAGGTGAGGCGGTTGAGGGGGTCGTAGGTGAAGATCCGGCTGCCGGTGAAGATGCCGTCTGTGATCTGCGTGATGTTCCCTGTCGGGTCGTAGGCGTAGCCGAGATCCTGCAGCGTCCCGCTCGCCCCCGTCGTTGATCGGTTGGTCACGCGGAAGTTCATCGGGTCATAGCTGGACGTCGACGTGACCCCGTTCGCGTATTGCAGTCGCGTCTGCTGACCGCGGGCGTTGTACGTGATGCTGGTGATATAGCCGGGAATGGACCCCAGCCAGCCAGCCTCGTTGTAGGAGTAGGTCGCGGTGTCGCCGTCGGGGAAGGTTCTGCTCACGATATCGCCGAGGGCGTCGTAGCTCTGAGACATCGTGTACGTCGTACCGTCGAGCAGGCGCTGCGTCTGGCTGACGCGACCCAGGGCGTCATAGGCGAATGTCGTGACGGTGGCAAGATCGGCGATCCTGGTGACGCGTCCCCTCGAGTACGCGACCGCAGGATCATCGTACGTCCACTGGATCTGCTGGGCGCCGCCGGGGTAGGTCTTCGTCAGCACACGGCCCTGCAGGTCGTAGCTGAACGTGAGGGTCTGATTCTCCGCATCGGTCTGGCTGACGAGGTTGCCTCCCACGTCGTGGCTGTACGTCCAGCTCCCCATGTTGGGGTCACGCATCGCGGTCTTCCGGCCGAGGAGGTCGTAGGTGAGCGCGGTGACGTGGTTGAGATGGTTCGTCGCGAGCACGAGCGCACCCACCGCGTTGGAAGCGTAGGTTGTCACGTACGTGTCGCCGCCATTGACCTCCTCGATACGAGTGAGACGCCCATAAATATCCAGGAAGCGGCGCTTGACGTTACCGCTCTGATCTTTCACCGTCACCCGTCCGGGAATGTACGCTGTGCTGACGCTGGTTCCATCCGGGTAGAGCACCTGCGTCCGGCGGCCGCGGGCGTCGTACTCGAACCGCGTGAGGATCGCGGCCTCGGTCGAGAAGTGCGGCGCGGATTGCGTTGCCGTCAGGCCCCGCGAGTCGAAGGTGGTCTCGCTCTGGATGATCTGGTCCCCCGGCCCCTGCGACCGGCCGAGATAGTTCCGCCCCAGTCCATCGAAATAGACGTCGTTCCAGAGGACCGTCGCCGTGCCGTGCTGAATGGTGCGATACGTCAGGACGCGCTGGGTCGCGGGGTTGCCGAAGTCGAGATAGAACCGGCTCATCGAGCCATAGAGCGAACCCGTGTCGAGCGGGCCGGTCGTCTTCGTCAGGCGGCCGAACGTATCGTAGGTGTACGTCGTGCCCTGATGATTGGGGTCGGTCTCGGTCGTCCGCTCGCCCCAGCGCGCGTCGTAGGCAAAGGCCGTCGTGTGGCCGAGACAGGTGGTGACGCTGGCCGGATACGTCTGGCTAGCCTCGTAGACGGTGGTCGTCGTGCAGCCGCGGGCATCCGTGGTGGCTGTGCGGTTGCCGTAGGAGTCATACATGGAAGTGACGACGGGATTACCTGTCGTTCCCTGGGGCCCGCTCAGGCGCCGCTCCTCCTGCGTCAAAAGGCCACGGGATCCGAGCGATCCCCAGGCGAGGCCGTCATACGAGAGCCAGCGTTCCCGCAGCACCGCTCCCGAGGAATCGTGGAGCGCGGTGCGCGTCGGACGGTGGAGCCATGTCGTTGCGTCCACCACCCAGTCCGTGTATTCGTCTCGCTCGTCGCCGCTCGCGGCGATGTCGCCCCACTGGTACGTCCGCGTCGGGTTGCCGTAGGCGTCGAACTCGAAGCTCTGGCGCGCGATCTTGCAGCTGGCTCCGGTGTCGTCGCACGTGGCGACGTCCGTCTGCGCCAGCGTGACGGACGTGACGCCAGGATAGGGTGTGGTCGTCGCCCAGGTGTTCGTGGTCTCGGCCAGGAGCGCGCCGTTACGCTGGCGCGTCTGGCTCTGGGAGGGGCGCCCCCTGAGGAGATCGTCCTGCTCGAACCGGGTATCGGTGTAGTGCCCGAACGGATCGACCGCGCGGACCGACGCGTGCCCACGAAACTCCTTGCCATCGCTGCTGAGCCCGAGCCCGGTGTAGCTGAGGGTCAGCGTGGAGGTTCCGCCGCGCCCGTCGCTGACGCTCCGTGTGGTCACGCGGTAGCGGTCGAATGACCCGGCATAAAAATGGCCCGCCCGGGTACCACCGCACGTAGGATCGGGGCCGAAGCTCAGGTAGTCGTTCGGGGTACAGATGCGATTACCCGTCTCGTCATATGAGCTTCGTACGGCGCGGTAGAGGGCGGCGTTCGCCCCCGCGACGGGCAAATCGACGAGAAAGCCCAGGAGAGGAGGGTTACCGCAGGTGTAATCGGGACTGAGGCTGACGTAGGAGCCCTCGCACCCCCAGGTGAACTCGCCAGTCTGTACGAAGCTTGTGTTGCGGTAGAGGGCGGCGCTCGTCCCCGCCACGGGCGAATCCACGAGAAACAGCGGGGTCCCACCGCAGACAGAATTGGGACTGAAGCTCAGGTAGGTTTTCGCATTGTCACACGTCCACCCACCCCAGTCGTTCTGTATGGCTGTGACGGCTCGGTACAGAACACCGGTCGCCTTCACTCGCTCGTAAGCGAAACTCACGGCGCCGCCGAGTCCGTTGTTCACGCCGCTCAACCGCGCGTCGGTGTACGAGAAGCTCAGTGGTGGCAACGAAGAGGTGCCGTCCGCTCCGTAGATCGTGACCGCGTTCAGCGTGAGGTCCCCCGTCGCCCCGCCGCCCCAGGTGTGGCCGGGGTCGCGATCAATCGAGTAGTCGAACGTGAGGAGGTATCTCCGCACCAGACTCGATGCGGCGCGCACCTCGATCGTGTCGAGGCGGTCCTTCTCGAAGAAGGAAAGGATGGTGGAGGCGCTCGTGTCGGTCCAGTCGGAGCGAGGCGCGTAGGTGAAGAGCACCTCACGGGCGGATTCGATCAGCGACCCGCCGGCGTAGGCGTAGGTGATCCTGGCTGGATAGACCGCTTGATCGTACGTCTGGCCGTTCGAGGCGATCGTGCCGGTCTGCTTGGTGTACATGTAGTGAACGGCTACACCACTGGTCGTCGTCGCCTGGTCGAGGAAGTACTTGTAGGTGATCGCGGTCGTGAGGTCCTGCCCACGTGTCATCGCCTTACTGTCGGTGTTGTAGCCAAACCGGTGCTGCGTGCCATCCTTCGTCGTCAGGATCCAGTAGTCCGAGGCCGCAACGTACTGGATCCTCACGAAGATCTCGTCCTTGGTGTGGTAGATGTTCTGCGCGCTGTCGATCAGCACGAGATCGTGGCTCGCGCCGCCGAGCACCAGCTTGAAGGTGTCGTCCGTCGTCGTCGTCGTGTTCTTGAGGTCGCGAAAAACGAAGCCGCCGACGTCCAGGGTCCACCCGAGCCCCGTCCCCTGAGCCTGGTCGCGAGCCCCACGCTCGTCGACGGTGCTGCTGTGATAGCCGAGCACGATCTTCGGTCCGACGCCGCCGGCGCCGGGGGGAGTGACGATCGGGATCTGGGCGGTGCTCGCCCCCGTGAAGAGGTCGGCCTGGAACGCGTCGATGGTCCACGTGCCCGGTGGCGCCCCGAAGGGCTCCGTCGTCGCCGCCAGCCCAGCTCGGGTGGTGTGGCTCGGCGCGTCTGATGGTTGCCCTGGCGAAGACTGTGATTCGCCGCCGGAGACGACGGACGGCATGAGGACCGACACCAGGACCAGCCGCGCGATCGTGCCACCCACGGACGCACTGAAGAGGGTTCGCATGGTCTGTCTCCCGCGAGGAACGGATTTCCCTGCGCAGGGAGATGGCAATCCACGCGCCAAGCGCGATCGGCCGCGCCAACTGGCGAGAATTCAGGAGCGCGGGCCCAGCCGCACCGCATCGCCTGCCCAGCGCGCCGTGCAGCGTGCATCGCCGCTGATGCAGCGGGGGTGCTTGAGGAGGGTAGCCCACGTCAGGATGATGAGATGGCACGGCCCTGTCGAAGCGGGAGTACGACAGGGCCGCGCGCCTCGTCGGCGCTGACTTCTCGCTTACTTCTTTTTCTTCTTCTTCGTCGCCTTCTTCTTCACCCGTTCACCTCCTTCTGGGAAGTTTTCACACCCTGCTTCTGCTCGGCATGCTAGTGAGGGACCCCGATCCCTGTCAAGAAGAAAATCCAAGATATGGGGGTCCGAGGCCGGACGTGGACCCAAGATCTGGTGTAGCAGCCGCCTCAGGCTATAATTGACATCGCCCCTCTCACGCGGTAGCGTGAGCCAACTTGCACCCGCCCTCACACAGCTAACCCGGGGGACTTCGCCGATGAGACGCACTCTGAAGAAACTCGTGTTCGTCGAGCCCAAGTCGACGCACCTGCACATCTACAGCCGCGTCTGCATCCCGCGGCTCGGGTCGATCCTCCTCGCGACGATCATGCGGGCCAAAGGGTACGACGTCCGCGTGTACATCGAGGACATCCACCCGGTCGACATGAACGAGGTGCTCTCCGCCGACCTCGTCGCGATCTCGGCCATCACCTCCACGGCGCCGCAATCCTACCGGCTGGCGGACCAGGTGCGGCAGGCGGGCGCCATCGCCGTGATCGGGGGCACCCACACGAGCTTCCTGCCCGACGAGGGCCTCGAGCACGCGGACTTCGTCGTCCGCGGCGAGGGCGAGTTCGCGTTCCAGGAGCTCGTGGACGGCATCCAGGCGGGCCTGGGGTTCGAGAAGATCCAGAACCTCTCCTACCTGGTGGATGGCCGCGCGGTCCACAACCCGGAGCGCCCGAAGATCCCGAACCTCGACGTGAACCCGATCCCGGACTACCACCTCATCACGGGCTGGAAGCCGGGCGGCGTCATCTCGGTCGCCACGTCGCGGGGCTGCCCGTTCTCGTGCACCTTCTGCTCGGTCCCGGGCATGTACGGCCACGCCTTCCGCACCCACTCGGTCGCGCGCGTGCTGGAGGAGCTCGAGAGCCACCGGGGGAACCTCTACACGTTCTTCGCCGACGACATCTTCACGGCGAACAAGAAGCGGGTGAAGGAGCTCATCCGCGGGATGATCGCCCGAGACCTGACGCCGGAGTGGGGCGCGCAGGTGCGGACGGAGACGGTGGACGACCCGGAGCTCCTCGAGCTCATGCGCGACTCGAACTGCTTCAACGTCTACGTCGGCTTCGAGTCCATCAATCCCCGAACGCTGAAGCTCTTCAACAAGAAGCAAGACCTCGACAAGATCGAGCGCTCGATCGAGCGCTTCCACGCCCACAAGATCCGGATCCACGGGATGTTCGTGGTGGGCTCGGACGAGGACGACCTGGAGACGATCGACGCGACCGCGGACTTCGCGCTCAAGCACGACATCGACTCGATCCAGTTCATGATCCTGACGCCGATCCCGGGCTCGCCCGACTACGACACGATCTACGCCCACGGCGAGAAGTACGTCATCAGCAAGAACTGGCAGTTCTACGACGGTCATCACGTCGTCCACCAGCCGCGCCGGATCAGCCCCTACGAGCTGCAGGTGGGCGCGATCAAGGCGATGGAGAAGTTCTACTCCTGGCGCGGGATCGCCCAGAAGCTCCTGAAGCGCGACATCTACTACGCGACGATCCGGTACTGGGGCAAGAAGATGATCCGCGAGTGGTGGAAGGACAAGGAGAACCGCGCCCACGTCGAGTGGCTCAGGTCGCAGCTCTACGCGGACGCCACGGAGTTCGGTCACGGCGCGGTGAAGACGGTCGCCCTGCCGGCGCTCCTGCTCCAGGACTCGCTCGGCCGGCTGCTCGAGCGCTTCCTCGCCGAGCTCGGCGTCAAGGTGGTCCCGCTCGCTGAGGCCGCTGCGGAGGGCGCCCAGCGGGCGCGCGAGACCTTTGACTGCCTGATCACGCCGATCGTCAAGCGCGCTGCCCAGGAGCGGGAGGAGTTCCACGCCCGCCTGGCGGCCGTGACCGCCGCGCTCCAGACCCACTGGGAGAAGCTGCCGCGGGTGAGCTTCCCGCTCGTGGACGGTCAGGGGCCGGTGTTCGAGCCGTTCGCGAAGATCGGGCTCCTGGTGACCAAGAACCTCGACCGCATCCGCGACGCCTACAAGACCGCCGGCGTAGCGGAGGGTCTGTGGGGAGCCGCGTAAGCTAGCTAAGCTAGGAGCCTGTCGGAGTATCTAGAGCGCTGCCTTCGGCTCGTGGACCGACGACGGCCGGCGGGCGTGCCGCCGCCGCACGAACTCCTCGTTGAGCGGCACGCCCTTCTTGCAGAGCGGACACTCCTCGGGATCGTAGGTCGGGAAGTCGCGGCTCACGAGGCTGAAGACCGGCTTGCCGGTGAGCTCGACCGACGTGCGTCGCCACAGGCACCCGACGCCGACCACTTCCGCGCCGAGCTGCTCGACCAGGTTGATCAGGAGAGTGAGCGTGGAGCCGGTGCTGACCAGGTCCTCGATGAGGAGGACCTTCGAGGCCGGGCGGACGAGCCGCTGGAACTCGACCGGGATCGTCACGCGTCGCTTGCCCCCCGAGAGCCCCTTGGCGCCGTAGACGACGACCGGACGCGAGGGGTGGGCGCGCGCGACGCAGTGGGAGAGGATGAGCGCGCCCGGCCCCGTGGACAGGACGACGTCCACGGGCCACGGGGCGAAGTGCTTGGCGATCACGGCGCCCAGGCCCTCGGTGAACGAGGGCTCCGTCGTCACGAGCGTCTTCTCGATGTACTCCGAGGTGTGCTGGCCCGAGGGCAGGAGCACGTGGTCGTTGGCGTGATAGGCGCCGGTCCGCTTGAGGATCTCGAGATGGATCTTCTCGCGGACTTCGGTCTCCACCGCGACGGGATCTTTCCTGGGCCCAGGGCTCATCCGAGTCCTCCCCGCGCATTATCGCATTTTATTGCTACACTCGGCCCATGCGTGTGCTCGCCGTGGAGACCTCGACACTCGCGGGCGGCGTTGCGCTCCTCGACGGTGACGTCCTTCTCGGCCAGTACATGCTCGACGTGCGCGTCACCCACTCCGAGCGCCTCATGGGCGCGGTGGACCGCCTCCTGGGCGATGCGCGCTGGACGGTGCGCGATCTCACCGGGCTCGCCGTCGCGGTGGGGCCGGGCTCGTTCACCGGGCTCCGCGTCGGCCTGAGCACGGTCAAGGGTCTGGCCCTGGCGCTCGGGATCCCCGTGGCCGCCGTGCCCACGCTGGACGCCATGGCCGCCTCGCTGCCGTTCGCCGCGCTGCCCGTGTGCCCGGTGCTCGACGCCCGCAAGGGCGAAGTCTACGCGTCGCTCTATCGCTGGGACGGCGTCGCCATGCGGCGCGAGTGGGAGTACCTGGCGCTCGCGCCCGAGGCGCTGGCCGCGCGGCTCGGCGAGCCCGCGATCGTGCTGGGCGACGCCGCGCCGGCGATCCGCTCGCCGCACGCGCGCCCGGCGCCGCCGAGCCACCGCGCGCCGTCGCCCGCGTGGGTCGCGCTCCTCGGGGCAGAGCGGCTCCGGGGCGGCGAGACGGTGACGCCCGCCGAACTCGTCCCGATCTATCTCAGGCCTTTCGAGGCCGAGCTCAAGCGCCGTGCCCTCGCCGTCCGTTGACGTGATGCGGCCCGAGGACCTCGACGAGGTCCTCGCGATCGAGCAGGCGTCGTTCGCGATGCCGTGGTCGCGCGGCGCGTTTCTCTACGAGATGCAGCAGAATCGGGTGGCGCGCTGCTGGGTCGGCCGCGAGGACGGACGCGTCGTCGGCTATCTCTGCCTCTGGGAGGTCGCCGACGAGCTGCACATCACGAACATCGCGGTGCACCCGGCGTTTCGGCGGCGGGGGATGGCCCGGACGCTGCTGGGCGGGGTCCTGGATGACGCGCGCCAGCGCAGGCTCCGGCTCGTCGTGCTCGAGGTGCGCCCGAGCAACGCCGAGGCGCGCAAGCTCTACGACGCCTTCGGGTTCCGGGTGGTCGGCCGCCGCCGGGGGTACTATTACGACACCGGCGAGGACGCGCTCGTCATGGAGGCCCGCCTCGATCGGCCGAGCGGAGCGGCCGCCTCGGCCGGGAACCCGCAGAAAGCGTGAGGGGTTTATTGGTCGCCGTCTGACGTGAGATCGCGAGGTTCCCCCAGCGAGGTCGCGCGAGCGACGAGGAAAGGAGACGCGATGGATCGGGTGAAGCGACTCATCGGCATCGTCGGGTTGGTGGTCCTCCTGGAGCCATCAGTCGGCGCCGGCGTCTACGGCTACGTGGGCGGGCCGCTGCGCAACGTCACGGACCTCGCGCCCACCTGCGCGGGCTGCCACTCGTCGTTCTCGAAGGAGCAGCTCCGGAACGAGCCGGAGGCTGTCGCCAACAGCCAGGTGAAGGAGAACAAGCACTACAAGGCGTTGGAAGACGGGACCGGTCCGTACGAGAAGATGTCTCCCGCCGACCGCCAGAAGCTGCTCGCAGACGTCAAGCTCATGGACGAACTGGCCTCGATCGTGCTCAACGCACCGACGAGCCTCAAGCCCGGCCAGGAGGCTCAGGTCACCGTGACGGTGAAGGGCGGGCACGGCGTCGTCGGGGTGTTCCTCGTCGACACCGATCTCCGTTTCCAGGCGCGGCCGCTTCAGGGCGATGGCTGGGTCATCGTCGCCGCGCCGAAGGTGTGGGGAGGCGACGGCAACGAGCAGACGAAATGGGTCGACAGCCGCGCTCCGGGACTCAGGAAGAACCTCAACAGCACGGTGATCTTCGACCAGAAGAGCGACCTCGCCGCGAAGAAGCTGGCCGAGGGCAAGGTCGTGTGGACGGTCAAGGCGCCCCAGGAGCCCGGGACCTATTCGATCACCGCTGCCTTCCACTTCGGCTCCGAGCGAGCGTCGTCCGTTGGGACGGTGACGACGCCGACGGGCCAGGTGTTGCCGCGCGGGGGCCCCGGCGGCCCTTCGGCGCGCATCATGTTCGCCAAGCCGGTGACGGTCACGGTCCGTTAGCCCGAGAGGGAAAGGAGAGGCTCCGGCGATCCGCCGTCCGCGGCTCCGCTGCCTGGCGTCGTGGGGGATAGGTGTCGTCGGAGCCCTCCTGTGTGGAGCACTGTTCCTCACTGCACTCGCCGCGAAAGAGCGGGACAACCGGTTCTGCGTCTCCTGCCACCTCCACGACGAGAAATTCGGCCGACTGATCGCGGCCACCGGCCGCGACCTGGCGGGATTCCATCACCAGCGCAAGGCGGACGTCGGCTGCATCGCCTGTCACGGCGGCGCCGACGCGCGGATGCGCCTCGAGGTCTGGGCGGTCGCGGGCTTCGACACCCTCCGGTTCCTCACGGGCGTCTACGCGGAACCGACGCACATGCGGCTCCCGCTCCGCGATGCCGAGTGTCGACCGTGCCACACGCCGATCCTCGCCGCGCCCGCGGCCGGCGGGGACACTGTTGCCGCCGAAGCCGAGACGGAGGGACGCGGCGGCACCTCCTACCACGCGATCAGAGAGCACGAGACGGTGAGGATCGACTGCGTGCGCTGCCACACCTCGCATACCACAGAGAGCGACGCCGGAAACCGTTTCATCGCGAAGGCGCGGGTCCGGCCGATCTGCGGCGAGTGCCACAAGGAGCTCTGATCGGCGAGCCGGCCCCCGGGGCGTCAGGTCAGCGCGCCGAGGACGAGCGCGAGCGCGATGAGCGCGACGCCGAGCCAGCGCCAGCGGCGCGCACACAAGGACGTCGTGAGGCCGACGCCGAGGTGGAAGGCCGCGAGGCCGAGATAGAAGTCCGTGAGCGCTAAGCCGAGCGCGTTGAGTGCGATGAACCCTCCACCGAGGGCGAGCGGGACGCCCACCAACGGCTTCCGCGCCACGAGCCCGAGTGCCACCAGACACACGGCATCGGCGACGAGGAGCCAGCGCGTCGCCCGCGGCCCTGGGACGACGAAGGCGAGACGTTCGAGCCACCATCGCTGTGGCGTCAGGAGCTCTGCGGCAGCGAGCAGGCCGAAGACGGTGAGCGCGGGCCGCATCGTGGCGATCCTACCACCGCTTTCTCTGAGAAACGCCGCCCGGCTGTGAAGCCCGACACCGCGACGCTGATCGAGCGCATGCTGAGCGGCGACCGGCTGGCGCTCGCGCGGCTCATCACCCAGGTGGAAAACCGCACGGCGGCGCTGCCGGCGATCATGAAGGCCGTCTATCCGCGCGCCCACGGCGCGTACGTCGTCGGCGTGACCGGCCCGCCCGGCGCCGGCAAGTCCACGGTGGTCGATCGCCTCACGGCCCGGCTCCGCGGCGAGGCGGCGACGGTCGGCGTCGTCGCCGTCGACCCGTCGAGCCCGTTCACGGGCGGCGCGGTGCTGGGCGACCGGATCCGCATGCAGACGCACGCCCTGGACCCCGGCGTGTTCATCCGCAGCATGGCCACCCGCGGCTCGCTCGGCGGCCTCGCCCGTGCGACCGGCGACGCCATCAAGCTCCTCGCCGCGGCCGGCTACGCGTGGATCCTGGTCGAGACGGTCGGCGTCGGCCAAACCGAGCTCGACATCATGAAGCTCGCGGACACGACGGTGGTCGTCCTCGTGCCGGAGTCCGGCGACGCGATCCAGACGATGAAGGCGGGGCTCATGGAGGCGGCCGACATCTTCCTCGTGAACAAGGCCGACCGGAGCGGCGCGCCCGCGCTCATGGCCGAGCTCAAGTTCGCCGCGCACCTGCACTCCGCGAGCGCAGTGTCTCCCAAGGACATCGACTGGGAGTTCCCGGTCCTCAGCGCAGAGGCCCAGAACAGCGTCGGCATCGCCGAGCTCCTCGTCGAGGTGAAGCGCCACCGCGCGACGCTCGAGGCGGCAGGCGCGCTTGCCACGCGCCGACGCGCACGGCGGCGGGAGGAGCTCAGAGGCCTGCTGCTCGAGGAGTTCAGGGAGAAGGTCGAGCGCGCGCTCGCCGGCGGCGACGTCGGCCGGACCGTCGACCGGGTCCTCGAGGGCACGCTCGACCCGTACTCCGCCGCGGAGACGATCCTCGCTGTGCTAAGGTTGGAGTCCTCATGACGTCCGTTCCGTTCCGCGACACGTTCTGGAACGTCCCCGTCTGGGCCCAGGTCGCGCTCTACGTCGGTGCCGTCGTCGCCGTCACGGTCTTCGTCTACGGGCTCGCGCAGCGTGTCCGCCTCTGGCGCGGCGGGCGTCCCGAGCATCGCTTCGATCGTATTCCCGAGCGCATCGCGCTCGTGCTGAAGCACGCGCTCGGCCAGGCCCGCACGCTCTCGCAGGCGTACCCCGGCGTGATGCACGCGATGGTGTTCTGGGGCTTCCTGGCGCTCTTCATGGGCACGGTCCTCGCGACGATCGACTACGACATCACGCTGCCGTTCTTCGACTACAAGCTGCTGCGGGGCCCGTTCTACCTCGCGTACGAGGCCGTGCTGGACCTGTTCGGGCTCTTCTTCGTGCTGGGCCTCGGCATGGCCCTGTGGCGCCGCTTCGTGCTGCGCCCCGACCGGATCGATCCGACCGCGCGCTTCGCCGGGCTACTGGCCTTGCTCCTCGTCATCAATGTGACCGGGTTCGTGATGGAGGCGTGCCGCCTCGCGGCGGTCCGCCCCGCCTGGGCGCCGTGGTCGCCGGTCGGCTGGGCCCTCGGGCAGGGGATGCTGGCCGCGGGCATGTCGGAGAGCGCGCTCCGGGCGACGCACCTCTCCGTCTGGCTCTTTCACGCCGCGGTCTCGCTCGCGTTCGTCGCGATCGTCCCGTACTCGTACTTCGTCCACCTGCTCACGACGCCGCTCAACATCTTCTTCGCGAAGCTCGGCCCGCGGGGCGAGATCCCGGCGATCGCGAACCTCGAGGCGGCCGAGAACCTCGGCGTCTCGAAGCTCGAGGAGTTCTCGTGGAAGCGGCGGCTCGACTTCGACGCCTGCGTCGAGTGCGGGCGCTGCCAGGCCGTGTGCCCGGCGCACATGGCGGGCACGGCGCTCTCGCCCAAGCAGGTCATCGTCAAGCTCAAGCGCCACATGCACGGCGAGCTGCCGGGTCCGATCCACGGCGAGCTGATCCAGCCCGAGGAGCTGTGGGCGTGCACGACGTGCATGGCGTGCGTGGAGGAGTGCCCGGCGTTCATCGACATCGTGGACACGATCATCGACCTCCGGCGCTACCTCGCGCTGTCGGAGGGCGCGCTCCCGTCCACCGCGCCGCAGTCGCTCCAGAACATCCAGCGCGCGGGCAACCCGTGGGGGCTCCCCGCGGGCGAGCGACTCGCGTGGGCCCACGGGCTCGACGTGCCGGTCATGGAGCCCGGCAAGGAGGTGGAGTACCTCTACTGGGTGGGCTGCTCGGCGTCGTACGACAGGCGCAACCAGGCGATCGCCCGGGCGGTGGTGAAGATCCTCAGGGCGGCGGGGGTGAGCTTTGGCGTCATGCAGGAGGAGCGGTGCCACGGCGAAGTCGCCCGGCGGCTCGGCGAGGAGTATCTCTACCAGACGCTCCAGCAGGAGAATATCAAGGCGATCAACCGGTACCGATTCCGGAAGGTGATCACCCACTGCCCGCACTGCTTCAACACGATCAAGAACGAGTTCCCCCAGTTCGGCGGGACGTACGAGGTCCTCCATCACTCGCAGGTGATCGACGAGCTCATTCGCGCGGGTCGGATCAAGCCGACGAAGGCGCTCGACGCGACGTTCGCGTTCCACGACTCCTGCTATCTCGGCCGCTACAACGGCATCCTGGAAGCGCCGCGCAGCGTCGCCCGATCGGTGCCGGGGCTCAGGGTCGTCGAGCTCCCGCGCAACCGCGCGCGCGGCCTCTGTTGCGGCGGCGGCGGCGGCCACATGTGGATGGAGGTGAAGTCCAAGAAGCGGGTCAACCTGATCCGCGTGGAGGAGATCCTCGAGGCGAAGGTGGATACGGTCGGCACCGGCTGCCCGTTCTGCCTCGCCATGCTGGACCTCGGCCGCAAGGTGAAGGGGGCCGACGAGAGCCTTCAAGTGAAGGACGTGAGCGAGCTCGTCGCCGAGAGTCTTGAGTGATGCGGGCGCTGCTCCGCGCGCTGCCGGACATCCTGCGCACGATCGTCCGCCTCGCCGCTGACCCGATCCTGCCGACTGCCGCGAAGGTGGCGCTCGCCGCAGCCGCGCTCTACCTGGTCTCGCCGATCGACCTGATCCCGGACTTCATCCCCGGCATCGGCATGCTCGACGACCTCTTCGTGGTCGCGATCGTCGTCGACGGCGTTCTGAACTGGGTCGACCGGGGTCTGGTGCTGAAGTACTGGCCCGGGAGCGCCGAGTCGTTCGACGGCGTGGCGCGCGCCGCGCGGATGCTCGCCGTGTGGGTGCCGCGGCGGCTCAAGGCGAAGATCTTCGCCGGAAAGGCGTGAGCGGCGGTCGCGATGCGCCCCGAGTACGCGGAGCTGATCCAGCGCCGTCTCGCGGTCCCGCTGGTCGAGGGGCCCGACAAGGTCACGACGCTGGAGGCCGCGGTACGCCGGCTCGTCGAGCCGGGGCAGACGATCTACGCGGGCGCGGCCCACGGCCGGCCCAACGCGCTCGTGAGAGAACTGGTGAGGCAGTGGTGGGGCAGGAGCCCCGGCTGGACGCTCGCGCTCACGGGAATGGGCTCGCCGTGGAGTGCCTTGATCATCGGCGGCCTCGTCAAGCGCCTGCTGACGACCTTCGTCGGCGAGGGCTATCCGTTCCCGGCGCCCCAGCCGCTCGTCGCCGAGGCGATCCTCGCGGGCACGGTGTCGGTCCAGAACTGGTCGATGCTCACGATGTCGCTCCGGCTGCTCGCAGGGGCGATGGGAGTCCCGTTCATGCCGACGCGATCGTTGCTCGGCTCCTCCATGGAGGAGGACAACGCGCGCGACGGCGACTTTCTCGCGGCCGACGACCCGTTCGCGGGGGTCGACGGCCCGACCGCGGATGCTGCGGCGTCCCCGACGGCAACCCGGATCGGGTTCGTGAGGGCGCTCGTGCCCGACGTGGCGCTCTTCCACGCGTGGGCGGCGGACCGCGCGGGCAACGTGCTCGCGGCGGCGCCCCTCAACGAGAACTTCTACGCGGCGATGGCCGCGCGGCGCGGGGCGATCGTCACCGTCGAAAAGATCGTCACGACCGATTTCATCCGGCGCCACGCGGGGTTCGTTCGTCTGCCGGCCCAGTACGTCGCCGCGGTCGTCGAGGCGCCCCTGGGCGCGCATCCGGCGGGGATGTACGGGATGAACCTCCCCGAGCTCGAGGGCTACGCGGAGGATCCCGAGTTCATCCTGGAGCTGCGCCGGGCGTTCCGGCAGCTCGAGACCGCCCGGGGGTGGATCCGTGAGTGGATGCTCGAGGTGCCCGATCAGGCGGGCTACCTCGCGAAGCTCGGCTACGAGCGGATCATGGAGGTCAAGGGCCGCGCCCACACCGACGCGTGGGTGAGCGAGCTCGAGATGCTCGAAGGCCGTCTCGGGCCCGACGAGTGCCAGAGCGACTCCGAGCGGATGGTGGTCGCCGCGGCGCGCCTGCTCAGCGAAAAGGTCCGCGCGAAAGGTTACCGCGCGTACCTGTCGGGCGTCGGCAACTCGAACCTCGCCGCGTGGCTGTCGGCGTTGGAGCTCAAGGCCGAGGGCGTGGACGTCGAGCTGATGGCCGAGACGGGCATGCTCGGATTCCTGCCGCGTCCGGCCGAGCCGTTCGTGTTCTCGTTCCGGAACTTCCCGTCGTCGAAGATGCTCACCGACATCGTCCACGTGATGGGCATCTTCATGGGCGGCCGCGAGAACCGCTGCATCGGGTCGCTCGCCGCGGGACAGATCGACAAGCACGGCAACATCAACTCGACGATCGTGCCGGGCGTGACCTACATCACCGGCTCGGGTGGCGCCAACGACATCGCCTCCTCCGCGCGCGAGGTCGTCGTGACCCTCGCCCAGCGCCGGAACCGCTTCGTGGACAAGGTCCCCTACGTGACCGCGCCGGGCCGGCGTGTGACGACGGTCGTCTCGGACCTCGGCGTCTACGAAAAGGCCGACGCGCACGCCGAGCTGGTCCTGAGCGGCGTCTTCGCCGGTCGGCCCGAGGCGGACGCCGTGCGGCGGGCCCGCGAGGCGTGCGGGTGGGAGCTCAAAGTCGCGCCGGCGCTCAGGCGCTTCGAGCCGCCGACGCTCGAGGAGCTCCGGCTCGTCCGCCTCTTCGATCCGCGCCGCTACTTCCTGGGGGAGCTCGCGTGATCGAATTGCCTTAGGGCCGACGGTCGCCCGCGCTAAAATCTAGGAGGGGTCGTGGTCATGGGTTCCGGGTCCTGGTCACTCCTGAAACGCTACGGCCTCGCTGCCGTCCTGACGGCGCTCGCCATCCTCGCCAGCCTCCTCCTCGCGCCCCACTGGAACCCGCGCCATCTCCTGCTGCCGTTCTACCCCGCCGTGATGCTGAGCGCCTGGTTCGGCGGCTTCGGCCCCGGCCTTCTCACGACGCTCCTGTCGGCGCTCGCGATGGACTACTTCTGGCTGCCGCCGACCTTCGCCTTCGGCATGCAGGAGCCCGGCGACCTCATCGGGTTCGTGCTCTTCCTCGGTGTGGGGCTCCTCGTCAGCGCCCTCAACGCGAGGCTGCTCCAGGCGCAGCGACACGCCGAGGCTGCGGCTGCCGAGCTCCGACGCGAGGTGGACGAGCGTCGAAAGGCGGAGGAGGCGGCCGCGAAGCTCGCGAAGCTGGCCGAGGAGCTCGAGTCCTCGGTGGAGCGGTATCGCCACCACTTCAAGCGGCACCTCGCGGGCGTGTTCCGCGCCCAGCGCGACGGGCGCATCGTGGAGTGCAGCGACGCCTTCGCCCGCCTCCTGGGCGCGGGCTCGTCCGCCGAGGTCCTTGCGCTCAACGCGAAAGAGCTCTTCCTCGATCCGGCGGGGTGGCGGGAGCTGGTGGCCGTTCTCGCCCCGGGCGTGGTGATCTCGAACCAGGAGCTCACGTGGCAGCGGAGCGACCGCATGCCCCTGAGCGTGCTCGTCAACGCCCGCGCAGCGGAGGGCCTTGTCGAGTGCCTCGCGATCGACATTACGGACCGCGAGCGCGCCGAGGAGGCCGAGCGCCAGACGACGCGGCTCCGCACGATCGCCGACCTCGCCGCCGCGGCCGCCCATGAGATCAACGGCCCGCTCACCACGGTCCTGACGAACCTGGCCCTGCTCAGGCTCGACGGCGAGCCCGCCGCGCGGGTGGACAAGGCGCTCGAAGCGGCGCGCCGCATCCAGGACACCCTCCACCGCATGACGCGGACCGATTCCGGAATCGCGCCGACGGGGAGGGGGATTCCCGCACGGCCGGAGAGTAAATGTTGACGGTCCCCTCGGCCAGGTATTAGCGTGAAGCGTGTGAAGTCGATCCTGGTCGTCGACGACGATCCGATGTTCGCCAAGCTGCTGGAGGAGATCCTGACGAGCGAGGGCTACGGCGTGACGACCGCCGCGAACGGCGTCGAGGCGCTCATGCTCCTCGCCAACCACGCCTTCGACCTCCTCATGATCGACATCCGAATGCCCGAGCTCGATGGCCCGAGCTTCTACCGCGAGCTCGAGCGGAGCAACCCCGACCATGCGTGCCGGGTCATGTTCATGACCGGCGGCGCCGTAGGGGCGGAGACGGCGCAGCTCCTGTCGACGGTCCGGACGCCCGTCCTCCGCAAGCCGCTCGCGGTCAAGGACATCCGCGACGCGGTCCAGCGGTTCTTCCTCGCCGCCGACAGCTTCCGTCGCCGCTCCTAACCTGGGATCAGCAGCGCGAGGCCCGTCAGGCCCGCGCCCAGCAGCACAGACTCCACGTGGATCTCGCGTGCCTGGCGCTTGAGCTGGGCGACCATCCACGGGTCCGCCACGAGGTCCTCGCCGCCGTCGAGGTCGCGCCGCCCGCGCGCCGCGAGTCGCACTCAGGTGTGACCGCGCGCCTGGAAGACGCCGAGCGCGCCCGCCCAGAACGGCACGAAGAGCGCCACCCGCCAGCCACGGCCGACCCCGCTCAGGAGGATCACGACGAAGGCGGCGATGCCCGCCGCCAGCGTCAGGACGCCCATCAGGGCGCGACGTCGGCGGCCCTTCGGTCCGATGTTCGCGGCGCGCACGACCATCAACGGTGCGGTGTGGTGCGGATCAATCCGCGATCAGCACGAAGTCCATCTCCATGCTCGCCTGGCCGGAGCGCGGGTAGAGCTGGGTGACGAGCGGTTTGTGACCGGGCGCGGTCACGCGGACGTGGAGATGGAGGGGTCGGCCGGGGTAGCGGCCCGGGAAGTCTGTCTCGTAGCGGTAGCGCCCGGCGCCGTCCGCGCGCTGAGCGGCGCGGTGCTCGGCGTCGTAGTCGCCGCGCGGGTTGGCCGACCACCACTCGATCAGGGCTCCGGGCATGGGAGTACAGCCCTGGGTCGAGCTGACCCGGCCCGTGATCACCAGCCCGCGACCGGTGACCGAACGCTCCGGGGCGTTCGGCTCGTAAAACGGGCCGAGCATGTCGGGACGCGTCGGCGCGCACGCGGGCTGCCCCTCGGCGCGCGCGGACAGCATCGCGAGCAGGATCAGCGCCGCGGAAGCCGCGCCACGAGTCATGCGCCAATGCTATCATTCCGCCCGCCGTGGACGAGCGGCCCCTCACCCCGCCGCGCCTCTGGCCGGTCTTCGCCGCCTACATCGTGGCGTTCATCTCGATCGTGACCCTGTCGCTCATCGCCGCGGGCATCCTGCGCGCGATGTACCCGGACGTTCCCGACCCCGCCCTCTTCGACGGGGTCCCGGGCCTCATCGCCGGTGGGCTCGCGTCCTCGACGGCGCTCGTCCTCACGGTCGCGCTCTTCAACCGCCCCCTCGAGCCCGTGCTCCTGCGGCTCGTGCCGGGATGGGAGACGGGACCGGCACTCGCCGTGATGATCGTGGGCATGCTCGCCCTCGGTCAGACCCTGGACTCGCTCGCGACGCTCGCCGGGCTCGGCGACAAGGGCACGATGGCCGCGATCCGGAGCGCGCTCGCCGCCGCGGTCGGGCCGGAGCTGTTCCTGGCGGTCCTCGTCATCGGCGTTCTCGCCGGCTCGGCCGAGGAGCTGTTCTTCCGCGGCTACATGCAGACGCGTCTCGGCCAGCGGCTGCCGCCCGCCGTGGCAGTCCTCGTCACTTCCGTCGCTTTCGGGTTGCTCCACCTCGAGTGGATCCATGCGCTGCTCGCCCTCGTCCTGGGGCTCTACCTCGGGTGGATCACCGAGGTCGCCGGCAGTGCCTTGCCCGCGATCGCGTGCCACGTGATCAACAACACGCTCTTCACCGTGCTGACCGCGCTCGTCGGCCCCGTCGGGGGCGCGGGCCTGAACGCGGTGCTGCTCGCCGCGTCCGGGTGCGTGTTCGTGGGCTCGGTCGTCTGGCTGCGGCGCGCTCGGACGTGGTAGGCTTGGGCCCACGCCTGCGGCGCTCGAGAGGATGGACCGATGGCCGACCCCGTGATCGAGGAGCTGCTCGCCGCGCGCGAGCACCACCGCGCGATCGCGCCGCCGAGCGAGCAGCGGCGGCTCGCGCTCGCCGAGGCGTACGCCGTTCAGGACCGCCTGCGCGACGCCCTCGTGGCGCGCGGCGAGCGGGTGATCGGCTGGAAGGCCGGCTTTACCAACAAAGCCCTCCAGACGGCGTACGCCTGCGAGGAGCCGGTGTGTGGCTTCCTCCTTGCCTCGGGCGTCTTCCCGAACCGCGCCGAGGTCCCGTTCGCACGCTTCGCGAGCCTCGTCGTCGAGGCGGAGGTTGCGTTCGTGCTGAAGCACGACCTCGCCGGGCCGGGCGTGACTCCCGCGCGCGCGCTCGTCGCAGTCGAGGGCGCCGTGCCGGCGCTCGAGCTCGTGGACTTCCGCATGAGCGGCAAGCCCGTTGCGTCCGACGTCGTCGCCGACGGCGTCTTCGCCAGCGCGATCGTCGTGGGCGCCCCGCTCACCGACGTGGCCCGTCTCGACCTCGCGGTCGAAGGGCTCGTCTACGAGTTGAACGGCGCGGTCGTCGCGACGAATACCGGCGCCGAGGTGATGGGCAACCCGCTGAACTCGCTCGCGTGGGTCGCCAACCACCTCGGGGCGCGGGGGCTCGCGCTCAAGGCCGGCGACCTCGTCATGTCGGGCTCGGTCTCGACGCTGCTCCGCCCGAAAGCCGGCGATACCGTGCGCGCCACGTTCACGCGACTCGGATCCGTCGCCGTCCGCTTCGCCTGATCCCAGGGATGCGCCTCAACGACCATGCGGTCGTGATCACCGGCGCGGGCGGCGGCATCGGCCGCGCTGCGGCGGTCGCGTTCGCGGCCGACGGGGCGGCGGTGATTGCCGCGGATCTCGCGGACAAGGCCGATGCGGTGGCGGAGGAGATCCGACGGGCAGGGGGCCGCGCCGTCGCCGTGAGCGCGGACGTGAGCCACTCGACGGACATGAGCGCTCTCGCCGCGCGGTCGGTGCAGGAGTTCGGGGGCCTGCACGTGCTCGTCACGTGCGCGGGCCTGGGCGGGGCCGGCCTGCTCCTCGAGCAGGACGAACGGGAGTGGACCCGCGTCATCGACGTCAACCTGAACGGCACCTACCGCGCGATCCGTGCGGCGCTCCCGCAGATGATGGCCCAGCGGCGCGGGCGGATCATCACGATCGCGTCGATCCTCGGCAAGATGGGCGGCTACGGGTTCGTGAGCGCGTACGCCGCCTCCAAACACGGCGTCGTCGGCCTCACGCGCGCCCTTGCGTCGGAGCTCGGCTCGCAGGGGTTCCCCGGCATCACGGTCAACGCGATCTGCCCGGGCTACGTGCGCGCGGGGATGGGCGTCGCGATGCAGGCCACGAAGGCGGGGCCGATGTCGGGCGTCGAGATCTTCGAGCGCTACTACAAGCGCCTGGTGCCTCAGCGGCGCATGATCGAGGCCGAGGAGATCGCCCACGCCGCCGTGTTCCTGGCCCTGCCCGAGTCCGCCGGGATCACGGGCCAGGCGCTCAACGTGGACGGCGGCTTCTTCATGTCCTGACGGGATCGCGCGGCGATGACGCTCGACGAGCTCGTGACGCTGACCCGGGAGCGGCTCGCGGCCCGCCTGCGACGGGTCGTGGAGCCGGGGCCGCTCGTCCGGGCCGCGGTGCTCGTCCCGCTCGTCGAGCGTGGCGGGCCGCACGTGATCTTCGCCAAGCGCACCGATCGCGTCGGCACCCACCGGGGCCAGATCTCCTTCCCGGGCGGCACGATCGATCCGGCGGACCCCTCACCCCTGGACGCCGCGCTGAGGGAGTCGGAGGAGGAGGTCGGCCTCCCGCGCGCGGCCGTCGAGCCCCTCGGCGCGCTCGACGACACGGAGACCTTCGCCACTCAGTTCGTCATCACGCCGTGGGTCGGCGTCGTCCGCGAGCCCGTGGTCTGGCGACCGGACGGCGAAGAGATCGAGGAGGTGATCGAGGTGCCATTCGCCTCGCTCGTCGAGCGCGCCAACTTCCGGGTGGAGCACTGGGAGCGCGACGGCGTCGTGCGTCCCGTGTACTTCTACGACTGGGGAGGCGAAGTCATCTGGGGCGCGACAGCCCGGATCGTCAAGCACTACCTCGACCTGGTGACGGGAGCGCTCTGAACTCGCTGGCTTCCCATCAGCGGCTTCCGCCCGCGCACAGCGTTGCCACGTCGCGCCAGTCCCTGTCCGGCAGCAAGGGTGCGGACCGGTGAGGGGCGGTCGCCGCCAGCCGCTTGAGGGTCTCCATGCGATCCCCGGCGGGCGGATGCGAGGCGAGATAGCGCAGCGGAGTCGGCCGCCGGCCCTCCTCGGCACGCAGCGTTTCGAAGAACGCGATCATCCCTTCCGGGTCCACGCCCGCGGCGAGCAGCATGCGCAGGCCCTCGACGTCCGCCTCCGCCTCGTACTGCCGGCTGTAGCGCAGAGCGCCGAGGACGCGTGCGCTCTCGAGCCCGTAGGCCATGGCCCCGCTGATGTCCCCTGACACCGCCGCGAGCATGAGCCCCGCGGAGGTGTGCTGAAGCAGCATCCGCGTCGCGTGGCGCCTGAGCACGTGCTGGATCTCGTGGGCGAGCACGCCCGCCAGCTCCTCCGGCGTGCGGGTGCGCTCGAGGAGACCGCGGAGGAGGATGATCTGGCCGCCCGGCACGGCCAACGCGTTCACCGACCCATCGTCCAAGACGGTCACGCGAAACGTGTACGGTACGCTCGGCAGCGGCGCCAACAGGCGCCGAACGATCCCGCCGATCACCGCTTCGCGCTCGGGGTCCACGCACTGGCGCCCGGAGGATGCGAGATCCGCGACGATCGCGTTGCCCAGGCGCTCCTCCCACGACGCGGGCACGCGCGCGGCGACTGCACCGGCCGCGGCCGGGATCCCCCACACGTAGAGCGCGGCCGCGACGCCGACGACGGCAAGGGCGGCCAGGACAGTGAGCTGCACGCGCGCCCGCCGGCGCCGCGGGTCGTGAAAGCGACGCGTGAGGACGGGCGCCGCGGTGTGCAGCGCCGCGAGGAACCCGAAATCGTCGACGAGAAGAACCGCCGCGAGCGGGGCACCGCGCTCGAGGCGGATCTGCTGCCCGGCGTAGAAGCCCTGTGTCTGACGAACCTCGGCGAACGGCCACCAGAGCGTCGCACCGCTCTCGAGTGCGATGTCGAGCCCCGTCGCCGTCAGCCGGATCGTCGCCGGCTGGCGCGCCGCACTGCGGCCGTCCAGGTAGTGTCCGGCGAACGCGCCCGGCATCGCGGTCCGGCGCTACCCGAGGTCGACGTCGGCGCCGAAGAAGTTCGAGAGCGCGTCGCCGGTGGCGGACGCGGCCTGGGGCTCCTGGACGATCCCGTCGAGGTCCAGCGGACCGTCGATCGTGACGTACGCGAACGCGAACCGCATGCTGCGCACGAGCACCCAGGGCCAGGCGAAGCCGAGCGTGACAAGGAGCAGCAGCACGTTCGAGAGCGTCAGGTTCATGAGCAGGCGGCCTGTGACCGTGGAGCGAAAGCGCGCGGTCTCGAAGGCGGTGTGCTCCCAGTAGTAGCGGGCCTTCTTCGCCTGGAACCAGAACCAGTAGAACCCCAGCGTCGGCAACAGGAGCATCAGGGCCAGGAGGTAGGGGCCGAACAGGTCGCGCCCTCGACCGTCGAAGCGGAGGCGCCGCTGCCCGAAGTAGGAGTGCGAGACCAGGAAGCCGTGGCGATTCGTCTCGAAGAACGGATAGTAGAGGCTCAACGTCAGTCCGCTCAGGAGCCAGCCCCTCACGAAGAGCTTCACAAAAGCCCGCGTCCGTCCGCGGAACGAGAAGCGGATCCCGCGCCACGAGGTGCGGCTCAGGCGGTACCGCCGGGCGCCGACGATCGCGATGGGAATGAAGACCATGACCAGGGACGACGTGAGGAGCCGGGCGCCGACCTGGATCAGTGTGTCCTCGGTCAGCTGGCCGGCCCAGCTCAGCGCAGCGATCGGGAGACCGACAAAGAGGAGGGCCTTGACGAAGCCGAGCAGCAGCTCCTTGCCCGTACCGTGATAACCGAAGCGGTCGCCCTCGAACGCGGTCTGGCTCAGGATGTAGCGGCGGATTTTTACCTTGCCCCAGAACCGATAGAAGCCGAGCGTCACCAGCGTCAGCAGGATGTTCACGGTGTGGATGCCGAAGAGCGTTCCCGCCGAGCCGTGAAACGTGAGCTTCCGGCCGCGGCTGGGACCGCCAAGTGGCCAAGCGGCGGTCGCGGTCGCCGCCGGGCTCGACGGCGGGGGGGCTGCGCCGTAGTCGACCGTCGGTGCAGCGGCGGGAAGCGTCGGCGGGCGTCGCATCTTCTCGAGGGAGGCCTTGTAGACCGACGCGATCACGCCGCAGCGTGCGCACTTGTCGCCTTCGACATCGGGAGCGCCGCATCGAGGACAGAGGTCGGCCATTACTGCGCTTTCGAAGGGGTCGACTCCGGGGCGCGCGTCCAGCGCTCCGGCGGCACGGCTCGCACCAGCTCAGCGGTCGCCCGCTCGACCACCCCGCCGACCGCGCTCACCAGGGCCTTGTGCATTCTGGCGTTGTACCAGCGCCCGGCGTCGGACGCCGAGAAGCGAACGTACTCGGCGAGCTCCGCGTCCTCGAGCGACTGGTACGTGTAGAGCATCGACACCAACTGCGCCTGGCGAATGGACTCGCTCACCCGGGTCCGGATCTCCTCAGCCCGGCTCTCGATCTGGCCCGGTCGCAGACTCTGTGCAGGGGGCGAGGTCGCAGACACCGCCTTCGACACGCTGCGGGTGACCGCGGCGACGATGTCAGCCGAGGTCTCGGCGGCGCCCGAGATCCAATCGAGCTTCTGGAGCAGCTCGACGCGCGGCGCCGGCGGCGGATTCGCTTTGAGGCCGGCGGCATACACGCCGATCTTCTGCTCTGTCGCCGGCTCCGAGGACGCGACCTCGAGGGCGGCGATCTTGCGCGCCACCGGGGAACGGAGCCACGCGACCGTCGCCTCGAGCCTGACCCGATCGACGTCGCGGCGAAGCTCGTCTCTGACCAGCGCGTAGATCTTGTCGTGACTGACCGCCCGCGCCAGGATCCGATCGACGGCGGTCTGGTCCTTCAGGCTCATCTGCCCCTGGGTGGGTTGCAGCTGGCCCGCCAATCGACTCGCGATCCCCGCGAGCTGAGCCTTGAGGCCGGACAGCTCCAGCAACTCCTCAACCGTCGCCGGGCCCGTGCGCGCGGGCTCTACGGGCGGGGCGGCTGGCGTTGCTTTTCGCACCGACACGGGCTCGGGCGCGGGCGCCACAACCTCGCTCGGGGGCTGCGGCCGGTCGGAATAGGTGACCGCGCCATGCGCGTCGACCCAGCGATAGACCTCTGCGGCGCTCACGTGCGGGAAGGCCGCGAGCGCCGTGCCGACCGCCAGGACCACCCAGACCCGCTCAGTCATAGTTCCATCCGATGATGACGTGCGGATCGGGCGCCGGTGGCAGCGCCGCGCCCGGTCCCCAGCGCTCGAACTTCTCGAGGAAGGCGCGCACCTCGGGCACCTGATCGTTCCAGTTGGCGAGGAAGCCGACGGCCCCGCGCGTCTCCTTCACGAACTCGTCGTACTTGCCTTGCGCGTACAGCACGCGCGCCAGCGCGAGCCTGCCGCCCGCGTCGTCGGTGAACAGCGCGACCGCCTTCTTCAAATGCGTCTCCGCCTCCGGATAGCGCTCGACGGCGTCGAGCAGTTTGCCGAGATTGCGGTGGGTGCGCCACGAGTCGGGATCGGCCTGGATGCCGCGCTGAAGCCACCCAAGGGCGCCCTCACGATCTCCCAGGTCCCAGGCGATCATCGCGCGATAGTTGTAGGGCCGCGCGAACGCCGGCGCCAAGCGGATCACCTCGTCGAACAGCCGGGTGGCGCCCTCGAGGTCGCCGTCGCGGAGGTAGCGCTGGCGCGCGATGAGGAAGAGCTGCTCCGCGCGCTTCGGGACGTCACGGTCGCCACCGAGCCGGATCCGGACGTAGCGGACGCCGGATTCCTTGTTGCCAGCCAAGGGCGTGACTCGCGTCCCTTCGAGGACCATCAGCCGCCCGAGGCGCACGTAGCCTTCGTCCGACAGCCACTGCCCGTACCACCAGATGCAATCGGCGCTGTCCGGCTGGCCCAGCGTGGCCAGGCGGAACGCCTTGAAGATCTCCTCGCGCCCGGCGCTCGCCTGCTGCTTCGCCTGCGCCTCGCCGCAGTAGTTCTGGTCCGCCTTCACGATGGCGTAGGCGCGCGCCAGCGTCCGAGCCTGCTCGAGGTCGCCTTTCTCTGTGAGAATGTCGATCTTGATCTGTACGATGTGCTCGAGCGACGGGTTCTCGCGCAGGAGCCACGCCTGCGCGACGCGCGGCGCCCACTGGAAGAGCCAGCGGACGTGTCGCGGGTGAAGCGCGAGCAGGCGGTCGAGCAGCCCGAGGGCCCGGTCGTACTCACCCACGCGCACGGCGAACGACGCCGTGTGGTAGATGACCCCGGGATCGTCGGGAGCGAGCGCCACGGCCCTGTCGTAGAACGTCCGCGCCTCGTTGAACTCACCCAGGAACTCGGCCATGCTCGCGCGAGCGGTGAGCGCTCGCACCGACGTGGGCGCCGAGTCTGCCGCCCGCCGCGCCTCCTCGAGCGCCTCCGCGTATCGGCCCGCCTGGAACTCCGCCTGGGCGCGCTCCAGATGCCCGGACGAGGGCGCCACGGCGGGCCGCTGCTGCGCCGCTGCGGCCGGGGCGAGGAGGAGCGTCAGCGCGATCGCCCACATCCCGGCTTTCATCGCGTCGCCCCTCATCGGACGCTGAACGGGGTGGGCCCTTGACGGGCGTCCCGGCCGAACCTCGCGTCCAGGTAGCTACGCTCGCGCTCGAGGTTCGGGTCGAGTCGGACTGCGCTCTGAAGCTCGCGCAGACCCTCGGCTTCCCGGCCGACCTTGAGGAGGATCCAGCCGACGTTCGCGTGCGTGTCAGCGTCCGCCGGATTCATCGCGAGGGCCCGGCTGTACGCGGCGAGCGCTTCCTCGTACCGCTGCAGCCGGTGGGCGGCGACACCCAGGTTGAACTGGGCCCGCAGGTGATTCGGGTTCACCTCGAGCGCCTTCGTGAGCCAGACGAGCGCCTGCTCGTTGTCCTCCTGACTCATGTAGAGCCGGCCGATGTTGTGATACGGCCACGAGAAGCCGGGGTCGACGGCGATCGCCTTCTTGTAGGCATCGAGCGCGTCAGCCGGCTTGTGCAGGCGGTGCTCGAGCCGCCACCCGGTGACGTTGAGCGACTCCGCAACTTTGGCGATCTCGCGCGCCGGGACGCGGTAGCGCGACACCCAAGCCGCCTGCGCGCGGGCCTCGGGACTCGCCCCGTGCTCGACACGGTCCAGCAGGACCAGCCGTCCGAGACGCACGAGCCCGTCGTCGGCGATCCGGGCGCCGAGCGGGACGAGACAGTCAGCGCGGTCCGGTTGAAGCAACATCGCGAGAAGGCCGGAGGTCTCGGACGAAACCGGTAGATCGGAGGCCTGACAGTACTCCACGCCGTCCTGAACCCAGCCGCGGCTCTTCGCCAGGCCCACCGCCCGCTCACGCTGTCCCGCCTCGACGAGGATGCGGAAGATGTACTCCGGCACGCTCTCACGCGAGGCGCGGAAGTAGGCACGCCCAGTTTGGAAGGACTCGGGGAGGCACTGGGTCAAAAGAGCGGAGACGCTCGGCCAGTGCTTCGGCACGCAGGCCACGAAGGACATGAGGCCGACCTCGAGCCCGTACCACGCGTGCTTCCGCCACGAGCCGTAGGCTCCGTCGAGCGACTGGATCGCCAACTCCATCTGCCCCATCCGGTCGGCCATCTCGCCGAGGCGGAGCCGGGTCGCCGTCGAGGGTGACAGCCCCACGGCGAGCCGATAGGCCCCGAGTGCCTCCTCGAACTCGCCGAGAACCTCTGCCGCCTCACCCAGAGCAAGCTGCGCCGGTGCGAAATTGGGCGCCAGCCTCGTCGCCGTGCGCAAGTGCTCGAGGGCCTCGCGAAAGGCGCCCTGGGCCATCGCCTGACGGCCGGCGCCGAGCGACGCTCGTGCCTCGCGTGACGCCCCACAGCCGGCCAGCAGCGCGACCACGC
>WNEQ01000225.1_pt1 | contig 33947 bp, 25 predicted proteins | sample 5399971 | NCBI WGS metagenome assembly WNEQ01 (sample SAMN13153330, study PRJNA577476) | soil metagenome | isolation source: 20 cm grassland meadow soil 2 days after 1st rain plot 5 | place: USA:California | collected 2015-09-18
GTGCGTTAATCTGCTTGTAAACTTGAGCTAGCTCTAAGAAAGTGTCACCGTGCTTTCGAACAGACGACGGGACGGCCCATCCTTTGAGTTCCTCGACGAGCGCACGCCCAGCGTGAATGTAGTCATCCTTCAGGCCTAGTAGCAGCAGAATCGTGGGGCGGATGTCTGCATGGTCCGACCAGATGCCCTCGTCGTCACCCCCCTCGTCGTCACCCCCCTCGTGGGTACTCCCATGCTCTATTCCCGGCCCCACTAGGGCGAGCCAGGTCGTGGTGATATCGGGCGCAACAGTCCCATGGTTCCAAGCGAAACTCGGGTTAACCGTCACGCAGGGGGTGTTACAGTTGGCGAGGCCTGCGAAGAGGAAGTAGTTCGGATTAGCGAACATCGTAAACGTCGGGGTGCGGGCCGGGTCGGCTGTAATCATGTGCAGGAGATTCATCTCGACCGGGTCGGCCAGAAACTGGGCGGGCGTGTCCGTGGCCCCGGTTATCGGGTTCACCACCGTCAGCCTTCCCGTCGCCCGCTCGAAGGCCCTCGTCTCCGGCGCGGTGCGGCTGGGATTCCCCGTTATGTAGAATGTGGGGGCGGAGTCCGAGTGCACCTTGAACGGTGTTGTGATACCCTGCTGAGTGGCCAGCAGCCCGGCGAGGTTCGTGTTGATTTCGCCGATGGTGCTGTGCGTGCAAGGTGTAGTGACGCCGTCGCAATCCGGCGGGCTCGGTGAGCCGCCGACGAAGTGATCGCCCTCGTCGGAAGTGAATACGAAGAGCGTGTTGCCCGTGTTGATGCCGTCGGTCGCTAGGCGAGCGAAAAACTTCCCGAATGCGTCGTTGTTGGCGGCCAGCGCTGCAACATACCCCGCCTGACCGGGGCCGTACGCAGGTCCGGTCGGATGTTTGTCGTGCGAATCGGATATGTAAGCGTAGGTCACCGGGACGCCGTGCTCCTGCATGGCCGCCACGTACGAGAGCGAAACTGAGGCGGGCATGCCGTCAAAACCGGGGAAGCCGATGTGGCCAGTCGCGTCCATTACCACGTTCCCGTTCAGGTCTGTCAATGGCCCGCTAGGGTTGACCAGAGGTGCTACGTACTTGTGCCCGAATAGGGCCGTGTAGCCAGAGTAGCCGCCCGGTTCGTTCGGGAGGGCATCGGGTTCGCCGCCGTTTGCGGACGCGCAGAGCGCGTTCCCGGTCCCACAGTGGATCGCAATACCGACAAAATCTGCGAACGCCTGAGCGGGGTTGGAGGAGACCTCCGCCGCTTGCGGGGAGTTGGGGCCGAACACGGTTGGTATGTCGGTCGCTATGTTCTCGAGCACTGTGTTCGCTGTGGCAACCGCGCCGAAGTTGCACCCAGCCCTTGTGTACGGGACCCACGGAGCGGGCGCGTTGAGGCCGTCGGCTGTCAGCATGTTATGCTTGGTATCTGTCGGAGACGACGCGGTGGGGTCGAAGATCGGGTCGGTCCAGTAGGCGAAGGAGACTCCCAGGTTCGACGTCCCGTCCGGATTGAAGTAACGGAAGCTGTTCGAAACTGGCACTCCCATCTGGTCACCATAAACCCCCGTCAGAGAGGTAAGAATGTCGGTCGCTGTGTGCGAGATCAGCGGCGTGTGGTGGTTCGTCAACAGCACGCCGTTCTCCTGAATGAAGTCCAGCAGGTTGGGCAGCTGCTCGAGGTCTGACGGGACGTTTGGGTCATCGCGCGTAAAGTGCGTGTTGTCAAATTGAATGTAGATGACGTGCTGGATCCGTCCCTTCGCTGAGTTGAACTGACAACCTGTCGTAGAAGCGGCGCTTTTTGGAAAAATCGGACCAACGGCGAGCGAAACGACAAGGAAGAGAGCGAGAAGAACGGATACGCGCAACCTAACGGGGGCGCCTCCCGATGATGACCTCGCTAGCCATCCTCTCCGGGATCCGCCGTTTGCTATTTATGTAGTACCTCTTTATTAGCGACAATGCCCGGCTCCCTCACTGATTCGCTCGGTATCAAGTAGATAGCCACGTCCATACGTGTCTGAATCTTCGTAGAGTCAATGTCCTGAAGCGTCGTCCACCGCACGAAGAACTATTATGACCAACTAAAGAACCACTCGCAGCTACTTTGGCCAACATACGAGCGATCAAGCTAGGTCATGATAATTATGCCAGGGGCAGGATTTGAACCTGCGACAGCCCGGTCCATGAGACGAGATCGCTTCAGCCGGGTGTTCGAGGAAACACATCTCTCTCCATAGCCCGAAGCGGACAGGCTGAGCTACCCTGGCATCGTCTTTGGCTTCGTCTTTCGTTGTGGCTTAAGGGTTTCTCCGCCAACTTTTGTAAGATGGACCATCTGGGTAGTTTCAAGAGAGCCCCAAAAATTGGCGAAGGCGACAACGGTGCGCGCGACTCCTCTGCGCCGTCGTACGTTGATGAATTCACCTTGGCGGCGAACTCGCCTCTTCCGGAGCCGATGGCTTGACAGCGCAAGCGGCCCTTAGACTCCTCTCCAATGTGTACATTACTGTCCCGAGCAACCCCACGGAGAGCAGCTTGAGAGGAATCTGGTACGCCTCGAAGATTATCCCCACCGTCACCAAAGCTCCTCCAGCGCCGCCCGCCACCGCCAGCAGGGGGACGAGGTAGTAGCAGGGGCATGCGCCCGCAATAAAAGCGATCGCGATTCCGCCGAAACCGGCCCTTGCCCGACCCATCGAAAGGCGTGGGATATATCGTATCTGAAAGATAGAGAGCGCAATCACAACGCCCGAAAGGGCTGACAATACGACATCGAGCGTGAACAGCTCGAGTCCCTCGGAGGGAACGAAAAAAACAAAATACGGTGCGAAGAAGAGGAACTGATTGAGGTACAGAAAAAGTGTCCCGAAAACTGCAGAAATGCCTAGCGCCGCTGAGGCGTAAACTGGCCTTCGCAATGCGTCAAGGACCTGAGGGCTCATACACTTCTACCCTCCCGCAACCGAGTTAACAGCCGTCTCGAACGCCGAGTACGGCTGCGCTCCGACTAACTGAACCGTCTTGCCATTCGGGCCCAGAACTACGAACGTCGGAGTCCCACTAGCTCCGAGCTTCTGCCCGTCAGCGAAGTTGCTCTTAATCAGAGAGTCGTACTTACCACTGCTGAAGGAGAGGTTAAACTGCGTCATGTTGAGACCTAGGTTCTGGGCGAAGGTCACCAGGTTCGCTCTGCTCGCCCAACCACTGTTCGGGGTTCCCTGATGAGAGTAGAGGTAGTCATAGAACTGCCAAAACTTGCCCTGCTCTCCCGCCGCGTATGCTGCCTCCGAAGCCGAAGTTGAATCCGGTCCGTAATAGTCGAAGTCTTTCCAGACGAGCTTCGTCTTGCCCGTGTTGACAAGGTCTTGAATGATTTGCGGTTCCGTGTTCAGGAACCACTGGTGACAATAGGTGCACTGGAAATCTCCAAATTCGAAGATGGCCACGGGCGCGTTCGCAGACCCAAGGACTGGAGTCGCAGAGTTGATAGATAGTGGACCCAAACCTGATCCGTTTGTAGTGTTACTCTGACTCAGGGTTCCCGAGAACGCGAGGTATCCCGCCCCCAACGCCAACGCAATAACCACCGCTATGAGAAAGACGGGTCTACGCATCCCACTTCTGGACCGAATTCGACGAGGCAAAGCGAAGCCTCTACGGAAATGAGGAAATTCCCGCGGACTTATTATGACTTTGGTTCAGGGCTTCAACTCAGAGCTGAGATAGTCGGTTACCTATCAGCTCAAGAGCGTTCCCCGACCAACGAGCCTCACCACCGGGCGCAGTGGTTCGTCTGGGTCGCATCACTCGGCATGGGGCGTGTCGGGCACTGAAGAGTTATTACATTGGCCTATTCGCGGCTTCGGCAATTTGCCGAAGAAGAAGACAGAGGTCAGCATGCGCGTGGCGGACATTGTGGAGGTTCCACCCGTGACCGTCACTGAGGAGACGACGATTGACGATGCCGCCAAACTCATGTGGGAGAAGAACGTCGGTAGCGTGATCGTTGTCGATAAGGGCGAGATAATGCGTGGAATAGTCACTGAAAAGGATGTAGTCTTCTCCGTGAGCAAGTTGATGACTGGTAAGGGAATCCCAGTCTCCAGCATAATGTCGCGGACGCATCTAAGGGCCAGCCCGAGGGAGGGCATCGCGACGGCGATCGAGAAGATGCGAAAAGCGGGAGTCAGACATCTTCCTGTCGTCGACAGAGATGGTAGGGCGTTGGGGATGATATCCATGCGTGACGCCTTTGAGATTAGCGAACCCTTGCTGAAACTGGTGCTGCGTTCGACCAAGAAAACACACGCCCGTCGGAACAAGTAAAGAACCCGTCGCTGGAAGCCCACGGGTTAAGTTTCTAAACTTCTGCCACTACGCATTCTCCTCCCCAAAGCGCTCCTCCAAAATCCAGGCATCTTTGTCTGCGTTTGTAGAAAATGGTTTGTTAACTTGTTAGGACACAGCCTTAAATTCTGAATCTGGGAGCCTTCCATTTCCGGATCGAAGGTGCCAAGCTCGGAAAAAGACGCCGCTCTGATTCTTGAGGATGGCACCATTCTTCTCGGCAAGGGATTCGGGGCCGAAAGGACAATCACTGGCGAAGTAGTCTTCAACACCGGCATGGTCGGGTACCCCGAGTCTCTCACCGACGCCTCCTACTTTGGGCAGATACTCGTCCAGACGTGGCCTCTGGTCGGGAATTACGGCGTCGCAAACCCAGAAATCTCCGACCCCTTCGGGGTCCCGCTCCATTTCGAGTCCGAAGCGGTTCAGGTCTCCGGTTACGTAATCTCCGAGTTGGAATCTCCCTCGCACTGGTCGTCCCGCGAGTCCCTCTCGGAATGGCTTGCAGACAACGGGGTTCCCGGGATTGCCGGAATCGACACCCGCGAACTGACCAAGATGATCAGAACCCGAGGTACGATGCTCGGACAGCTCAGCGTCGGAAGCAGCTCGAGTCTTGAACAGCTAAGGAAGCGCGCCGAGTCGATTGAAGACCCCAACGCTCTGGACCTCGTCGGCAGGGTGAGCATCCGCGAAGAGAGGGAGTACAATGCTGGGGGAGAGCCGAGGGTCGTTGTGATAGACTGTGGGACCAAGCTCGGCATCCTGCGCAACCTGCTTGCTCAGAGGCTCAACGTGGTGCAGGTACCCTATGATATGCCAGCTCGAAAGATCCTTGCGCTTGAGCCGGCGGGGGTCGTGGTTTCGAATGGACCCGGCGACCCTAGGAAGTGCACCCCTACCATCGAGTCTGTCCGGTCCCTTCTTGAGACTGACCTCCCAATATTCGGGATCTGCTTGGGGGCACAGGTCCTCGCCCTCTCAACCGGAGGAGAGACTTACAAACTGAAGTTCGGGCACAGGGCGCAGAACCACCCTTGCGGCGACGTCAGGACAGGGAGGGTCTACATCACAACCCAGAACCACGGGTACACAGTCGATGAGAAGTCTCTCGAAGACTTCGAGGTCAGTTTCGTAAATCTGAACGACAGGACGGTAGAGGGGATTCGTCACAAGCGAAAGAAGGTGTTCGGCGTGCAGTTCCATCCCGAGGCCTCCCCGGGTCCTTACGAGACTGGCTTCCTGTTCGATGATTTCGCGAAGGCGGCGAGAGAATTCCAAAGCGGAAAGGCATAGAGACGGTACTGGTCCTCGGCTCCGGTGCAATCAAGATTGGCGAAGCCGGGGAGTTCGACTATTCGGGGGCTCAGGCCATCAAGGCGCTCAGAGAGGAGGGCATCAGGGTCGTACTCGTCAACCCGAACATCGCAACAATCCAATCGGACTCCAGGTTTGTCGACCGTGCATACTTCGTGCCAATCGAGTCCCAGTTCCTCGAGAAGGTGATCGAGCGAGAGAGACCCGATGGCATACTGCTAGGCTTCGGGGGACAGACCGCCTTAAACGCAGGAATGGACCTCAACGAAAAAGGCGTCCTGTCGAAGCACAAGGTTCAGGTCCTTGGGACCGGAACCGCTGCTATCGAGGCGGCAGACAATAGAAGCAAGTTCAGACAACTGATGATAGAGAAGGGCCTCCCGATTCCGAAGAGCCGGAGTGCCAACACTGTGGAGGAGGCCCAGGCCGCTGCGAGAGAGATCGGCTTCCCCGTGATGGTAAGGGTTGCCTACGCTCTGGGGGGCCAGGGGACGGGCGTCGCACACAACGACTCGGAGCTGGGGTCGATAGTCTCGCGCGGCTTGGCCATCTCCAGGATAGGGCAGGTCCTCGTCGAGGAGTACCTCGGGAAGTGGAAGGAGGTCGAGTACGAGGTAATGCGCGACTCAATGGACAACTGCATAATCGTCTGTAATATGGAGAACTTCGACCCGATGGGGATTCACACCGGCGATAGCATCGTCGTCGCGCCCTCCCAGACTCTAACGAACAGGGAGTACCACATTCTCAGGATGGCTTCCTTCAAGGTCGTCCGTGCCCTCGGGATTATCGGAGAGTGCAACATCCAGTTCGCACTCGACCCGAAGAGCGAGGAGTTCCGCGTGATAGAGCTAAACTCCCGCCTCTCGCGCAGCTCGGCCCTTGCCAGCAAGGCGACGGGATATCCCATCGCTTACATAGCGGCAAAGCTGGCGATCGGCTATACCCTCCCCGAGCTGCGGAACAAGGTTACGGGGGCGACCACCGCGTGCTTCGAGCCGGCACTGGACTACATCACTGTCAAGATTCCGAGGTGGGATTTCCAGAAGTTCGAGAGCGCAAGCAGGATCATCGGAACTCAGATGAAATCCGTCGGCGAAGTGATGGCGATCGGCCGGAAGTTCGAGGAGGCTCTTCAAAAGGCCGTCAGGATGCTCGACATCGGCAGGGAGCTTACTCAGGTCCACGGGTTGGACTCTGATCTAACCAGAATCAGGAAGGAGATCGAGTTCCCGACCGACTTGCGTCTCTTCTACGTGTTGAAGGGGTTGATGTCGAGACTCTCAGTCGAGGAGATACACTCGCTCTCCGGGATAGACCTTTGGTTCCTGAGAAAACTGGAAGGGCTCGTCCGGTTCGAGGAGGAGCTCCTCTCTTCGGGACTCGACCCGGGAAGGCTTCGAATGGCCAAGGAACTCGGCTACTCCGATAGATTGCTCGGAACCCTAACGGGAAAGGACGAGGGTGAGGTCAGGAAACTCCGCAAGTCAATGGGCATCGTCCCATTTATCAAGCAAATCGATACCCTCTCCGCAGAATGGCCAGCGGTAACGAACTATCTCTATCTTACTTACAACGGCTCGAATGACGATATCATCCCCAAAAAAACACAGAAGTGCGTCGTCTTGGGCTCTGGGTGCTACCGGATAGGCAGTAGCGTGGAGTTCGACTGGTGTTGTGTGAACATGGCGCTGGCGCTAAAGGAGAAGGGAATCCAAGAAGTGATAATGGTCAACTATAACCCGGAGACCGTCTCCACGGACTACGACATCCTCGACAAGCTCTACTTCGACGAGCTGTCCCTCGAGAGGATCCTCGACATAGCGGAGAAGGAGAGCCCCGACGGCGTAGTGGTCAGCGTGGGCGGCCAGATCCCAAATAACCTAGCACTCAGGCTCGCGACCGCGGGTATCAGAATCCTAGGGACCACCGCGGAGGACATCGACAGGGCAGAGGACAGGGCAAAGTTCAGCGCCGAGCTCGACGTCCTCCAGATTCCCCAGCCGCCGTGGAGCAGGCTCGAGTCCCTCGTACAGGCAAAGAGAGCAGCGAGAATTCTGGGGTACCCTATCCTCATCAGACCCTCATACGTTCTCTCAGGTTCTTCGATGAAAGTGACCAATGATGAGGGGGAGCTTGAAGACTACCTGAAGAGGGCCGGAGGTATATCTAGTGAGCACCCGGTGGTGATGTCAAAGTTCATCGTGGACGCACGCGAAGTCGAAGTGGACGCTGTCTCCGACGGCAAGAATGTCTTCATCGGTGCGATCATCGAGCACGTTGAGGAGGCAGGAATCCACTCGGGCGACGCAACAATGTCGATTCCCTCAATCTTGATTGCGGATGCGACTAAGGAAAAGATTCGCGGCTACACCCGGAAGATTGCAAGACAGCTGAGGATTAGAGGGCCCTTCAACATCCAGTTCCTCTGCAAAAACGGTGAGGTCTACGTCATCGAGTGTAACGTCAGGTCCAGCAGGAGCATGCCCTTCGTCTCCAAGACGGTCGGGGTCAACCTGATGAGCCTTGCAGCGGACGTCTTCCTGGGGGGCAGTGTGCAGGAGGGGGAAGCCAAATCAAGCGGGTACGCTGTGAAGTCTCCACAGTTTTCATTCATGCGACTGGAAGGGGCGGACCCTGTCACAAGCGTCGAGATGGTTTCGACAGGCGAAGTCGCTTGCTTCGGCAGAAGCTTCGACGAAGCCTTCCTCAAGTCACTCATGGCCGCGGGCTTCAACCTACCGCGGCGCTCCATACTCCTCTCCACCGGGCCTCCGAAGACGAAGGAGTACCTGCTTCCCACTGTCAAGAAGCTTGCCGAAATGGGGTTCGAGCTCTTCGCAACCGGAGGCACAGCCAAGTTCCTTGAAGCGAATGGAATCAAGACCACGCTCCTTCGCTGGCCACTAGAAGGAAAGGAGCCGAACGCAGCGACGTACCTCTCGCACAAGAAGATTGACCTTGTGATCAACATTCCAAAGAGCTTCGAGGAGGAAGAGTTGAGAAATGACTACCTGATCAGGAGAAGGGCGGTCGAGTACGGCATACCTGTCATCACGAACCCCGAATTAGCTGCTACACTCACAGGAGCGCTGGATAGGGCGTCTCTATGGAGCCAAAGCACGACGAAGGCAGCCCAATTGAGGAGGGGCAGATACAAAAAGACCGCCTCAACCGAGTTCAACAATGAAGAATGGCTGCGAGGTTCTTGACGGACAAGCAGATGGCAATCCCATAGCAAGCCTAGTCCCAAGGTTGCCATCTCAGGACTCCAGTATTGCGAAACCGAGGCTCACAGTTGCCCGGACGCTCAAAGTCTGTGGAGGGGGAGTCCCGTCAGCTGCCAAGCCGCCGATTCAACCCTCCCAGCAAGCCGGGAACGATAAGCCTCGGAAGAGGCCCAATGCGGTGATGTGATAAACGTCCACGGCTTTGGCAACGGGCGAGCCAGGTTGTCACGTCTAGTGACCGAGCAGAAAGTCGCCTCCTCCCCGGCAAAAAGGAGGGACTCTCCTCCATCAACGTTTGCATCTTACACCCTAACCGCGACTTCGATTGGCTTCGCCGCCGCGAATCGGATAAGGGGAAGAGGAGCAATCGGGCGGGTACACAGCATCTTCAGTGGTGCGATCGACGTCGTCTTGCGGGGTGGCTCGATGGTCAGCATAGTGCGAGAGGAAGTTGGAAGCGGGCCAACCAACATAGTTACAGACCTGCCACGGAAAAGGAGCATGGCCGAGCTTGGAGTGGAGAAGAGCGACCAAGTCCTCAGGAAGAGCGGCGAGATCAGAATCGGGGGCAAGAGAGCGGTCCTCGTCTCGATACAACACGCAAGGTTGTACAGGACAGAGAAGGAATTCCCGACCAAGCCGCGGAGCATTTCGGAGATTAGGACGAATGTTGCCGCTGTGGCGAGGACGGCGGCGAGCAGGGGACACCATCAGGGCCTCGGCGGTCTCATACCGCTCCTGGTGCCGAGCGGGATAGAGAAGACGAAGCGTCCAGCCGCCCTAAACTCCTTTTCACGCCTTGCCCTGCCGAGAGTGCGTTCTCTCCTTAGCAAGATTAGAGAGGGGAGAATCTCGGACCTGGGGACAGATGTCCAAAACCTCGCCGGTCTGGGACCCGGGCTCACACCGTCAGGTGACGACATGCTCTCAGGCCTGATGGCGAGCCTGGCTCTGATAGCGCACAACCTGAAAGGCGACGCAGAGAGAGTACGAAGGGTCAACAGAGAAATAGCCTCGAGCGCGCGGAAGCGAACGACCATGCTGAGCGAGGAGTATCTCTCGCAGGCGGCGAGGGGAGAAACGAACGAACACTTCCAAGAGCTGATCAAGAAGATGTTGACGGCTCTGCCGAATGAAGCGAAGCGTTCCGCTGAGCTTGTGCTGAAGGTCGGAGAGACGTCTGGGACCGACACCGTCCTCGGAATCCTGTTAGGTTTCCAGCTGTCGCTCGACGAGAAGTCTGCGGTGGGAGTTGCGTAGCTACCCTGTTCAAGATCATCGTGGAGAAGGGAAACTACAGAGACTCAGTCACGCTCATGAAAGTCTCGAACGAGGTCTCGAAGTTGAAGGGGGTCTCGCAGGCGGCCGTTTTGATGGCGACACCGCTCAACAAGAGAGTCCTCACGGACGCGGGATTCAAGGGGAGCGAGGTAGAGAAGGCAGGCCCAGACGATCTGATCATCGCGATAGAGGCAGCGAACGAAGAGGCCCTCGAATCGCCTGTCGCGAGAGTCGAGGAGATGCTCTCATCGAGAGAATCCATGAAGGCGGAGGAGATTCGCCCCAGGTCACTCGCCTCCGCCGTCAAGGTAATGTCCGACGCAAACCTGGCCCTCATATCCATCCCAGGACGATTTGCTAAGAGAGAGGCGATGAATGCCCTAGAGAGTGGTCTGGACGTCTTCCTCTTCAGTAGCAACGTACCTCGTGAAGATGAGGTCGAGCTGAAGGAGGCCGCGAAGGCGAGGGGCCTGCTTGTTATGGGGCCGGATTGCGGGACCTCAATCATCAACGGCGTAGTTCTCGGCTTCGGAAACGTCGTGCGCAGAGGGTCCGTGGGAATCGTCTCGGCTTCCGGGACAGGCATTCAGCAGGTCTCGACCCTTCTCGACGGCGAGGGGCTGGGATTATCGCACGCGATAGGGACCGGAGGGAACGACCTCTCGGAGAAGGTTGGCGGCACGACGACGATGGAGGGGATCAGACTGCTGGAAGAGGATGAGGATACCAGGGTAATCGTCCTGATATCCAAGCCACCCGGCCCGAAGACGAGCGCGAAGATCCTGAACGCCGCGAGTGGAAGCAACAAGCCCGTCGTAGTCAACTTCCTCGGAGAAGGCGATGCTGGAGCAAGTAAGCAGGTGAGGGCGGTGACCTTGGAAGACGCGGCAAGGATGGCGAGTGGTTTCGTAAATGGGAAGAGAACAGGTGCCCATCCTTTCTCGGTCTCTGAGAGCAGGGTAAGGTCGCTCGCGCAGAGCGAATCATCCGAGATGTCCAAGACGCAGAGGTACATCAGAGGATTATATTCTGGAGGGACTCTCTGCTACGAATCTCAGGTCGTCCTCACCCCCCTGATTGGGGAAGTGTTCTCGAACGCACCACTAAAACCGGAAAGCAGGATTGACGATGCCACCGTCAGCAGAAAGAACGCATGCATTGACATGGGTTCGGAAGAGTTTGTAGTGGGGCGGCCGCATCCAATGATCGATTACTCGTTGAGGAAGAATCGGCTACTTCAGGAGGCGAGAGACCCTGAAACCGCGGTCGTTCTGTTGGACGTCGTCCTGGGGTACGGCTCCAACGAGGATCCTGCCAGGGAGATTAGACACACAATCGCCTCCGCGAAGAAGCTGGCAGGAGCCGGCCGGAGGTACCTCTCTGTTGTGGCCTCCATCATAGGCACTCGGGAAGATCCCCAAGACCTGCAGAAGCAAGCGAAGGAGCTTGCTTCCGTGGGAGTCGTGCTAATGCCAAGCAACGCTCAGGCTGCGAGGTTCGCAGCGCTTGTTGCGTCCAGAGGCGCCGTCGGAAGGAAGTTGTTTGGCAATGAAAGGTAAAGAGCCTGAAAAGAGGAGCATCCTCAAACAGAAGCTGAAGGTGATTAATCTCGGGATAGAAATTTTTGCCGACGACCTGAAGAGGCAAGGTGTGGAGGTCATCAGTGTCGACTGGCAACCCCCCGCTGGGGGCGACGAGGAATTGCTCAGGCTGCTTGAGAAGCTCGGAGCTTAATGCGGCCCGGATTGGTACACTCATATCGAAGCTTGAGGGTCGGCCCTACTCTGACAGGAAGACCGAGTCCACCCATTCTGTCGCTGTGGCTTTGAGGAACACATATCAGGGAACTCCATCGAAGATTCACCGTCAATGCCAAGAAGCAAGGAGCTACTTATGTTCACGATGCTCACTGTCGTGCTCCTCTCCTCGCAGGCAGTCTCTTCAAAGGTAGGGGTGCAGAGCTTCGCCTCGTTGCCAAAACCGGTATCGGTCACCTGGACGGGAAGCGTCTTCATAGGCTCCTCCAGGGACGGCGTGACGAAGCTAGTCAAGGTCGGGACAGACGGCTCGGTGCAGCCATTTGCGACTTCCTTCACGGGAGGGGGCGAAGTCTATGTCGCCGTCTCGCCCGGGCAGGCCGGCTTTCCGGCTGGCGAACTCTTCCTCTGCTCCGGTGACTCTGTCTACGAGTTAGACTCATCGGGCGCCTCCGCAAAGTTGTTCTCGACCCCAGCCAAAGGGACTACGATTAACTTCCTCGCCTTCGACAACGACGGATCATGGGGCTTCCTCCTATACGCTCTCGGCACCGGTGGCCAGCTCTGGGCGATAGATTCGAGCGGTCGAGCGAGCTTGGTTACAAAATTGGGTGACGGCCTGACCCCGGAAGGGATTGCGGTTGCTCCTCCCGCCTTCGGGAAGTTCGCCGGCGACATGTTAGTGTCGGTGGAGGGTTCACACAGCGTCCTGGCGATACCGAGGAGTAATCCGAGCAACTTCACCACCGTAGCAAACTTCCCCGGAGAGGCTCCCGAACGCGTCATGCTGATACCAGCCAACAGCGACCTCTTCGTGGCCAAATACGATGAGGGGGTCATCGTGAGAATGAATTCGAGCGCCTTCTCGAGTTACGCCGGTTCCCTCTTGGTGATAACAGAGGGTGAGGCTGGCCAGACCGGCTCGATAAACGTCTTGAAAGCAACTGGGAGCAACGTAACAGTGGTCAAAGTCTTCCAAGACCCTGCGAGCCCTCACTTCGAGGGGGCCGCGTTCGTTCCCACCCAGCTGGCTACTGCGGTGATAACCACCAGCACGGGTGTAACCACGGGTGTAACCACGGGTGTAACCACGGGTGTAACCACGGGTGTAACCACCTCTACACTGTACGCTGGGCTCGCAACGGCCGCGGCGGCGGTCGTGGTCGCCGTGGTCTTAGTGGTTATCAGGGGGAGGCGCGCGGGGCGAGGCTGATGGCTGCTTGATCTTCGTGAGAGACATCATGACGAGGCGCGTAAAGACGATCGGCCCTGAAAAGACGCTCAGGGAGGCAGCGAGGGCGATGACGAAGTCTAAGATCGGCTCCATAGTCGTAGTAGAAGACAAACCAGTCGGTATCGTTACCGAGGGAGACGTCCTGAGGGCGGTAGGCAGAGGTCTCGACCCAAGCAAGACGAGGGTGGGTGCGCTAATGTCGAGAAAGCTCATCACGATTACACCCGATGAGAAACTCGAGAACGCCGCAAAGCTGATGGCGGAGGCGCGCGTGAAGAAGCTTCCCGTGATGGAGGGAGGTAAGCTCATCGGGATAGTGACCCAGACAGACATAGTGGACTCGAGCTTCGACCTCGTAACTTCATTGAAGGAGATGGTCAGGGCGAGATACAGACCGCCGGACTTTCAGCCGTGATTCAACGAGCCTGATCAGCCCCTGATTCTTGCCACCTGCTCGTCGAATCAATCCCGATGAGTTTGCTCGTTGCCAAAGCGTGGACGCTTATCACTTCCATCGCCTTGGGCCTCTTCCGAGGCTTATGGTTCCTGATTCACCGGGAGGCTGAATCAGCAGCGGCTTGGCCGCCGTTGACTGGACTCCTCCCTCCACAGGCGTTTCTCGTGTCCGGGCAACTCCCAGCCACTCCGCGAGGTTCCTCGCGGCGTTGAGGTCGCGGTCTGCGACGAGGCCGCAAACTTCACAGTTGAAGACGCGTTCCCCGAGGGGTATCACGTCCTTCACATCCCCGCACCTCGAGCACCTCTTCGTTGAGGGGTACCACCTGTCCGCCGTGATGAGGGCGGACCCGTACCATTGGGTCTTGTACCGCAGCTGCCTTACCGTTTCGCCGCAGGCAGCGTAGGCGATGGCCCTTGCGAGGTGGTGGTTCCCCAAGGAAGATTCGCCGGCTGCTTACGGTAGATGACGACGGCAATTTTCTTGGGATATTCACTCAATGGGATCTGCAAGAAAAGATTCTTGAGGTGTTCAGGGGCTTGAGCGAGAGCCAAAACTTAATCTGACCCTAGACTACGTGTACAACGATTGGGAGGATGACGGAGTCGAGACAATCGATTTGCCTTGTTATCCCAATCTCAGTATGTCTACGTGATTCGCGCACACGAATCTGGTCCAGTGCTCTATCTTTTCCCGTTGTCACACCACTCCGAACGAAAGGATTGAATGCGGCAAAAGCGGGATGGAAGAGGGGAAGGCCGCGAGGATCTTCCATGCATTCCACATATCGATTGATCTCGATCTCATCTTCCCGTACTTATTGCGTTAGAAACGAATAAAGGAAGGACTTGTCTCACCGAATCAGGTCTCATCATGACGTTGGCATGCGAGCTGTGTGGACAACCAGCGGCCAGACAGAACCCGACGCTATGTGCGGAGTGTTACTACAGGTACTGGTATTGGCAGAAGGCAACCATGCCCGTCGCAGAGCAGGAGACCGTGACAGGAAACGCACTTACCTAATGCCAAAGAAGAGAGAGAAGCAAGAGACAGCCGAGAGCACACAGCTTCTTGACATGTATGAGAGTTGACTCGCAAAGCAACCGGTCAGACATGTCAAGGGGAAGCCGGGTTACATCACCAGAGATAGCCGAGGCAGGCCATTATCGGTCTCCCAACGTCGAACTTCAGGTCAGATGTTTGACCGAAGTCCAAGAGAGGAAGGGAAGTCCTCGTTGCCGGGCAGGGAAGCTTACAAACTAGATTAGTCCGAGGCGAATGATACGAGCTCAGTCAGCAGAAGCGCTGGCTCGCTTCCTCGCACTAATCACGACAGATTCAGCGCCAAAGGTCTTCGTAAGCCTCCGGGTAGTCTCTGGACTCTGGGCGAAATAGTCGATTCTGTCTATGACCTTGACGTCGCGGAAACCGGCCTTCCGGATCATGTCAAGGTAGTCCTTTTCCACCGAAGCTCCGCCTATGCAGTCAGCCCAGAGCTGAGGGACTATTCCACATGCCGCCTGAACGTTCTCTCGAGTAACAATGTCCGCGAGCTGGAGTCTTCCTCCAGGCCTCAGGACCCTGAAGATTTCGGCAAACGCCTTTTCCTTATCTGGGACGAGGTTGAGGACGCCGTTACTGGTCACAACATCAACTGAGCCGTCGTCAAGGGGTATCAGGGTGGCTTCACCCTTCGTGACCCTGATGTTCTTGAACCCTGATTTCTCTATGTTTCCCCGCGCCTTATCTATCATAGCGTCGGTCATGTCAAGACCGGTCACCCTGCCCTTTGGTCCAGCTCTGACAGCCGCGACAAGAATGTCGGTGCCTGATCCCGAACCAACGTCGAGCACGGCGTCCCCCTCACGGATCGAGTTCGTCTTGTGGGGATAGCCCACGCCAGCGAAAGACTCAACTGCTGTCGCGGGTATCTTGTCCAGCTCCTCGGCTGGATACCCGGCAACTCTTGTGCCCTCACGCCCAACGGGAAAGTGGAAGACCCCCCTGGGCTTCTCGGCGACTTCCGTGTATAGCTTCTTCACGGCATCCCTTACCACCTGCTCCAGCTTTGCCGGCTCGGTGACCTTGGCTCTCTCCGTAACGTGCGAAAGATTCACCTGCTCGAGAGTAAGCTTGTCCAGTGTCTTACCCTCGGGGAGGGCCCAGTAGGTCCTCCAGCCCGCGACCTCCTTCTCCAGAAAGCCGGATCCGCTCAGGCCTGAGAGCCTCCTTTCTGCGTCAGATTCTTCGGTCTTGAAGACTTCGGAGATTTCGCGCGCGGTCACAAGATAGCCCTTCCTCCTGTCCAAGTATTCTATGATGTCGATTGGGGTCTTCTTCTCGAACCCCTTTCCGAGCATTGCATCGATTACTCTTTCGTACTCGTCGGAGGTGTAACCCGAAACAAGTCTCTTTTCTCGATTCTCCCCGTTGACTATCAGCAGCGAGAAGAAGTTCCCGCCTTCCGCAGCCATGCTGTGCCTGTCGTCTCTGAACATCGAAGAAGCCGTGGTCCCCTTGAGGTCTTCGAGGAACCTCTTCACGTCGAGTCCAGATTGGGCAGCAACCTTCTTGATGACTTCGTCCTGCGAACCGTCTTATGAGAAAAGCTGAATCGCTTCCATCAGCTTTCTGTAGAACCTGAGCATGCTCTCCTCTCCTTGAAGCTGGGCGGCTTTCACTGCGACACACGCTTTCCAAGTATCTTTCATACCCGACTTCAATACGTAATCCAGCTCGAACGGGTTCCTCATCATCTGGTCGGTTTCTCTGATCCATTGTGACAGCGCCGCGTCATCCCCCACTCCGTATTTCGCCCTCCACTTCTCCAAGTCGTTGAAGACACCGCCCATCTTGTAAGAAATGGCCACTTGGTCGCCGTAAGCCTCGTGCAGACGTTGGATCGCTGGTTCGAGACCCCAGCTGTACCAGCACCACGGGTCTCCGTAGTGAATTATCTCAATTCGAGGGGTAACTCCCAACCATCTGACCAGTTAGTCCTGGGCGCGCGATTCTTATGGATTTTCCTCGGAGGTATCGGATACAGAAGCGGCATCTTTACGCGCTGTTGAGGGGCTACTATCTGACGAAGTTCGTCCGAGGCAGCAACAGGTCAAGGGTTAGTTCTGCTACCGAATGCGTTTCGCATCCTCGCCGTGATAGGTATATGGAGAGGAGGTGCTGAAGGGTCAGCCGTGCCCAGAGCCAACGTCGTGAAGCTCGACACGTTCCACTACAAGTGGAGTAGGAGCCACAGACCCGTCCTCCACATCAAGCCCGGCGAAACCGTGACCTTCCACGTGAACGAGGTGACCTCCTCGCAGGTATCACAGAAGAGCCGCCCGGACGAACTCGCGAACCTGAACGCTGAGAAATTCTACCCACTCGCCGGGCCCGTCAGCGTCGAGGGAGCCAGACCGGGTGACGCGTTGGTCGTGGACGTAATCGAAGTGAAGACGGCGAATTGGGGCTGGTCGGGAATCATCCCTGGTCTGGGGCTTCTGGAGGAGTTCGATAAACCGTATCTGTGGATATGGAACCTCCGCGACGGCAGGCACGCCCCCTTTAGGAAAGGGATCAGAGTACCTATCAAACCCTTCTGCGGCGTCTACGGGGTCGCTCCCCCTCAGGAAGGGTACATCGACGTGATGCCGCCGGGGAAGCACGGAGGGAACATGGACAACAGACACCTCACGAGGGGTAGCCGACTCCTCTTGCCCATCTGGGTGGAGGGAGGGTTGTTTTCCGTCGGTGACGTCCATGCCGCGCAGGGAGACGGCGAGGTCTGCGTGACCGCGATCGAGTGCCCGGGGGAGGCGGCTTTGCGGTTTGACGTTACGAAGGATGCGAAGATCGACTCCCCGCACTACCTGGTCGCGGGCGACAGGGTCGGTCGCAGAGGGCTGTACGGCACAACCGGGATAGCCCCGGACCTATGGGAGGCGACCAAGATCTCCCTGAGGAACATGATAGACCACCTCACGAGGGAGTACCATCTGACCAGGGAGGAGGCCTACGTCCTGTGCAGCGTCTCGGCCGACTTGAGGATACACGAAGTCGTCGACAAGCCGAACTGGGTCGTTGGTACCCTCATCCCGCTGGACAACTTCCCGCCGGAGAGGCGGAGCGGCAAAGCGAGAAAGTCTTAAATCGCGTCTCTCCGTCGAGTCACAAATCACACCAAATGCACGTGAGATTCAGTCGTGAGCGTGCTCTCGGTAGAGCCGCAACCGCCGTGATAGTTATTGCGTTACTCGTCCTCGGAGGCGCCTCAGTTTACTTCTACGCCTCCAGCGGCGCCGTGAAGTCGTCGACCACCACGGGCAGCGGCACGACCACAACCAGTGCACACGCAGTCCCGCAGTCAATCACGTACGAGACGCTTTCGACGGTTCAGTTCCTCGACCCGCAGGTCTCGTACGACATATACGGGGCCTCCGTCGAACAGAACGTCTACGAGCCTCTCCTCTGGTTCAACGGTTCCAACGGGCGGGACCCCATCCCTTGGCTTGCGCAGAGCTATCAGGTATCGACCGACGGAAAGACCCTCACCGCCACCCTGAGGAGCGGGATCAAGTTCGCTGACGGGGAGACGCTCAATTCCTCGGCCGTCTACTTCAGTTACAACCGGCTCCTCGTGATGGATGGTAGCGCCCCAGTGGGGCATGGAACTCAGGCCTCCTGGATCATGCAGCAGCTCCTGGACACGAGCCTGAGCACGACACTATGCTCCTGCACCCAGACCTACGGCAGTCAGTACACCCAGAAGGTGCTCAATGAGCATTTCGTCCAGATAACGGGTCCGCTCACTCTGGTGCTTCATATCATGAACCCCAACAGCGCGCTGCCCTACTTAATCGCTAATCTCTGGGCAAACATAGTTGCTCCCGGCTTCGTCATGCAGCACGACATACAGCTCTGGAGCCAGCCGAGCTCGGGCTATCATCTTCCGTATCCGACGCTCTCGGGCAACGTTACGCAGAAGATGATCCAGTACTTCGACGATTTCCAGGCGACGTGCAGCGCGAAGGGCTGTGGTGCCACGTATCTCGACTCGTCGACTCAGGGCTCGCTCGCCGGAACAGGTCCGTACACGATCCAGAGCGTCGATGTCGCCTCGAACGTTGTCACCCTCAAGGCGAACACCAACTACTGGGGAGGACCCTACGGCAAGATTCACCCGCGTATCCAGACTGTCGTCTACAAGTTCGTTCCCGACCAGACGACCAGGGAGATAGACCTCAAGGACGCGGCCGCATCCGGCCAAGCGATGGTGATAGACGTCGCCTCGACGAACATCTACGACGTTGCGAACAGGAGTGAATGGCTCGCGAAAGGGCACCTAGCATCGACCACCCCTGGTGTGACTATCTACGGACCGTACACACAGTACGCAACCTATTTCATCCCCCTAAACACGAACGTGACCAATCCGTTCACAGGTACCTACTACTCCTTCCAACCATTCGCGGACATAAGATTCAGGCAAGCCTTCGCCGACTCTGTTAACCTGACTCAGATCAACCTGCAGGTGAACAACAACCTCGGCAAGGTGGCGAACGGGCTCGAGCCTCCGGGAATCCCTCCTCAGGGTTCTTACAACGCATCACTCAAGCCTGCCTACAGCTACAACCCGCACGAGGTGCAGTCGCTCCTCCTGAGCGCAATGCAAAACCCGATAACGCAGTTCAGGTTCGAGAACGGGTCTGCCGCCCCCCCGGGAGTATTCAGCAATGTATTCGGCTGCAAACAGCTCGGCTCGAACGGTCAGTGCTCTCACCCTACTCCGCAGACCGTCTCCCTCGTGTACGCCACCGGCGACACAGTCAATCAGGCAATACTCAATCAGTTGGCGGGAACTGTTAACAACGTCAGCACCACATACAACATGGGACTCACCGTCAGCGTGACACCATTGCCTTGTGGTCAGATGACCAGCGAGGCCTTCTCTGGAGAGGTGTACGCCTGGGCCGAGTCGTGCTTCGGCTGGTTCGATGATTATCCCTGGTCCCTCGATTTCCTCGGGCCGATCCTTTCGCCAGGCGGGATATACACCGGCCCTGGAGGATGGAACCTGGGCCAGATGGGAACCTACTGGAGCCAGGCTCAGCAGGCCAGCGCTCAGAACAACATTCCCGGCGTGGTCGCCGCAACCAACGCGATGAGTGCCCTGGCCAACAGAGAGGTCATGGATATCTGGACCTTCTACCCTTACATCTACATGGTGATGACGTCGAACGTCCGGGGTTTCTACTTCAACCCAGCCATATACACCACCGGGGAACCTCAATACTTCGCGGCTCTCTACTAGTTCACCTCACACTCGGCGGAGGCGAGGCGAAGCGGGGCGAAGATATGCCCAGGAGAGCGCGTCCCACAAGCCGGGAACCCTCAAATAATCAAGCGGGCTCGAACCGATAGGATTGAGACTATACGAGTACGTCGCGAGGCGACTCCTACTGATGATATTCGTTCTTCTCGCGTTGAGCGTTCTGATCTTCTACCTCACGAGGGGCCTCCTCCCGCCCACCACGGCCCTCGCGGCCTACATCACCCCGAGGATGGACGATTCAGCAAAGCTTTCCGTCGCTCGCGCCCTCGGTGTGGCGACAACTTCCTGCCCCTCCTACTCTGCCTTCGTTTCTCTGCAGGGCGGATGTGTGGTGCCTCTCTGGGGGCAGTACGTCGGATGGCTAGAAAACGCCCTGGCAGGCAACTGGGGGTTGACCCTCCTCCCGGGTATCTCAGGGACCGACACGACTTGGCACGTCTTCTTCAGCAGGTTCCCCTACACGGCTGAGCTGGCGATCGCGGGCGCCTTCCTGACGATTATCATAGGAATCCCCCTCGGAATTGTCTCAGCCACGCACAACAACAAGCTCCCTGACCACATCTCGAGGATGGTCTCTCTCGGCGGCTACTCAATCCCGCAGTTCTGGTTCGGAGCCGTGCTGCAGATACTCTTTGTACTCTACATAAGAGTCAACGGGTCTGGTCTTCTGTCGGCGAACAGCACCGTCGCAACCAGGTGCGTCATCTGTTTCTCGGGCGTCGTCCCAGGAGAGATTGCACGGTATTCGGGCATCCCTCTTCTTGATGGGATCCTCTCCCTAAACTTCCCTTACTTCTGGGACTCGGTGGTGGCTCTTATCCTCCCGGCACTCACTCTCGCGATCACATCGATAGGCGCGATATCAAGGATAGTCCGCTCGAGCATGATGGAAGTCCTGAGGCAGGACTACATCACACTGGCGAGGTCCAAGGGGCTCAAGGAGAACGTTGTCATCTACAGACACGCGCTGAGAAACGCCATACTCCCGGCGGTCACGGTATCCGGCCTCCTCGTCGCTTACCTTCTGGGAGGGGCTGTAATCGTGGAGATCGTCTTTTCCTGGCCTGGGGTGGGTAACGCTTCGCTCGCAGCCGCCAATGTTCTTGACATAAACTTTCTAGAACTCTACGTCCTAGTCACCGCCGTCATAATCGTAGTCACGAATCTGGCCGTAGACGTGATCTACGCTAAGCTCGACCCGAGGATAAGGTACTGAGGTGAAGGCTTCGAAGCCAGAGGAATCCCAATCGAGTGACAGGTACGGGGGGCGGGCCGACCTCAAGTACGCGCTTCATCTTCTGAGGAGAAACCCGATAGTCCTCGCCGGCGTCACAATCTCCGTGGCCTCAGTACTACTCGCTTTGCTATCCCCGCTGATAGTGAACCCAACATCGTGGGACCAGCAGCCCCTCAACCTGCGCCTCTGCTGGAACAACCCTATCGTCAACTGGCAGATAGCCAACGTCTTCAACTGCGGAGGGTCCGCTGTCTACCCGCTCGGTACCGACTCTTATGGGCGGAGCCTGCTGCAGATGATAATACTCGCGATTCCTGTCGACCTGGAGATCGCGTTCGAGGTCGTCGCCTCGGCCGTCGTGATAGGGGTCTTCTTCGGTGGCCTGGCCGGGTACAAGGGTGGAATCGTCGACGAGGCCATACTCAGGGTCACCGACGTCTTTCTCGCAATCCCCGGAATCTTGCTCGCAATCGTCCTGATCGTAGTCCTGGGGAGGTCTTTGCCGACTCTGACGATCGCGGTGCTCACTACCTGGTGGCCCTACTACGTCAGGCTTATGCGGTCTCAGGTCCTGAGTGAGAAGGAGAAGCCTTACGTTGAGAGGTTGCGCGCGATGGGTGCGGGAGACGTCAGGATACTCTACGGTCACATAGTCCAGAACTCGATCTACCCAGTACTCGTACAGGCTACCCTCGACATAGGCTCAGTGATACTCACCGTCTCTGCGCTGACGTTCATCGGACTGACGCCCAGCCCGCTGCTCCCCGAGCTCGGGAACCTGGCAAACCAGGGGATACAGTACATCTTCACGGCGCCCTGGCTCATCCTATTTCCGGGCCTCACGATACTCATCATCTCTCTCGGTTTCAACCTTCTGGGGGACGGAATCAGGGACGTCTTCGACCCCCGCCTTAGGAGATGAAGGTCTATCGCGCCGGAGGTCGTGAGGATAAGCAACCTGAAGGTCTCCTACCTCACCTACCCGGCCGAGGTGAAGGCTCTGTACGGAGAGTGAGGCGTCCGCGGTGACGGACAACAACGATTACCTTCTCAAGACCGAGAACCTCTTCAAGTGGTTCCCGACGAGGATAGGAATCCTGAGCCGGACCGTCGCATACGTGAAGGCGGTGGACGGCGTTTCAATCGGCATCAGAAGGGGCGAGACCTTCGGGCTGGTCGGGGAGTCAGGCTGCGGGAAGACGACTCTTGGGAGGACGCTGATGAGACTCACAGAACCCTCCAAGGGAAGCGTCACCTTCGAAGGCACAGTGATATCGGCGCTGAAGGGGAGCCGTCTCAAGCCCTTCCGGAGGAAGATGCAGGTGGTCTTCCAGGACCCCTATGCCTCTCTCGACCCCAGACAAAGCATCGGGTCAGCGCTGCTCGAGCCTATGAAGATACACCGCATAGCGTCCACAAAGAGCGAGGCAAAGAAGATGGCCGGCGAACTGCTAGCGAAGGTGGGCCTCAACCCAGACCACCTCGCCAGGTTTCCTCACGAGTTCTCCGGCGGTCAAAGACAGAGGATTGCCATAGCAATCGCCCTCGCGGTAAAGCCGTCATTCATCGTACTCGACGAACCCACCTCCGCGCTCGATGTTTCTGTCCAGGCTCAGATACTCAGGCTGCTAAGGAACCTGCAGCAGGAGCTAGATCTCACGTTTTTGTTCATCTCACACAACCTCGCGGTAATCAGGCAGATGTGCGACAGGACCGCAGTGATGTACCTGGGTAGGATTGTCGAATTCGCCGATACCAAGAAGCTCTTCGAAAATCCCAAGCACCCCTACACCAAGGCCCTGCTCTCGTCGGTCCCTGTCCCGGACCCATCGAAGAGGAGGGAGTTGGGGGTCCTGCAAGGGAACGTCCCCAGCCCCGTCGCTATACCCAGCGGCTGCCGTTTCAGGACGAGATGCCCCTACGCTACCGAGAAGTGCCTGAACCTGCCTCCTCCATTGATCGAGGTCGAAAGAGGGCACTGGATCGAGTGTCACTATGACATCGACTTTTCGGCGGCCTCTAAAGTCGAGATACTACCCCGGGTTACCTGACGGCACATATACGTGAAGGAGAACCAACATCAAGACGACCTGGACCAACGTCCAGTGATCCCCGAATATACTTCGGCCTCGCTTCCAGGGGCCCACTCACTCACACCCGTTCTAGTGTGTCTTGCTCATCGGAACCGAGAGGGTGGCAGCGCAGTGTTTGGGGAACGCCTCGAGGAGGGTGTATGAAGAGTGCGAAAGTTGAAGGGCACACCATCTACGAGCCCCAACTATCTATTGGCTCTTCCAGGCAACTCATCGCTCCTGTTCCATCCTCTGGCATGACGCTCGGTCGCTCGGGACCTACCGAATCGTGTAATTCTCGCACCTTCTTGGAAATCGCATAACCAAAAGACATCGAATCTAGGCTCATGGCAGAACGGAGAGTCCCGGACGCCTGCGATGACCCGTCTAGGCAGAGTACTGGGCGTGTGGCAGGGGTCGTTGCTTGAGAAAATGAGTCTTCGCCGCCCCGTCTTTATATAGGAGGACGCACCATTACTCAAGGAGACCCAATCATAGGGTGTGTGATATAGAATACCACAAGAGACCAATTTTTCGAGGCTGTGGAAACTGGATAGATCCCTCGACAAGTGCCCTAGGTGTGGTCGGAGTCCGATGGTGGTGGACAGCTCTGGGGGAGAGCTTTACTGCACTGGTTGCGGCTTCGTAGTCAAAGAGAAGATAGTCGATACGGGCCCGGAGACCAGGTCGTTCTCCAGTGAAGAAGGAGAAAACCGAAGCAGGACGGGCGCCCCAACCTCCGTGACGATGCACGACATGGGGCTTGCCACTGTGATAGGGACGGACAACAGGGACTCGTCAGGAAAGGCTCTGTCAAGCTCAATGAGGTCCACCGTCGAGCGGCTGAGGACCTGGGACAGAAGGAGTCAGGCTCACGAGTCGGCCGACAGGAATCTCAGGCAGGCGTTAAATGAGCTCCGGAGGTACTCCGACAAGCTCACGGTTTCTGAAGCGATTACGGAAAGAGCCGCGTACATCTACAGGAAGTGTCTCGAGAGGGGCCTAGTGAGAGGAAGGTCGATTACCGCGATGATGGCAGGGTCGCTATACGCCGCCTGCAGGGACATGGAGGTCCCAAGGACTTTGAAGGACGTGGCAGCAGTCAGCAACGTCAAGAGAAAGGACCTGGCAAGGTCGTACAGGCTCCTGCTGAAGGAGCTGGACATCAAGATGCCGGTCGCCGAGCCATCGAGGTGCGTATCCAGAATAGCGTCTAGGGCAGGGATGACGGAGAGGACGCAGCGAAGAGCGCGGGAAATCTTGTTCAAGGCATCGCAGCTCAGGATATCGGCTGGGAAGGACCCGATGGGACTAGCCGCTTCGGCTCTGTACGTAGCCTGCACCCTGGAAGGCGAAGACATCACACAGAAGGATGTCGCAGAGGCCGCTGGAGTGACCGAAGTCACAATCAGAAACAGGTACAAGAGTCTCCGCTCCTTCCTCGGCATCTGATTCACATGAGCTCACCCTGTCCGTTGTACTCGGGAGGGCCCGGGGAGCGAGGAGACGATCACGCTCTGACGATAAATTTACGGCAACGGAAACGTTCATATGTGAACCAGAAAAAGCGTGGTAGAGGAGTCGAGACATATTGAGCTTTAGACGAGGTGGAGACGACCGTGGTGGTAGCTTCGGATTTGGAAAGAAGCCTGTGGAGGTGGGCAAGGAGTACGACGTTACGATTTCCGAAGTGAGCCAGAGGGGCGACGGAATAGCCAGAATTCAGGGGTTCGTCATCTTCGTCACGGGAGCCAAGGCTGGCGAACGCTTGAAGATCAAGGTTACCGATGTAGGCAACAGGTTCGCCAAGGCACAGGTAGTTTCTAAAGGTCCAGAAGGACAGTAGACCTAAAGCCGAGCCGACTGATCAGCATCAAGATTATCCGTGGAGTTAATGAGTTACCGCTCTGGCACAAGAGGGGAACATCTAACTTCAAAGGGCTATCTCGAATATCTTGACCAGAGACTAGGTTTTTCGAAAGGAACCCTCTACGGTCTCTGCCTAGCAGCCATAAAGTCGAAGACCAAGACCAGACCGGGGGTCAAAGTGACATATCGAGGAGAGACTGAACGCCAGGTACGTATGACCCACCGATTCATTCAGGTGCGCAAAGGCATATTCCTCATAGAATTCAAGGTAAACAAGGCCGGAAAGCAGATGGACCAAGTGGTCCAGGTTCATCTGGAAATATAGTCGATATCACCAGTCTCCTGACTGAAAGCCGGCTCTCCATCCATTCTTTTATACTCAGGAACTGATGGCCGAAGTCATGTCAGACGAGGAGTCCAGGGAATCGGGTGGCAGGAACACCGTATTTATCGGAAGACAAAAGCCCGTGATGAGTTACGTCCTTACCACCTTGACCTGTCTCAACAACTCTCCCGACGTCATTCTGAAGGCTCGGGGGGCAGCGATTAGTCTCGCCGTCGACGTAGCACAGATAACAATTCACAGGTTCGCTCCGGGCCTCAGAGTCGCTGACATCAAGCTCGGCACGGAGCAGTTGCAATCGGAGGAGGGTGGCACCAGAAACGTTTCGTCCATCGAAATCCGGTTGACTTACCCCCCTGAAGGGCAAGGGGGAAGCGGATAAGGCGTAGCCGATCGCAAACGGCCTTCCAAGCGGTACAACTTCGCCTTAATTCTCCTTGATCAGTATGTCGTTGCCGTCCACCTTGACCTCGTAGCTCGGCTCCGGTCTTACTGCCGGCCCACCCGCTACGGCGCCTGTTCGGACGTCAAACCTGGACCCGTGCCACGGGCAGGTAATCACAAACCCGTTGAGCCTTCCCCTCGAGAGTGGCCCTCCCATGTGGGTGCAGACCTCACCCATGGCGAAGAAGTTGCCCCCCACGTTTGCCACTACCACCCTCTTCCCGCCAAGCTGCGCCAGCTTAAGCGTCCCTTCCGGCACCTCAGACTTGACCAGAACTTTCGTGAAGCCCTCGGACAACTAGTCTCCTCCGATGGTCCCGCACGCGCACCATCCGCCTTCGTCAATCCTGCTGTTACAGATCGGGCATACCTGATCTTCATAATAGATGACTTGCTCTGCCCTCTTGCCGAGGAGCCTGACGTGGTAGTCGACCACATCTTCCACCTCGAGAGCCACCATGGAATGCGATTGGGTTGCCTTCCTCGATAAAAGACTTCGTGATTGCCTATTCCCGGAAGACGGCGGGCTCCGTCGGGTCGGACCTTGCTGTCTCCGAGATTGGGTCGGAGAGTACCCTCGCCCACCGTGAATCCCGCGCCAACACGGGCAAGATCGTCGCCGAGTCGGGATGAAGGTCTGCGCTCGCCGGGAGGATAGGCTTCAAGTTTCAAACTGTAGCGATCCTATCTGATTTACCTGAGTTTCGAGGTGGAACCACCTTCAAGAATCGAACGGTGCCGCTCCGTACCCCTCAAACCTCGCGCCACCTGGCTTTCTTGACCGCGATCAACGCGAGGGTTAGTGTGATCCCTATCAGGATTACCCACGCGAAGATCAACTCGACAGTCGAAAGTTGCAGAAACCCAGTCGTAGACTGGGCGATTTCCGCCGCGTAGGTCGTCGGCGAGAGGTAGGCCAGATACCTGAAGGGGAGAGGGATGTAGGTGATGGGATAGTACACAGGAGGGAGCGTAGTGAACAGCGTCGAAATCAGCCCCGAGAACGCGAAGCTCTGCACTATGTCGCTCGAGAATGTCGAGAGGGTGAATCCGATCGTGACAGAGACGGTGAACATGAGCAGCATGACGCCGAGCAGCTCGACCGCCTGCGTAAGATTGGGGTGGACGAAGATGGCGGTCAAGCCGACCAGGGTGAGCAGGGCAGGGAGGGAGTAGACTATCTCTGAAATCGCCATCCCGAGCACGTACACGCCCGGCGTGGTAGGAGTGCTGACAACCATGTCCTGCAGCTTGAGGTCATTCTTGAGGTGGGAGAGGTCCCCCTGAAGCGCCATCCCGTTCGAGAACATGCTCATGATGAACGCTCCCTCGATGGCCTGCCCGACGAGCCCGCCTCTGCTGACGAAGTTCACTATCAGCAGAAACGATAGTGGCGCCAGTGCCGTGTTGAAGAGGACCTCCGGATAATTCTTCATCGCATAGATGGAGTTGACCAGCACAGCAGCGAGTATCTGCCTGCTCCATCGGTTCTTCATTGCCTTGGCACCCCAGCACTACCGACGAGATGGAAGAAGACATCATCCAGCGAAATGCGGTTGACCGAGAACCTCACACCCCTCTCGAGAAGCTCTCTCGAGATTCTGTAGGCCTCTTCCTCGCTTGTCAAGACCTGAATCTCTCCGTCCCTTCCCGTTGTCACGGTACCCTCAGTGACGGGCGGACGCTCGGGAGAAGACGGCAACCGTATGCTGTACTGATGCTTCACGAGGCTACGGAGCTGGTCGAGGGTGCCCACCCCGGCAAGCCTTCCGTTGTCGAGGATGGCTATCGTGTCGGCTAGCTGTTCGGCCTCCTCGAGGTAGTGTGTCGTGAGGACGAGGAAGCGCTCCTTCGCGAGGTCGTGGAGCGACCTCCACAACTCTCTCCGAGACAGTGGGTCGAGTCCCGTGGTGGGCTCGTCGAGGAAGGTGATCTCGGCGTCCGCAGCGAGTGCGGTAGCCACCAAGACCTTCCTCCTCTGCCCGCCGGAGAGGCGCCTGTTCAGCTTAGTCCCCTGATCGTCAAGACCCACCTTCCCAATCGCCTCTGCCCCTCTCCTTCTGGCCTCCGAGTAGCCGATTCCCCTCCACAGCAGGTAGGAGACGACTGTCTGGAGAGGGGTCATCCAGGGGACAGGCCTCGCTTCCTGGGGGACCGTGGCGATTCTTTCCCTCAGCTTCTTCGGTTCCTTGACGACGTCGACCCCGTCAATCTGAACGATTCCCGAGGTCGGCTCGAGCTGGGTAGCGAGGATTCGCACAAGCGTGGTCTTTCCCGCCCCGTTCATGCCGATTAGCGCGAGGATGCCTCGAGAGGGAATCGTGAGGCTGACGGAATCGAGGGCCCTCTTCCCGCCTGATTCGCTGTAGACCTTCGTAAGGTCGCTGCAGTAAAGCTCTCCACTTCTCAAATTGACCTCTTTCGGGGCTACCGATAGTTTAGGATTTCTGAGGGTCGGCGTCGCTTGATCATCGAGTGGTGAAGATGGTGGTTCGGTTTCTTCGAACTCGGGCGGTCGGAGGCTAAGAGTCACGGGCCGTCGGGCTTGACCGCACGACCCACTCTGCGGAAAGCGTCCTCTGGGTCGCCGGCCGGCCAAACAAACCCACCGATCCAAGCTAGTTTAGAGGAGGCGGCTTGATTCGAAAAAGACTCGGCAGATTCATATGGCTCGCCCTTCCGTGGCGGAGGGCGCCACTATGCAAGAACAGACTCATGAGCGAGCCCCTATGATAGTGGTCAAACCCCCTGGTCCAAGGTCCAGAGAGCTCCTTGCGAAGCAATCGAAGCTGGAGACCAAGGCCGTCATCTATCCCAAGGCATTCCCGTTTGCCATCGACTCCGCAAACGGGGCGACGGTAAAGGACGTCGACGGAAACCTCTACATCGATTGGGTGAGCGGCATCTCCGTCCTCAACCTCGGGCACAGGAACCCGTACGTCGAGGAAGCCGTCAGAACACAGCTGGGGAAGGTGTGGCACACTCTGGAGATTCCGAACGAAACACGCATCGCGTTCCTGGAGCGGATTCATTCGGTGCTACCGCCAGGAATGAAGGGTAAGGCGAAGGTCCTCCTGACTGTCACCGGCGGAGATTCCGTCGAGGCTGCCGTCAGCGTCGCTAGGAGGGCCACGGGGAAAAAGACGGCGGTCGCCTTCGAGGGTGCTTACCACGGCGTCCACCAGGGCGTCGTCAGCATGACTGCGTCCAGCCACTACCTCGACTATGCCGGGGTGTCGAGGCAGAACGTGTTTAGGCTCCCATACCCCTACTCATACCGCTTCCCTTTTCCTGTCGAGAGAAAGGGTGACGAATCGAAGATTGTCATCCGATATCTCGAGCATCTCTTGGAGGACGACCACTCCGGGCTGGACGACGTAGCCTGCATTCTTGTCGAGCCGATCGAGGGAGAGGGGGGGTACATCGTCCCTCCTGAAGACTTTCTCCCGGGACTGCGAGAGATCGCCCAGAAGTACCAGCTCCCGTTGATCGTGGACGAGGTGCAGACAGGGTTCGGGAGAACTGGAAAGTTCTGGGGATGCGAGCTGACGGGGACCGACCCCGACATCATATGTGTATCGAAGTCCGTTGGAGCTGGGATTCCACTCTCCCTCATAGCGTACAGGTCCGAATACGACGAGAAGCTCGAGGAGGGCTTCCACCTCGGGACCTACAGGGGGAACCCGCTCGGGATGGCGGCGGGGACGGCCTCTATCGACTACATCAAGAGGACGAACCTGCTGGAGAGGGTGCGGACACTGGGGGAGAAGACGAAAGTCGAATTCGAGAGAATTTCCGACGAGTCCAAGAACGTCGGGGAGGTTCGGGGCGTCGGCTTCATGATAGGCAACGAGGTCGTCGAATCAAAGGAAACCCGGAAACCATCCAAGGCACTGGCGGGCGGCTTCAGGAGGAGCATGTTCGAGCAGGGACTTCTAATGCACACGTGTGGCCACTTCGGGAATGTCCTGCGCTTCATGGCCCCGCTGACCATCGACGAGATTTTGCTCGATGCAGGGCTCGGAATCTACGAGAGGACGATCAAGTCCGCCTGAACAGTCTCCCAACTAGCAAGCGAAGTTGTTCTTGGACGAGGCTTCTCTTACCATTCGGTTTCCACAACGTCTTCGATTTTCCTGTCCGTAGTTATCACAGCGGAACCTGTCTCCTTTGCAAGGGAAGCGACCAAGGAGTCGAAGTAGTCCATCCCTTGTTTCTGTAATTCTACGGCGTGGTAAATCGACGACACGGAGTTAGGAATCACCTTGTTGGCCGGGATCTCGCTTTCGAGGGCGCGCCACGATGTCTGACGCTCAGAATCACCGTAGCCCCTGAGTTTCATTACCAAGTCTGTCTCTATCAGCGAGACTCCTGGAACGAATACTGCGTCCTCTGAGGAAACCCTTCGCAGGTGTTCCACCGAGCGTTCATGGGCCCTATCTTTCGGATTGAGGAATCCGATTATTGCCACAGTATCAACGAGTTTCATTCTTTGTCTTCATCGACCCAAGGAGATAGGAGGTTGCTTCGTGGTCCTCTTCCTCCCAACCTGAAAGCTTCTTCGCACCAATAACTTGTGCTTGAGCGGCCAAGACCTTGGGATCAGAGAGTTCGACCCTTCCGACGCCGCTTGCCCTGACAACAAGCTTGCTTCCCGTACTTATGTGAGCCTCTTGCCTGACCTTCTTGGGCAGGACAAGTCTACCCTTCTCGTCGATGGACACGGTTTCGCTCATGAAAGCTCATAGGGTAATCCCACTATTTAAGATTGGTGGGACACATTTGAGCGATGTACCACGTTGGGTAATCGTGTGGGAGTCAAATGCATGAGTGGCACGGCCGCGGTCGCACATGCAATCGGGTTCAAATTCCTCAGTTCGGCATCGACATCTATGACAGGCTGGTTTATTTCTCCCCTTTCGACCATGCCGTTTTAGAGGGTTCGGGGCTTCCTTTGGTCAGCAAAGAATCAACTCGCCACATTCTTGAGCCCGCTGCCTCGGAAGAAGAGGAGCGACGAGCCGAAGAAGCGGCCAGCAAAGGAGCGAGGCCAAACCTGCCAATCTTCTCAATCCTTGATTCGGTAAGTTTTTCGGACCATTTCGTAATTATCGGCGATGTCGGGACGGGAAAGAGCACCGTCACCCCGATTCACGAGTTCGAGCTGTGCGACAGGAACAGACAGATCGTCATTCGTGAGCCTTCAAGGGCCTCGTGCAACGCTCTACTTTATTCACTTAGAGCGCTTCATCCAGAACTAATTGACGAGCTGGCGGTCATCACAAAGGATACCAAGATCAACGTCGGTGGCAAGATCAAGATCGTCACAGACGGCGTCCTGCTAAGGATGCTAGCCGAGAATTCGATTTTCGATTCCTCGATCTATTTTGACGAGAGTCACCAGATGTCTTCCCAGCTGGAACTGTGTCTGTCCCTCGCCAAGAAGGACGAGGCGAAAGCAAGAAACCTGTTTCGAATCATGAGCGCCACAATCGATCCAAAGGAGTTCCTCTCATTCTTGGGAATCTCGAAGCTCTACCTGCTGAGCGGTCGCAGATTTCCTGTCGCGCTCGAGGTGGAGCTCGCAAAGGACGTCGACGAGATGTTCGGCACGCTGTCGCTCTATCTTAACTCACGGCCCCGCAACGAATCGTGGCTCGTCTTCCTCCCCACAAGGCGCTTGGTCGAGAGGTATGCGAGTAGCTACAGTGGCGCCTACATTCACGGCGGCCTTGACGGTTCAGTAGTCAACAAGATCCAGCAAAGAGCCGAGCTCGATAAGAATCTGAGGGTTTTTGCAACTAATGTCATCGCCTCATCCGTGAACATCTACGTCGATAATGTGTTGATATTCAACGAAGTAATCGACAGCAAGGACAAGCTGGGTCGAAGGACACTCCAGTACAAGAGGATAGACAATAACTCTCTCTTGCAGATGATCGGCAGAATCGGTCGCTTTAAGCCCGGTCGGGCCGTCATCATCTCTGATGTGCCGATCCCAAAGAAAATCGAGCCCATACCGGTGCGCAAGGCCCTTGAAACCGAGACTCCGTTTGATTTGGTTCTCCTCATGTCAAAGTACGGCCTCAGGCTTTCGGAGTTAGAGTTCATGTCAAAGGTGGATTATCGCGAAGTTGCCTTTGCAGAAGACTGGCTCGGTGAGATCGGAGCAATCGACCCCCGCACCCACGAAATCACCCGGAAGGGACTCTTGATGAGTGAAATCCCCTACGAGCCCGACTTTTCACACATGATCGCCAGCGCCCTGATCTCGGGTGATTATGACGTGGCCAGATTTCTCCTGGCCAGCGGCGCGTTCGGAGATTCGCTCAACCACGCTCACAAGTCGGATATGGAGGGCGTAGCTCGCCAATTACTGTACGCCTTCGACAGATCGAACGAGCTCAACATCAAGGCGCATCTTCTCAAAGGGTATTCCGAGGACAAGGAGGGCTCGTTCACGTCAAGACTGGTCGCAAACGGAATCTTCATCGCATTTGTTGAAGAGGCATGGAAAAACTATGAAGCAGCTAGAGAAGCACTGAACGACCTGCTTCTTTCTTCAAAGAAGAAACCCATACCGAGGGAGGTCTTGGTAGACCCTGATGTTTTCAAGCTCAAGCCGTATCTCGAAGATTGCCTGTCGTTTGAAAAGTTCGACCTGAACGAAAATAGCGGGCACGACCTGACCGATATGGTCATCGAAGGCCAGTTCTTTGCAAGAACGCTGACGATAAACTACAGACGCTTGTTATTCGACGTGGTTGCTCTGAATTCACCGAAAAAGTATCGTCATCATCAAAGCAAGCGATGAGACGTCTCTCAGGCTCGCTTTCCGCAAGAAACAACTCGACCATAAGACCCGCCATGCTGAAACAACCCGCTGAAATCGAAATCCCCTACTGGACCCCTTTAGTCAAAATGAAGTGCGGTCGCCGGGACCACTACCCTACAGGCAGAGTTGAAAGCCACTCAGATTCGAAAACAGCGAGAAGATTAAGACCACCCGCAGGGGTGAATAAAGGATGGAAGCAGAAGCCCTTCGCTGGCTCCTTGAACCCGCCGATCCTCCAATCAAGATGTTTACTCTCACCGATATTTTGGGTAAGCCTCAGAACTCCGAAGAGGTGCGGATTGCGCGGGAAGGCACACTTTCCTACAGACCTGTCCTGAGGCTGAAGAGGGCTCAGGGGGGCAGAGGCTACTGGCCACCCGACGATAGTTGTCACACCCCCAAATTTACCGCAACAGTTTGGCAGTTGATGCTACTTGGAGAGATGGGAATTCCCCGCACGCCCTGGATTGAAAGCGCTATCGAGCGTTTTCTCGCCCAGCATCAGATGGAGAACGGGGCTTTCTCATGGAAGAGTCATCTCGGCAGAGGAAAAGTCGAGGAAGAAGTCTGTTTGACGGGCAACATGGTTAGAACTCTAATCGTCTTTGGCCACGATGAAGATAGGCGAGTCAAGAAAGCGCTGGACTGGCTTCCTGAGTTTCAGCTCGAGGATGGAGGGTGGAATTGTGATTACCCCAAGTATGATGTAGAGCACAGCTCGTTCATGTCCACCATTGAACCACTGTGGGCTTATTCAGAGATTCCACGCTCCCGGTGGACTAGGAGACTGAAGGGGTCTGTCGAGCGAGGGGCCGAGTTCCTGCTGATGCACCGTCTGTTCAAGGCCCACCATGATTGGCGGCCAGTAGAATTGCGCCACATGAACACCGTCTTCACAGGCAGTCTTGTAACAAAATTCCATTTTCCCATGTATTACTATTACGATGCATTGCATGCACTAAGAGTGTTGACCCGGTTGGGATTCCAAGATGATGAGAGAATCTCCGATGCAATTCACTTGCTGCTGTCAAAGAAGACGCCAGAGGGAAAATGGCTGCTGGAGGGAGATTGGATACGAGAGCGAATCGAGAAGACTCGGAAGACCTTAGTGACCATTGAGCAACTAATGAAACCAAGCAAGTGGGTGACGTTGAATAGCTACAGAGTATTGGCGAAGACGGGCGAACT
>WNEQ01000143.1_pt1 | contig 33930 bp, 33 predicted proteins | sample 5399971 | NCBI WGS metagenome assembly WNEQ01 (sample SAMN13153330, study PRJNA577476) | soil metagenome | isolation source: 20 cm grassland meadow soil 2 days after 1st rain plot 5 | place: USA:California | collected 2015-09-18
TTCTTGCCGCAAAGGTCTTCCTCGTGAGGGAGAAGACGGAGTTGGGTGTCCTCGCCGGGAAGCTGAAGACCTTCAGGGTCGAGCAGGACACCAGGGTAGAAGAGGTGGACTTTTCCCTCACGACGGAGGTCAAGGACCTTAGCGTCTCGAGGAGTACCCTCGAGGGGACATTCACCTTCGACGACGTCTTCGTCGTGAATCACAGAGGCAAGGCCGTCCCGATTCCACGGACCTACGAGGCGCCATTCTCCTTCGAGTTATTCAAGGAGAGGCTCTTCCTGACGGTCTACGAAAAGAAGAGCAGGGCGAACAACATCGCGAATGAGATGAGCAAGGCGCTCTTCATGAGTCTGGGAGAGGTGGTCGAGGCGCGGATTAAGCCAGAGACACTAAAGAAGTTCCACGAGGAGAACTTCGATGACACAAAGATTCTGTTTTTTGATGAGGTCGACATTCCGAACATCTCGAAGCTTTCTCTCTACGGGTCGGGGCTCGGGGTGACGAGCCTCTACAACGAGTATCTGGAACACGGGAAGATTTGGTACGCTGTAATCAAGTCCAGGAGGTACGGATACGTCGTCGGAGTGACGCGAAACAGCGTCGTGACTGTCTTCAGTAGGGTGGACCTCCCCGAGTTCAAAACCTTCATTAGAAGTGAGATACTTCCACTCATAGAGTAGTTTGCTGAAGGTTGTTCCGGGAGAAGCGGCGCTCATCTTCTCGGACGGTGAAGCGAGGAGCCTGCTCGTCTCCGACCTTCACCTCGGCTTGGAGAAGGAGATGGCGAAGAAGGGATTCAGCCTCCCATCGTACTCTGTGAAGATGCTGGAGAGGATCAAGGGGATCGCCGAGAAGGCGGGGGCGGAGAGAGCTGTCATACTCGGTGATGTGAAGCATTCGGTCGGGAAGGTTGAGGACATCGACTGGAGCATCCTGCCGTGGTTCTTCGGTACTCTCCTCGACCTCTTCTCCTCAGTCGAGGTGGTGCCGGGAAATCACGACGGAGGAATCAAGCCTCTTCTCCCGCCGAGGGTGAAGCTTCACGCTGCCGACGGAGCCGTGCTGGGGGATGGAGATGAGAAGTTGGGAGTCTCGCACGGCCACGCCTGGCCGTCGGCCGAGGTCATCTCCACCGGGAAGATGGTGATCGGACACTCGCACTTCACCTTCGAGATGAAGGACGGGCTCGGAGCAAGGTCTAGGGAATCGGTCTGGCTCTTCGGAAGGTACGACCTGCGCGAGCTGCTGGCCAAGGCCGGGTACAAGACACGCAAAAGAGGGAGAAAGGGGGAACTCGTCGTGATGCCCCCCTTCAACAAGATGGTTGGGGGTCGCCCGATAAACAGAGGCGAGTCTCTCAGCTTTGGGCCGATTCTTTCGTCCGGGTCGATTAAGCTGGGCGAGGCGGATATCTTCCTCTTGGACGGGACGAGAGTCTCTTGATTCTTCCTCTTACGAGCGCCTCGACCCTCTCCTTGCCGATTCTTGGGTGTGGCCCCGGCCTGGAGACCTTCAGGGAGGCGCTGGCGTTGCCCCAGACGCACGCCTCCTCCTCGCTGAAACCGCTCAGCCTCGCGTAGATGAAACCCGCGTTGAAGGCGTCTCCCGCCCCGTTGGTATCCCTGACTTCCGTCTTGAAGGCCCTGAACCGACGCAAGCCTCCTCGCCTGATCAGGTAGGAACCGCTGGGGCCGGCCTTGAGGAGGGTTGTAAAGGGGTGGGAGAGGGGAGCCACCTTCTCCGTCCTGAAGTAGGAGTGGTATTCGTCCTGGTTGCAGAAGACGTACGCACCCCGAAGCGGGAGAGACCTCGCGCTGTACGCGACCCCCTCGAGGTCGAGGGAGGCGAACCCCTTCGAAGTGGCCGCCTTGATGAACGGCCCCAGCTCTTTCTCCTGGCCACGGTTCAGCAGGGTGTAGCCGGAGACGTGAACCCAATCTGGCTCGATCTCCTCGATGAGTTGGCGGTCCAGGCGGAGAGTCTCGCTGGCTCCACGGTATCCTATCATCGTACGCTCCCCGTCCCCGTCAACGATAACCATGAAGATGCTCGTGGGTCTAGGGGACCTCCCGATGTGTCGCGTGTGCACGCCCCATGAGGTCAACTCGCGGAGGATGGCCCCGCCGAAGACATCCCTCCCAACCACGCCGGAGACGTAGGTATCGACCCCGAGCCCCCTGAGGTCGGCGGAGATGTTCGCAGCGACACCGCTCGCGATGAGGGTTGGACTACGGAGAATCAGGTTTTCTCCGGGGCGGGGAAGCCTCGGGGTCTCCGCCGCTACAGACACGCTCAGGTCCCCGATGACTAGGACCTTCATCTCCTCAGACTTCGTACGATGGAGAGGAAACTCCGGACTCTTTGGGGGTCGACTGGATTCATGACGTTGCCGCCCTTCCTTAAGCAGGAAGCGACGATGGCCCCGTCCGCCAGCGGCAGCAAACTCCTCGCGTTCTCATGGTCAAGGCCGCTGCCTATCAGGACTTCCTTCAGCCCCTTCAGAGCCTTTAGGTCCTCCCCCGACGGCGGGCTTCCGGTCCTCGGGCCGGTCACGATGAGCGCGTCGGCCATCCCCCTCTCGACCATATCGAGCGCCGATTCACGAATGGGGCGCTGGACGAGTGGCGCCGCGTGCTTGACGTGGACGTCAGCGAAGACCGCGACACCCTCAGCGCCCAACATCCGCCTGTACCTCATCAGGTCGGCCGCGGTACCCTCGATGATACCCTGGTCAGTGACGTAGGCCTCGGTCAGCACGTTGACTCTTATCCACCTCCCACCGTGTACATAGGAGAGGGCGAGCGAGGCGCTCGCGCAGTTGCGAAGGACGTTCACCCCAATTGGGAGCGATGAGGCCCGCCTTACCTCGCCAATCACCCTACCGAGGGAGGCGATGGTCTCAGGGGGTGCAACGTTCTTGAAGAATGGAGCGTCGCCGAGGTTCTCGAACGAAAGCCCGTCGACGCCGCCCTCATCGAGTAACTTCGCGTCCTTCACGGCGGCCGCGATCACTCTTTCGAGATCGCCTGCATAGCCGGGCGAACCCGGAAGAGGTTTTACGACGACGGGCGCGATGATTGGAAACTCCACTGAGAATATTTTCCTGAGGTCCACTCTTCCCATCTGGAGGAGGGTCGTTATTATCGGTATGCGCTAGAACCGTTTAGCGCCCTATTCAGGAATTGCTCGAGAGCGGCCTCGCCCACCGCACCAATGACAGCGTCGATCGGGTTTCCTCCTTTGAAGAGCATGAAGGTCGGTATCGAGAAGACCTGGAATCTTGAAGAGAGGTTCATCTCTTCATCGACGTTGACCGTCCCGAATGTTATCTGGTCTGCGTACTTCCTCGCGAGCCTCTCGATAACAGGCTCCATCACCTTGCAGGGGCCACACCACTCCGCCCAGAAGTCGACGAGCAAAGGCTTCGAGGCATTGCTGTAGGCTTGAAAGTTCTCTTCCGTCAATTTGACCATTGTCTTTCCCGCCGGCTTCGATGCCTCCGTTGTACTCGTCATCTTCTTCATCTTCGCCTCCAGAATCCTATGAAGTTCGGAGTCCTCCAAGCGCCTCGACCGTTCGACGATGATTATTTAAAATTGAAAGCGGCCGGACCGGTGATGGACTCTGACGCCCTCCTCCGATTGGTGAAGAGTAAACTGACTCCGGAGGAACCACCCGAGCCCCCGAGGGAGGCGATGGCGGGCGTCGCGATAACACTCGCGGGGCCCTCTCTGAAGACCCTGATGATAAAGAGGGCCGAACGCGAGGGCGACCCCTGGTCGGGACAGGTAGCGTTCCCGGGGGGGAGACGAGAGAGGTACGACAGGTCGCTGCTCGAAACGGCGACGAGGGAGACGAAGGAAGAGGTCGGGATAGACCTGCGGCGTTCGGCCATCTACCTGGGCCACCTCGGAGTTTTCAGGACACACACGGGGACGATGCTCGTCGTGCCCTGCGCCTTCTTGATGAGGAAGGAGGAGCGGGTTGAACCCAACGCCGAAGTCTCCTCCTACCGATGGATTCCGATAGAGGTATTCCTGCGCGAGAATTCGAGGTCAACCTACGCTCTAAAGAGGGGGGGCGAGAACGCGAAGGTCCCCGCGTATGTCTATCAAGACTACGTCATCTGGGGGCTCAGCTACAGTATGATTTCAGCCCTGCTCGGGAGAGAGTGAGTAGCCTATTCGCTACTTTTCTTCAATAAATTTCCTTATCGACTTCAGCGACTCCGGGTTCTGGCGGAGGTACTCCGCCAGCCTCTCGATCCTTCGGATCGTGGTGGGCTGAACGTGATGCTCTATTCCCTCAGTATCTTCGTAGGCAACGTCGTCCGACACCCCTATCATGGAGAGCAGCTCCGAGATCACTTCGTGTCTCCTTATCACGGATCGGGCGACATTCTCGCCGTGCTCGGTGAGGTTCATCCCGCGATACCTCTCGTGCTTGAGATATCCCTTCGCCGCCAGCTTACCTACCATGTTTGAGACGGTAGGCGGCTTTACACTCAGTCTCTCCGAGATGTCACTGGTCGTCGCGTAACCCTTCTCGTGTATGAGGTCGTAGACCGCCTCGAGGTAGTCCTCCGCGCGAGGTGTCTCCCTCCTCAACAGGGTTGTTCTCGCCAACCTAGGCGAGAAGTCCAGACTCCGGAGTTTAAAGGTTTTGAGGCGCCTGCGGAACTTTGAACCATCTAAGTAAGTTAGGGTCGTCTAACTTAAATAACGAGGGAATGGGTGGCGACTCGATTCATGAAGCCCCCTTGGAAGAGGAGACCCGATGCGCCTGAACTAAGCAGGGGAGGAAAAATGCAACGGGGGATTGGCACCGGACTATCCGGTTATCTCAGCTACTTTGGCCCGGCAACGCTCGCGGCCGTCGCGTACATCGACCCCGGGAACTTCGGGACAGACATCACGGCCGGAGCGGGATTCGGCTATCTACTGCTCTGGTCTGTCCTTCTGGCCAACCTGATGGGAATACTCCTCCAGTACCTTTCAGGAAAGCTCGGAATAGCCACAAGTCAGTCGCTGGCCGAGCTGATCAGGCAGAGTCTTGGCAGGCGCTCGAGGGTAATTCCGTACTGGCTGGCGTCTGAAGTCTTCGCCGTCTTTACAGACCTCGCGGAGTTCCTGGGAGTCACCTCCGCCATCTACCTGCTCTCCGGGGGGACGATACCGCTCCTTGTGGCTGCCTGGATCTCAGCCTTCGATGTAATCGTCGTCTTCGCGTTCGCGGGGAAGAAGTTTCGCAGAATCGAGCTGATGATAACGATGCTCGTCTTCGGCATCGGGCTCGGCTACGTCTACGAGATTTTCCTCGTAGGGGCGAATGCCGTCTCCGTCGGTACTGGGCTCATAATCCCGACGATAACCAGCAGCAATCAACTGTTTCTAGTGGTTGGTATCATCGGAGCCACGGTAATGCCCCATGCTCTCGTGCTCCACTCGTCGCTAACTAAGGCCAGGGCGGTCGGACTTGACCTCGAGCAGAGGAAGAAGCTATTGCGATACCACAGGTGGGATTCGATAGGAAACCTCACGATAGCCGGCCTGATCAATATGGCGATACTAATCATGGCTGCCGCCGCATTTCACACCGCCGGACTTACAGTGGCAACGGTCGACGAAGCGTACAAGACACTGACTCCCCTCTTCGGGTTGTTCGCGAGCGTTGTCTTCGCGTTGACGCTGCTCTTCTCGGGGTTGTCATCCTCGACGGTGGGCGTCCTGGCAGGACAGTCGATACTCGAAGGCTTTCTCGGCACTAAGCTGAATCCCTGGATCAGGAGAATCATCTTGCGTGTGATAAACGTCATACCCACCAGCGTCGCCATCTCGCTGCACTACGACCCCCTCCTGCTTCTTGTCTACAGTCAGGTGGTGCTCAGCCTCATGATTCCTCTCCCGCTAATCCCGATAATCTACTACACGAGCCGCAAGAAAGTCATGGGTCAATTCGTAAACAGAGGAACAATAACTGTCCTGGCCGTCTTGACGGCTGCAGTCATTGTGGGTCTCAACGGGGTTCTCCTCTACACCACCCTTCTGGCGTGAGTTAGTAGTTCCAGTCTCCCAGGCTACCGTCGCGGCGGAGGGCTGCGTTTCACTCCCCCTCGCTTAGCCTCCCCTGCCGCTGACGAGGCCGCGAGCCTCCTTACCTCGGCGAGCTCCCACGGGAAGACCACCCACTTGTCCAGAACCTCGAGAAAGTAGTCGGGCTCGTGTTTGCTCCACGGTTTCTTGAAGAGGACCGCTGTGCTGAGAGATTTGGGCTTCTTGGGCTTGAGATAGGAGAGGACTGTGCTCATCGTGTCACCCTCGTCTATCAGGTCGTCGACAACGAGCACCCTCTTCCCCTTGACGTCCTCCGTAAGCGTCGAGATTATCCTAGGCTTTTCTCTGGCCGCCACGCCCGTGTAGGATTTAACGTTGATGAAGTCTATCTGCACCTCGAGCTGGTCTGCGATGACCATGGCGACGGGGATGCCTCCTCTCGCGATTCCTATGATCAGGTCGAAGGTTTGTCCGCGAGACCTTATCCTATCGGTGAGTTCGGCGACGAGCTTGCCGTAGTCCGTCCAGTCGATGTAACGGAACTCGACCATACTGAAGGTCTCGGATTAGCGTAGATAACCGTTCCAAGCTATTCGTAGAAAAGTGCGAAATGGGTCGCTTGGGAGGTGTGGGCCGGGAGTGATTCGAACACTCGACCTTCGCTGTGTAAGAGCCTGACGGAGCTGGTCTGACGTCCTAACCGAGCTAGACGACCGGCCCGTTTTTCACGCGCGTGGGACGGGTAATAAGCATTGGAGGGAGATCGACTGGAGCGCCGGGGGTGGGATTTGAACCCACGAGACGGAGAACCGTCAACGGCTTAGCAAGCCGTCGCCCTACCGAGCTGCTCGGAGTGCTGACAAACCAACCACCCGCTCACTCGCTCAATCACTCACTCCTCTAGGCGACCCCGGCACACGCACGCAGCAGCGGAATATTTCCCCGACTTCTGAGCTTTAAAAGAATTCAAGGCGGCGGATCCGTCGGAGCTCACCAGACCTCCCAGCCCCAATCTCGTGAGACGAGAGATCCTCCACGTAGACGAGGCAGCGTGGTCGCCCCACCTTAGGGTTGCTCCCTCCCGGACCTCGCCCATTTCGGCGGTTAAGAGTCGGGACCCCTCCTTCGAGGAGACCGCCCTTCACGACCGCCCACCTCGGCGTGAATTCATTCCTCCGTCCCGCGCAGGTAGCTGGAAGGGTGGCTTTACCCGACGGTTACTGACCACTGCGTGTAGCCGGTTTCAGTTTGTGGGAGACGGCTGACCTCCCTGTCCTACCCGCCGCCGAGGAGAAGAGTCCTACTCGCCGTATTTAACGTGCTGCCTCACGACCTCCTTCATCTTGCAGACGTTGCAGGTTCCACCGGAGGATGGTTTCCCGCAGGTGATGCACGGCACCGAGTGGTGCCCGGTCTCTGCAGGGGAGAGCCTGGAGACGACGCTGAGGCTAGACTTGAGGAGAACATTCTTCATGCCGGGATGTTTCACCTCCATCTCGTTCAAGTAATCTCTGACCTCGCCCCTCAGTCCTTCGTGCATGTACGGGCAGCTGACGCTCTGGAAGGGGATGCCGGAGAGGTAAGCGTAGAGCGCCACTTCCTCCTCGTATATCTCCATGAATGGCTTGACGCGCCTGACTGGGAAGCTCTCGTCGACGTAGGCAGGGTCGAGCCAGCCGATCCTCTCGACGTCTCCGTGGAGAAGGTTCATGAGGAAGGTCTGGGCGTAGTCGTCCAGGTTGTGCGCGGTCGCGACGACGTTGACCTTGGCCTTCAGAGCGGCCTCGTCGATCGCCCGTCTGCGGAAGACACCGCAGATGCTGCAGGAGGAGATCTCGCGCTCGTCCTTCCAGTCGAGGGCCTTGTCGAGGGAGAAGCCGAACAACCCCTCGTATGAGACGACGACGTGCTCGATATTGAGCTGCCTCGTCAAGTCACTCGCGTGCGCGATCGATTCTTCTCTGTAGCCCCTGACGCCCTCGTCGACGGTGAGCGCGACGAGCTGAAAGCGAGAATCCTGGTTCAGCCCGTCGAGAACCTTCAGGAGGGACAGGCTATCCTTCCCCCCCGAGACTGCGACGCCTAGGCGTTCGCCGAACTTGACCATACCGTACCGGGAGATCGTCCTCCTCGTCTTCTCGACGATCGAAGTCTTGAAGCAGTTCGCGCAGAGCACCTCGCCCGAGTACCTCCGTTCGTAGACTCCATTCCCCCCGCACTTCGAGCAGACTGCCATCGGATGTTCCCCTTTCTCGGATGAACCCTTAAGGATTCACCGCATGGGTAGAATCGACTCGTTGAGAAAAAATCCAATAGGGAACGTCGAGCCTTGCCGAAGCTCCTTATCCAAGGAGAAGACGCCCAACTCACAATCTGTGACATGCATGGTACCGGCTTGAACGACACCCCTTAACGTGACTAATGCGCGCACATGTGTTGACAAGAAAGTGCATCCTCGTCCGCATAAGACAGTCTGATGCAGCAAACACATCCTGAGTCTCTTTCGTTGACCTACCTTTGTTAAAATGACCTCGCTGACGGAGGCATCGAGATGGGTTCTTTGAACCAAACCTTAAAACATGCAGCCAGCGGTCGCGGAAAATAATTGGAACCCCCATACAAGAGTGTCGAGTTCAAGTACGGTGTGCTGATTCTCCGGACGAAGAAATTTCAATTTCTCATGGATAGGCTCGGCCGATATCGCATAACGGGTCCATTCGCATGGTTGATGCTCTACATAATGCCGGTGGCCGCGGGCTTCGCCCTCTTTCTCGAGTTTGTCAACCTTTCAGTAATCTTCTCGCCTCAGGGGGCGGCGTTGGTACAGTACATACGCTCTCTGACGCCGACGGTCAATCTACTCATCCCGGGGATCAACCCGTATGTCCCGATAGTCTACGGATGGCTGGCCCTCATAGTCGCGCTTGTAGTACACGAGGGGGCGCACGGGGTGGTGGCGAGGAGTCTCGGCATGCCTGTCAAGTCCGCGGGGCTCCTCTTCCTCCTAATCTTACCAATCGGGGCTTTCGTGGAGGTGGACGACAAGGTGCTCAAGTTCGCCCGTGCAAGAGACTCGACTCGCGTGTTGGCGGCGGGAGCTGGCATCAACTTCGTCCTAGCCATCCTCTCTGTGGCCCTGCTCTTCAATGTCGTTTCGACGATGACTCCTGCATCGAATGGAGTGGGCGTCCTCTCCGTATATCAGAACTCCACATCGCTCTACTCTCCCGCAGACGTCGCCGGAATCAAGCCGGGCGACTTCATATTGTCGATGAACAACGTTCGGATAGACTCCGCCCTCAACGACAGCTCGCTGTATCGTCCCGGGAACAGAGTGAATCTTACGATCTGGAGAGGCGGTGAGACAGTCGTCGAGAACATCGTTCTGGGGAAGCTGACCTACATAGACCTGCGGACGAACCAGACCTTCACCCGAGGCTTTATCGGGATCCAGCCGATTACTCCCTCGACACTTCGGCAGCTGGTTGGCACCTACGTGGGGGATTTCACCAAGACAGCCAAGCCATACATTTGCATACCTACTCTTCCGAGGTGCCAGGACTACGCCCCCTTCTCAGATCAATACATCGGATTTTACGCATCCCCCTTCGGGGGGGCGCTACCCCTCGTCCTGAACTTGCTTTTCTGGATGTACTTCATCAACTTCAACCTGGCCATCTTCAACAGCCTCCCCATCTACCCCCTCGATGGCGGGCAGGCTTTTGATGTGACGGTCAAGGCTTTAGGGAAGGGGAGGCTGAAGGAGACCACTCTAAACAGGATAACGACGACAATAAGCGTCTTGCTCGTGGCTATGATTGCCCTCCTTCTATTGGGCCCATACCTGATCTTCTAACCATGTCTCTCTCGCTCGTCCTGACGACTATCCGTCGGGCGAAGGCCGCGCCGTTGGCGAAAGCCGCCGTGAAGAGGAGACTCGCGGCCTGCGGGAGCATCTCCCAAGTGAGGTCCATCTACTCATGGAAGCGCACGCTCCGCGACGAGGCTGAAGCGTTGATCATCTTCAAGACCACGAAGGAGAAGGTTCCGCGGCTCAGGGCCTTCCTGTAGAAGGAGCACCCGTACGAAACACCCGAAATCATCGAGGTAGAGGTTGCGAGGGTGAACGCGCAATATCTTTCCTGGGTCGTCGAATCTGTTGCTGCTTAAATAGGAAATTCGAATCAAATGGTGATGCTGGAGACAAGCCTGCTACTGCTCGGCTACGCCCTAGCGATCGCGGGGCAGACACAGGACCTTCCCTCACCCCCCGACATCGGGACTATCCTTCAGCGGCTGGCTGGAGAGTTCGCATCCGACGCGACCCTAGTCGTTGGCGCGATAGACTCGACTGTAATCAACCTCTCTAGGCTGGCTTACATCACAGCCCTGCTGGTCGGGATCTTCCTCTACTCAACTCACCTAGAGAAGAGGCTCGGGAAGGACCTCGTGAAGGGGGGATTGATACTCGCCTTTCTCTCCGAATTCATCTTCCCGCTGATCAGTAAGGTCTGAGGGCGTAGAGCAAGGGTGCGACTCTTCCTGCCGAAGGAAGAGACGTGCTTCCCGACTTCAGTGAGTGGTCTCGACGGCCCTGCCATCGACCTGGTTGAGGGTGCCTCACCGCCCTTCATCCTTAGATGAAGGGCATCTTCGCGGGACGACTGAGACGCTCCTTGCGCGAGCCAGCGCCATCAGGTTTGAATGTCGTCGGCCGACTCGAGGCGGGGAGCAGTGGTGAGTGGCTACAGACGAAGGGCGAATTTACTCCAGCCCTAGGTCCCTGAATGTTCCTATTCTCACGCCGTCGGGGAGGCTATTGATCTCCCCCGTCCTGTGGCCGATGAGTCCCTTCACTCCGACTCTAGACGCAGACTCCACCAGTCGCTGGGTGATTATGCCGTCGAAGACGAGGTAACGGGCCCCGTTCGAGGATTCCATCTTCTGAACGAGCTCGCTTATCGGGAAGCGTCCGACCTCCTGCAGCCCCTCGTCGAGGAGCACAGCCTCGAGGGTACCGTTCAGAGAGGGATAGATCTCCCTTGTCTTCTCGACGATCGGCTCTGCAGGGGCTTCACGCTCACTCACGCGCTCACGCTCGCGCTCGGTCGTCCTCCCGCCGCGTGGCTGCACCTGTTGTTGATGCGGTTCGACCCGCTCCGCTCTCAGGAGTTGCAGGACCTCGATGGGAGTTAGGTCCTCTACCTCCTTCCCGGGAGGGGCTCTCAGAACCTTCTCTACCCGCACAACCTGACTCAGCTCCTTCTCGATCAGGTCTCCCCCTCTGTCACCGTCCAAGACCGCAATCAACCTCTTCTTCTTCCCGAGCTCGATTATCGAGTCGGGTACACTCGTTCCCTCGAGCGCGACAACATTCTCAATCCCGGCTCTCAAAAAGAGTACGACATCCGCCCTCCCCTCGACGAGGTAGACGAGGTCCGAGGTGTAGACCCCAGGTCCGGCCGGGAGGTTTTCAATCCCATAGTTGACCACGCGCGCCCTCTTGGTAGACTCGACGACGTCCTTGAGAACATTCTCGCCTTCGCTAGAACTCTTCGAACTCCAGTCCCTGACTATCAGCTTGGCCCGGTCGACGATCTGCTTTCTCTTGGATGCCCGGACGTCCTCTATCCCTTCGAGGATGAACCTCGATGAGCAGGGTCCGACCTTGTCGACGCTCTCGACGGCTGCCGCGATCAAAGCCGCGGTCCCGATATCGGTGGACATGGGGATCAGGACGTCGCCGCGAGTTTTGTCGTTCTTCGATTCCAGGTTTATCTCGATCCTTCCTACCTTCCAGCTCTTCTGGAGCTCGTTGAGGTTCATCTCAGGGCCGAAGAGACCCTCTGTCTGTCCGAAGATCGCGCCTATGACGTCGGCTCGCTCGACGACTCCGTCTACTTCAAACCTCAGTTTCACGAGGTACTTTACTATACCCGAATCTGGCAAATGCGTTCATCTCGTTTTCAGCTCCCTTAACGGGAATTAGCTTAAACAATGTAAAGGCAGAAATCTCCCAGATATAAAGTCTTATCTTCGCATCCTAAATTTCGACGTCTGCCGCAAGATAGGAGAAGCGTTTGAGGTTCTCGATGTGCCTGAAGACCCCCCTGGAGGCGGCGAGGAGCCTCCTTCGCTGGTCGAGGGAGACCGCCATCCCACGATGGGTGAGGGCCTTGGCGTACCTCGCCGCGAGCCGCCTCCCCTCCCTGTCGAGGTCGGTCATGATGACCACAGTCTTCGAATTTGCCAGCCTCGATTCGGACCCCTTGGCGGCGGCGATGCTGACGATACGGCCCTTGTATCCGACGTCTCTCATGGCGCTGACATCTCTAGCCCCCTCGACGAGAACGACCCACCCGTCGGCGCCCAACCGGTTCAACTCTGTGACGAACTCCTTCAGGAACTCCGCGAATTCGGCGAACTTCCTCTCGGAAGTCTTACGATCCTCAACCTGCACGATGGACCTCTCGTGAGGGCTGGCGAAAAACGTTGCCTCCCCACGACTGGCGCGCTCTTCCGGCCAGGAGTCACGATAGCTTGAGTCGAGCCGACCACGCTACAGAAAGGTCGGAGCAGCAGGCAAAGAAAGGGATGCCACCCGGTCATATAATCTCGGAATAATTTTAATGTCGCCCGTCTCTGACAGCCCAGCTCATCGGTCGGCTTTTTTTGCCGACATCTCGCCTAGCCTCTTCAACGGGCTTTTTTCAGGCGGCTCTCGTCTGTCGCACGTCTGGGTAAACCATCTGCTCATCACAGCGCTTTTGGCGCCTTTGCAGGTGGCCGTTTTACGCGCAGTAGAACGAAAGCCGTCTGGGGTGGGCGGCGAGTGAGCTCTATTTATTTTAGCTGCTCTCGCGGTAGCAGGTTCGAGAGGTCGAGCTCGAAGCCCGCGAGAGAGACGCCAAGGCCGAATGCGACTATGACGGAAGGCTTGACCTCCCCTATGTGGCCCACACCACGCCCCGAGGCCTCGACGAGGGCGCATCTTCCGTCAGAGAAGGACCAGTGGATTGAAGGCGAGGTAACGACTTCGAGGTTGGCCAGTGTCCTGAGGAATGATTCCATGTACATCTTTGCCTCCGAGAAGCTGGCCTGTGAGTGGGCTATCATCGCGGCGAGAGACCACCTCTCCTCCACCTTCTTCCCTACCCTGTGGTATACTCTCCCGACCTCGAAGACCCTCTGGGGGTACTCCTCCTTTATGTTTCTGGAGAGAATCGAGAGAAGGGAGGGGAGCAACGAGTCACGCAGTATCGAGTGGTCGATGCTTCGCGGGTCGCCCACCTCGACCTTCTCCTCCGCACTCCTCTCGAACTTCTTGTAGAAAGACGACTCGTCGACCAGCTCGTAGCTGATCACCTCGACCATCCCAGAAGACGCCATGAGGTCGGCTATCTTCTCCAGTCTCTTGCCTTGGCGGCTGAACTCGCCAGGACGGTCGCTGGCTGGATAGACAGGCTTGATCTTGTCGATGCCGTATCCGAGGGCCGTCTCCTCCGCAAGGTCGACAGGATGAAGGAGGTCTATCCTGTACCTGGGGAAGGTCACTGTCGTCCCACTCGGTTCCAGTCGACTCCTCCGAAGGCAGCTGCTAATCTCCGACTCTGCCAGGTCGAGGCCAGTCACGCTCCGTATGAGTGGGAGGTCGAGGGGCATGCTCGAGGGGGATAGGTCGGGGGTGGCCTCGCTCGATGAGAAGTACTTTATCTCGACCGTCTGGAGCGACGCACCCGCATCTGCCAGCGTGGTGGCGATGATCGCGAGGACGTCGGCGCCAACCCTCTTGTCTGTTGAAGTCACATCTATGAAGAGGTTCTTGGTCGATGTGGAGACCTTCGTTTCGTTGCCGTTGATGATCGGCGGGAAAGAGAGGACCGTCTTCTTCGAATCTCTCAGGATTGGATAGAGCCGGGAATCGGGGAGGACGCTCGAGTACCTCCGCCCCGTCTCCGTGCCTTCGAGAATCTCCGCGATAGTCATCGGGTTCTTGCCCCCCAAGGGAGTGAAACTGAAACTAGGGGGCACCCCCTCGTAGTTGATGGGAGGTACCACTGCGTCGAGGTCGTGAAGCCCGATCGCGGCGACCCTCCTCCTTCTTCCCAGCCCGTTGTGAAGGTCCTCCTGCATCGAGATGAGCTGTCTGACGGTTTCGTCGTCCAGCCGCAGACCCTTCGCAACGGCGCAGGCAATGAAGGGTCTTACGTTGGCGAGGCGTCGGTCAACCAGCACCGCGATTCCGCTCGAAGAGGCCTCGTAACGGGGGAGACCCACTTCGACCTCGAGTATTCCTCTCAACGCCCGAGCGATCCCGTAATCGGTCGAGAAGTCAGGCCTGTTGGGGCTGTACTCGACCCTGATGGAGTCGCTCTCTTCACCCTCGATGTCGAGCCCAATGTAGGGGAGACGCTGGAGGACATCCCTCTTCTCCCCCCCGACCAGCTTCACGAGTCTATCCTTGTAGAGTTTGACTACCGGCAATGCTTGTCGTTGCCCTCCTTCTCAGCCAGCCCAGGTCGTTGTCGTAGAGGACCCTGAGGTCGTCGAGCCCGAGCCTGAGAAGAATCAGCCGCTCGATTCCGAGTCCCCATGCCAGGACGGGTTTCTTCACCCCGAGCGGCCAGGTGACCTCGGGCCTGAAGACGCCCGAGCCGCCCAGCTCGATCCAGTCCTTGGCCAGGTCCGAGTAGCCCACAACCTGCAGAGAAGGCTCGGTGTACGGAAAGTAGGACGGCCATAACTTGACTTCGCTCATGCCGAGCTTCCGGTAGAACCCTGTAAGGAATCCCATCAGGTGCCGTGTGTTCAGGCCATCCCCCATGATGGCTCCGTCCATCTGGTGGAACTCCGCAAGATGCTTGTAATCGAGGTTTTCATTCCTGTAGACCTTTCCGAGCGCGAAGACGCGCAGGTCCTCCTTCTCAGACTCTAGCGCCCTGACCGTCAGGACTGTGTTGTGTGTCCTGAGAACAAGCCTTCTCGCCTCCTCGGTGCTCCATCTGTACTGCCATCCTCTGCTACCAGTCCTCCACCCGTCCTCGTGAGTCGATGCGATCCTGTCCACCACGCCCTCGCGTTTGATTGAATCGTCCTCCATGGACATCAGGTAGAAGGTGTCTTGAAGCTCCCTCCCGGGGTGGTCCTGGGGCGTGAAGAGCGCATCGAAGTTCCAGAGGGCGGGTTGAATCGCGGCCCCCTCGATCTCGGTGAACCCCATCGAAATGTACGCCTCCTTCACCTCTTCGATGAACTCGTTCACCGGGTGCCTTCTTCCAGGGTAGAAACGTGGGGCGGGGGCCCTGACGTCTATCGGGCGGAGTTCCTTCCCCCTCCAGCGACCCGTAGCGAGAAGGTCGGGCGTTAGCCTCTCGACGCGACCCCCCTCCGCCGCCTCCAGGGCCGCGAGCCCATCTCTGGTTATCCTCACTCTCGTGGACTTCTCTTCCGTCTTCTGGACTATTCCCCTCTTTATCAGGTCGGGGAGGAGGGGACGGAGCTCCTCGGGGAGCGCATCCTCCTCTGCTCCTCTTGCAAGATGGGCGAGGAGTCTTTCAAGCTTCGCCGCCCCATCCGCATCCAGTATCGAGACGAAGGACCCGACCGCGGAGCTCTCCACCTTTATCCACGAAGACTCGCGGGCCCTCCCGAGCGCCGCGGAGAACTCGTCCTGCGACTTGAAATCCTTCTTCAGGTCACTGAGCGGAACGGGACGCCCCGCCTCCTTCAGACGGCGCAGAAGCAAGAGTTCGGGGGCGGTAGGGATGAGCAGGACGAGCTTGGCAAGAGTGTTCTGCTCGACGTCGATGAATCCCTTCGATAAGAGCCACTCTATCGACCGCCTGACCTGGTCGGGAAGGAGCCCGCCGGAGAGGAGCGAGTCGAAGTCGACCCACCCCCCATCTTTGAGGGCGCCCAGGACCCTGACTTCGATGGGGTGGAGAGCTCCTGTCGCCAACGCTTTCCTACTCTCCTATTGAAGCGAGATATCTCTTGTTCTTCGTTAAAAGCTCTCGGGCGTCTCCCAGCAGGGAGACTCTCTTCTTCTGGTGCGCCTCGAGGTACTTCTTGACGAGAGCCGCGGCCTCCTGCTTGCATTCACCGCAGAGCCTTATCCCCCCCGTACATTCGTCGTAGACCCTCTGGACGTGCTCATCGTCGATCGCGAAGTGGAACCGGTAGAGGTCGTAGACGGGGCACTTGTCAGCCTCCGCCCCCAACCTCCTCTGCTCCTCGACGGTCGCCCTCCCTCCCGTGAAAGCGGCGAGGACCTTCTTGGCGGCGGAACGAGGGTCCTCGTCGAGGGTGAATCCAGATGAAGGGTCGCGCTTGGACATCTTGAAGCCTCCCGTGAGGGCCATCTCGAGACGATGGTAGATCGATGAGGGAGGGATGAAACCGAATTCGTCGTGGTAGCGCGCTGCCAGGTCGCGTGTGAGGCGAATGTGCGGGTCCTGGTCCGCCCCGACCGGGACGAGCACCGGTTTCGGGCCGCCGAACTCCTGAAGCTGGGGCATCAGGATGTCTCCGGCCTGAATCAGGGCGGAGATGTAGAGACCGATGGGGCGCTCACCGTAGATCGCCCTGAGCATGTTGTTCGTGATCCCTCTCGAAAATATCGTCATCAGGCGCATCACCCTCATCTCTTCGCTCTGCATGTAAGCGACAGTCCTCTCCGGGTCGAGCCCGAGCGCCAGGATGTCCGCCACGTTCTGAACCGCCATCTTGGAACTCTCCTGAAAGGAGATGCCGTTGTCGCAGTAGGCCTCCACGTCCGCTATCGCGTAGAAGACTGTCGTCTTCCTCGAAAGGGACTGGAAGAATACCATGTCGTCGGCCGTCATCTTGTTTCCGAGGTGAAAGGTCCCCTCGGGCTTTATCCCACTCATCACCGCAAACGGCTTGTTGGAATCAACGGCGTCGAGTATCCTCCCCAAGTCCCTCTGCCCGAAGTCGATACCGCGACTCAGGTGAGGGCTGAGCTTCTTGAAACGCGGTAGAAGGCGGTCGATTCCTTCTATGCCGAACTCCGATTGGAGCCTGCCGTAGTCTTTGATGACGCCGGAACCCCAGGGGTCTAGCCGCTGCCCTTCCTCCTCCCTCTCCACAAAGACCTCGGCTGAAGCGTCGGATTAAATTCCTTTCCGACCGTGAGTCCTCAGAACCCTCCCCTCCTCGTCAATCTCGCCCTTTCTGATCCTCGTCGAGGAGATGGGCTTCGCGTCCTCCGCCATCAGTAGGTCAACCACGACGAGGTCGAGGGGAGGAAAACCCCTCTCTCTGCGCAGCTTGTTCGCCAGCTCGAGGCGACCGGCCGTCTCCTCGCTCGCGACGAGGGCCTGCACTTCAGGGGAGGCGATCCCCGGCCCGAAGTAATCGTAGAGCTTGGCGATGGCGTAGCGCCTCCCCGGGAAGCGCCGTCTCAGGAGGTCTTCGAGTTTCTTCACCCGCTCCTCGTAGGAGTGCTCCGGTTTCTTCCCCATCTTCCGCGCAAATTCGTCTGAAGTGACCCCGATCACGACCTCATCGCCGACTTCGAAGCTCTTCTCGAGGAGAGAGACGTGGCCTCGGTGGAGGATGTCGAAGGTTCCTCCCGTCGCCACGCGCCGATACTTCCTCGAATCCGGGCCGCGCTCACCAGGAATCAATTTCAAATACGCCGAAACTTCGCCTAGAACCGAACCAGACGATAAAAATGTGCGGGTGGAATTGAGAGATGGGGATACCGCGGGAGTACATCATGGCAGGCAGGATTACCAGAGAGGTGAGGGAATGGGTTAGGGGAAGAGTCGTGCCGGGGAGCGGGTACCTGGACATCTGCGAGAAGGTAGAGGGGGAGATAGTCCAGAGGGGGGGGAGAGTCGCCTTTCCGACAGGCGTCGGGGTGAACAGCGTCACGGCACACTATGCGCCGCAGGCGGGGGAGAGCGGCCGCGTGGGGGAGAAAGACGTTGTCAAGGTCGATTTTGGCGTCCACGTCGATGGCTACGTCGCCGATACCTCGATCACCACGACCTTCAACCCTCAGTACCAGCCGATGCTCGACGCGACTGAGAGGGCGTTGCGCGCTGCCATCGATGTGCTGAGGCGTGACCGGAGGATAGGGGAGGTGAGCAAGGCGATCTACTCCGAGGCGTCTCGTTATGGGTTCAAGACCATAAGCAACTTGAGTGGGCACACGCTGGACAGGTACGTCGTTCACGCGGGGAAGAGCATACCGAACGTCTACATGCCGAACCTTCCGACCCTCAAGAAGAACGAGGTCTTCGCGGTAGAACCCTTCCTGACCACACGGGAGGCAGACGGGTACGTCGTCGACTCTGAGGTCGAAACGATCTTCGCACTCGTCGGGAGGCGGAGGCTCGGGAACGGGGAGCTGGATGATCTCGTGGAGATGATCTGGGAGGAGAGGAAGACCCTGCCCTTCACCCCGAGGTGGTTCCTGAAGGACTACAGGGAGGCCAGGCTGCTGACACTCCTGAAGGAGCTCGCGAAGAGGAAGGTCGTCAGGTCTTACGCCACCCTCGTCGAGGCCTCCGGCAAGCCTGTCGCACAGTTCGAGCACACGATGGCCCTGGATGAGGAGGAGGGGCTGGTAATTCTTACTTAGGAGGCTTCGCCGTCTCGGCGTAGATCAGGCTTATCCGGGTCTGATTGCCGCACTTCGTGCACTTCGCTCCGTCCTTTGTGACGTAGTCACCGGGCTGAAACTCCCGCTTTGTCTTCTGCCCGCATACGGGGCACTCTTCAATCGTGAAGACGGTGTACTTGACCTTCTTTTCCACGACAGACTTGGAGCTTATCATCACTGGCTGACCCCGAGAGTGTTCCCGATTCCCGCTATGAGGACGTCGTCCCCCTCCTTCGTCTTCTCCTCGATCACCCTGTTGAGGAGAGTGATGACCTTGTCCGACGCCTCGGCTATCTCCTTCCTCATCGCGGTTATGGCCTCCAGAATCGACTGCTTGACCAGAACCGCGTAGATGGGGATCTTGTGCTTCGCGGCAACCTCCTCGATCTGGTACTTCTCGACCCCGATGACCCCGATGGCCGCCCCGACGCCCTCGGCAATCTCGCCCGTCTTCTCCCCCTCCAGCTTCAGGGCCGCATCAATCATGATGATCGCGCTGGGTTTGATACCCATCTCCTCTATGACGTGCCTTATCCCTACCCCTGGCTGGCCCACGTAGGCCATCGGCCCCTCCGCCTTCACCACGTAGAGCTTCCGCCCCTTGTACTCGTTGACGGCCAGGACGGTGTCTTTCGCAATCGTCCTCTTCTCGCGCCCGACCATGTAGCGCGAAGCGATGACGGCACCAATTCCGTCCCCTAGAGGCTGGGCGAGCTTGAAGGTGTCCACCGCGCTCACGAGCGCATCCGCTTCCTGGATTATCATGGGCATCAACATCTGCAGCTGCACCAGCATGAAGTAAGAGTTCGTCTTCTTCCCGAGCAGGTAAAAGTGCCTCACGATCTTGTGTATCGTGTTCAAGGCCGTCGCCGCCTCGAGGAGATTTTCAGAGACCGAGACTGTGACGGGGTTCTTGTCCCCCACTATCGTCCCGACCTCCTGCCTGACCCTCTCGTCCCTAGTGGTCACCACGTGGTCGATCTTCCCGACAATCCCGTTCGGGTCTATGTCCACGGGCATGATGGTTATGTAATCGAGGAACTGGTCGACCCTTTCAGTCGGGTCGCCCGACGCCTTCCCTGTGGTCGTGAGGTAATCGATCGTCTCCTTTCTCGCCCTGTCCTTCATTACCTTGAGCCTTGTGAGTCCGCGACCTATCTCGTTTAACGCAAACCAGACCTGAATCCTGGGGGCATAGAGACCATAGGCGACGAAGACGAGAAGGCTCACCACATAGAAGATACTGTTGAGGTCCAACCCAATTTGGAGCAGCGAAACCCCGATTCCCGACAATAAATTACACTCGAAGAGCGCGGTGCAAGGACTTGGTCTTAAGGATTCCGTATGCACAGTCCGTCCTCATCAGAAGTTGGCGCCGATGAGACTTGGGTAGGTGCCGGCATCACCACTTCCCGAGCCCTTTCGGAGCTCAGTAACATGATGACGACGCGCGGTTTGACTTCTCCCCCTCTTTCGAGTCTGGGTTCGGAATGAGTCCAGGTCGGACCCGCACGCTATGGCCGGCTGGTCGCTGGACCGGAGCGGGCGTAATTTAAGATTTCCGACCCCGCTCTCCAAGAGACTTAAGGCGTCGAAGTTCTCCGAGAAGCGCGTGCAGAGAAAGCTTCTCGACATACTCGCTTGCCCGATCGACAAGAACTATCCGCTCGAACTGATGGAGTTCAAACTGAAGGACGAGATAATAGTCGACGGTGTCCTTCTCTGCGGAAAGTGCAAGAGATTCTACCCGATAATCGATGAGATTCCCGTGATGCTCCCGGACGGGTTGAGGAACAGGAAGGAGGACCTCGAGTTCTTGAACAGGTGGAGGTCGAGGCTGCCCAGGTCGGTCGTGGAAGAGGGAAAACCCTGGAACCTTATGAATGCGTGACTCGGGAAGCTTAAAACAACGCTTCGAACGATTCGTGAGTGAGAGAGGGAGGGGGACGTAGCCTAGCAAGGTGCAAGGTGGATCTCTGCCTCGGCCCTAGAGAGGCATGGCGACAGGCTCCAGTGCAGTTCAAAGTCTGATGACACGGAAACGTGGATGATGTCGCATTGGAGCGGCAAGAGAAACCTGTAGATCGCCGGTTCGAATCCGGCCGTCCCCACCAAAGTCATTGACCCCGGTCCAACCTGTCGACCGCCCGCTTCAGGGGGCTGGCGAGAACCGAATGATATTTCAACTCACCCGAAAGACTGCCTAGCCCAAGACTCGATCAATGCCTCACACGTTTGGAGGGAAGAAGGTAAGAGAGCCCGGTGCCCGCAGGAGGAAGATGACAAGGATTGCAGCAGCGGCGATCGTCGCCATAATCGCTGGAGCCGGGTTGTACATTTACATATCCAACACTTACATATCCAACCAGGGCACCACCACACAGGAGTCGACGAGCTGCACGACGGGGACACCTGTCTTGGGGGCCAAGGGAACCTACGCCAAGATCAACACGAGTCTGGGGAGCATCGAGGTTCAACTCTATCCCTCAGCGGCGCCCAAAACGGTCGCCAACTTCGTCAACCTCTCACAGACAGGATTCTACAATAACCTGGTCTGGCACAGAATCGTGGCGGGATTCGTGATCCAGACGGGCGACCCTAACAGTAGGGGCGGGGGAAACAGGTCGCAATGGGGACTGGGGGGTTCAGGTAAGACTGTTCCGCTGGAAATCTGCAGCACACTGCACAACGACTATGGGTACCTTGGGATGGCAAGGTCATCAGACCCCAACAGCGGGAGCTCACAGTTCTACATCAACGTCAACCAGACGGGGAACACAAATCTGAACGGGCAGTACACGGTGTTCGGTAAGGTGATCAGTGGAATGGATGTTGCTATCGCAATCTCGAAGGTTCCTGTCAATTCAACCGACCAGCCGATTACCCCGGTCTTCGTTACGAGCATAAAGATTCAAGACGCGCCTTAAGAAAGCCCCTCGCCTAAATCGACTCATCGACCTGACCGACGAATTCTCGGCTTCTCCCGATGTTACCGTTAATTAGTTCAGGCGAAGGGCCGAGGCGAAGGAAAGGTCGGCAGATGGAGAGATGACGGCCCAGCGAGGCTTGTTCGCATCGGTTCCGCGCGCAGTTAAACTGCTCGTCTTCTCGCAGGTGATGAACAACTTCGCCTTCGGCTATTTCATCATCTATGTCTCGGCCTACCTGCTCGAAAACAGGGTCGGGGCCGACCTGATAGGCGCAATAATAGGCATTCAGGGCATAGCCATAGTTCTCTTCGGGGTGCCGCTCGGTTTACTCTCCGACCGCAGAGGAAGGAAGTGGTTCCTCATCGCCGGGAATCTCTTGCTGGCGCCGATAATCCTCATCTTCGCCTTCACGGACAGCGTCGCCCTCTGGCTAATCGCGTCGGCTATCGGAGGCTTGGCAGAGGCATCGGCTCTCTCGTCCTGGAATGCCATCATTGCAGACCAGACCGACCTCAGCAACAGGGACGGGGCATTTTCACTGTCATTCATCGTTTCCAACATCTTCATCTCCCTCGGCACAGCCCTCCCTTTCTTCTTCCCCATCCTGGAAACCGCAACAGGATTGAGTTCTTCGGTGATTCACAGGGAAGCGCTCGTCGTGTTGGGCTCGGCAAATTTCCTAGCGCCCCTGTTCATCTTCGCTCTCTTGAGAAACTACAGAGAGAAGATTGTCACAAGGGAGGAAGCGTCTCAAAGGGGAAGCATCAGCCTCCTCTTGAAGTTCTCCGGGATAAACAGCCTGATCGGGTTGGGGGCAGGACTGATCATCCCGCTCATTGGCACGTGGCTGAAATTGAAGTTCGGTGTTCCCGACACTTACAGCGGGCCCTTTCTCGCCGTTTCGGGAATAACGATTGCGTTTTCAGCGGTGGGCAGCTCGAGATTGTCGGCGAAGTTTGGCCTCTTGAAATCGATAGTCCTGACTTCTGGCAGCTCCACCCTCTTCATGTTTAGCCTCGCGTTCATACCGAGCGTCTTCCTCGCGGGAGGCGTCTACGTCGTTAGAGCGGCGATGATGAACATGTCCGCACCCCTGATGGACTCGTACCTTATGGGAATCATAGCACCCGACAGGAGAGGGCTTGCAAGTTCAATCAGCGCCATCATATGGCGACTCCCGAACAGTGTCAGCACCATCGTGGGGGGCATAATCCTAGCCTCCGGGAGCTACGACCTCCCCTGGATAGCCGCCTCTCTGCTCTACGCTACGGCGATAGGATTACTCTACGTGAACTTCAAGAACATAAAGCCAAAGGGATAGTTCCTTCAGGGCTCGTCCTCTTTCTTCCGCTCTATCTTGTGTTCGGCCACACGAATCTCCTTCTCCACCTCCCAGATGCCTTTACGCCATATCTTGGCTAGAGCGGGGCCGAGAATGAAAACGAGGGCAGTGACAACAGAGCCAACGCCTACGAACGCCATGAAGGACGCAAATATTTTCCCTGCGTTTGTCGCTGGGGCGTTTGGCGGGCCCTCCGCCGTGACGAGCATGCTCGTGAAGTAGAATGAATCTATGTATGCCCACCCCTCGATGAAGTGCATCCCGAGAGTACCTACACCAAGCACCACGACTATCAGGATGATAGAGTAGAAGGCGCGACGGCGAAACTTGCGGAGCCCGACCGGACTGGTAGTGTTTGTCCTCACGTTCCGACCTCCCTCGCCCGAAGTCAGAAATTCGGGGGGAGATAGTTGTTCTGGACGAGCCACTCCTCGTGTGCCTTTGTAACGCCAGAGGACGTCGGCCCTCCCGTCGTCGAAGTCCCAAGGCGCGACGAGCACCACATCATTTTCTCTGATCCAGACGCGCCGCTTCATCTTACCCCTGATTCTGCCGAGGCGCACCCTTGCCGTCGACGCACTTCACGACCACGTGGTCGCCGCCCTCGATCTTGGTGACCCTTCCCATTAGCTCCCCCTCCTGCGGGACGACGAGTTCCTTGAGATTTGCCTCGCTGAAGCACCTTTCTCTTTCCCAATTTATGTATGCCTCCGTCGATTTTCTTGCAATTTCTCCATCACTTTTCGACCACGAACTCGCAAGCTGTCTTTGCGGTTGAGTGGCAAGATTTTTTGGGTGCGCCTAATAAAATCTGTTCGCAGAGAGATAGTTGGAGAGGCTTCCTCGTTCCTTCTTTGAGGACTACACGCCGTCTGTCGCTAAGCGGCTCCTGGGCCAGCTGCTCGTCAGGAGAATTGGAAGACGCTTCCTCTCCGGCATGTTGGTCGAAGTCGAGGCTTACAGAGGGCGAGACGACCCAGCGAGTCACGCCTTCAGGGGCGAGACGCCAAGAAACAGAGTGATGTTCGGCGAGGTCGGAAAGGCGTATGTCTACTTCACGTATGGGTTCCATCACTGCTTGTGCGTGAAGACCGAGAGGAAGGGAGTCCCGGGTGCGATTCTCGTCAGGGCGCTCGAGCCACTCGAGGGGATCGAGCTGATGAAGAAGAATCGAGGAAAGGAGGAGCTGACCGAGCTGGCGAGCGGGCCCGGAAAGCTCACTCAAGCATTGAAGATAGATCGAAGACTGAACGGTGAGGACCTCGTGCTGTCGGAGAGGCTCTTCTTGGCGAGGGGGAAAGATGCAGCCCTCGAGATTAGGGATTCGAGCCGAATCGGGGTCGACCGCGGTCTTGAATTCAGGTGGAGGTATTTCATCGGAGGAAATCAGTTCGTCTCCAGGGGGAAGCCAAAGACCTAGCTCGTCGCGTCGTTGTTGTTGTCGTCGCCGGAGAACTCATAACTACTACTGTGAACGAAGATGGACGAAATGGGGTCGTCGGCTAGTCGGAGTGATTCCGCCTCTGGGCAAGTCTGGTCTAGGCTTCAAAGAACATGGAGAGGCCTTGGGCGCTTGAGATCGCCGGTTCAAATCCGGCCGACCCCACCTAATCGGACAGTGTGCGATTAATTCAACATAGAGTTGAATCTAGTGAAAAATTCTTGCTCAGAAACTGATGGTGTTTTGACTCGAACTTGATTTCGACTGATGCAATGTTAAATACTTTTGACAACAGACCTGTGCAACTGTTGCAGGCAGCGCCGAGACGAGTTAAGACGATCTACAGCGTGATCGCCTCGCCACAGAGGCTCGAGATTCTTCGGATCCTCAACATAAAGGGTCCCCTCACCTACAGCGCCCTCAAGACCCTCGCGGGCTTCAAGTCGAAGAAGGAGTCCGGAAAGTTCGCGTACCATCTCCGCAAGCTCGTCAGGCAGCTTCTCATCCAGCTGAACAGGCAGGAGAGGAAGTACACCGTGACGAACCTGGGGCGGCTCGTCCTGAATCTCACGCGGCAGATCGAGGAGCAGTCCCTCGTCGAGAGCGGGAAGCTTTACGTCAGGACCTCTCATCAGACGATGGAGGAGTTCAACGCGAACAAGATCCTCCAGTCTCTCGTGAAGGAGGCGGGGATGCCCGTCGAACTCGCCCAGAAGATCACCAGCGAGACCGAGTCGAGACTCTACAAATTCCAGACCCAGTACCTTACGGCCCCTCTCATCAGGGAGATGGTCAATGCCCTTCTGGTCGAGCACAGCCTGGAGGAGTACAGGCACAAGCTCACGAGGCTCGGGATGCCCATCTACGACGTGACGCAGCTTCTCAACAAGGTGGGCGACGACGGAGGGAACGTGGAGTCGCTCGTCCATATGACCGGTGGAGCGGTCTTCTCCGAGTACCTTCTCCTGGAACAGCTTCCCAGGGACGTGGCCGACGCACACCTGGCGGGAGACATTCACATCTCGAACGCCGGAGTCTGGGGTCTGATGCCCGATACAGTCTTCGTCGACCTCCTCTCCGTCAGGGCTTCGGGCTTCAACCCGAGGGGAAGGCTCGCCTACGCGCCGATGCTTCCCACTCCGGAGAACGCGGAGAAGGCGCTCGGCATCATCTCAAACCTGTCGCTATTGATGGACAGAGAAGTCTCTGTCGAGGTAACCTTCAGGAACTTCCTTCAGTATCTCGCCCCCTTCTGCAGGTCGAGGACAAAACGGGAACTCGAAGCCATGATCCTCCGATTCCTGGAGAGCGTGACAGGGGGGATGTCAACTCCTCAGCGAGGCATCGTGACGATCGAGCTGAACCCGTTCAAGCACGACGAGGTCGGGAGGGACCTGATGGAGAAGACCCTCGATGCCACCCTAGGGACCTACAGGGATTTCGTCGAGGCTACGCCTCGCCCGGAGGTGAGACTCCTTCTCGCTAAACCGAATAGAGTTGACGAGACGAAGACGCTCAAGCAGGCGGCGGGGATTCTCTTCAACGGCGGGCGGATCGCCTTCTTCTCCCCCGACCAGAGGAGGTCGTTCGGCGGGGTAAACGCCGGGATCCTCTCCAAGGAGTATCAGGCGGACAACATCAGCGTCCTACACAATCTCAGTCTTAACCTGCCCCGCCTCGCCTACGATTCGAACCAGGACGAGACGTACTTCAGAGCGAAGCTGGCGATGCTCATCGGTGTCGCGGCGGACGCCCTGGGCACGAGGCGGAGGATGATCGAACGTGTCCTGAAGAAGAGCCTTCTTCCCACATTGGCTTTGGGTTCGGAGGCTGTGACACCCGTGATGATGCCCCTGATCATGAACTTCGTGGGGCTGGAGGAGGCGCTGACCGGCCTGATAAGGGACCCCGCGACGGGTTCTCGGGTCGCCCTCGCCGAGAAGATTGTGCAGACTGCGTCCCAAATCGCGGACGAGAAGTCCGGCAAGAACGAAAGGCTGGGGGTAGCGATGCTGGAGGAGGACGGGGCCGGGAGGCTCGCGAGCCTGGACTCTGAGAAGTACGGGAAGGCGAACATTCAGCAGCTCCTGAAGTCGGGGTACTCTCAATCGCCGGCTATGGTCGCCGCCGACTTAGACAACCAGGCGAGGGTGGAGTACATCAACAAACTCTCCTCGGGTCTGAACGGGGGCGTTTCGATTACGCTCGACGGCGAATCGGAGGACATCAGAAGCGTCTACGACCTGATAGTGAAAGCGGCACCCAACCTGCCCTACTTCAAGCTCGACAGGAAGATCGTGGTCTGCAGAAACTGCGGCGCCAAGCTGCCTCCGAGGGCGCAGAGGTGCACGAGATGCAAGTCTGTCGCGACGATGCAGTACTCGACGGCCGGCTGATTTGGAAAATATTTGGGGAGTCTTCACGTGCCACGCCTCTGGTCAACTACAGTCGACACGTGAGCGTCTCATCTGCACCCGATAACGTGTTAAAGTAGCGTTCTTGTCAACTTTCAGCTATGCGCGTCGCAAATATATGGGACGAAATACTTGGCTTGGTGTCTAGGACGATATCGTTATGACGACAACTATTGAAGAACCACGAGACGGTCCGAATCTCTCGGAACAGAAAAGGGTGCAGGTGGTCCTTCCATCCGAAACCCTCGCGGCCTTCGGGGGGGATGAGCTGCGGGCGAGGGTCTTTTACGAGAAGTACGCCCTGAGAGACGTGTCGGGTAGACAAATCGAGAGGACTCCGAGCCAGATGTGGCACAGGGTCGCCGCTGAGCTCGCCTCGGTGGAGAAGGAGGATGGGTCGAGGAGGGAGTGGGCATCGAAGTTCTACTGGCTGCTCGAGGATTTCAGGTTCGTCCCCGGCGGCAGGATCCTCTTCGGTGCGGGGCAGCCTAGGAACGCGACACTTTTGAACTGTTATTACTTTAGCATCCGGGAGGACTCTATAGAGGCCATATTCGACTTCTGCAAAGAGGCGGCGAGGACCTATAGCTACGGAGGGGGGGTGGGGACCGACATCTCGGTCCTGAGGCCCAAGGGCTCCCCCGTGAATAACGCCGCGATCTTCAGCTCGGGGGCGGTTTCATTCATGGAGCTCCTCTCCACGACGACGGGGACGATAGGGCAGGCGGGGAGGAGAGGCGCCCAGATGATAACGATACGCGTGGACCACCCCGACGTAATCGACTTCATCAACGTCAAGAAAGACCTGAAGAAGGTCAACTATGCGAACATCTCCGTCAAGATCACGGACGCCTTCATGAGGGCGGTCGAGAGAGATGAGGATTTCGAGCTGAAGTTCAAGAACGAGAAGGTGGAGCTCAACAGGAAGGTCAGGGCGAGGGAGATCTGGAAGCAGCTCGTCAAGGGAGCATGGGAGTCGGACGAGCCGGGAGTCATCTTCTGGGACACGATAAAGAGGGAATCGACGACCGAGTACAACCAGATGGAGGTGGAGGGGGTCAACCCCTGCAGCGAACAGACCCTGGAGAATTACGGTAACTGCTGCCTGGGCTCCGTGAACCTGAGCGCCTTCGTCCACGAGCCCTTCACGGACCATTCGAAGGTCGATTGGGACTCGCTGGTGCGCGCGACGCAGTACGCGGTCAGGTTCCTCGACGACGTCCTGGACTACAACGCCGATAGGCATCCTCTCCCGCAGCAGAAGAAGGCCTCGCTCTGGAGCCGGAGGATCGGGGTGGGCATCACCGGGTTAGGGGACATGCTGATCAAGCTCGGCTTGAAGTACGACGAGGATGCCACGATAGAGTTCGTCGACAAACTCTTCGAGAAGATTACGAACGTGATCTACGAATACTCCACGCAGCTGGCCAAGGAGAAGGGAGCGTTCCCGGCCTTCGTGGCGGAGAAGCACCTCGCCCAGCCGTTCATCCAGAGGCTCGACCCGATTGTGAAGGAGAAGGTGAAGGAGGGCGTAAGAAACGCCGCGATAACGACGATCCCGCCTGTCGGCTCAGGGTCGATTCTCGCGGGCTGCTCGAGCGGGGTGGAGCCTGTCTTCGCTCTCTCCTACACTCGCAGGTCCAAGTCTCTCAGCGAGGGGGAGTTCAAGGTCTTCCACCCTCTCGTCAAGGAGTACATGAGCGCGACCCGCGTCTCCGACGTGAAGCAGCTGCCGAGTTACTTCGTGACAGCCCATCAGATAAAACCGGAGATGAGAGTCAAGATGCAGGCGACGATTCAGAGGCACATAGACACCGCGATCTCGAGCACCGTCAATCTCCCGGAGAGCATTACACCGGAGGAGGTCGAGCGAATCTACTTGCTGGCATGGGAGCTGGGCTGCAAGGGGATTACAGTCTACAGGGAGGGAAGCAGGGAGGGGATTCTGGAGACGGAGGAGGCGGGGAAGAAGAAAGAGGTGAAGAAGAAGGGACCGCTCCAGTTCGAGAGGCCCAAGGTGATGGCGGGAAGAACCCTGAAGCTGAGGCTCCCGCAGGGCAGCCTCTACGTCACCGCGAACTCCGAGGGAGAAGCGATGGAAGAGGTCTTCGTGAACATCGGGAAGTTAGGGGGGGATGAGAAGGCCGACGCGGAGGCGATGGGCAGGCTGATAAGCCTCTACCTGCAGCACGGGGGCGACATCCAGAACGTCATCCGGACGCTGAAGGGAATAAGGGGAAAGTACGTCTCCTGGGACGACGGAGTCCAGCTCCTCTCGATTCCAGACGCGACTGCAAAGGCTCTCGAGATGCTCGTCGCGAACGGGGTGACTGTCGAGCCGAGTCAACAGGCGGTGCAGGGCGGTGCAACCGGGACGGCGGCGGCATGTCCGGAGTGCAAGGAGAACACCCTCATCTTTGAGAACGGATGTTTCAAGTGCACGAACTGCGGATACAGCAAGTGCGAGTGAGCGGACGAGCGAGAGCCAGACGAGATTGTTGAGCGGAAGGCTCGGACGTTCTAGGCAGCAACAGCCGTCAATCTAGCCAGAAGTCACCACTATCGTTCCTTTCATCCACGGGTGGATCGTGCAATAGTACTGATACGTGCCGGCTTGGGTAAACGTGAACTTGAAGGTGTCGCCTGAAGCCAAAGTTTGGTCGAAAAGGGTTCCTGGCGTCTTCGTGACCGTGTGAGTCATCCCGTCTTTGTTCGCCCAAGTGACCGACTGTCCGACTTTCACTGTGAAGTTGGCGGGAACGTAGAATTGTCCGTTGCCCTGGTTCCCTGCCCCTTGAGGTATCACGATGTCGGCACTCGTTCCAGAGTTCGCGAGGAGGCGAGCCTCCGTCGCCCCGGCAAGAGCGCCTATGACCAGCCCTCCGAGGATGAAGCCGACACCAAACAGAACGATGACACTTGAACGCGCCATCGTCCTTGGAATTCCAGGAAACGCTCCTTTGCGCCACACCATGCGCAACCCCAGAATCGAATAGACTACCGTGATGATAAGAACGGGAAGGATAGTCGCGGTCTCGAAGAACGTGATGAAAGCCGAGGGATTCGAAAGCGCCTCGACGGCGAACGCACCCTGGAACAGGATGAAAAGTACGCTTACAGCTATGGAAACGATGTACCCGATTCTACTACGCTTCCAGACGCCATATGCTGCCCCGAGAAAGAGGGCCAAGAACGGAAGCAGAATGAAGATGAAGGACGGGAGCCCTCCAGGTTGAGTGGCGAACTGAATTATGATGACCACAAAAATTAGGACGGTGTACAATAGCCCCAGGAATGGTACAAGTACTTCCAGAGGTCTGCGGGCCCTCGGTTCACCGAAGGTCAACCTGAGGATATCTCCTCTTGCACTGTTGGGGGCGCTTTGACGGGGGCACTATTAAACAGGTGGGCGACTTCACGAAGTGTGCTTAGCGCTAAGGACCCTGCATGCAGTGCCGAGGTGGACATCATTCATCCAATCGAACGCGGGGGCAAACAATTAATCCAAGGAACCCTCGGATTATGGCTGATGCTATCCAGCCCCATCTGCTTTCGGGTAGTTTCGCCCTCCTTGCGTTCGGCGGCGACAGTCTGGTTGAAATCCTCTCAGGATTCGCCATGACGTTCCATCCGAGGGGCGATTCGGCTGGTTCTAACGAACTTGGTGAGAAGACAGAGAGGGCAACGATGCTCCTCCTCGTGGCCCTCATTCCAGTAATCGGGGGAGGTGCTCTATATTCCTACTTTACTGGGATCATGCCAGAGTCCTCCCTGCTGGGGATAGCGGTCGCCCTCGGAGCCGTGATAGTCATGCCCGTCCTCTGGGTAAAGAAGCGCGGAATAGAAAGGGAGACGAATTGTGCGCCTCTCCTGATGGACGCCGTCCAATCGGCCACGTGCTTCCTAATGTCTCTCGCCCTACTCGGAAGTCTGCTCATCAACTATCTATTCGGCATCAGCTGGGTGGATTACGCCGCCACAGCTGTTATTCTCGCCTTCGTAGGCAAAGAAAGCATAGAAGCGTTCCTTAAGCCAACCTCTTTTCCAATAAGCATCCCTCAACATGGGGAAGGATCAACCGCAGTCTAAGAGAGACCAAAATCCTATAACGATTAGCTAGTTATCGTCAAGTATGAGCCTCGAGAGGAGGAACCGGACGATGGTGAGGGCCCTCATCATCTCCCCTCTGATCGTGGCCGCTCTCGTCCTCTTCGGGGTGGGGCTGGGTTTCTACCTCGCTCAAGTGACCAACATCCCTCCAGTGATACTCGCGGTGACCTTCTCGACGGTCGGTCTGTTCGTCTCCCTTCCGATAATAGTGAAGATGATAGACCGCATGATCGCGAACGAGTGAGTTAGGAGCGAAGGAGCAGGGGCTCACTGTGCGCCGAGCTTGCGGAGCGCCTCTGACTTCGCCTTCTCTACCTTCGAGTTGGTCTCCTGCAGGGCAGCCTCGTAGGCCTCCTCCACCCGCTTCCGGGCGGCCTCGAAGCTGTCTCCGACTATCTTCTTCTCCTCGCCGCTCACGCTCGCGCCTCCTCTTTCCTTTCAAGAACCTTCTTCACGTGCTTCAGCCTGACGAACTCCTCCCTCTCCCTCTCCTCGAGGGTCTGCTGGATGTACCTGATTGACGAGACATACCTCGGAATTATCATGTACTCCAAGGCGTTCAGGAGGCGCTGCGTCCTCTCGAGCTCCTTCGCGAGCCTGAAGATCGCGTTCTCGAATTCTGCGGCCTTGAAGATGGAGGGGAGGAGCTTCCTCATCTCCCTCGCCGCCCTGTCGACCGCGATGTTGCTGTCGGCGAAGCCGTATGTCATCCCCACATCTTTCTCCGTGAGCTTTAGGGAGGGAATGTCGACGTCGACCACACGCTTCACCGTAATATCGGTCTCGACCATCGCCGGCGTGTTGGAGGCCAGCCCCTCGAGGCGTAAGGGGCCGAGCTTCAGGTAGGCGTCGTATAGGGCGAGGTAGGCGTCTGACAGGGGCTGCCAGATCTCCTCCCGCGCCCCGCTGGCCTGCTGGATCATCTCGTCGAGCCTCTTGAGGAGGACCTCACGCTTGTCGTCCAAGACTTTGTGTACGCGGTTAGCGGTCTGAAGGCTTCTCCGCGTCCTGATCAGCTCAATCTTTGTGGGGAGGACCTGCGAGCCGAAGCTTACCGACATGTGCTACCCTGCGGACTTCTCCCCGACGTAATACTTCTTGATGAACTCTTCCTTGACGTTTGTCAGCTCCGACTCTGGCAGGATGGAGAGCATCTCCCAGCCAATGCGCAGGGTGTCCTCGAAGGTCCTGTTCTCGTCGTACCCCTGCTTCAGGTACTTCTGTTCGAAGTCGTCGCCGAACTTCAGGTACTTCAGGTCCGAGCCGGTGAGTCCCGACTTCCCGACGATTTCCGATAACGCGCGGAGCTCGCCCGCCCTCGCGTACGCGTTGTAGAGCTGGTTCCCGACCATGTGGTGGTCCGCTCGGGCCTTCCCCTGCTTGATGACGTAGCCCAGGGCGGGCCCCATTAACCGGCTCAGGCTGGAGAGGACGTAAACGGGTGGGTAGATGCCCTTCCTGAAGAGTTCGCGGCCGAGGAAGATTTGTCCCTCCGTGATGTAGCCCGTAAGATCGGGGATGGGGTGAGTGACGTCGTCGCTCGGCATCGAGAGGATGGGCATCTGGGTGATACTGCCGCGCTTCCCTTTGATGCGGCCGGCGCGCTCGTAGTTGGTGGCGAGGTCGGTGTAGAGGTAGCCGGGGAAGCCTTTCCTCCCGGGGACTTCCTCTCGGGCGGCGGAGATTTCGCGCAGCGCTTCCGCATAAGAGGTGATGTCGGTGATGATAACGAGGACGTGCATCCCCAGCTCGAAGGCGAGGTACTCGGCGGCGGTGAGGGCGACGCGTGGGGTGATTATCCTCTCGATGGCGGGGTCGTCCGCGAGGTTGAGGTAGAGGATGCTCCTGCGGATTGCGCCGGACTCCTCGAGCGTTTTCTGGAAGAATGAAGCCTCTCCGTGCGAGACGCCCACGGCCGCAAAGACGACCGCAAACTCCTCGCCTTCACCGACGACGGTTGCTTGCCTGGCGATTTGGGCGGCGAGCATGTTGTGAGGCATCCCCGCGCCGGAGAAGATTGGGAGCTTCTGCCCCCTGACGAGGGTGAGCATGCCGTCGATTACCGAGACGCCAGTCTGGATGAGGTCGGTCGGGTATTCTCGGCGTTCGGGGTTGATGGGGGAGCCGTTGACGTCGAGGAAGCTCTTGCCGACGGGGTCGGGAAGGCCGTCGAGTGGGCGGCCGAGGCCGTCGAAGACTCTGCCCAGGAGCTGGTCGGAGACGGGGAGCTCCATAGTCCTTCCTAGGAATTTCGCGCGCGTGCCGCTAATCGAGAGGCCCGACGTGCCTTCGAAAACCTGGACGACCGCGCGCCCGAAACCGGATTCGAGGACGCGGGCGAGCCTCCTGCCTCCCCCGGGTTCCTGTATCTCGACGAGCTCGTCGTAGGCCGCCTTTTCGACGCCGTCCACGATGAGGAGGGGGCCCTTGATTTCGGCCACCTTGCTGTACTCGAGACCGCCCTGCGACTTACTCACTAGGCGATTTTCAGCTCCTGCTGCTGCTTGACGCTCGAGAGGGCGGCGAACTCCCGGAACCTCTCCGCGTGAGGGCGTCCAGCTTGTCCGGTTCGGTGTTCTTTATTGAGAATTTCGACCATGGGAGTTTGAAGATGGCCTGCATGCTCCTCAGCTTCGCGAGCGGGACGGAGTTTCTCTCTATTTCCCTTTGCAACCATCTGAAACTGCCTGAATTGTCGGAACCTCTGCCGCCTCCCTTCAAAAGCGTTGTGACGCCGAGCCGTCAACACCATTCCGCCGGGGAGGAAGGGAGGATGCCAAGCGTTCGAGTCCCGTCGGGCCCGCATCAAGTTAAGCTGTGAAACTCGACTTGGGCGTTCCTCTCGTGACAATGATCTTATTCCCCTTTTGCATCCATAATATTCTCTCCACCTTATCGGGTGTCCATTTCAGTTTCAAAGCTTCCCTCACATGCTTGGGTACGGCCGCTGTTCCGTCGCCGCTGAGGAGGGTCTTCATGAAACTCGACTGCGGCGTTCCTCTCGTGACT